>LNAP01005404.1_pt1 | contig 11353 bp, 6 predicted proteins | sample 602601 | NCBI WGS metagenome assembly LNAP01 (sample SAMN02440304, study PRJNA202911) | soil metagenome | biome: Subtropical and temperate rainforests or woodlands; isolation source: soil samples (1 kg each in a 20% v/v slurry with milli Q water) were... ...
ATCAGCGAAGCGGTGGCCAACATCACCGACATGACCACCCAGATCGCCGCCGCGACCGAAGAGCAAAGTGCGGTGGCCGAAGAAATCAGCCGCAACATCAGCAATATTTCGGAACTGGCGGACCAGACCTCGGAACAGGCACAGCACTCGGCGCTGTTGAGCGAAGAACTGACCAAGACGGCGAATACCCAGTATTCGTTGGTGGAGCGGTTTAATCGCTGATCGCCGCCTGAAAAACAAAAACCGGATAGCGAAAGCTTCCGGTTTTTTTGTTGCCAATCTGAAAATGATGTCGCCTAACAGGACCTTTTCGCTGGCAAGCCAGCGTTCATACTATCCAATCCAATTAAGAATCGACAGCAACACGTACGCGCCAATCAGCTAATAATTGCGCAATGGTGTCCACGAAGTGGATCTGCGGCCGCCAGTTAAGCTCATGCTGGATTCGACCGCAATTACCGACCGCAAAAGGAATATCTGAGGGACGCAAGCGCTCGGGATCCAGTTCTATTCGGATAGTTGAGCTGCTCTGACCAACCATGTCTTGAAGGACATCATGGATTCTGCGAGCTACACCGGAAGCAATATTGAACGTATGCGAATGATTACGAACATCGCTCAAATCCAGCAACTTTATGTATGCCGCACAAACATCACGCACATCAAGAAAATCTCGACAGGCATCGAGATTCCCCACCTTCAAAACAGGTTCCTGACGACCACCTTCAATCAATGCAATTTGCTTGGCGAATGAAGCCGTTACAAACTCAGGAGACTGCCCAACACCAACATGGTTAAACGGCCGTGCAATAACCCCCTTCAACCCTTGCTTAAAGTATTGCTTGAATGCCAATTCTGCAGCCAACTTGCTGGCAGCATAGGGATTCATTGGCAAACAAGAACTGCCTTCATCAAGTGCCATTCCGACTTTGAACGCTTCTCCGTAAACTTCGGAAGAACTGGCAAACAACGAGAAAGTATCGGGAGCATGCTCTTTAACAGCTTCAAGCAAGTTTACACAGCCCAATACGTTTGTGTGCCAAGTGAGCAATGGTTCGCGAAAACTTGTGGGAACGTGAGAGATGGCCGCCAGATGAATTAGGTGTGTAGGCTGCAAGCACTTGATGACACTCGCGCACGCCGAAGCGTCCCGAATATCCAGCGTCACCCGTTCGACGCCTGCATACGGTGAACAATCTGCTGAGGAACTGGTGCAGCTTACCTTGTAGCCCGCTGCAAGTAACATCTCCAGCAGAACTTTTCCGACAAAGCCATTAGCTCCGGTCAACAGAATATGTTTCACCGATACTCCCCCTGCTTGATTACTAAAATGAAGACTGGCCCGATCCCCATTGGGAACCAGGCCAGCCTAGCTCAATCGATTTCTCCTACAGCCTCAGAACGAGAAACCTTGCTCGTTACGACGCAGATCAGCTTCGACCATCATCCGGCATAATTGTTCCAATGAGGTTTTCGGCTCCCAGCCCAACTTCTCTTTAGCCTTGACAGGATCACCGATCAGCAACTCCACTTCAGCAGGGCGATAAAACTTCGGATTCACTTGAACCAAGATTTTACCACTGGCCGCATCGACTGCAAGTTCTTGGTCACCCTCACCCTTCCACTCAAGATTAATGTTCGCGGCCTTGAAAGCCAGTGATACAAAATCACGAACAGTTTCAGTGCGGTTGGTGGCGAGTACGAAAGTATCCGGCTCATCGACCTGCAGCATGCGCCACATACCTTCAACATACTCTTGGGCAAAACCCCAGTCGCGCTTGGCGTCCATGTTACCCAGCTCCAGAACATCCAATTTGCCTTGGACAATTTTGGCCACAGAGTCGGTGATCTTGCGCGTTACGAATTCGCGACCGCGCAGTGGCGACTCGTGATTGAACAGAATGCCACTAGCACCAAAGATATCGTAGGACTCACGGTAGTTGATGGTCATCCAGTGTGCATAAAGCTTCGCTACGCCGTAGGGGCTGCGCGGATAGAACGGCGTAGTCTCAATTTGCGGAATGGCCTGCACTTTACCGAACATTTCAGACGTCGAAGCCTGATAGAAGCGCACCTTTGGATTTACGATACGAATCGCTTCTAGAAGATTGACCGCACCCAGGCCGGTGATCTCGGCAGTAGTCATTGGCTGATCAAAGGAGACACCTACAAAGCTCTGGGCTGCAAGGTTGTAAACCTCGGTAGCCTCAGTGTTCTGCAGCAGACGGATACTGGACGACAGGTCAGTCAAGTCGTATTCAACCAGATGCAGGTTAGGGTGCTGATCAACACCCAGCTCCTCTATACGCCAAAAATTGACTGAACTGGTACGGCGATAGGTTCCGTAAACGGTGTAGCCTTTTTCCAGCAGTAACTGAGCCAGATAAGCACCGTCTTGCCCGGTGATGCCAGTAATAATTGCCTTCTTCATGAATCTCCCCTTTTTAAACTAAAAACCAAACAAGCTTACTAGCAATTTTACGAATACATAAAAGCAAGAACACGATAAATAAAAACGGCGCTCTAGCAACAGAGCGCCCAACATCGATGCTACGAACTACTTACGTTAGTAAAAAACCACCAGCAAAGTTAGCCCAGGAATTTTCTTTTGCATATTCGACAGATTTCCGCCCTAGAGCTTCATAAAACTCTGCGCTGGATAGAACTTCAACAATGGCGCCTGAAATTTGCGTTACATCCGACTCAACGGTAACCGCAACATTGCGTATATCGTCAAATATTTCCGCATCAGAAACAATCAGCGGCAACCCTACGCACATAAAGTCAGCCGCTGTAGCACTACCGCCTTCGTTGCTTTTTTCGTAAGGCAGTACCGCAAGATCAGCCTTCGCCAACTCAGCCAGCAGCTCGGCCTTTTCCAGGAAGCGCGTATCCAACTTGACAACATTTGCAAGATCAAGGTGAGCTATTTCCAATTCACAAGCCGCCAATTCACTGACAGAGTCATCGCTTGGATACAAGGCACACTGAACAACCAACTGCGCCTGTGGAAATTTCTCGAGTACCGCGGGCATGGCACGAATCAGAGAAACAACGCCTTTATGCTTGCGCAAGAAACCGGTTGTAATAATGACAGGAGGTTGCTTCACCCAATCCCGAAGAGCGATTGCCCTGGCTCCAAGATTTTCTTGAAACTCCATCGCCAACGGAACCTTTTCAAGCATAACTCCCAATGCCAGCGCCTGAGCAACCTCGGTTGTACGGTGCGAAAACAAGGTCACTCCCATCTCGTTGAATCGGCACATCACGGAGGCGATCTCATCGGTAAAGTTATGCACAATAATAGTGACAACAATCCCAGAGGGTCTGACAGACTCGACAAAGGACACTAACATTTCGGGCGAGTAGAACCCTGGATGGTACTGTACAACCAAGTGAGTGACATTCCAACTCAACAGACTTTCAAGGGCCTTCGGCCCGATGTAGCTGTATTTCCAATCGACGTTGTCAAAGAACCAAACAGTCTCAACGGGTATATTCAAATCCGCCAACGTAGGTTTCTCGTTCGCCGCTTCGCCAGTCAAAAGATAGTTGTCGATACCACTCTGTTGATAGACATCAATCAACTTTCGAGTGTACTCGCCAATACCGCACTTAAGCCCAACTGTACTTAAGTGAGCCACCCGAAAACCAGCCTTTTTGGTAGATGAGGCCAGCAGCGCGGAACCTTGCTTGCGCAGATGAGCACTACGCAAAGTACGACCCAACGCTGGAGATATCGCTTCCCAGGAAAAACTCTCTTCTACGATCCGCCGATTGTCCTGACCACCCTTGATCAAAACGCTGCAATCCTCAAACAGGCCTTTAACAACTTCGCTCATGCCTTCGCGCTCTACAACATACAAACCGCCGCTGCTTTTTGAAGCGATACCTCGCGCACCAGTGGTAGTGGTCACAATAGGAAGACCGGCTGACATAAAGTCAAACATCTTGATATTGGTACCCGATCCGGAGAACATCGGATTAACTGCAAAATCGCTCGCATGCAGCCAGCGAATCTTGTCGTCCTCCTCAAGGAAGCCGATCGCACGAACATTTTTCGGCAGCTTTTCTGGCAAGCGACTGCAGACTCCACCACCAATGGCGAAAGTACATTCTGGATGCTGTATTGCCAATTCCTCAACAATAAACAAACCGGCTTCAACATTCGGCGCATAATTACTGCCAATGAAAAACGCCACGCGGTCGTCGCTCAACAAGCCCAGCGCCTTTCGTGCATCCGCTTTCTGCTGAGCGGTTGGTGGCAAAATAACGTCACTGAAAACACCGTTAGGAACAAGCTTCAGTTTATTTCGCGGCCAGCCAAAGCGGCTCACAAACCCATCTTTATCTTCCTGTGAGCAAGCCAATACAATATCAGCCCGATCACCCACCAACTTTTCCGCACGAATCACTTCATCAAGGACGCTTTTCTCGAATGGATTGCTCAAGTCCAGTAATTGAGATCGCAGCTCTGACTCCACATTCTGCGAATCATATATAACCGTCTTCCCTGCCAGTAGCTCATCACTTACTAGCGGGGCAACCCAAGGGTGAGAGAACACCACAACTTCAGCCCATTTGATCGCTTCAAACACTTCTTGCAGGTACTCGGGAGACAAGTGAGCTTGCTGAGGGAACAGCATGTCAATCACTGTCTTGCCACCTGACTCCCGAGCGGCTTGCTCTGCTGCAGCATGATGCTCAGCGCTCAAAGGAACATCGATCTCTTCAAATGTTGGGCTGATTGTATGGCGCCGGTAGTTCTCACCAGGCCAATCATAGGAGCCGATGTAACGCGCCTGCACTCCAGCACCAAGCGCATGATAGAGCCCTAACAGACGAAGTCTTCCGCCGCCCACCGCAGGAAGGATCGGCTGCATATCCAACACCGCCACTTTTAGCGGGGTACTGCTCACAAGAGGCTTGATTCCTGGAAAGCCCGCCTGGAGCAAGCGAGTGGAAACGGTTTGCCAATTAATGCCAGATACACGCTCCCGACCAGCACTGCCCAAGCGAGCAGCCAGCGTACGATCCTGCCAGACCCGCTCGAAAGCGTCACAGACCGACTGTGGCTGCGGCGCACAGACTAAGCCCGAAACTTCATGTTCAACGAATACCTGAGGCTCACCAGAATCCACGCAAGTAATAACCGGCTTACCTGAAGCAAAAGCTTCAAGCGTAATGTAGCCATAGTCCTCACGGATAGGGAGGAAGGGCACCGCCAGCGCACCGGCATAGAGGCGCTTTAGAGTTTCATCATCGACCCGTCCCAGAAACTCAATTCGGGCATCACCGCTGGCAAGCTCTCGCAAGTACTGTTCGGCATCACCCACGCCGGCAATCAGCAACTTCATTGGCCGCGTAGAGCACTTGATCGCTTTGATTGCAAGGTCGACTCTCTTCCAGGAATGCAGACGACCCGGCATGAAGAAATAGTCGCCAACGCCTGTGTTGTAGAGACCCTCAACATCGATCGGAGGATGGATCACCTCTGCATCGCAGTTGTTCCAATCGACCAGCCGCTGGGAAACTTCATTACCGATTGAGAAGCGATGCTTGATGCGCGAAAAAGCCAGATTGTCTTCTTGATGTATCCAGCTTTGCTGTGCCTTCACCTCCTCACTGGCCATAGGGAACACATCATCGAACATGTCATAAAAGACCCTGACCGTATGAACCAGGTAAAGCAAATGGTTCGGGTGATGGACCGCATAAGAAGGCGCCTTGGTAGAAATCACCAAGTCGAATCTGCTCAGGTCCAATTCGGCAAAGTCCCGATATCCTTGCTGAATCAGGGAAAAAGTGGACTCATCTACAGGCAGACAAATCAACTCCGCCTCGCATCCCTGATCTTTCAGTGCCTTGATCAGACCAGAATAGAAACGCTCTGCGCCACCAGCCACACCAGAACTGGAGACAGGTGCCAACACCGCGACCTTTTTACCCGAATAGCATATTCCTGCAACGGTAAGCGTCTCGCCAGCGTGCTTTTGCGGCTCATGAAGGGGTACGGGATCGCAATGCGGCAACTGCGCTTCAGGCTCTGGAAAGGGAGCGCTTTCTTCAACAGCTGTGATGGCAGGAATCAAACCACGATGGCGAGCAAACTGCAGAAGACGTGCATGCACTCGTGGAAGACGTTTCACTACCCTACCGATGGGCTTTCGCAAAGCGGGCAAGGCCACCAGGCAACGAATCAATAACGCCGCACTATTGCGAGTCACCGCCTTGAACAAACGTACCGGCAGTTTTAGCGTCCGGCGTAGAACAAGCATGATTACGCGCAACGGCCAGGTGATACGCCACGAGGTACTATTACGTAGCTCACTCACCAGTTGCTCATTAGCCGCGGCTTGCAAATACCAGTGATGTGCGTTGGAAAGCGACTCGTCCAACTGCCGACGTGTATTTAGCAGTTGAGGCTCCAAATCACGTACATGTGCCTGCTGAGAGCTGAGTTCTTCGCGCAGCTGTAAATTTCTTGTTTCGACAGATACAAGCTGCGCAGACAATGCGTCATTCGACACCTCGACGGCGATCCTCTTATGCTCTGCCTGGGCCGCCCGATTAAGACTTTCGCGCAACGCCAATTCGGCTTCATGAATGCGTCGTTCAGCGGAGTTGATTCGTAAACCTGCATCCTGAATTTGAAGGCGCAATTGTTCGGTAACCGCTTCGCTATAAACAGTGCGTTGCTCGAGCCCCTTTAAACTTCTCTGAGCGTCGAGAGCGAACTCTGCAACACGCTCCACGCGAGTCCGGACATTTTCAAGCTGCACTTCCATGTCGTGACTTTTTCCTAAAAGTTGTCCACTTAAATCTCGAATAGATCCCCTATTCACATCAACAGCCTCCTCGATGGCATGCATCCAGAACTCTTCAGTTCTGTGCGGTTCACCATCGGTCGGTTTTTCATGCAGAGCATCCAACTGCTCAAGCATCAGACGAAAACTCCATTCTCGCAGTGGCAACGCCCACATGGCCGATGCCCAACTGAGAAATGGTTGGGGCAAACCAAATGGGGTAATAGCTATCTGGCGAAGAGGGGATGGGGCAACAACATGCTCTGAAGCCAATTCATGAACAAAAACCATGAAAGCTAAATAAACGTTGTGAGGCCAGACACAGTCTTTCAACTCCTGCGAAATAGCCCCATAGTCAATCAGTCTCGCACAGGAGTCCTCTGAAACCAGAATATTCCAAGTCCTGACATCGCTATGGCACAGACCAACAGACTCAAGCGTCACCAACTGCTCCAGAATATCCCGCAGGATATGCTTACGGTTCAGTGACGGCTTGGTTAAAACGTCCAGAAGCAGATCCCCTGAGAGTCGCTCCATGACGATCCAGCCCTCACCTTCGCTCTCTGAAATCACTATTGATTTAGCAAGAGGAAATCCAACTGGTGGGTTATTTAAAAACGTTTTCTCCCGAGAAAATTCGAGGCGATTGTATTTCTCACGCGAGCCGCAAAAACGATAAAGCTTGACAACTTCCTTAGAGCCAAAAAAGTAACGTCTGGACCCTTCGTGAGTGTTATTAGCAAGGGCATGGGATTCATTACTCCAGGCATCGAATGCTCCGGCCTTATCACCAACTACCCAATAACAGTTACTCGCAAGAAAGAGCGGACGTTCTACGCTTGTAAGGTGCGTCTTGCAGCGAGTGACTTCACGAACAAAATTAAGGGCCTCCAACAAGGACCGAGGATCTTCCGGCTGGGAAGCCGCCCAAAATAGATCACCCTCCTGCAGCGCAATCTCTAAAATCAGCACTCCACATACGTTAGCCGCGTATTGAAAGAGGCGCTTAACCTCATCAATTCCACGTTCGTGAATTACATGATGAAATACACTAAGCCCCAGCACCAGATCATATTGTCCAGGTTCCAATCTATCAATAACATCCTCAACCCGGCCCACTTCAAAAGTGGCATCGAACTGCGGATTTTCTAGCGCCAATGCCGTACACACTGCGACGTTTTTATCGAGAAAGTCGACGCCACGAACCGTCGCCCCACGACTGGCAAGGCTTAGACTGAAAAAACCCTGAGCACATCCCAAATCCAGAACTTTGAGTGGTCCCCCCTTAAGTTCTTGCAGCGCATCATAAATACCAACAATAACGTCCAGCCTATCAGCGCACGGCCTGGAGGCGTGATCCGAGAGATCAGAGTGACCATAGATAGGCTGATACACCTCGGGCAAATCCGCCACCAATTGTTCAATCATTCTCTAAAACCCCAGCCTCTGATGAGCCCTGATATTCAACATTGAAAGTAGCCGCCATATCCGAGATGCCCCAGAATTGGATAGCCCTACTAACTTTTAACATGACGGAATCATAACGCCGATCCAACGGCACTAGATCCCCCATTAACGGATCACCCGAAGAAACACCAAACGAAACAAGAAAATCTCCCGCATTCAAACTAAGCGGCAGTGAAAACTTAAACACCTTGACCTCTCCTGCCGCCACCGAAATTACGGCTTTTCCACGAGTGGAGACAAAAGAATTAGTGCCATACAGAAAAATCCCTTCCAGGGTTTTTATCAGAAATCCTGGCACAATATTGTCAAAATCCTGGTCAAACCTAACCTTAAAGTAAAAATCACAGTGCGAGTTGCTTTCTATGCGAGACGGGAAGCGCTCACCATCAACAATAACTAAATAGTCCAAAATTGCGGCTCCGCCATGCCCCCAACGATATTCCGCCGGATTGTAGCCGCCTCGAGTAGAAAAAATATCATCCGTAATAAGAAAGTCTTCTTTAACAAGCCCTTCACTCACGCTACTTCCATTGAGTTCCGAGCCTTTCTTTTTACCAAACAGCTCATCCAGATAGCGATTGGTTACATCTCTGGACGGGCCATCAAGCTCAATACGACCATTCTTCAACAGGATCGCCCTTTCACAATGTCTGACAACATCATCGGCACTGTGAGAGACCAGAATCAAGGTCATTCCTTCCTCTCTATACTGCTTGATTCTCTTGAAGCACTTGGCTTGAAAATAGCTATCACCTACTGAGAGCGCCTCATCAACAATCAATAAGTCCGGACGAAATGCCGTAGACACCGCAAAAGCCACACGCATTTGCATGCCGCTGGAGTAGGTCCGCACTGGCTCATCGAAATACTCGCCGATTTCCGCGAACGCTTCGATATCCGGCATGGCTTCAGCGATCTGAGTCGTACTGAAGCCCATGAGACCCGCTGTGTGAAAGACATTCTGGCGCCCACTCAATTCGGAGCTGAAACCCATGCCCAATTCTAGGATGGCAGCAATGCGACCATTGACCTGCACACCACCTTCCGAAGGCTGCAAAGTTCCAGTAATCATTTTTAGCAAAGTAGACTTGCCGGCACCGTTCTGACCAACGATACCAATCGACTCACCAGGCTGGATCGAAAAGTTAACTCCCTTTATCACCCAGTGCTCTTCAGTTGGCTTGATTGGCAAGCCAAGCCAGCGCCCAATGCGTTGAAACTCCGAAGAGTAGACTCGGTAGGCCTTGCCGAGATTGTTGACTGACAAAATACTCATAGCACATCTACCATCTCTGGCGCTGCACGCCTGAACATAATTAAACCAAACAGCATAAGTACGACCGCCACAATAGTTGGCACTATAAGTACCGAAACATCTGGCATACGCGAGTACACCAACGCGTCATGATATGCAGTCGCAATTGGATACATCGGATTGAATGCCATGAATCCTTTGAACTCATCAGGAATAATATTAGCTGGATATACAATCGGAGTGAGCCAAAACCATGCCTGCAGGACGATCGGTACCACTTGTCCGGTATCTCGAACAAAAACATTCAACACGCCGAGTACCAGACCAATGCCCACCGCCAATGCAGTGACAACAAGCGTCAGAGGCGCGATCCACAGGAGTTGCACGCTGAGGGTTTGACCAAACAATGCAAAAACCACCAACAGCGCCGCGAAAAGCAGCACGTAATTGAGCAGGCACGACCCCACCACGATCACAGGCAAAGTAATACGCGGAAATCGCATCTTCTTCATGAGATTGCCTTGATCAATAAACAATGTTAGGCAACGTCCGATAATTTCGGAAAACAGGCTCCAGGCGAGAATCCCCGCCATCAAATACAATGCATAGGCATATCGATTGTCGATACCCGGAAGCTTGGCGGCCAGCACATTGGATAGCACCAGCGCGTAGATACCCACCTGGGCAAGTGGATTGATGATCATCCATAGCCCCCCCAAGCGACTACGGGCAAAACGGGCAACGAATTCGTTTCGAATGGACGACCACACAAAGCCCCTGTATTCCCAAAGACTTCTGAATAACCCCAACATCTACATCTCCTGAAAAAAGTCAGGCATGTGCCTGACTTGTTAAAACTGTCGCTTTCAAAAAAAAAGCTATCGATCCACCGGCAAAAAACAGACCGACCACCTAACCGTCGAGCATGCCAATCATGTGGTCAGCCGGCAGCACAAGCATGGACCATGCACCTTGCAAATTTTCTAGGCGGCCAGCGCGACTGCAGCGGCGGTGTTGCGACCAAAGTGTTCCAACATGAAGCTCAATTTTTTGAAGGCTGGCGCAGCAGTGCTGTACTCATCGAGCGCTCTGAAATAAAGGTCACGATTGGTTATCGTCAAGTTGGCTCTGACCCCGATCAATGCCAGGGCTCGGGCAAAGGTCTTGCATATCAGGCTGTCGCCATCATGCAATCGGAGGAAGCGCTTAGGATGCGCCGCGTGCGAAACGGGCCAGAGCCGAGTACCAGAACCACCGCAAATAATTACTGGAACAAGGGTCACACTGTACTCCTTACGCGTGCAGGGCACACGATGGTGCGCAGGCGAAAAACGCCTATCGAGTGGTAGCCACAAACGGCTACCAGCCGATTTTTGTTTTGGCTTTGTGTTTCTGAAAAAAACTGCCACAGGGTGCATTACAAAAGTAATGATACATTCTTTCACGCCCGCCCATTTTTTGTCTAGGCAGCTCTTCGAGAGTCAAGTTGGCTCACGCGTATTGAAACGTTCTCCCATCCGTTCGCCACAAATATTCTCTACGAATCCACCTGGAAGCTGGTACCCCGTCCAAGCCTTGCGGATTAAACGAGACTATGTAACAACCAGCCCATTGCTCAACGCGAACGGACCTTTCCCGTCCAGCAACGGTTGATCTCCATGACCGATTCCAAGGACATGATCACCTGCTGCGCCTGGCCGAGCAGACCACGTCCGACCCGCTGATCGCGCAGATGTACACCGACAGCCGCGGTGCCCAGGCACGCCTGGAAATGTCGATCCTCAGCCAGGAAGCCCGCCTGAAAACCTGCCTGACCCGACTGCAG
>LNAP01005405.1_pt1 | contig 11352 bp, 9 predicted proteins | sample 602601 | NCBI WGS metagenome assembly LNAP01 (sample SAMN02440304, study PRJNA202911) | soil metagenome | biome: Subtropical and temperate rainforests or woodlands; isolation source: soil samples (1 kg each in a 20% v/v slurry with milli Q water) were... ...
TACCGAATCAGGCGACGAATCGAGGCGTCAAAACTTGATGCGGACGGTTGCGCCACAAATCAAAACCGTCCAATAACCAGTTGAGTTCTTGAACCGTCAACACGATGGCTTCATCCGAACAATCCGGCGATGTTTTGAAGCGCTCGGATTCCAGCCGCTTCAGCCAAAGGCAAAAGCCGTTGCGCTCCCAATACAAAATCTTCACTCGGTTGCGAGGCTTGTTGAGAAAGACGAAAAGCACCGGGTCAAACACCGCGACCTTGATGTCCAGTTCAACCAGAGCGGCGAGGCCGTCGATGGATTTTCGGAAGTCGACAGGCTTGGGGTAGAGATAGACTTTTTCGACTTTTGCGTCGGGACGCATCATGAGGTGCTGGCTCCGGAAAGGAATCGGGAGCACAGCGTCGGGGATCAGGTGGTGACTTTGAATGTGGGGTTTATGGAGCGGTTACGAACGACTGCTAAGGATTGTGGATTCAACCGGCGGACGCAACAGGCAGCAACCGGCCAGGAGCGGACGGCTCCCGGAAAACATTGCTAGCATTTTGCTACTATTAGATACTCTTGCCATTGGCTCGGTATAAACACTAGGTTTTTCCATGTTCGACAGAAGCGACTTTGACCAACTCTCCAGCGAGCAACTGATTCACCGGAAAGCGCACAATAATTGTCCCGGTTTCCATTATGTCACCTATCCATCCATCGCTTTTCTATTCTCAGAATCTGAGGAGACCATCAGGGTAACCCGTGCCCACAAGCGGCAAGGCGAGAACGGATTAAACTTCTGGCTTCGCGCGGAATGGATCGATTGGCGGCCTGGAGGAGAAAGTTATTTCGCGGGATATGTTTCCGACGCTAAGTTTGAGGAAATCTCGGAAGCCGTTTTCAATCAAATGGTTGCGGATCAGACGATCGATTTGATCGCTCCGCTCAAACAACCGTTGCATGAGCCCATCGGTTTCGTAGGAGCGCTATTGATGTACTCAATGAAAACCGATTTCATCGTTTCGCTGTTCGCAGAGTATGAAGATGAGTACATCCATTTCCATTGGGACACGACTGCATGAGTGGCAGTTAAGGGTCGTTTTCAGCCGGTGGCGACCGGCAGAAATCGGCCAGGAGCGCTCGCTGAGATAAATTCAGGCGTCCGTTCAAAGACACTGCCTTCACTCAGAGCTTTTTAACGAAGTCTATTTGCATAAAAGGTTTACTCCCTACCACGCGGTGTGCTTCCTAGTAAAACGGGCACAGCAAACGTCAAAGACTTATCATTAGCCTAAAACCAAAGTCACACACAGTGAAGCAACAGCGAGAGCCCCCATTATGAGGATCAATAAAAGCATAAAGTTGAATTTCAGTCTAACCAAAGAATTAATATTATTTATTTTGTCTTCCAGTTTGGCAAGTTGAGCCATAGTCATCACGCCCTCCATATTGCCTTTCAGCTCGCCAACTGGCACCGCTTCGGCACGCTTACTTTCTATAGGATGGGTTTTTAATCTAATTTCTCCAGTTACCTTAGCTAGCCTTAGAGCAATTGCCACAACCAGCAAAATCGTTGAGATAAACTTTAGGAAAACAAGATAATTTTTATATGTCCTGGCATTATTTCTAGCTTCCTGAATTGATTGCGACTGTTTTTCGTGCTCCGAAAATACTTGTTTAAAATTCTTGACCTTTGCAGCAAGAAGCGGACTTTTTATTTTGTCAGAGGCAGAATTTACTATATCGAAATACCTAACAATATTCAGATCAACCACAGTATCTCTGGGTTTTGCCGGTCGAATTATTTGAAATTTTTTGCAAGCGTCGGCTAGTTCGAAAGCTAAATTATTGGAATTTTCATCGTTATTGCCCGGTAAAGCCTGCAAACAAATTGACGGACCGCTAAGCTCCTCCGCCGCGATATTTAGCGTTTGAGCATCAAGCCGGCCGAAGTTTTCCTCCATCCTTAAGTTGGCTAATTTAGAGTCTAAACCAACCTGTATGAATTGAAGCACCAGCCCTATTGAGCCTATAATTATCCAAATATAGTCAACTCTTTTCCAACCAATATCGTCCAAACGCCTTAGATACTTACGACCGCCCCAAACGTACAACCAACAAAAAATTAGATAAAGGCCAAAAATGCCCAAAATCACAATAAGTGCATAACCAATCATCTCGTAAACTAACGAAAAATCCATACCGCGCCTTTTTCTATCGACATAAATAATCTATCTTTTTTAAACAATAAGAGAGCAGCTCTATTATTCAGAAAATAAACCTGCCCCCTTATTGAATTTATTTCCTTAAAAATAAACCCGTCCCCTATTCACGATTTTCGCGCACAACAGGAAACTGATAGCTCCTGCTTTCGGCTGGAGTAGAGGACTTAGCATAGATCCCAAGCTCAGCTCGTAGCTTCTCTACCCGTACTCGCTCATCCTCTGTGTACTCATCGTGCATGAATACACACAGATCCTCGGAGCCACCTTGGTAATCCTTCAATGGATGATCGAAACCTAGAGCCACGATGATTTTAGCCTGAGCAAATTTCAGCTTCGCGCATTGTGCATACGACAGCAACATGCCGCATCGGTACCTTCTGTACTCCTCATATGTTTGCCGTTCAAGCTTGGGGCATACCAAGAAAATATAGAGGAGACTTGGGGCTTGCCGGGTAGTCAAGGTACGAGCTCTTCGCACGTAATGCCCAGCTTTCGCCAGATTTATCATCTCGAAAAAGTTGCGGACAAGCTCGCGCCTCATGAACCTGGTTTCCGAGGCCATCAGTCGAAGAGCAAGCTCTGTTTCATCGTTCTTCTGCTCGGCGCCCAGCTCAGTGAGCGCTGGGTCTCCAATGGCGATAAATTTTTCGATCAATGCATCCCAAAAACCACTTTTCCTATTCTGGGCATGCATCTCCTTATACTCTGGCCGCGTTCGTAAACCTGAATATAGGGTCTCGCCAAAGGTAATGATCTGGGGCAAACTTTGAGTGCGAGGGATGAATAAACTTTCATTCTCATCCGAATGCATAAGGTAAGCTGCTATGAGCTGCTCTTCCCCCGCACTGAACACAACCGTGTTCGGATTGAGTAGAAAAGCCTTGCGCACGCTTATGTAATCGATGAAGTCCTTCACCGTACTCATCTCGCTCATCAACACTTCAAGCGAGAGCTCATCAAATACGTGGACAAATTCTTTATTTGGATCTAAAGGTCCAGTGGTGAACGGGATATCAGAATAGGCATTGTGATCCTCCCTCGTTTTGATCATGTGTGATCCAACACTACCTGGGAAATGCTTCGCACAAGCCTCGGCACTCCCGCGAGTGACGGCAACAAGATGAAAGCGCAGCCTCGAAATGTCGGGAATCTGCACAGGAAGAGTTCGGGTGCATTTTGAGTCCAAATAGACCCTTTGAGGAAACCTCTCAAGCCAGCTTTTTGCCCCGTACAACTGTTTCGCAGAGCTCGATACAGCACGTTTGTACCACCGTTTCCACGCAACGGAGGTATCAACCTCGGATTGGTAGGTAATGTGCTTGTCTGAAAAAATTACAACATCATCTCCAAACACCACCATTACGTCTGCAAATTCCTTTGCGCTGCCTTTTCCATCGCGCATATCTTGGTCGGTGTGCAGGTTGGCATGGGCCCACAAACTCAAGAATGACTTCCGACAAAGTCTCATCAGCAACCGCTCGGACTCGTTGACACCCTCTGCATCCGATATATCGAAAACACCTGATCTTTCCGAGCTAGACATTGCCATCCTCCTTACCTGTTAAGAAAAATTTAACAGAATTAACGGTATGGAGTAACGGCAATCTGCCCCTCCCGACCTAACTGAAGCCCATCCGCTGAGGGGCATGAACGAAGGAGCAAGGTAGCTAAACAGCCGCCCGCGGAAAACACTAAACTATGAAACGCCCGCGGAACGATTTAGCCAATCTATTGCATCGACTGGTTGAATCCACAACCCAGAGCAGCCGTTCATCTCCAACAGTAACCAGCGATTAGCAAACGATCGTCACAAATGTCTCTAGTCGTAAGAACAGCTTCCGGTTTCAATATTTTAAGTGATTCACTTGGCTGTTTTTCTTTCATTTTTTGCCTCGATAGCCTCAAGGCGAGCCGTAAACTCAGGAGTAAGTTTGAATATGCGCCGAATATTTGCGATCTCCTGAGTTACCAAGTCCTCTTTGCCTGATATATCGACCTGAATCTCTGCAGCAAGAATTCGTAAATCTGGAGATTGGGGGTTTTTAGAGGCAAGCCATTCGGTTATTTCATGTGCTGCCGGGAAATTCCCTTGAAGAAGAAAGCACATCGCATGATGGCGCCACGCTTGATCATGATTTGCAGTTACGATTGAACGGTTACAACAATTTTCCAGCAGTTGATCGCGAAGCGTGGGTAATAGGTTTTGAGAGTTGAGATCTATAACAATAAGTACGCAAACTCCGACATAGTCGTAGGATTTAATCAGTTGACTTAGCGTAGTAATTTTCGACGTTTTGTCTTCTTCGGCTAGCAAGTCAAAACAAAGCATTTTTATCTGATCTTGTAGCGCTAAGTAGTTCTCGTGAAAAGGTTTAGAAAACAGGCCGAGATCGGGGCCACTGAGAATGCTCGCAAAGGCAATTAAACAAACTAAGCGCCCATGCTCTGACATTGATGATATGAGTGGATCTACGATTGTTGAGTAATCAGTTTTTTGCTGGTTACTGTGATTTAACCTAAAAAGCCCTTCATTTTTTATGAATGATTTATAGCTTGCCAGCACTGCTTGCATTCGAAGAGGCCAAATGTTAGATCGGGCGCACATTTTTAAGAAAATTTTAGCGGTCGCATGTGGCTCACTGCCGATTTCCCCTAATGCCCGACAAATTAGACATTTTCGATGAACAGTGGCTGATTGACTGTGGCGAAGAAGAATTTCTGCCAAAGGATATGGCCAGCCGTTCCTGTTAGCGAGAATGAGTTTAAGCACACCTTCAAAAACGTCATCCGGGATTCCGTCAGCTATCAAATTGGTAATATATTGGTGTAGCTTCCGAAATTCGTGCTTTGAAAGACTCTGCCCTCCATCTATCTGCTCAATTTCATCGATTATTTCAACAATTTCTGAATGGCCAAATGCATTCCAGAAAAACTGGCGGGCATCCTCTTTTAAAACATCATCACTATCGAGCCAGTAACGGAGGTTCTTACGGTAGGCCTCTTCATCATTCACCGAGTCAGGCACTAGTGGGGTAGGTGGACTTATTTCCCGTTCGTTCAAAAAAGACACTGCTTGCGATTGAGTCGACCTAACTCCACTTATTCTTTGCCCATCCGCGGCATACATAGACAAAAAAATGATGCTGCGGCACGTCTTGGTAAAGGCAGCGCAGGCGAGACCGTAAAATACTAGTCCCGCCTCTAAATCGTAGTCATCGAGAATCGTAGTTAGATCTGAAATTGTATAGGCGTCATTGGTTTCTACATGTGACCCGATGGTGTTGCGTACATCTCGCGCAGGCTGAAGTAACTCTTGAAAGTTTGAGGCGGCAACGAATGCCGTTATTACCTCACTTGATTGACCGCTAGCAGTAATTAGTTTGTCTAGCCCCTCCATTTCTTGTAGCGCATCTGGACCTACCTGCCGAGTTACGAGACAATCGCAAAAACTCACAATATCCGTAATTATTCGCGCCTTAAGAATTCGAACAATTCCAGCGTGTGTTGAAAACTGACCAAGGAGTTCTCTTTGTATGTTAATCCAGCGACGAATGAGTGCGAGTTGTGCCGCGCGCGAATGCACCGCTGTATTATTTAGCCCAGAAACCGTATTGTTTCGTGTCAATGCAAGCGAGTCAGATGCTATTTCCAATCGTGTATTGTTAAGGGCTTGCGTTTGATGCTGGTGAAGGGCCTCTAGAAGTTGCGACTCAATAAGTTCGTGAGGTTCGGAATAGATAGTATAGCCCGGCAGATTTAAGCTTTTTAGGCTGAGATAAATCTCTAGAGAACCGTCCACCAGATATCGGCTTTTTTCGACCTCTATGTCATTCCACAGGTCAATACGCTTGCCAAAATCTAAATCCTGAACGTGAGCACTTAATCGGTGCCTTGAAACTTTGAAGTACTCCTCAAAACTTGAAGCATAAACCTCCTTGGTGTGGTGATATGATTTAATTTTATAGCCATTACTGCGTAATGGCCTACGAAGAGCGCGAGCATGAACAATGAAATTCTCTGATCTAACCAATATGTGGCGAGCAAGCGTGCGAGCGACAAATGGATCTGTCAGTTGAGTCGTGAGGTGCAGTGTTAACTGTAACTCCTCAACTATATATTTTAGCTTTTCAAGCTGCTCCCTGAACATAGGGTATAGAGTCCTTTTTTGTTCGCTGCTGCTAACGATACGATGGTTCCCGCCTCTCCTACTAGCGGTTTTGAGGTTGGGTACTTTGTCGGTGGGTTCAATCGCCAACGCTTCTGTAGAAAGTTCTGGCTGTCTGCTTTTGGCCGAATGCGGTCTGCCGCAAAGGGCAGCAACGGACCAAGTGCGGCGATTCAAAGCTCGCTGCTGGACTCACGTTCGCCGGCACATTCTGATCCTAAATACCGCCGCCAACGCACCTGGCCGAACCAATGGAACAACCGAAGGCGACGCTGGCGATGAGACATCTGGCGGAACAGATCAAGTGTTGCTTGTGTCACTCGATCACGACATAGAACGGCTCCGACTTCCCGTACAGACGGTTATCGCTCTTGCCGATCAGGAATGCCTCCACGAAGTGCACCCCGCGATAGGCTAAATCCTCTTCACGCGAAAAGCCCGAGTCACTGGAATAGAAATCACCGCGTAGTGAGTTGGCGTCGTATGCCGCCAGGTCGGTGTTCGTCACGCGCCACTGCACTTTGAACGATGAGGTGAACGGCAGGCCGACGGAGTTGGATGCCGTGAAGCGGATCGAGTTGCCCTTCGGCAGCGGTTGCAGCGTTGTCACTGAGCCCAGACGCCTGCCTTTTTGCTCGGTCAAGAGCTCGGCGGACACCTTGACGAGGTACGACTGCGACGCGGCGCGCCACTTGGGGCGCTGGACATATGGTAGCCGGGTGATACGCTCTGGCAGTGCTGCGCGGCCACGCTCGATGACACGCTGGACCAAATCCTTGTACTGGCTTGCCAAAACCAGTGCATCGCTCCTCGACACGTTCTCGCTGAGCCGCGCAGATTCCTTGGCCTCGCTGGCTGCGAAGCTGTCGCCGAAGACGCGCTGCCACTTGCCGATAGACTCGTCGCGGTCCGCCTCGCCGAAGGCTTCGTCGATCCACGTGCGGTAAAGGTTGATCTTCTCGCGGAAGTTGCCGTATTTCGTTTGATCCCAGGTGCGGCTCTGGATGTCGGACCACAGCACTGGATTTCGGATGACAGGAACAGTGGGGTGCGCCTGCAGGTAGTCATCCAGCCGGCCCATCAAGGTCTTCAGGCAGCTTGGTGTGTCCGCGAAGGCCGCCGTGTCCTCGTCCGAATCGTAGATGTGCATACCCACCAGCGTCGTGAACAGGAACGACGGGCAGGTGAAGTTAGTCTTGATGTCGCGAAGGTACTTCAGCAGCCGCGTGACCTTCTTGAGGTCGTTACCGCCCGCCACGCCGTTCCTGCCAACCACCCAGTCCGTGTATTCCAGCGCGGCGGTCGTCTCGAACTCGTTGGTGGTCCGGTTGCAGACCTCGTATGTGTTCGACCACAGGCGACCTTTGACGCACGGCGCGATGTCGATGCGGCGTTCGCCCACGTACTCGATGGTCACGCAGTGCGAATACCGGTGCACCTTGTCCTTGTAGGTACTATGGCCGTCAAAGATGGCGCCCAGCTTGTTGACGTAGTCCTTGGCTTCCCAGCCCTCGACGGGTTCCACGATAACCAACAGGTCGGCATCAAACTCGCCGCCCGTGCGCGGCTTGATGATGGTGCCGTGGGCCCATGAACCGTGAGCGTCGAAATCGAGAATCTTCGGCCCCCAACTGGAGGTCTTGATCGCTTTTTGAACCGCTTCGACGCTGGCGCCCAGCTGGCTCATCCGCGTGTCGTTGAGGTTGACCTCGCTGCTGAGGAAGGTCTTGAACTGATCGACCAGCTTCATTCCTTAGCCTCCCCTACGAGCGCCTTCTCGGCCTTGCGCACGAGGTCTTCTGCCGCGTGGTGGGCCTCGTCCTCGTTCGCAGATCGAAAGATGGAGTAGACCCAGTCGAAGACCAGCGGGCTGCGCTCGCGATGCTGGTAAATGGAGTCCTGCAAGGCGCGCGATTCGGCCGTGAGGGCCGCCGCATCGGCACCACCAAGGGCCTTAGTCCAGATTTTGTCCCACTCGCCGTTGAGGTTGGTCAGCGAAATCGCGGCGTTGGCCTGCTGCATACGCTCCCGCAGTGCCCACGTCAGCATAGGCAGAAATGGCACCACCAAGGTCATGATGAGATCGGGAAACTGCAGCCCCTTATACAAGCCTACGTACAGCAATGCCACACCGAACAGGAGGGTGAGCGTCAGCAGCCAGCCTCCGTACCGGCGTCTGAGCCGCGCGTCGTAGCTAATGTTTGTGCGCTGGCCAATCAGCCGGGCCAAGTGCAGGGGCAAACGGCCGACGCACACCTCGTACCAGGCCTGGAAGTGCGCCTCGCGCTTCTTGGACAGCGGCTTGGCCGACAGCCTACGCACGTCTTCATGTTCCACCTGCGCGCCCGTTACGAAGCGGTTCCAAGGCAGACCGAAGACGTCTGTATCGAACTGCTCCTGCAGCTTGGCGCCGCGCTTGAGCCGATCCTTCTGGATCCGGTCAAACAACGCCGTCTCCATCACTAGCAAGATCAAGCTGGCCAAGGCCAGGTAGGGCCGAATCTCGGGGATCTGGGGCCCAACCCAAACACCAATTATCGGCAAGATGATCGATACCAGTACCAACAGACCTTGGGTTACCTTGGCTGCACGGTAGTTGCGGTGGCGGGCCCGTAATAGGCCCCGATTTACGTCCGACGCCTGCTGCGTCGGGATATCGTTTCGAAGGCTGCTCATTGATCCCCCAGAGCGTGTTTTTTGTTCTGCAACGTCTATGTTGCAGCCATCTCGCGTATTTTGTGGCGCCTGCTGAAATTACAAGTGCTTATAGGTCGCGGATCGAAAGATAAGTACATGCAACCGCCGACACTCGGCTTCCAGCCCTGAGCGGCTGCAATTGGCCGATTTCTGCCTGTCGCCTTTATCAGCGGTGAGACTCGGAACCTGCAATCTGTGAAGGGTTGAGATTCTCGGGTCCAAGTTCTCGCGTGACCAGTTCCATAAAGCTACGCAGCTTAGTCGCCAATCGCCTGTCAGTATGGAACAGGAAGATGCATCGGGCGCGACGGGATATCAAAGGATGCGCGCGAGCTTCCCGCTGGCGATGGACGAACGCGCCAGATCTTCAGCGATGAAGGCGGCGTTGTTTACCCGCAACTGACTATGGACCCAGATGGTGGTGATGATGGAGGCGTTTCGCCATGCTCAAAAAATGGTCAATTCACCATGGGTACGGTTCGGTAGAAATGAGAAACCCCGGATATTTTTGGCCTCTTCAGTGAAGGCCTTGGTGTAGCCTTTGATCTTGCTTAATTTTTTTCGCGCGTCAGCCGGTTAAACCCACACGATTCCAAGGATGCATCACATGAAAAAGGCAATTGTTGTACTGGCAATCACGTGGCTAATCGCAGGGTGTCAAACCTCCCGGCCACCAAGCCCCTTGGAAGAGAGTATGGCCAACGTCCAATGTATGCTGTTTGAGGGAGCTAAAGACCCCACTGCAGACGAGGTCCAATACATTCGTAAAGCCAGCGATAACGGCAACGTGCGCTGTAAGACCACGCTCGGTGGTTTGTACGAATTCGGTCGTGGCGGCCTGTCACAAGATTTTGGCAAGGCCAGATCGCTCTATGAATCCGTCGCCGTCGTGGATGGCGTCGGTAACGAGAGACTGGCGCGCATGGCCGAGAATGGCCACGGGCAAGCGCGTAACGACGTCGAAGCGCGACGGCTTTATCAGTTGGCACTGACCAACAGCGACAGCGATAAAAGTAAACTCGCATTGGCCAGATTGATGGAGGAGGGCCGCGGTGGTTCGCAGGATTTGTTCGGGGCAATGATGTATTACGTAGAGGCCAGCCAGCATGCCGGCGATGTCTCGTGGAAGGGCATTCAGCGGATCCGCGCTCAAGGACTGGTGCTGACGACTGAACAGACCCAGCGCTACAACGAGGTCTGGAGTGATACCAGTCGCAAGAGTCTCAATCGCACGACAGTGGACATCGAGATTGCCTTAAATAAGCAAATCAAACACGGCAGCGCCAGCAAACCGGTGACTCTGCAAGTGCAAGGCAAACCTAGTTCGAATGTGCCGAAAATAGCATTGGTCGAAAGTTCGGGCAACGCTGACGTAGACCAGGCCGTAGTCAACGCATTCGGTAAATACCGAATTCCTGCCGAGCCAATATTGCAGTTAGGCCAGGATTCCTGGTCGTCCGAGCGTTCCGTCAAAGTCGGTTTGAATTAAAGCGCTAGAGCCATTTGCCGGGACCGAAAAGGGGACGGATTTATTTGATTTTTTAAGTCCGCTGTCGCTTAAATGAATCCGCCTTCTTTTATCTTTGGGTTGATGTTGTGAATCGCCCCTAGTTTTGTAGACACCTCCAAGCCTCATAATTAGGCCCATCAGGAGGTGCCATCAGAAACCAGCGTTACCCCGAAAAATTCAAGATCGAAGCAGTCAAGCAAGTCACCGAACGCGGTTTGCGTGTTGCTGATGTGGCGTAGCGTCTAGTCTGGAAAGCTTGCTGAAACACTGAGTGACTGCTTCTGGCCGATTGCAGACGTCAGTTTAAGGGCCACTGGTATAGATGAGCCAGGTTATGAAAGCTGCGAATGGAGAAAGTAGAATCAGGCCGCCGACGGCGACTGCCCAGCCCCAGGCAAAACCACTCTCTCCCTTGAAACGGCCGCCACTCAACAAGCCCAGCACATAAACGCCAATGCGATGAGCTACCAAATCTAAAATGAAGTCCATTTGATCCTCGTGTCTCCTTGTCGGTTTTCCTAGGCTCGTCTGAACGACCGCCTCTGGCCGACTGCTGTCTTTTGCGAAGGGCAGCTTTTGGCCGAGGCTGTGTAAAAACGTTTTTGATCGTAATAGGTGGCTGGATTCGACACAAAAACTGCGCTCCTACGCAAATTTCAGGTCTGCTGAGCTGCCGAGTGCCAGCAATCCTAGAGCTCCACTTTGTTGTTCGCGGACTGCGTCAAAAACTCGGTGATCAGTGACGTAACCTGCTGTTGGATTACCTCGCG
>LNAP01005407.1_pt1 | contig 11351 bp, 12 predicted proteins | sample 602601 | NCBI WGS metagenome assembly LNAP01 (sample SAMN02440304, study PRJNA202911) | soil metagenome | biome: Subtropical and temperate rainforests or woodlands; isolation source: soil samples (1 kg each in a 20% v/v slurry with milli Q water) were... ...
CAGCTTTTCTCCTGACCCGGCCCTTGCGCAGGCACTCCCTGTACCCGTAGGTCACGCCGATCCACCTTGATCAGAGCAACCCGGCCCCCTGGTCATGCATCGCCGTCAGGTGGCGGTGCAAACGGAAACAGGCAGTTGGCCGGTTTCCATGTTGGTGAGGCCCGCAGACGGACCTAGTACCAATTCGGATCTTTCTTCAGTTGCTCCATCAGCAACTTCTGCATGCCTTCATCCGGCTTGCCAAGAAAACGGTAGTCCGCATGCCGTGTCGGTGACTTGTCCGCCGGAAGCCCCGCAGGCACTTCGACCAACATCGCGTAGGCATCGTCCTTATCCATGCTGAAAGCCACGATCAGACGTTTATTCAGGCAGGTATCGGCCGTTTCACACAGCGGCCCGACCAAATAACCATCACCGTCTTCCGTCACGGCATTCATTTGCTCAGCAGTGCCCGAAAGATTGATCACCCATTCAGGCAAACGCTCTTCCTGCTTGACCACGCCCTGCCAGGTTTCGCGATATTGCGGGTCGGTATTGAGCAGGTCATTGGCCCGCGCCTGGCCGTCATTGGCGGCCATGGCCAAGCCACTGCCGCCCAACAGCAGGGCGGCAGCAAGGGTTTTAAAAGACAAGTTGGCCATGTTCAGCCTCGACCGCGACGGCCAAAGAAGAAGGAAGCGATGAACATCACCAGGAAAACGACAAAGAGAATCTTGGCGATACCCGTGGCGGTGCCCGCGATACCACCGAAGCCCAGGACTGCAGCCACAATGGCAATGATCAGGAATGTGATTGCCCAACTCAACATGGTGATTCTCCTTTTGCGTCTATAGAAGTGACTGCTGTGTAGCCATCCTGTCGCGACCCAACGGGGCGGCAGGTTCGTGCCTAGAACACCCAGCGTTCCTGGACAGGTTCGTCGTACAGGGCGATGTCCTGTTCAACGGCCATCATGCGTGGGGTTGTCACGTCGGCGCTGTGGCTGCCAACGGAACGGAAATGGGTCTGCGTCATGGGTGCGCGTTCGAACTGCGGGGTGGACGCCTGGCTCTGCTGCCAATGCTGTAACTGCTGGCCACCGATCAAGGTCACCATCAACGCAAGGCTGGCGAACAGACCCTGTTGAAGGCGCAGCGGCGATACACGCAATGGCTTGAGGCTTTGGCGAGTCATCCTGAATCTCTCCCGCATTTGTTTTGTTCGTTAATCACGCTTGTAAGAGAGATATTGCAGAGTGCGTGCCAGTTTTTTCGCCGAATAAAAACCAATAAAATCAGTAACTTATAAGATCATTGGTTTTCTTATCAGCAGCATCCTGCACGATGCGCCTATCCTCACCGTGCGAAATGCACGATGGTCGTTGGTCGGATCAAGGGATCAGAACGGGCTGTGGGGCTGCCGAAGCATCAAGAAGGGTCAAAAACCCACTGCCCAGGCATATAAGTAGGAAGGGTCTTAGATAGCTGAGCGATAGGACCTTGAATCAATCAGAATAAACCATGCAACTTGCCCGATTATTCCGGGACTAACCAAAATCAATCATTCTTAATTTAAGGAGCGCGGGACAGATGGAATCAGCCAAGGAACTTCAAGGCCGCATTCTTTTAGTGGACGACGAGTCCGCGATCCTCCGCACCTTCCGCTACTGCCTGGAAGATGAAGGCTATACCGTCGCCACCGCCAACAGCGCGGCCCAGGCCGATGCCTTGTTGCAGCGCCAGGTGTTCGACCTGTGCTTCCTGGACCTGCGCCTGGGCGAAGACAACGGCCTGGATGTGCTGGCGCAAATGCGGATCCAGGCGCCCTGGATGCGCGTGGTGATCGTCACCGCCCACTCAGCCGTCGATACTGCCGTGGATGCGATCCAGGCGGGCGCGGCCGATTACCTGGTCAAGCCGTGCAGCCCGGACCAATTGCGCCTGGCCACCGCCAAGCAACTGGAAGTGCGCCAGCTGTCGGCACGCCTCGAAGCGCTGGAAGGCGAAGTACGCCAGCCCAAGGATGGCCTCGACTCCCATAGCCCGTCGATGATGGTGGTGCTCGAAACCGCCCGCCAAGTGGCCGGCACCGATGCCAATATCCTGATCCTCGGTGAATCCGGTACGGGTAAAGGTGAGCTGGCCAGGGCCATTCATGGCTGGAGTAAAAGGGCGAAAAAATCCTGCGTCACGATCAACTGCCCATCCCTGACCGCCGAACTGATGGAAAGCGAGCTGTTCGGCCACAGTCGCGGGGCCTTTACCGGCGCCAGCGAAAGCACCTTGGGGCGGGTCAATCAGGCGGACGGCGGTACGCTGTTTCTCGACGAGATCGGCGACTTTCCCCTGACGTTGCAACCCAAGTTGCTGCGTTTCATCCAGGACAAGGAATATGAACGGGTCGGCGACCCAGTCACTCGGCGCGCCGATGTGCGCATCCTGGCAGCGACCAACCTGAACCTGGAAGACATGGTGCGCGACGGGCGTTTTCGCGAAGACTTACTGTATCGGCTGAACGTCATCACCTTGCATCTGCCGCCCCTGCGCGAGCGCAGCGAAGATATCCTCGCCCTTGCCGACCGCTTCCTGGCGCGCTTCGTCAAAGAGTATGCGCGGCCGGCTCGCGGCTTCAGCGATGAGGCCCGTGAAGCCCTGCTCAACTACCGTTGGCCGGGCAATATCCGCGAACTGCGCAACGTCGTAGAGCGCGCGAGCATCATCTGCGCCCAGGAGAAAGTCGAAATCAGCCATCTGGGGATGGCCGAGCAACCGACCAACAATTCCCCGCGTATTGGTGCGGCGTTGAGCCTGGATGAATTGGAAAAGGCCCACATCGGCGCCGTCCTGGCCACCAGCGATACCCTGGACCAGGCGGCCAAGACCCTGGGCATTGATGCATCGACGCTGTATCGCAAACGCAAGCAATACAACCTGTGAGCTGCACCTTATGAAGTTGGCGATGAAACTGCGCACGCGGCTGTTCCTGAGTATCTCTGCGCTGATCACCGTGGCCCTGCTTGGGTTGCTGCTGGGGCTGGTGAGTGTCATGCAAATGGCCAAGACCCAGGAGTCCCTGATCCGCAGCAACTTCATTACCCTGGACCTGGGACTCAAGCTGCGCCAGACCCTGGGCGACCAGTTGATCCTGATGCTCAACGACACCCCGGACCCGGTCGCGCTGAATACATCCAAGCAGGAGTATTTCAAGCTGCTGGACCAAGGCATCGCCCATGAGAGAAGTGTGGACCGGATCGGCGGTCTCACTCAGGCCAAGGCCGATTACCTGAGGTTTATCGAAGCCTTCGACGAAAATGAAAGTACGCCGCCGTCCCTGCGCAATAACGCAAAACTTACCGCCAGCTTCAACGCCTTGCGCAATGGGCTGATCAGCGAACACAAAACCGCGCTGGAAAACATCAGCGAAACCGTGCGGCAATCGCGTGAGCGAGCCTTGTGGATCGCCGGCCTGCTCGGGCTGGTGGGGCTGGCAGTGCTGATCATCGGGTTCATCACCGCCCATGGCATCGCCCGGCGCTTTGGCGGGCCGATCGAGGCGCTGGCCAAGGCTGCCGATAAAATCGGCCAAGGCAATTTCGATGTCACGCTGCCTATTTCTTCAGCTGCAGAAATGAACCTGTTGACCCGGCGCTTTGGCATCATGGCCGAAGCCCTGCGTCAGCATCAGGCCACGAACGTCGATGAACTGCTCGCCGGCCAGCAACGCTTGCAGGCCGTGCTCGACAGCATCGACGACGGTTTGCTGATGATCGACCGCCAAGGCCGTCTTGAACACCTCAACCCGGTCGCCCAGCGCCAGTTGGGTTGGGACGAGACCCGCCTGGGAGAGGGCTTGGGCGAAGCGTTACAGCGCCCGGAACTGGATGAGCAACTGCATCTGGTGCTGCGCGGCGGCAACCTGGAGCGCGCGCCTGACGACCTGGAAGTGGAAGTCGAAGGCGAATCACGCCTGCTGACCTACAGCATGACGCCGGTCAGCCACCACCAGGGGCACATCCTCGGCGCGGTGATGGTGTTGCATGACGTGACCGAGCAGCGGGCCTTCGAGCGTGTGCGTAGCGAATTCGTGCTGCGCGCCTCCCATGAACTGCGCACGCCGGTCACCGGTATGCACATGGCATTCGGGCTGTTCCAGGAACGGGCGAAGTTCCCCGCCGAGTCGCGCGAAGCCGACCTGCTGAATACGGTCAATGAAGAAATGCAGCGCTTGATGCAACTGATCAACGACTTGCTTAACTTTTCCCGCTATCAGAACGGCCTGCAAAAACTCACCCTGGCGCCCTGCGACACCAACGATCTGCTCGAACATGCCCGCGCGCGTTTTGCCGAACTGGCGAATGCGCAAAACATCGACCTGGTGATAGAGGCACAGGCGCAACTACCCAGGCTACACGCCGACCGGGCGCAATTGGAGCGAGTCCTCGACAATCTGCTGGGCAATGCCCTGCGCCATACCAGCGAAGGCGGGCAGATTCGCCTGCAAGCGCGGCGCCATGGCGAACGGCTGATCATCAGCGTGGAGGACAACGGCGAAGGCATCGCCTATGGCCAGCAGGGCAGGATTTTCGAACCTTTTGTTCAGGTAGGCCGCAAGAAAGGCGGCGCCGGCCTGGGGCTGGCGCTGTGCAAGGAGATCGTGCAGCTGCACGGCGGCAGGATGGGGGTCTATTCCCGGCCGGGGCAGGGCACGCAGTTCTATATGGCGTTGCCGCTGTAACTATCAGTCAGCGCGCTACTCAAAGGCTGCAACGATCAAAGGAGGGAGCTCGACGACTCCCACATCAATTGCGCGCAGCGCTTAAAGACCTTAGCGGTGGTTCAGTGCCCGCAGGATCGCTGCACTTTGCGCATCCGGCGTACCGTCGAACAACGCCGGCCGGAAGCGCATCTGGAAGGCGGCCAGTACACGCCGTGTCGCCACATCCAATTCACCGGTTTGCGGCGTGGCATACCCCAAGCGTGCCAACTCTTCCTGGAACCAGGTAATGCTCGGCAACTGCCCGGCGTACTCGGCCTGATACCGCGCAACCGCCTGGGCCTCGGGCCAGATCCCCAGACCTTCATCAGCCAGGCGCTTCCAGGGGAACAACGGACCCGGATCGAGTTTGCGGCCAGGCGCGATATCGCTATGACCAATAATGAATCGCGGGTTGATCCGGTTGCGCTGGCTGATGTCCTTGAGCAAGGTCACCAGGGACTGGACCTGCGCCTCGGAGTACGGATACCAGACCCGACCTGTTGGCGTGTCGCGATAACCCGGATTGACGATCTCGATGCCAATGGAGCTGGAGTTGAGCCAGGTACGCCCCATCCACTCGCTCTCTCCGGCGTGCCAGGAGCGCTTGTCTTCATCCACCAGCTTATAGATGGTTGCGCGGGCATCATCGCCAATCAGGTAATGGCTGCTGACCTGGCCTTTGGTCAATAGCGCCAACGAGCTTTGAAGGTTGGTAGCGGTGTAGTGCAGGACGACGAACTGGATACGATGATCGAAGTTCACCGATGGGTGGCTGGTATCCAGCCGCGGGCCACTCGCACAACCGGCGAGGGTGAGGAACAGCAGAGCAGTAACTAGAAATTTCATGGCAACGGGCATTACGCTAAAGACGATAATGCAACAGTGTAACGTACGGTTTGCCGGCCAGCGGCCGGCAATACAAAATGGAACAAATTTTCAGGCCGCCTGCACCTGGTTGCGTCCCGCCGCCTTGGCCCGATACAACGCCTCGTCAGCGCGCTTGAGTGCCAGGTCGCTGCGCTCGCCGGGCTGGAACTGCGCCATGCCGATGGACATCGTAATGGTCACCCGCTCGCCCTTGAAGTGAAACGGGCACGCCTCGATGGCCGCCCGCAGGCGTTCGCCGAGTTCCAGCGCACCGCCCAACGCCGAATCCGGCATCAGCAGCACAAACTCCTCACCGCCAAACCGTGCGATAAAGTCCGTCGGGCGCAGGTGCTTGCTCAATACAGTGGCGATGATTTTCAGCACCTTGTCGCCCGCCAGATGGCCGTAGCTGTCATTGATGCGCTTGAAGTGGTCGAGGTCGAGCATCGCGAGTGACAGGCTGTTGCCCTGTTGATGCCAGGTATTGACCTCGTACTCCAGGCGCTCGCTCCAGGCCGCACGGTTGGGCAATCCAGTGAGCGGGTCGATCAAGGCTTTCTGGCGCTGCACCTCAAGGTGGTCCCGATAGCCCTGGGCCTCCTGCTCCATGCTCGCCACCCGCTCGGCCAAACCCTGCAACCGCGCGGCGACTTCATGTTCACGCTGGTCACGCTGCCTTTGATGCTCATCCATGGCACCCAACAGCCCCTCAAGATGACTTTCCAGCACTTGCTTGAGGTCATCGAGGTCGGCCGCTTCCTGGACACTGCTTTGCAAGCCATCCATCTGTTCACGGATTTGCGTGTCCATCTCGCGCGCGGCGCTGCGGCTGTCGGCGTGCCCGTCGCTGGCCGCCTGCAGGTTGCTCTGGAAGGCTTCCAGCCGCTCGTTGAGATGCTTGAGGTAGGCCTCGAACTCATGCTGGCCGCTATCGGTGATGGCCAGCATCAATACCGCCAGGTCATCGAGGATCGGTAGCAGTTCGTACCAATTCAGCCCCTGGGCCAGGCGTTCGCGCATGGCTTGCGCCTGGGGCCTGTGCCGCTCGGGCAGAGCGAGGTCGCCCAGCAGGCCGAGCAGGGTGTCTTCGATATGTTTGGCGACAGAGCTGTAGGACGGCTCGGGCGAATCGGGCAAGGCGTACAGCGCCTCAGGATCAACTTCAGCCGATTCGTCGTCCAGCACAGGCGGCAATGACAGACTGCCGATCTCGGTCGGTTGCGGCACCAGGGGCAGGACCTCGGGCGCAACTACCACCGCAGCGACAGCCCGTTCAGGCAGCGGGGCAAGGCTCACTTCGACAGGTCGGGGCGGTTCCGGGGTTTCGATGGCGACCGCGAGCGTCTCGACGGGTGATAAGCGAGGAGCGCCAACCTCAGGCACTGATGCCACACACTCATCCACATCAACCCGAGGCGCCACAGGCTGAGGTGCAGGCGCAGGCGCAACTTCAAGTACCGGCTGCTGCGGGGCCTGGGCTTGTGGCGCGAAGGCACGCAGGGCCTGGGCCAGCTCGGGCGCATCCTCAACCACCGGGGTGGCCGGGCTTGCTGCTACCGCAGGGGGTTGCCGGGAAGGCGGAGAAACAGCGGGCTCAACCGGCGCAACCTCTGTACCCGCCTCCTTGCCACCAAACAGGCGCTGCAACAAACCTGGACGAGCAGGTTCGTCATCCGACTCAAGATTACTCAGGGCCTGCCCTTGCAGACCGCTCAACTCACTGAGCAGCAGGGGAATTTCCCGCGCCTGGCCGACTCGGCTATCCAACTGCTTGGCAAAGCTCTTCAGCGGGCGACTGACTTCCCGGGGCAAGGGCAAGGCCTGTAATTGCGAGACCAAGGCGGTCAGCGCCGTACTGATCTGATCCACCCGCGTTTCACGGCGTTGCTCGGAGTCCAGCACGGCCTTTTCCAGGCGTGGCAACAAGGCAGCGAGCGCGGCGTCCATGTCATCGGTGCGCACCACATCGCGCATCTCTTTCATACACTGGTCCACGGCCCGATCCGTGCCTTCGGCCGCCAGCGTGCTGCGCACCAGCCCACGACGCAGCAAGTCGAGGCGCGCAGCCCAACGACGTTCGAGCTTTTCTTGTTGCTCGATGCTTAACAGGTATTTTTCTTTCCAGCGCTGGGCGTCGTCGCTCATGCAAGGGGTCCGCGAGGGCCGGGGCTCAACGCGGGTAATGCATCAGCCGTGAGCGAACCCGGCAGACGAATCTCTACCGCGACCGGCAGGTGATCGGAAATGGGCTGCGCCAGCACCTGCACGCGTTCCAGCGTCAGGGTCGGGCTTAACAGAATGTGATCTAGACAGCGTTGCGGACGCCAACTGGGGAACGTGGCTTCGACCTGCGGCGCCAGCAGCCCGAGGTCGCGCAGCGGAGAATTCTGCAACAGGTCGCTGGCGTGGGTGTTCATGTCCCCCATTAGCACCTGGTGTTTGTAATCGCCAATCAGCTCACGGATGTAGGCCAACTGCAGGGTCCGGGTACGTGCCCCCAGCGCCAGGTGCATCATGACCACCACCAGCGCCTCGGGCCCTTCGCCGAAGCGCACCAGAATCGCCCCACGCCCTTTCGGGCCCGGCAGTGGATGGTCTTCGATCACCGAGGGCTTCAACCGGCTGAGCACGCCATTGCTGTGCTGGCCCAGTCGGCCGAGGTTGCGATTGAGTTGTTGGTACCAGTAGGGGAAAGCACCGAGCTGGGCCAGGTGTTCGACCTGATTGACGTAGCCTGAACGCAGGCTGCCACCGTCGGCCTCCTGCAGGGCCACCAGGTCGAAATCGCCCAGCAGGTCGCCAATCTTCTGCAGATTGCCGGCCCGACCGTTGTGGGGCAGCAGATGCTGCCAGCCCCGGGTCAGGTAGTGGCGGTACTTTTCGGTACTGATGCCTACCTGGATATTGAAGCTCAGTAAGCGCAGCCGGCTATCCGCCGGCAGGCCGGTGGACGTCAGGTGGTGTTCGTTGACCTGCGGATCATGCAGGCCAACCACTCGTTCAGTACCCCAGCGACGCATGGCGAGCCCCTTACTTGGCTGCGCGCTCTTTGGCGATCAACTGGTCGGCAACGTTCAGGGTCGCTTCAGGACCACCTGTGGAGCCCAGGTCAAAGCGGTACTTGCCGTTGACGATCAGGGTTGGAACGCCTTGCACGCCGTACTTCTGCGCAAGATCCTTGGCCTGTTTGATCTGGCCCTTGATGGCAAAGGAATTAAAGGTGGTCAGGAACTTGTCCTTGTCCACGCCCTGGGTGGCGAGGAAGTCAGCCATTTCCTCAGGCTTGGTCAGGCGCTTGCCTTGTTTCTGGATTGCCTCGAACACCGCGTTGTGGACCTTATGCTCCACACCCATGGCTTCCAGGGTCAGGAACATCTGGCCGTGGGCATCCCAAGGGCCGCCGAACATGGCCGGGAGGCGCTTGAAGTTCACGTCCGAAGGCAGCTTCTCGACCCAAGGGTTGATGGTCGGCTCAAAAGAGTAGCAATGCGGGCAGCCATACCAGAACAGCTCTACGACTTCGATCTTGCCCGGCACGGAAACCGGCACCGGATTGGCCAATTCAACATAAGTCTTGCCCGCTTCAAGCGGCACATCGGCGGCTTGGGCGGTCATGCCGAACAGGCTGGCAGTGACGAGAGCGGCGCTGAGGATCAATTTACGCATGCTTTACTCCTGGACAAATAAAGTCGCCTCGCGCGACCTTTTTTATGACAGGTCTACACGGGCATGAGTTCGTTAGTGTAACGGTAGCGGCCACAAAAAAGGGCGGCCTCAGCCACCCTTTTTATGCTTGCATCGACGGATTAATCGAGCGTTAACGTTACCGCTGATGTACCCCCGGTCTTGCGCACCTTACTTGTGCAGGCCCTGGATGTAGCTGGCTACCGCTGCAATGTCTTCGTCACTCAGTTTGCGCGCAATCGTACGCATGGTCATTGCATCGCCATCGTTGGCACGGCCGGCTTCTTCCTTGCGGAAATCAGTCAGTTGCTTGGCAATGTACTGGGCGTGCTGGCCACCCAGGTGCGGGAAGCCTGCTGCGGCGTTACCCGAGCCATCCGGGGAGTGGCAGCCGGTACAGGCCGGCAGGCCTTTGTCGAGGTCGCCGCCACGGAACAGCTTTTCACCACGCTCGACCAGTTTTGGATCCGCCGCCCCCACACTGCCTGCCTGGCTGGCGAAATACGCCGCGATATCCGACAGGTCCTGATCGTTGAGATTGGTCAGCATGCCGGTCATTTCCAATACCGTTCGCTTGCCGTCCTTGATGTCGTGCATCTGCTTGGTCAGGTATTTCTCACCCTGGCCCGCCAGTTTTGGAAAGTTGGGTAACGGACTGTTGCCATCCGCTCCATGGCAGGCACCACATACAGCGGCCTTTGTCTGGCCAGCAGTAGCGTCACCTGCAGCATGGGCAACACCAGTGATGCCCAAGGTCAACAGCAGACTCACGATCAATTTGTTCATCAGCTAATCCAATTACGGCTAAAGGTTATAGAGTTATGGACCGGGTCTACTCGCTCATCAAAACAATGATGGCCTGGTAATCCTCGGCACGGCATTCCATGCACAAACCACGCGGCGGCATCGCCTTGAAACCCTGGGTCACATGCTGCACCAGCGTATCCATGCCTTGCGCCAGTCTCGGCGCCCAGGCTGCCTGGTCACCCCGCTTGGGGGCCATTGGCAACTGCCCGGCATGACAAGCCGCACAAACGCGGTTGTACACAGCTTCCGGATCCTGTGTAGCCTGCGCACTGTAAAGTGGTATCAGGACACCGACAGCTAGCAGCCACTGGGTCATACGTCGACCTTTTCAGGGTTTGGAAGCGTTTTGCGTTCTAATGCGCAATAAAGGTCTATCGCTCCCGTGAACTTCATCCTTCGCTGGGACAAAGCACACACAAAATCTGCGGCATTATATACTGGCGCCACTGAAACGGGAACGACACTACTTGCCGCACCCATTCCCGGCACCGCCCACATCGGAAATCCCATGCAACTCAAGAACCCCATCCTCGGTCTGTGCCAACAGTCCACGTTCATGCTCAGCGCCGCCAAAGTCGACCAATGCCCCGACGACGAAGGCTTTGAAGTGGCCTTCGCCGGGCGCTCCAACGCCGGTAAGTCCAGCGCGCTCAACACCCTGACCCATGCCAGCCTGGCTCGCACCTCGAAAACCCCGGGCCGCACACAGCTGCTCAACTTCTTCAAGCTAGACGATGATCGGCGTCTGGTCGACCTGCCGGGCTACGGTTACGCAAAAGTACCTATCCCATTGAAGCTGCACTGGCAGCGTCACCTGGAAGCCTATCTGGGTGGCCGCGAAAGTCTGAAAGGGCTGATCCTGATGATGGATATCCGTCATCCAATGACCGATTTCGACCTGTTGATGCTCGATTGGGCGGTCGCCAGTGGCATGCCAATGCATATTTTGCTGACCAAGGCCGACAAATTGACCTACGGCGCAGCCAAGAACACCTTGCTCAAAGTGCAGGCCGAAATCCGTAAGGGTTGGGGTGATGCGATCACTATCCAGCTGTTCTCGGCGCCCAAGCGCATGGGCATGGAAGACGCCTATACCGTGCTGGCAGGCTGGATGGAGCTGGCGGACAAGGGCGCGGAAATCGCCGAGTAACTTTTCTGCAGGCAAAAAAAACCCCGGACTTCGTATGGGGAGGGGAAGTTCGGGGTCCAAGTTCCGGACCGCTAGGGCGGGGTCCAGATATCTGCCAACACTTAACACA
>LNAP01005408.1_pt1 | contig 11351 bp, 5 predicted proteins | sample 602601 | NCBI WGS metagenome assembly LNAP01 (sample SAMN02440304, study PRJNA202911) | soil metagenome | biome: Subtropical and temperate rainforests or woodlands; isolation source: soil samples (1 kg each in a 20% v/v slurry with milli Q water) were... ...
CAGCGACCCCACGTTGATTAAGCTCGTCGTGCAGGATCTACCTAAATGGGTGAGCGACTCCGAGCACCAGCGCGTGGAGTGGTTTAACGCCCTGCTGCAAAAGTTGTGGCCGCAGCTGTCTGGGGCCATGGAGGCCACCATCATTGAACAGATCCAGGCCCAATTAAATGCCCAGCAGCTCGCCGTACGGGTGGGGCTGCATGTGAAACGGTTCACACTCGGCACGGTGTCTCCCAAGATCGTGAGTATTCGGCTACACGAGACGCAGGAGTCGGCGGTGCGGCTGGATTTAGAGATTCGCTGGGCCGGGGATGCATTGTTGTGTATCACGATGGGCCAAGGCAGCTTCTCCCCACCCGTGGAAGTGTCCGAATTGCGTCTTTCCGCGCTGATTCGCATCGAATTGCAGGATCTGATGCCTCAGTTGCCCTGTTTCCGCGCATTGTCAGTGACTTTTATGAAGAAGCCCGAGGTCCATTTCTCACTCAAAGTCGCCACATTGGACTTCATGAACATGGGTCCGGCCGATTTTAACGTTGCCTCATTGGTGCGCTCGGCGATCAATGCCGCATTGAAGGACATAGTGGTGTATCCGAAGAAGATCGTGATTCCGATGGTGGCCTCGAACGAAGATGACGAGGAACACAGCGCCTTGGAGGAGCCCGGCACCGCAGTGGGTGTGCTGTATCTGACGTTCGACAAAGGCGTGAACATCAAGAAAGCTGGTTTGTTTGGCTCGAACCCGTACGTTAGTGCGCGTACGGACAAGAATCAGACTTTCCGGAGCCGCGCGGTGTACGGCAGCCGCAACCCCGAGTGGAAGCAGACGTTTGAGTGCCTGGTGTTTGACCCCGCCACACAAGTGGTGGAAGTGCAGGTGCTGGACGCAGACCCCACCCGCGCAGGGGTCTGTCTGGGTCGCCTGAACTTCCATTTGTCAAATCTCAAGCCCTCGCAGAGTGTCCGCACGACGGTGGAGTTACAAGACGTCGAGCAAGGGTCCGTGGTGCTGACCTACGAATATATTCCACTAGTGGTACGGGATGTAGAAAATAGTGACGAAGGGGAAGAAACATCAGATCTGGACGATGACGTCATTTTCAACCCAACCATGACTAAAGGCGACGTGCTGTGCGAAAGTGACGAGGAAATGAAACCGCAGCAGACGGATTCTCGCAAGCGTGGCCGCACCCGCAGCAAGATTGCCAGCATGCTGACACCCGAGCAGCTTGCTGCGTTAAAAGCCCTCAGCGAAGAGGCAGGAAGTCCCATTAAACCCGCACCGGGCACCCCCACGGCTGGTTCCACTACTGTGTCGTCCACCCCCGCGCCGTCGCGTACGTTACTGCGGGGAGCGGCCCTCCGCAGCCCCGTGATGTCCAGTGCGTCACGACGCGATATGAGTGTGAAATACTCCGTGGGCATTGTGTCGATTTCGATGATTCACGTGCGCAATTTGAAATTCGATTCATTCTTCCAGTCCGTATCGAAGCCTTACGTGCGACTCAAAATCGGCGACAATGTCAAGCGCACGAAGCCTCTGCCAGGATCGACGTTTCCTCATTATCCCGAAAAGTTTACGTTCATTGTGAAGGACGTGGCCGATCAGGACCTGCAGGTGGTGGTGCTGAATAAGAACAAGGTGCGCACGGACCAGCTGCTCGGCTCCGTGGATATCGCCCTGCTCACCGTGCTGCAGAGTGAGGGCACCCTGGAACAAGAGTACATCTTGCATGGCATCCAGGCGGAGTTTTACGTGGGACTGCGCATCTCGATTACTGGCGCGTCCTCGTAAGTTTGAAGTACTTGTAAACTTGGTTTTGTAGAACAGAACGTATGGAAAAGATTGTTTTTGCAGCAGTATTTGCTTGTTTGTTTGCATTGGTCAGATGGTATCCTGCAGTAGTTTTTTAAGTTAAGGTAAGTTTTAGTTCCCATTTTTAGCAACAAAGTACTGAATAAAAAGAGTTTTGTTTCGTGTGGGGTCACAAAGTGTGCTTTCGAAAATCGTTAATCGTAAGGCGCAGACTTGCAACTTGAATTTTCGATCGATTGGTCGATTGGAGAAGCGGCGACTCACCGCCATCCTCCACGAAACTTGGGATGTGCATCCTTTATCTTCTTGTGGGTGATATTACACGTCCCACACTGATATGCAACAACCGGGACGAGTATTATGGTCGAAAGACAGAGCGAGGGGACTTTGACGCCGAGGGCTTTCAGTATTCACCACTCGATGTCGAAGGGGGTGGAACCTGGTTGTCTGCTGCTGGTTTGGACCAATCTGGGGATGAATTTCGATATGCAGTAGTATTGAACTATCAGAACTGGCGTGAAAGCCATCCGTTTTGCACCAACGGTGAGAAAGAGGTCATTTCACATTCAAACCTGAAGTCACGGGGCCTGTTGATTAAAAACTTCATGGGTGACCTGACATGCAGTGCCAAAACATATGCGAATATAATGTTTAAAGACAGAGCACTATATCGACCATTCAACTTAATCGTGTCTGATAAGAGCGGCACATTCTATGTGAGTAGCAGCCGGCAGCAGAGAGGGAAACCCGAGCAGCTCCAAGCCGGCCGATTGTATGGAATCAGTAATGGCTATATGCACGACACATGGGAGAAGACCCACGTGGGGCGACTTTTGTTCGGGAAAGCGCTCATCAAGGACTACAAGATGTTCACACATGCCGAGTGCACCAAGGGCCGCATGCCCAACAAAAAGAACGACACGGAAGAATTTCAGTTGGCGGGTACACCCTCTCTCGACATCAAATTTGTCATGCTGAAGCTCATGCAGGTGATGAAGAACGACACGCCTCTGAGTGATGCTACGTTTGGACAACAATCGGCTGCGGCAATGCAATTGGGCTCGATCTTTGTACGTCCGACATTGATCTTACGGCAGCGATTCGAACAGCGCCTCAGTGTGATCATGTTCATCATTAGAGCCATTGTCGCATTGGCGAATGAAATACTGCAGTATTTACTGTCCGCAATGGTATTGTCGCATGTGGACGTGCCACCTGTGTTGCGAAATCTGAACGGCAGTGACTGGTACGAAAGAATCGCTTTATTCATTCAAACTGCCACCGTGCTGGGCATTTTGAAGCTGCCCCAAAAGGACCAAATAAGTGGCCCTTTTGCGCACAAAGACCTCTTTGGGACGCGCACGATAACGGTGATTTACCACATGCCTCGGTTGCATCCTCCACCTCCGAAGAAAACAAGTCCATCGTCGAATACAAGACGTAGCAGCCAACGACAGCAGGCGCACGCAAACGTACCTGCAGAGCGCTATGAAGGCGGAAGTGATTACTGTATCATGGAGAAAGATTTGAACCCCGTTAATATGACGTGGAGCACCAATGAGTTCTCAAATATGCAATAATTAATGCTTTCTTAATTCGTTTTTATTAAAACCAAACGAAATTTACAACCAAAACTTCTCGCTTTCGTTATTCGGGCTCACTAAAGATAAATAATATTGATTTCGTCGTCATTAGTCCATGTATTTGCACTCCTGTTGTCCTTGCTTGACTTGTGAAATACAGAGGACGGACACGCTGGGTGGTTTTTGAGTCCATCCAATATGCACGTCTTGCACCCACGCTGCGGCATCCGACGCAGTTTGTTGCGAAACGGCGACGGAGCAGGTGCACAATACGTCAGTCGCACTGACTCTTGTGAGAGGATAGTAAGGGAAGCGGCTGTCTCATCGGTGGCCGTTTCAACGTCAGAATAAGTCAGTCGTACCGAGTCGTTAGGAACAATATTAAGCGAAGCAGCTGTCTCTTCTGTTTCAGTATTCTCAAACGGCACGGGAGAACCGCGATACACGGAAACATAACTGATCCGCGAGCAATCATCATCTGGGTAGAGCACTGCATCTTCTTCGGTGAAAAAGGCAATCGAGCTGGCAGAGCTGTTGCTGTTGCTGGTCGCCGTACGCTGACGAAAGGATCCATCAAAATCCGTCGCTGTGTCGAGCGTTGTGGTGCCAATACCAATATCAACTGGATGATCGTCGTCTCGATAATGGCCAGTTAGGGTAACTTCTAATGACCGGGACAGCCGGTTGACTTTTTTCTCAGAAGAGCTGGAACAGATACTGTCGTCCAATATTGCCGCTTCAGGACAGGATACGCACTTCCTGGATGCCAGGTTCTTCTTCTCACCCAATTTCTGTTTCTTGTCAGCAGTATTCACACTTCCTGAAGTTGCTACATCAGTGGATTCGGAATAATACGAAAATGCGGAAAGTTGATGGCTGAAATCGTACGATTCGTCAAGGTCACTCTCGACGTCAAGCTTTTTCTCACGGTAGTTCAAGGTGTCTGACGAACTGACAACATTCATAGAGTCTGTTACGAGAGCAACCAAAAGAGGTTTAACATTATTTCCTTTCAACCGCCGCGAGCCAGGTTTTGCTTTGTTAAATACAATTATATCGTCATCACCAATAAATTTCCTGGTGGGCAAAGTTCCTTCATCTGGCAATGAAAGCCACGTCGAAAGATCACCATACATTTTCAGCTAACTTTAATGTGTACAGGGTGCCAAACGGCGTTTCGTAGAAGCCCATTTTCTGCACGGCAACCACCACAAATGGTTGGATCAAGATCTGTCGAGGTTGGACAGACCTCATCGTGCCACTAACCAGCACTCCACCGGGTGAAAAAAGGACTGAAATTGTACGTACAATCTGTTTGAGCCATGCATGCATGCACTTTCCCAAAAGAATCGTCGCATCGATTCGATACACTCACATTCGCCCTTGTTTCACGTTCTTCAATTATCCTTCTGTTGAAATGAGCGGCATTGTTGGCTTTATTAAGAAAACGTATTTTCGGTAAGCCTCGAAGTCCTGACTGCGTTTCTTTCAACAACATTTTAACGGCGCATTCACTGTCGTCCTATTTGACAGGTATACGTGCCAGACAGGAATATACGTGCTGAACACGACAGAGACTGTGATTATTCACTCATTCTTCCTGATCCTGTTTCTTCTCGTACTTAGATATACCAGTTCGTTCTTGGGTGCATCCTTTGGCTATTTTTCGACGTGAACAAAATTTTGACTTGTCATTGGGCGCGAATGTATATAATGCAGCAGCCACATGGCTGTGAAGTTCAGCTTAGCTGTTAACTACTTATAAACAAAATGATTACAAAATTTTGCTTACTTCACGAAGGCTGTGGACTTTCTCAAAAATGGTTAGATATATCAAAATTAACACCACGAATCAGTACTAGGAAAAGTCAAGTATCTTACTAACTTTATTCTTTTCCCTCGCCACTTCGCACAACACCCAAAACTCTGTTCTTAGAGCAAGAACGGTGGTTGTCTGGGAGCCTGCCGGTAGACCTTGCGGTCAGCGACGCAGACGATCCGGTGCTGCATCTGCAAGTGCGGGCAATGTTTCTGCAGCAGCTCCTCCAGTACGGCCGGACGCAGCTCATCCAGAGGCACAGTAAACAGCTGTTATTAAAAACAGTGCACATGAATGACGTAAACACCTCGACTTTTCTCACTTACTAGAACAATAATGCAATACTTGTACATATTTCTACTGCATCGACACGTTCAATGGGTTAGCCACTTACCTCCATCGGCAGCAGCTGGCCACTGAGCTGTCCCGGGACGTCGTAGTTCTTGATTCCGACGGTGCGGATGCAAAGAGCCTCGATGTCTCCGCCCACATGTTCTTCCAGACCCTGCACGAAGGTCACCGCACCCACAGAGTCCCCGGGGCTGAGGTTGTTGGGGAAAATGCACTCTTGTAGCTGCTCGTGCAGACACTGCTAGTGGAAAGTAAACAACAAAATCAAATTATGTATCAGTTCTAAGATTCATATTGCAATCATATTGCTATCTTATCAGTGTGAATTGGAGGAACACACTCACCTCATGCAGGTCTCTGGCGGCCAGCGAGCAGGTCAAGCCCAGCACCAGTCCCCCCGGCACCAGCAACTGATCCGCAGAGTAAGTCCGCGTGTCGAAGTGTCTACTATGCGTGAGGCGCACCAGACTGGCCAGCTGCATGGAGTGTGTGAGAGTCAGCGGCCTGGTGAGCGTGTGAAGCAGAAGCTGTCCGGGCCGCAGAGCGTGCAGCGTCTGGGAACCTCGCTCTTGCAGCGCGCTGGCCTGCTGCACCAAGTGATCGAGCAAAAAGCTCTTGTGCGCCACCTCAGCCGCAGAAACCTCTTCCACCGAAGGCTGCACCCGAAATGGGAACATCATGGTCTTCTCACAGCTAAACACAACCACGTCGCGCTGGTTGGACAGCTGGCAGTGGATCGTGACGACAGACCGCTTGTCATCAGAAGTGGTACGCAGTTTTCGAATTACAAAGCGCTTTTTGAAAGTGTCGCCTGCAAATGCGGGCCAGTGATACACTGCGTTGTGGAATCCAACTTGGTAATTGGCAGAGTCTGCGTGACTCATCGCACCAGACAAAAACAGCATTAAATGGAACGGAATCACCTGATCTTGCAGACCTAACGAGCGTGCAAAAGGTGTAGACGAACTGATGCGATCATAAGAATAGAATCCTGCTTGCCAGAAGTCTCTGAGGCTTTGTCCTACGGTAATTTCGAAAGGAACGTCTACAATATCTTTAGGACGCGCGGTTCTCAAATCAACAGATTGGTTGATAATGGTTCCCATCACAGTCTTCCCAAGCACGTCTCCGTTTTGGTTCACAGCTACTTTGTAAAAGTCTCTCCCATGAGACATATTGAATTCTCTCGCCTTTCTCAGCGATGTTTCCCTTTGGACAGGCAATACTTTTGCTCCGAAAACGCGCTTCATATAATGGTGGATAAAAGCACACAAATAGAGCACACAAATATAGTACACAAAGTTGGACGCTGGTCTGCGTAAACACTGAGAAAGAAGGCTCGAGAAGTGCTTGAGTTCGATGAAAATACAAACAGCACCGGTTGGTCATCTTAAATAAACGTGGGTTTTAGTCTTAATTTGCACATCACAGTGTGGGTTTTTGTGGGTTTTCTGGTCTCTGCCAAGTCAGGCAAGCAGCTCCTCGTCATCCGATTCCAAATAAACTTTACGAAAGCTGCTGAAGATGAGAGTCATTGTCGGTGTAAAGAGAGTGATTGACTATGCCGCTAAGGTCAGAGTCTTGCCTGACAAGAGCGGTGTGGACTTGAACAACGTGAAGATGTCCATGAATCCTTTCTGCGAAATCGCCATTGGTACGAACTTTACCGCACAGCAAATGGAGCTTTGCAGCAGCCCTGATCGTTATCTCACTTACTTAACCGAATATTTGTATCTATAATTGCAGAGGAGGCTGTCAGACTGAAAGAGAAGAAGATTGTCACTGAAATTATTGCAGTGTCCATCGGCGCCAAGGGCAGCCAGGAATCTCTCCGCACTGCACTGGCTCTGGGAGCTGATCGTGCCATTCACATTGAGACTGCTGCTCGTACCGATCAGGATGTTCAACCTTTGGCTGTTGCAAAGTCCCTGAAATTTCTCGCTGAGGTTTGTGTTTCATATCTTCAATAGCAAACACACCCTTTTCTTACCACTTCGAATAATCGTTTCATCCCTTTCACAGAAAGAGAAGGCGGACCTTGTGTTCGTCGGAAAGCAGTCCATTGACGCTGACAGTGCTCAGACTGGCCAGATGCTTGCTGGTCTGTTGAACTGGCCCCAGGTCACCTTTGCTTCCAAGCTTGAGATCTCTGCCGACAAGAAGGTGCCGCAAACTTGCTCTCTCTCATACCCACAATAATTTATTCCTAATATTTGCATTAACATTTACATCTTTTTGTATTTTGTTATGTTCTGTTGCAAATGTAGACTGCCAAGGTGAGTCGCGAGTCGGACACTGGCAGTGAAGAGCTGCAACTGACCTTGCCTGCCGTGCTCACCGCCGACCTGCGCCTGAACGAGCCCCGCTTCGCCTCTCTGCCCAATATTATGAAGGTATGTTTGTGTTAACTTGCTAACTTTGCAAGATGCTTGTAAGAAGTGTATATGGTGAAGGAGGATAGAAAAGTTGTTCACTTCGTGTCATGTTGGCAACAGCGTTTCTGATATATTCGAAGTGTAGCCATTTGTAAAGCTCTTCTATTTGTATACACTTCTTGTTTTTCCACAGGCCAAGAAGAAACCCATTGAGACATTGACTCCCGAGAGCATCACTGGCGTGGATTTCACTCCTGCCAACAAAGTTGTGTCCATTGAGGATCCTCCTGTGCGCCAGGGCGGCATTTTCGTGGACACCGTCGACGCCCTCATTGACAACCTCAAAAACAAGGCCAAGGTCATCTAAACAAAGGAAAGTTTTAGTTATGTGCCCGTAGCTTTTGCTGTCTGCTTTCGTATTTATTTGTTACAAGACGTAAATATAAAAACGGACTGGTAGATGTTCCCAGCACGTCTCTTTTAATGAAAATCAAAATTATTGCGCTGTGTTGCGGGTGGTGGGTGGGAGTCGCTGCTCCGATAAGTAACAATACAATTTTAACCAGAAACAAACTTAATCTAAGCCAACAGGAGGTAGTAGGGGATGGGGGTGGGGCACTTTAAGTGGGAAAAAACACACATATTACTTATTTTTGCAATAAAAGCGCATATTATCGGAACGTTTGGTCCAACTTCAAGTTAGCAGTCGACATCAGCAGTTGAGATGACTTGCACTGCAGACATTTTCCTTAGTTTGTCCAACGTAGACATCCTAGTTCCAACGATGTTCGCAAGCTAATTGGTACTGATTAACTGTGAATTGACCATGAAAATAATTTAGCAAGCGATTCTGTTTTCGTCGTTACAACGTGAGCAGAAGTGGCACTCGCTTGTTCATGGTACTTGTGTGTCAAAAGCTATCATCCACAACAGCTTGATATTCTCGTATGGGTATGCCAAATACGTGAGGTAAGAAGTCCTTCCTTGCTTCTATATTGTTTAAGCCGGTAATGTTTACTGTTCATTATTCAGGACACGAATAAGGCCGGAATGTCCATTGTTTATTTTGCAAAATATAAACAAAGGTAAACTTTCCGACCAATTGAAACAAAACAGTGTTTGAAACTGACTTTTAATTTCCACTCCAGCACCGATGAAGCTCTCGTTTCAAGAAGCTATGGTAGCTTTGTCGACGACCGTATTGTGCAGGGCACGCAGACAATCGTACAAGGCTCGACCACCCGTGCGTCTCAGCTTTGTTTGATCGTACGAGTCGTCGATTCACATGTAAGCCAGACTTGTTTGCTATCATTGGCGGTACTCTCTTGCCTTGGTGTGTGTGTATCCGCCGAACAAAGTCAATATGTTATTTAGTTCAGCAGCTTGCGTTGTTGGATGCGGAGCGTCGAAATTTTTATAGAGGGTTTATGGAGAATAGTATAATATTGTTGTGATTGCATATACTATGCTGTAGATTTTACTGCGTTGTTAGTCTAAAACCGCGATGTTATTATTTTGCGACGTATATTTATAATGAAGACGCTATGTTGCAACACCGCTTTTTATTGACAAAATCAAAATTATTTTTTCAACCACTTTTGTACCACAATGAAATACACCGTTAGTAACAACTCTTGCCTTGGTGTCCAGATAATCAAAATGCAAAGATTGCTTTGAGCGGAATGGTGTTGTAATACGTTATAAAACACTGCGTTGTGACACTGTAAGGGTTCAAGTTGTGTCCTATTTATACCGGTAGGAACTAGTGAAGGAGCAGTGAGATAAAAGTAGTGCTGTTCAAGTTCGTTTCTTATTTTTGCGTAATCTGCGAAATTATTTGACGCTACTAAACACCTTTGGCCCACTTTTGACGCCAATAGTTGAAAACCGTTTCAAGAGAGAGCGAAACAAGTTGGTTGGTCCATACGAAACGTCATCAGCAACGTTAATTTTAACGTTTGCAGTTAATTTATTCAGCAGGAGCCAGATAAAGAGCTCAGCGGGACAACAAAAATGCAGCAAAGCTTTTTGGTCAGCAGCAGTACTAAGCCCAATGAAAAATCAAATGGTTCATCATGGTGTGGATTGTTTGACAATCACACCAAGGACGAAGAGCACTTGCAGGAAATTTTCTACGTGCGCGTTCTTTTGATTGGCAGTTTGTTGATTGCTGCCGCCACTGTGAGTGGTCTCAGTTATACCACCCTTACGAACATCGAACACACAAAGTTCTTAGCCCAGTACAATTCCATCTCGGAAAGTGCATTAAACTCCATTGACGACAGCTTCATGAAAACAAATACTGGTATGCGGGAACTGGCCAGCACATATAGCTACAATTACCCCAACTCAAGCAGCTGGCCGAATATTGCATGGATGGGCTTTCAGCGGACTGCTGGTTTGCTGGGCAATATTTCATCCCTTACAAATATGGCGTTTTCGCCCATTGTGAAGCCGTCCGAGCTTGCGAGTTACGAAGCCTTCATGAAAGATTACTACCTATCCGATCCATTGGTCAAGGTTCCAGTGCCGTATCCCGGAATGGATCTTGGACAAGTATGGGCAATTGATTGGAAAACAGGCGTTCCTTACCACGACTGGACCGGAGAGACCAAGTACAGTGACCGGACCTATCTCGCCCCCGCGGGTCAGTTGACTTGCACCCCGCTCTTCGGTGCACAATATCAAAACTTCAATCTGCACTCGTTGCCGTTCTTTAGCTACATTTTGGATCACGTAATCGACTGCACGGAATCCAGTGCGGTGACGGATAGAATCAACCAATGCGGCGGCATGGGCGAGTCCACGCCAGTTCCTTTTGCCACTTATTTCGACCCCAAGCCCATTGCTCAAGACATGCAAGCCATGATGGCGCACCCAGTGTTTCCAAACAACAACCAAACTGCCATCACAGGCTTCATCTTTGGCGCGGTCAGCTGGCGGGCGGTGCTACAACAGGCCATGCCGACCTTTGTGAAAGACATTTATTGCGTGATCACCTCCGCCGACGGCTCTTTCACGTTTCACATTGACAACGGATATCCGCATCTCCGGGGCGAAGGGGATCTCCACGACCCTCACTACGATCACTACCGTCGCTCGCGGGTGGTCAACACGCAGAGTTCCGCGACCAGGGCCATCACCTACGAAATGTCGTTCTATCCGTGCAGCAAGTTTGTGGCGGAATACACCACCACACTGCCCGTGATGGCGGCGGGTGGGCTTGTGCTGGTGTTTGTCTTCTGCTCCATCATCTTCCTCGCGTATGATATTCTGATGAAGCGCGAGTTCGGCCGCAAGCAAGCCGTCCTGGACACGAAGCGTCGCTTTGTAAGGTTCATCTCGCACGAGATCCGCACGCCGCTGAACACCGTGCGCCTTGGTTTGAAGCTGTTCGACGGTGAAAT
>LNAP01013647.1_pt1 | contig 11350 bp, 12 predicted proteins | sample 602601 | NCBI WGS metagenome assembly LNAP01 (sample SAMN02440304, study PRJNA202911) | soil metagenome | biome: Subtropical and temperate rainforests or woodlands; isolation source: soil samples (1 kg each in a 20% v/v slurry with milli Q water) were... ...
GTGGGATAAACCACGCGCAGGTTTTGCGCCTGCACCACAGGGGCAGTGCCTTCGGCGGGTTCGGCCTCCACCACATCGCGCCGGGGCTGGCTGGCGATCAGGCGGCGGGTGTAGTCATGCTGCGGGGCAGCAAACACATCGGCCACGCGGCCCTGCTCCACCAGCACGCCCTGCTCCATCACGGCCACGCGGTCGGCAAAGCGGCGCACCAGGTTCAGGTCGTGCGTGATGAGCAGCACGGCCATGCCGGTCTGGCGCTGCAAATCAGAAAGCAAATCCAGGATCTGGCCGCGCAGCGTGACGTCGAGCGCCGTGGTGGGTTCGTCGGCCAGCAGCAGCGCGGGCTCGCTGGCCAGGGCCATGGCGATCATGGCGCGCTGGCGCTGGCCGCCGCTCAACTGGTGCGGAAAGCTGTTGGCCCGTCGCTCAGGCTCGGGGATGCCGGTTTTTGCCAGCAACTCAATCGCTTCCTGCGCAGACTGGGCGGGCGCCAAAGCCCTTTTCAACTCCAGAACTTCGGCAATCTGCTGGCCGATGGTCATCAGCGGGTTCAGCGCCGTCATGGGCTCCTGGAACACCATGGCGATGTCACCGCCGCGCACACCGCGCATCTCGCGCTCCGACAAGGAGAGCAGGTCGCGCCCGCGCAGCATGGCCTGGCCGCTGATTTTTGCATCACCCGCCAGGCGCAGCAGGCTCAAAGCGGTGATGGTCTTGCCCGAGCCGGATTCGCCCACCAGCGCCAGCTTCTCGCCCGGCGCGATGCTGAAGCCCACACCGCGCACCACCTCCTTGGCGCCAAAGCGCACGGTGAGGTTGCGCACCTGCAGCAGCGGCATGCTGGCCGCCGAGCCGCCGCCGGGCGCGCTTCCGACGGCGGCGAGAGCCCCCTCGGGGGGCAGCGACGACACGCCAGTGCCGAGCGTGGGGGCCATCATTTGTCGGCCTTTCGGGGGTCGAGCGCATCGCGCAGCGCGTCGCCCATGAAGGTCAGCAGCAGCAAGGTGACCACCAGCACGCCAAAGGTGCTGAGCGAAATCCACCAGGCATCGATGCTGTTCTTGCCCTGGCTCAGCAGCTCGCCCAGGCTGGGCGTGCCCGGCGGCACGCCCAGGCCCAGGAAATCGAGCGACGTCAGCGCCAGGATGGCCGCGCTCATGCGAAACGGCAAGAAGGTGACCACGGGCGTGAGGCTGTTGGGCAGAATGTGGCGCCCGATGATCTGCGCATTGCCCACGCCCAGGGCGCGCGCCGCCTTCACGTAATCGAGCTGGCGGTTGCGCAAAAACTCGGCGCGCACGTAGTCGCTCAGCCCCATCCAGCCAAACAGGCTCAGCAAGATCAGCAGCAGCGAAATGCTGGGCGCGAACACGGCGCTGAAGATGATGAGCAGGTACAGCTCGGGCATGGAGCCCCAGATCTCGATGAAACGCTGAAACGCCAGGTCCGTCTTGCCGCCAAAGAAACCCTGGATGGCGCCGGTGACCACACCCAGCGCCACGCCCGTCACGGTGAGCGCCAGCGCAAACAGCACGCTCACGCGAAAGCCGTAGATCAGCTGCGCCAGCAGGTCGCGCCCGCGGTCGTCGGTGCCCAGCCAGTTGTCCGGCGTGGGCGCCGAGGGATTGGGCGCCTTGGCGAAATAGTTGAGCGTGTTCGGGCCGTAGGGGTTCAAGGTGTACAGCGCCCAGTTGCTGCCCTGCGTGATGCGCTCGCGGATGAAGGGATCGAGGTAGTCGGTGGGCGTCTCGAAGTCGCCGCCAAAGGTCTTCTCGGGGTAGTCCTTGAGCATGGGAAAGTAGGTCTGCCCCTCGTAGCGCACGATGAGCGGCCGGTCGTTGCTGACCAGCTCGGCGCACAGGCTCACGAGCACCAGCGCGCAAAAAATGAGCAAACTCCAGTAGCCCAGGCGGTTGCGCTTGAAACGCAGCCAGGCGCGGCGGGAGGGGGAAAGCGATGCGGGGGCCATCGCCAGATTCATGGCGTGAAAGGATTCAGCACTGCAATGCCGCATCCATCAAAGTCGCGCACGTTGCGGGTGACCAGCGTGAGGGCGTGCACCTGGGCGGTAGCGGCAATCAGCATGTCGGCCAGATGGCGCGCTTGACCGCGCGCTGCGAGTTGGCCACGCATTTCTCCCGCCCGGCGGGCCACGGTTTCCGTTACATCCAGCACCACACTGTGGGCAGCAAGCACGTTGAAACGCTCCAGTGAGCGCGGCCAGGCCTTGTGCGAGAGGCCAAAGACGATTTCATGGAACGATACGACCGAAGCGGCGAAGTCCCCTGCCCCGCGATCGAGGCTTGCCGCCCAGCGCAGGACACCCTCGTGTGGCGCAGGGCGCATTAGTTCGCTAATAACGTTGGTATCGACAAGGTACATGGCTGAAGACTCACTCAGACAGGCGCTGCATCGGGTTCATCCCAGTAATGAGGATCATCCACAAGCGGGTTGTAGCGGTCGGAGCGTGGTGGCATTTCGATGCCATCCTGCGCTCCTTCCGCAATCAACGAGGCACGGATATCGGCAAACAACTCCAGGAGTGTTGGCCGCAGCCGCTCGGCCTTCCACTTCTTGAATTCCTCGAACTCCTCTGCGGAGATGACTACCGCCACCGGCTTATCTCGGTTGTAGATGGCCTGGGGCTCCTCGGCGGTCAGGCGCACCACTTCAGAAAATTGCTGCTTGGCGCTGGCGATGTTCCAGGTCATGATGAACCCCTCATATGGACAAGTTGGGCACTTATTATGTCCAACTCTCGATCGACCATCAATCGAATTTCACGCGCGGGTCCACCCACACGTAGCACAGGTCGGAAATCAGCTTGGTCACCAGCCCGATCAGCGTGAACAAATACAGCGTGCCCAGCACCACGGGGTAGTCGCGCCGGATCACGCTTTCGTAGCTCAAGAGGCCCAGGCCGTCGAGCGAGAAAAGCGTCTCGATCAGCAGCGAGCCCGCGAAGAACGCGCCGATGAAGGCTGCTGGAAACCCCGTGATGATGGGAATGAGCGCATTGCGGAACACATGCTTCCACAGCACCTGGCGCTCGCTCAGGCCCTTGGCGCGCGCCGTCAGCACATACTGCTTGCGGATTTCTTCCAGAAACGCGTTCTTGGTCAGCATGGCCGTGACGGCAAAGCTGCCCAGCACCATGGCGGTGATGGGCAAGGTGATGTGCCACAGGTAGTCCACGATGCGCGCGCCCCAGCTCAACTCCTCCCAGTTCGACGAAGTCAGCCCGCGCAGCGGGAACCACTGCAACTGCCCGCCAAAGATGACCAGCAGCGCCACGCCCAGCACGAAGCCCGGAATGGCATAGCCCACCAGGATGAGCAGCGTGGTCACCAGATCAAAGCGCGAACCCGCGCGCACCGCCTTGGCCACACCCAGGGGGACGGCCACAAGGTAGCTGATGAAGAAGGTCCACAACCCCAGGCTGATGGAAACGGGCAGCTTCTCCACCACCAGCTGCCACACGTCCTTGTTCTGGAAGAAGCTCTTGCCCAGGTCAAAGCGCGCGAACTGGCCCAGCATCTGCCAAAACCGCTCGTGCGCGGGTTTGTCGAAGCCATACAGCGCCTTGATCTGCTCCAGCCGCTTCGGGTCCACGCCCTGCGCGCCCCGGTAGGCCAGGCCACCGCCTTCGGCCCCGCCACCACCCGCGCCGGCCTTGGCTTCGGCCATGTACTGCTCCACCGGGCCGCCGGGCACGAACTGGATCACCATAAAGGTCAGCAACAACACGCCCAGCAGCGTGGGCAGCATGAGCAGGATGCGTTTGAGGATGTAGGCGAACATGGGTGCGGCGACCTTGTTAGTTTTGGTCCGGGGCGGTCTGTGGCGGCATGCGCGCCCACCATGTGTCGATCACCCAGCCTTCACCGCTGGAATAAGGTGGCACGGTGGCGGGCTTGGCCAGCCGCCAGGCGTTGTAGGCCATGCGGTGGGTGCCCGCGGTCCACTGGGGGAGCAAGTAGTGGCTGTGCGCAATGATGCGCTCGAGCGCATGGCAGGCGGGCAGCAGTTGCGCCTCGGTCTTGGCGGAGGTCATGGCCGTGATCAGCGCATCGACGGCCGGGTTCTTCACGCCGGCGAAGTTGCCCGAATCCTCGGTGTCTGCCGCCTTGCTGCCAAACAGGTCGGCAAATTCCTGCCCCGGGTTGTGCGTGCCCTGGAAGGCCATGGAGGTAATGTCAAAGTCAAATTTCTGCAGGCGCTGCTGGTACAGCGCAAAGTCCACCGAGCGAAAGCGCAGCGTGATGCCCAGCTTTTCAAGGCTGCGCATCCAGGGCGTGATGGTGCGCACACCGCCCTCGTTGCTGTCCATGTACTCCAGCACCATGGCCTGCCCCTCGCTGTTGCGCAAGGCGCCATCGCGCACTTCCCAGCCCGCTTCCTTGAGCAGCGCCTGCGCGCGGCGCAGATTGGCGCGCAGCGACGAATCGCCATCGGTGCGCGGCGGCACGGTCATGGGGCCAAAGGCGGCTGCGGGGATGTTTTTGCGAAACGGCTCGATCAGCGCCAGTTCTTCGGGCGAAGGCATGCCGCGTGTCTCGCAGGCGGTGTTGCCAAACAGGCCGTTCACCCGCTGGTAGGCGCCGTAGAACATCTGGCGGTTCATCCACTCGTAGTCGATCGCCAGCCCCAGGGCCTCGCGCACGCGCACATCCTGCAGCATGGGGCGGCGGGTGTTGAGCACATAACTCTGGAAGCCCGAGGGCAGCTTGTGCGCAAATTCGCCCTTGACGAGTTCACCGGTATTGAACTTCTTGCCGTTCACGCGCCGGGCCCAGTCGCCCGCGCTGAAAAAGCGCATCAGGTCGAACTCGCCGGCCTTGAGCGCTTCGAGCCGCGCGGTAGCGTCCTTGTAGATCTTGACGGTGATGCGATCAAAGTTGGCCGTGCCCTTGCGCACGTTCAGGTCACGCGCCCAATACTGCGGGTCACGCACATAGGTGATGTCCTTGCCAAAGCGCACCGAGCCGATTTTGTAGGGACCGCTGCCGATGGGAATGTCCATCACCACCTGGTCAAAGGGCTTGGGCTGGCCGCCCTCCACGCCCCAGTCGCGGCTGAACACCGGCAGGCCGCCCACGGTGATCGGCAGCTCGCGGTTGGGCTGCTTGAAACGGTAACGCACCGTGCGGTCGTTCAGCACATCCACACCCGCCACATCGATCAGCGTGGTCTTGTAGGCCGGCGATGTGAAGGGGCCCACCAGCGTGTCGTAGCTGTGCTTCACGTCCTGCGCCAGCACCGGCTTGCCGTTGTGAAAGCGCGCCTCGAGCCGCAGGCGGAAGGTGGCCGACAGGCCGTCGCTTGCCACCTCCACATCCTCGGCCAGCAGGCCGTAGCCGGTGGCGGTTTCGTCCATGGAGCCCACCAGCAGCGAGTCGAACATCAGCGCCGACAAATACGCCGGCGCGTTGCCCTTGATGGTGAACGGGTTGTACTTGTCAAACGTGGAAGTGCGCAGGTTGCTCACCAGCCGCAGCTCGCCGCCTTTGGGGGCATGGGGGTTCACGTAGCTGAAATGCGTGAACCCGGCGGGATAGCGCGGCGCGCCCCACAGCGCATACGCATGCGCGGCCCAGGCTGGCACAGCGCACATCCACAGCGAAAAAATCAGCCAAAACCGCATGCGACAATTCTGCACTACGTCGGCGGGGCCTTTGCGCAGACTGCGGGGATGCCCCCCGCAGCCAGGCCGCCCGCGCCCTTCACCCCCCTCATCGCATTCCACAGGAGAACAACCATGGGTTTTCTGACCGGCAAAAAGCTGCTCATCACGGGCGTGCTGTCCAACCGCTCCATCGCTTACGGCATTGCCAAGGCCTGCCAAGCTGGCTTTCAGCTACGTGGGCGAGCGCTTCAAGGACCGCATCACCGACTTTGCCGCCGAGTTCGACTCGAAGCTGGTCTTTGATTGCGACGTGGGCAGCGACGAGCAGATCAACCGCATGTTTACCGACCTGGCCCAGGTGTGGCCCAAGTTTGACGGCTTTGTGCACGCCATTGGCTTTGCGCCGCGTGAAGCGATTGCTGGCAACTTTTTGGAAGGCCTGTCGCGCGAAGGTTTCCGCATCGCACACGACATCAGCGCCTACAGCTTCCCGGCCATGGCCAAGGCCGCCCTGCCCTATCTGAACGACAAATCGTCGCTGCTGACGCTGTCGTACCTGGGCGCGCTGCGCAGCATTCCCAACTACAACACCATGGGCCTGGCCAAGGCCAGCCTGGAAGCCAGCGTGCGCTACCTGGCCGAAGCCGTGGGCCGCACCGAAGACGGCCGTGCCATCCGCGCCAACGGCATCAGCGCCGGCCCCATCAAGACGCTGGCCGCCAGCGGCATCAAGGACTTTGGCAAGCTGCTGGGCCGCGTGGCCGATGCCGCGCCCCTGCGCCGCAACGTGACGATCGAAGACGTGGGCAATGTGGCCGCCTTCCTGCTGTCCGACCTGGCCAGCGGCGTCACCGCGGAAATCACTTACGTGGACGGCGGCTTCAGCCAGACGGCGGGCCTCTCCGCCGATCAGGTCTGAGCACCGCCTTCCGGGTATTTTTGATCAAATTGACTGCTAGCGCTTACAGATAAAGCGCTAGCAGCTACACAATCAATAGCACCATGCACCGCAGAAATTGCCTCGCCTGGCTGGCACTGACCGCATTTCCTGCACTGCCCGCGTTGGCCGCAGACGCCCCAGCCTTGCTGCTGGCGCAGGTCTATCGCCCAGGCCTGCCGCTGGCCGATTACTGGGTCAGCGAGAAATACGATGGCGTGCGGGGCTTCTGGGACGGCCACACGCTGCGCACCCGGGGCGGCGAGACGGTGGCGGCGCCCGCCTGGTTCACCGCCGGCTGGCCCGAGGTGCCGATGGACGGCGAGCTGTGGGCCGGGCGCGGGCGCTTCAGCCACGCCCAGTCCACCGCGCGCCAACAGCAGCCCGATGACGCGGCCTGGCGCCAGATGCGCTTCATGGTGTTTGACCTGCCCGCGCATGGCGGCACATTCGACCAGCGCCTGCCCGCCCTGAACGTCCTCGTCGAAGGGCTGCACCAGCCCTGGGTGCAGGCCGTGCCGCAAAAGCGCGTGGCCAACGACGCAGCGTTGCAGGCCCTGCTGCAGCGCACCGTGCGCGCTGGTGGCGAAGGGCTGATGCTGCACCGGGGCGCATCGCTGTACCGCGCGGGCCGCAGCGACGATCTCATCAAGGTCAAGACGCACGAGGACACCGAGGCCCGCGTGGTCGCCCACCTGCCCGGCAAGGGCCGCCATGCGGGGCGCATGGGCGCGCTGCTGGTGGAAATGCCCTCGGGCCAGCGCTTCCGGCTGGGTGCGGGTTTCAGCGATGCCGACCGCGACCACCCGCCGCCCGTGGGCAGCTGGGTGACCTACCGCTTTCGCGGCACCCACGACGGCGGCCTGCCGCGCTTTGCGAGTTTTGTGCGGGTGCGTGAGGACATGCCGGCCAGGTAAAACCAGCAGGGTGAGCGGGCGGCTTTCGCGCCGCAGCGCCAGGCCACGGGTTGATGGCAAGAAGGCGCCAACTCGCTACAAAATAATGAGCTACCAGCGCTTATCCATCAAGCGCTAGCAGCCTATTTAACCCATATTCCGGCGACCGCCAGGGCCGCGGGAGCCGTCATACGTTGCGGCCGTAGGGGCTGTCGTCGCCCATCTGCACCATGTTCGCGGCGGTGGCGAGCGGCTTGGGCTGCTTGGCGAACTTGTCGGCCACGCAGTCGGCGTAGTAGCGCACCTGCCCGTTTTCGTCTTCCACCTCGACCAGGCCGTGGATATCGGTTTCAAAACCAGGGCACAGCTTGGCGAATTCGCGGGCGAACTTGAGGTAGTCCACGATCTTCTTGTTGAACACTTCACCCGGAATCAGCAGCGGAATGCCCGGCGGATACGGCGTGACCAGGCCCACGGTGATGCGGCCTTCGAGGTGGTCGATCTCCACGCGCTCGGTGGTGCGGTGGGCGATGTGGGCATAGGCATCCGAGGGCTTCATGGCCGGCGTGAGGTCCGACAGATACATCTCGGTTGTCAGGCGCGCAATGTCGTACTTGGCGTACATCTCGTGCACATGCTGGCACAGGTCCTGCAGGCCCATGCGCTCGTAGCGCTTGTGCTGCTGGCAGAACTCCGGAAGGATGCGCCACATGGGCTGGTTCTTCTCGTAGTCGTCCTTGAACTGCTGCAAGGCCGTCAGCATGGTGTTCCAGGCCGATGGTGAACATGATGAAGAAGCTGTAGAGACCGGTTTTTTCAACCACCACGCCGTGCTCGGCCAGATACTTGGTGACGATGGAGGCCGGAATGCCGGTCTTGTCGAACTCGCCATTGAGATTCAGCCCCGGTGTGACGATGGTCGATTTGATCGGGTCGAGCATGTTGAAGCCATCGGCCAGCGAACCAAACCCGTGCCACTTGCTGGCGCTGTGCTTCTTGCCTTTGCCGTCGCTGCGGATGATCCAGTCTTCGGCGCGGCCAATGCCCTCCTCGACCAGCTTGTCCGGTCCCCAGACCTTGAACCACCAATCGTCCTTGCCAAACTCCTCTTCAATCTGGCGCATGGCGCGGCGGAAGTCCAGCGCTTCGAGAATGCTCTCTTCCACCAGCGCGGTGCCGCCGGGCGGCTCCATCATGGCGGCCGCCACATCGCAGCTGGCGATGATGCTGTACTGAGGGCTGGTGCTGGTGTGCATCAGGTAGGCCTCGTTGAACAGGTGGCGGTCGAGCTTGGTGGTCTGCGAATCCTGGCCTGGCTGATGCCGGCCAGCAGCTTGTGGATGGACTGCGTGGCGTAGGTCACCGAATGCTTGGGGCGCACGCGCTTCTTGCCCATGGCGTGGTAGCTGCCATAAAACGGATGGAAGGCCGCGTGCGGCAGCCAGGCTTCGTCAAAGTGCAGGTTGTCCACGTAGCCATCGAGCATGGCCTTGATGGTCTCGGTGTTGTAAAGCACGCCGTCGTAGGTGGATTGCGTGAGCGTGAGCACGCGCGGCTTGACCTTTGCGGCGTCCACGCCCTTGAGCAGCGGGTTGGCGCGGATCTTGGCCTGGATGGCCTCGGGCTCGAACTCGCTTTGCGGAATCGGTCCGATGATGCCGAAGTGGTTGCGCGTGGGCTTCATGAACACCGGCACGGCACCGGTCATGATGATGCTGTGCAGGATGGACTTGTGGCAGTTGCGGTCTACCACCACCACGTCATCGGGTGCGACGGTGTGGTGCCACACCATCTTGTTGGATGTGGATGTGCCGTTGGTCACGAAGAAACAGTGGTCGGCGTTGAAGATGCGCGCGGCGTTGCGCTCAGATTCGCCGATGGCGCCGTTGTGGTCCAGCAGCTGGCCCAGTTCTTCCACGGCATTGCACACGTCGGCGCGCAGCATGTTTTCGCCATAGAACTGGTGGTACATCTGGCCCACGGGACTCTTCAAAAACGCCACGCCGCCCGAGTGGCCAGGGCAGTGCCAGCTGTACGAGCCGTCTTCGGCATAGTCAAGCAGCGCCTTGAAGAACGGCGGCTGCACGCTTTCCAGATAGCTCTTGGCCTCACGGATGATGTGCTTGGCCACAAACTCGGGGGTGTCCTCGAACATATGGATGAAGCCATGCAGCTCGCGCAGGATGTCGTTGGGCAAGTGGCGGCTGGTCTTGGTCTCGCCGTGCACATAGATCGGCACCTCGGTGTTCTTGCGCCGCACTTCGCCAATGAAATTGCGCAGGCTCAGCACGATGGGGTCAAGCCCCTCGTCCGCGGTGAACTCCTCATCGTCAATCGACAGGATGAAGGCACTGGCGCGGCTTTGCTGCTGGGCAAACTGGCTCAGGTCGCCATAGCTGGTGACCCCCACCACCTCGAAGCCCTCGGCCTCGATGGCTTGCGCGAGCGCACGAATGCCAAGCCCCGAGGTGTTCTCGGAACGATAGTCTTCATCGATGATGATGATGGGAAAGCGAAACTTCATGCGCAGCCTCCGTGCAACCGTGCCATGCCGGCCAAAAAACGAAACAGGCGCGAAGTGTAAGGAATAACCGCGACACGCCTTTGAAGTGCCATTCTTTTGACCCAGAATGGGGTGCACTAAAGACGAACAAAAAAGGAGTCGGCATGGAGGAATCCACTATCTGGTGGCTGCTGGCAGGCGTGGCGGTGGTGACCGAGTTGCTCACGGGCACGTTCTATCTGCTGATGCTGGCAGTGGGGCTCGCAGCCGCGGCAGTGGCTGCCCACCTGGGTCTGGCGATAACCGTGCAGATCATCACAGCCGCTGTGGTGGGCGGCGGTGCGGTGGTGGCATGGCACCAATTCAAAAAGAAACGCCCTGGCGACCCGTCTGCCCGTGCTGACCGCAGCGTGAATCTGGATGTGGGCGAAACCGTCATGATCGACAGCTGGAATGCCGACGGCACCGCCAGCGTCAAATACCGCGGCACGCAATGGACCGCGATCCATCGCCCCGGCGTCACGCCTTCCTCCGGCATGCACCGCGTGGCCGAACTGGTGGGCAGCCGCCTGCTGGTAGACCCGCTCTGAAGTCACTTCTCACTTACTCCCGGAAAGGCTCCCATGGAAATCGCCATCGTCATCTTTGTCATCGCCGTCATCTTTATCGCGCGGTCCGTCAAGGTCGTGCCGCAACAAAACGCCTGGGTAAAAGAGCGGCTGGGCAAATACGCCGGCACGCTCACGCCGGGCCTGAACTTTCTGGTGCCATTTGTGGACAAGGTGGCCTACAAGCACAGCCTGAAAGAAATCCCGCTCGACGTGCCCAGCCAGGTCTGCATCACCCGCGACAACACGCAGCTGCAGGTGGACGGCATCCTGTACTTTCAGGTGACCGACCCGATGCGCGCCAGCTACGGCTCCAGCAACTACATCATGGCCGTCACGCAACTGGCCCAGACCTCGCTGCGCAGCGTGATCGGCAAGCTCGAACTGGACAAGACCTTTGAAGAGCGCGACATCATCAACGCCCAGGTGGTCCAGGCCATCGACGAGGCGGCCCTCAACTGGGGCGTGAAGGTGCTGCGCTACGAAATCAAGGACCTCACGCCGCCCAAAGAAATCCTGCACGCCATGCAGGCCCAGATCACGGCCGAACGTGAAAAGCGCGCCCTGATCGCTGCCTCCGAAGGCCGCCGCCAGGAACAGATCAACATCGCCACCGGCGAGCGCGAGGCCTTCATCGCCCGCTCCGAAGGCGAAAAACAGGCCGTCATCAACAAGGCAGCGGGCGAAGCCGCCTCGATCAAGGCCGTGGCCGAAGCCAACGCCGAAGCCATCGAGCGCGTGGCCGCCGCCATCCGCCAGCCCGGCGGCGAGCAGGCCGTG
>LNAP01005410.1_pt1 | contig 11349 bp, 7 predicted proteins | sample 602601 | NCBI WGS metagenome assembly LNAP01 (sample SAMN02440304, study PRJNA202911) | soil metagenome | biome: Subtropical and temperate rainforests or woodlands; isolation source: soil samples (1 kg each in a 20% v/v slurry with milli Q water) were... ...
CGGCACGATGCCGAAGAACCCTCACTGATAAACCCCAAGCTCCGTATCGCAAAGACACACGTCGATCTAGAAGAACGGCTGATGTCCTATTGGCCCAGTTTCCACTCCATCACGTCAGAGGCTCGCCGTGGATATCTTCAATGGCTGGAGGGTGGTCGTCGATATCCACTGGCAGACACCGGCTACGTCTTTTTGTATTTCTATGGTCTAGAACGTCGAGCACTCGTTGACGCAGTTAGTGACCCGGGCGTCAAGGCTGAGCTTCCTTTGATCGTAGAAGAAGTCCAGCGCCTATTGAGTATCTACGGGGAAAATAGGTCGTTCAGGGGATATGCGGAAGGTTTTCTGGATTACCTGAGCAACACCAAGATCGATCCAGACCTTTACCTTGGCCCACCTCCCAACGTTGTCGCGTATAGCTACGAGATGCCACTGCCACTGCGCGTAGGTCTGGGGCAATTCGCTTCCAACAAGCGCCCCCTTGATGCCGATTGGGCATTAGCCTGGGCGCTAGCTGACCCCAACATCAGCAAACGCACGCCCGTGACTCGCTGCAAGGATGTCTTTTCGAGACTGTTCAAGCTTAAGTACACAAGCGCCCATCCTAAGGGTCTTGTCCTGGCGCAGAACAAGACCAAACTTAAAACCAGCTATCGGCCGGCCTCCGCGGTCTTAATGGCCCCCACGCTTAGCTTGGGTGACCTTCCTGATGTCCTGGCCACGTCAGGTACACGAAAAAGCCTGCAGTTGCTGGTTGAGCTATGTACTACCGAGCTTGAACCTTACAGCCGATATTTGGGCCGCAACCCTGATAGCGCAGAAGCTCTCGAAGGTCTTCTGCAGCTTCCCGTCGCTCTCTGGCCTACGGCAGCTCGTACAGAATTGGACGAGCTTCAACTCAGAATTGGCGACGACCTGATTGTCATGAGCTTTGGCGAACTCGCAGGCCGGTTCAAGAGCACCGGCGCCCTGTCCCGCGACAAAGTACTTGCACTTGCCCGCGCACTGGAATCGCTTCACATCGGTATTGAACCCGACGTACTGGCTGGCAGTAAGACACCGAAGACAGAGGATCAAATCGCGCTGTTCGTGACTCAACCAGAAGATGGGTCACTGCGAGCTTCTGCAGCTTACAATGCTGCTTCGGTGACGCTCGACCTTGCTAGTGCTGTGGCTTCTGCCGATGGTGATACCTCCACTGAGGAAGTTACGCTGCTTGCTCAACACATCGACTCCTGGAATCACCTGAGTGTGGCCCATCGCAAACGCCTTAAAGCACACCTGCGAATCCAGATCCAGCAACCACCAACGCTGGCCAGCCTGAAGAAAAAACTCGACCCACTAACGGTCGAAGCCAAACGCACGATTGCCAGCTTCCTGGCCCATCTGGCGCAAGCAGATGGCATCGTCAGCCCATTGGAAGTGAAACTTCTTGAGCGCGTTTACAAGGCCCTGCAGCTAGACAGTCAGTTGCTGTACAGCGATCTCCACGGTGCTGCATCTGGAGCAAGTATTGCCTCCGTAAAACCAAAAGCCGGCATTCCCCGTTCCGAGCCTGGTACCCCGGTCACCGCCACTGCGAATCAAGGGTTCGTGCTTGATCACGAGCGCATTGCAGAACTGCAACGAGAAACCGCAGAGGTCTCCGCCCTCCTTGCCAAAGTCTTCACTGATGACCAGGTTGACGAACCGGAACAGTTGATCGATGTGGCAGAATCAGTACAAGAATCGAGTGCAAACATTGATGGTCTCGATTTGGAACACTCTACATTCCTTCGGTTGCTGATCTCACGCCCTGAGTGGAGCCGCTCCGAACTTGAAGCTGCCGCCAGCGACATGGAGCTGATGCTCGATGGTGCCCTGGAACAAATTAACGACATGGCTTTTGAACGTTTCGACATGCCCGTCACTGAGGGTGATGACCCTGTCGAGATCAATACAGACATTCTGGAAGAGTTAGCCCTATGAGCACTATCAGAGCCAAGGATCGCGATGCGGTCATCCAGTCGCTACGCGCAGGCGTCGTTCCTCGCGTGGGCCAACACCTGATTCAGGTTGGCCGGGTAGGCGAACTAGATGCACTGATCAAGGACGTCAATCGCCTGGTTGAAAGTGGATCGGCATTTCGAGTCGTCATTGGCGAGTACGGTGCAGGCAAGACGTTTTTTCTGAACCTGGTACGAGCCATTGCCATGGAGCGCAAGCTTGTCACCATGCATGCCGACTTGAACCCAGATCGCAGATTACATGCCACGGGTGGACAAGCACGTTCGCTTTACTCCGAGTTGGCTAAAAATATGTCGACGCGTACGAAGCCCGACGGTGGGGCTATGCAAGGCATTGTTGAGAAATTCATCTCTCAGGCCAAAACCGAAGCCAAGGCGGCGGGTACGGACAGCGAGACTGTTATTCGTGCTCACTTGGCCGAGCTGACCGAGATGGTCAACGGGTATGATTTTGCGGAGGTGATTGCCGCCTATTGCCGAGGTTTCGAAGAAGGCAACGAGCAGCTCAAGGCCGACGCCATCCGTTGGTTGCGTGGAGAGTTCACCACTAAGACAGATGCCCGAGCAGCCTTGGGTGTACGAACCATCATTGATGATGCCTCCGTCTACGATCAGCTCAAGCTCCTGTCGAGATTCGTCAGACTTGCAGGTTTTGGCGGTCTGATGATCTGCCTCGACGAACTGGTCAACCTCTACAAACTGGCCAATACCCAAGCTCGTAATGCCAATTACGAACAGATCCTCCGTATCCTCAACGACTCTCTGCAGGGGTCGTCCGAAGGGCTTGGTTTCGTTTTAGGTGGCACGCCTGAGTTTTTGATGGACACTCGTCGGGGGCTATTCAGCTACCCTGCCCTGCAATCTCGATTGGCCGAGAACTCGTTTGCGAAATCAGGATTGGTGGATCTGTCGGGGCCGGTCATTCGTCTGACCAGCCTGACCCCGGAAGACTTCTACGTACTGCTTCAGAAACTTCGTCACGTATACGCTGGCGGAGATACTGAAAAGTACTTACTGCCTGACGAGGCGCTCCCACTGTTTATGGCGCACTGTAATCAGCGCTTGGGGGAAGCCTACTTCCGTACCCCGCGCACCACGATCACAGCGTTCATCAACCTGCTAGCCATCTTGGAGCAAAATCCAGGCGCCGATTGGCGGACGCTGCTTGGAGCTGTCGAGGTCGCCAGGGACTCAGGCGGCGAAGACGATACCAAAGTCGATGCGGACGATGAACTTGCCACCTTCACACTCTGAGTCATCGGGTTTCGATCAACTTGAGTCCCGAATCCAGCGATGGATTTGGGCGGAAGGCTGGACTTCTTTGCGCGACGCCCAAGAATGGGCGGTACCTGTGCTGGTGGATGCCGATCAGGATGTCATCATCGCCGCAGCAACAGCGGCAGGCAAAACCGAGGCTGCTTTTCTTCCCATCCTCACCAATCTGCTGAATCATGATGACCCACCCGGTTCGGTGCTGTATATCAGCCCGCTCAAGGCCCTGATCAACGACCAGTGGGACAGGTTAAGCCGTCTTTGTGAGCAGCTTGAGATTCCCGTAGTGGCTTGGCACGGGGACATCTCCTCAAGCAAAAAACATCGTTTTTTGAAGTCCCCTGAGGGGGTGCTTTTGATCACTCCTGAATCCCTTGAAGCCCTGTTCGTCAACCGCGGTTCTAGTCTTGGCGGGGTGTTCCAGCACCTGCGCTATATCGTCGTGGATGAGCTGCATGCGTTCATCGGTAGCGAACGAGGCAAGCAACTTCAGTCGCTAATGCATCGGGTAGAACTTGTTGCCGGCCACCGTCTCCCTAGAGTCGGGCTCTCAGCCACCCTCGGCGATATGAAGATGGCGTCGGAGTTTTTGCGTCCGGGAAATGCCGATGGCGTTACCGTCATTGAATCAAAAAGCTCCAACCAGACTCTCCAGGTGCAAGTTCGTGGTTACATTCAGCCCCCCATGAGCGAGCTCAAGAAGAAGCCCATTAAGCTTTCTGAGCAAGAGGGAAATGAAGACGAGACAGAGAACGAGGCAAGCCCAGACTTCGCGATCGCTGATCATCTTTACAAGGTGTTACGCGGTAGTAATAACCTAATTTTCCCAAACAGTCGGTCGCAGGTTGAATGGTACGCAGATCAACTGCGTCGGCGCTGCGAGAGAGACGGCGTGCCTAACGAATTCTGGCCTCATCACGGTAGCCTTTCGAAGGACTTACGTGAGCAAGCAGAGCATGCTCTCAAGGCAGGGACTCATGCAGCATCCGCGATTTGCACCACGACGCTTGAGCTCGGCATAGACATCGGCAGCATCAAAACAGTCGTGCAGATTGGTGCCCCACCATCGGTGGCGAGTCTGCGACAACGTCTAGGGCGATCGGGAAGGCGCCCAGGAGAAAAAGCAACGCTGCGCGTTTACTGCAAGGAATCGCCACTCAAAGATGGATCGAGCCTCTCGGATCAACTGCGCCAAGGCTTGGTCCAAACCATTGCCATGGTTCGACTGCTGGCCAAGGGGTGGTTTGAACCTCCCAGGGCTCAAGGCATCCACGCGTCCACCCTCGTTCAACAGTGTCTTTCTGTGATTGCCCAGTGCGGCGGTGCATCTGCTGCAGATCTCTGGAAAAGTTTGGTTGCTGAGGGAGCATTTCCAAAAGTTGAGAAACCAGACTTTGTGAAGTTGCTCAAGGCGCTCGGCGAGCACGAGCTCATTGTTCAGGACAGCTCAGGGTTGCTTCTTCCTGGGACGGTTGGAGAGCGATTGATCAACCACTATGAGTTCTACAGCGCATTCACCAGCGACGAAGAATTTCGCCTTGTATGCGATGGTAGGGCACTGGGATCTGTGCCGGTAAGCCGTCCACTGACCAAGGATCAGCGCATTATTTTCGGAGGCCGGAGGTGGCAGGTTCGTGATGTTGATCTCCAGGCCAAAGTCATCATCGTTTCAGCAGCACGCGGTGGTGCCCCTCCTCAGTTCGATGGTCTGGGTGCGATGGTGCATGACAACGTACGCCAAGAAATGCGAGCCGTCTTGGCAGACACAATCCCCTGCCCCTTTATTGATCAAGGGGCTCAAGAGCTTCTCGACGAGGCTCGAAAGACATTTGTTTCGCTGGACCTTGGTAAGCGCTACATAGTTGAGTCGGGCGGTAAGTGTTATCTGATGAGCTGGCTAGGTGATCATGCCAACGATGCACTGCGCTTGTTACTCAATCATGTCGGCCTTTCTTGTGATAACGCAGGCCTTACCATTGAGGTTGACGCCGACATCGGTCGAACCCAAATGGCGCTGAAGGAAGTCGGAAGCCTGGATGCCGCTGATCTAGACTCGATACTTTCGGAGGTAGAAAACATGCTGCGCGAAAAGTGGGATTGGGCACTGCCGCAATCCTTGCTGATGAAGTCGTTTGCTTCCATATCGCTCGATATCTCGACCGCAATTTTTTTTGCACAGAGTCATTCTCTGGAAAAATAAGCGGAAGAAAGTGCACTGCATTGCGCCGACGCGACTACGCGCGAACACGCTGACGTCCCGCCACTGGGCTGGTGATGAGTGATCATTACCAGCCTAGCCTTGCGTAATTCTGAGCCTGTTAACACGGCTCAGAAACCGCATGTCGACGACAAGACCTAACGTCGAACTTCAACCTTGTAGAACAAATTTTCTATCATCAGGCGGCGCCGATCGGACATCACTGCCCCTTGAATTTGACTCGCCAGTCGCACATAGAATTTACACTCTCGTTGATTGGCTAAATCAGAGATGGAGCGTGCCGCCTGAAGAAAGTCCTCATACGTGCGAGTGGTGTTTGCCATCAGAGCGGAGAAATTCGGGAGCGCTTCAGCATCTGCCTGTCGTGTTGGCGGCCAGGCCGGTTCAAAGCTCAGCGAGTCCTCCTTCAAGTACACCGTGAGGAACATTTCTGCTTTGCCGGCTTCGTTCGCCCAGCAAGGCGGCAGATCGCCTCCCTTGCCCTTGTTCAGCTTGTTTTGTAGAAACTGAACCTGCCCTTTCAGGTCACTGTTGGTTTTCTGCAACGTCGTCGGATTTGCACCTTGTTTCTCGGCTTGGGCATAAGCTTCAGCGTTCTTCACAATGTCTGAAATCTGCTCCAAAGTCGGAACGACTTCTTGCCCTAACGCGGTCTTCAACAATTGCTCAGTTGCCTTGAGAGCACCTATGCGTTTGATGACGTCCGTGGGTTGTGCGTCCTTTTCCTGGTCAGGATCGACCACGAGTTTTTTGAGCTGGTCATAGGACATCATTGTTTCAAGGATAAGGCGCTTGGCATCTTCACCCTTGTTTTTGCTACCAGCCTCCTGCAAAGCCTTATCGATAGCGGCTAGCGCAGTAAGCTGTTCATCTTTCTGAGTGAGTAGCACCTTGAGGCGGCCGGCCTCTTCTTTTGCCTTGGAGGCATCGATGAGCTTCGAAATGATCTCGTCTGGATTTTTCACCTTAAGAGAAACCATTCGCGCCTTGAGCTCATCACTCGCAAGCTTGATAGCTTGTTCACGCTCATCGATATTTTGATAGGCGGAAATTTTGTTCGCCATCTCCGTATTCTTATGCGTGAGCTGCCAAACTTTGTACCCCATCAGCAAAAGAAGAATGAAACACAAAATGATCCAGATTTCGGTAAGTGACAGCTGAAACACCTGATCATTTTTAGAACTCATCAGGCAGTTCTCACATCCGACGCAGGCACATGGTCGAGGGCCAGCGTCGCGTTGGCAATTGACTCGAGTGATGGTCCGAAAGCTTCTTCGCTGGCCGCTAACAAACGTGTTTCAGGATTGCTGATGAGATCAATCTTGCCCATCAGCTCATCCAGCAATCTGGCATTCGCCGCCTCGATGCCGCGGTTGCTCGATTCAACGCTGGCAGCCAGCGCCTTATGCACATCACTGCTGGCCACGACCGCCTCCACCAACGGCATCAACGTCAAGCGTAAATTGTCCGCGAAGACCTCGTGACTCTTAACACCGGAATCGCTGACGGCATTTAGTGCGCCCGTTACTTCCTGAGTTAAACGCTCCACTGTGGTTTCGTCACTCACAACAGTGCGTAATTCTTCAAGCTTTTCGACAATTTTCGCGAATACCTGCTGGTTAGCTTTCATGTCCTCCATGAAATCCTCTCGTTGATCTTCCAACGCATCCAGATAGCTTTTTTGAATTTGTTCCACTCGATCCATGACGTCACTGCCCTGTGACTTCATCGATTGCGCCAAGCGTTCTTGGCTTTCCACGATAGAACTAACCGCGGCGACTGCCTGCCCGATCGTTTCAGTTTTGGTGTTCAAACTACGGATCGCAGTGCCCACCATCCGAGCGGCAGCCTTGACGTCCAATGCCAATGTAGAGACCCCTTCGTTCAGGGTGTCGGTGGTTCCGGATAGCGTATCAATAGCGGGGTTAAGTTTTTGAGCGAACAGGTTATCCGGGAACAGAGTCTGATCGAGCCGCTCCTGTGCTTTTTTACCGAAGTCGAGTGCATGCGATTCCATGCGATCGAGTGTCTGAGAGCTCTTCTCAGAAAGCCCGTTGATGGTGGTCAGTAAATCCGTACTGGCGTCATTGGCTTGTTTAAGGATGCGTTCGAAAGCTTCATTGCTTTGACGGGTAGCGCTGGCGAAAAACGCATCCATAGCATTGGTGCTGTGCTGAGAGATCGTGGTGATTTGCTCATGGACGCTCTGCACTGCTTCCTTGGAAGCAGCCATAACTTGATCCCTGAACACCTCCAGCTGCTGGCTGGCAGCGTCAAAAGCCATGGTCAGGTTTTCAGCCGACTGAACAGCACGCTCCTCAACGCTCCTGACCGCGTCGTTTGTATCAACTTTGAAGCCTGTATGTAGCACCCTGGCTAGCATGCCTATGGCTGTGCTCACCATCGCGGCGCCAAACCGAACGGCCATTCCATTGAGATTCTCACCAATGGAGTTAATGTCGAGCAGACAGATGATGATGCTGCCGACAGTGAATAAGAACCCGAGGTAGTACACCGAGTCCGCAAATTTCGCGAGGGTGAGCTGGACGTTCCACTTCTCCCGTACGCGGTAACCTACAAACCAATAACAACACATCACGAGCAATGGAAGCACAAAGCCGAGCCAGAAAGGCTCGTTGAGTAGGAGGCTGGTTACGGCCAAAGTAGCCTTGAGTATTACCGCCGCAATGAAGTAGGTTTGCACCCGGCGCACGTGCTTGTTGAAGTCCAATTACAGCCCCTCCATTGCAGTAATTCCCTCAACCGAAGCCCCGTTGGCCTCGAAATATTGAGCCCAGAAATTGCCAAGCTCGTTGGTTTGTGGCGTTTTCTGCTCGTTAGCCAGCAAATTGATGGTCACGGTGGCTCCGTTTAAGCCTGGCGCTTGGGCGTTGCGACCATAAGGAGACTTGGCAAACTCTGCATAATTGTGTCGTTTATTTTTGTACATTGAGAAATCAGGCATGTTGGCCAACATGTCCGAGTAGATGACAAGCTTGCGGTCACCTTTTACGTTGGCATGATCGAACCCGTTGATGCCTACCAGTTGGAGCATCTGAAAAATGGGTGACAGCTTGCTGTGTTCGTCGAGTGGGATATGGCGCACAACGGCATCGAGCGGCTTGGCGAACTTTTCATTGAAATCCCTATCAACAAACTTCTTGGTCGCCGTGAGTTGACTGCGATCGCCCCACTGACCAGGGTTGCAGCGTTCGAAGATAGGCTTTTCGTTTCGCTCAAATTTTTCCCCGAGCAAAAACACAGAAAGCAGGTGCCCTTCAGGCACCTCGTTCACCACCATCGTCTTGAGCCGCTGGGACAAAGCAGCCTTCTGGGTGAAAGGGAACGGCGAGGTGTTATCAATTAACACGACATATTGGCCTTTAGGGCCGTTACTGGGGCAAAGGGTCTCCTTGTCCAGGGTTTCGTGGTTCATTTTGTAATAGCCAATCCCGCCGAGCACCAAGGCGACTGCAACGCCAATCACACCGCCCCAAACCCATTTCCCGGTGTTACTTTCACGCTTGGCATAAACCGACATCACAAATCCCCTTATACCAAATCCTGGAGCGGCTGAAGCTGGTTGTATTGCTGATTGAACGAGGACTGGACTCTTGCCCGGATCGGCTCAACTTCAGCGACCAATTCACGCAGAAGCTGCTCCTGTGCATCCAGTCGCAACTCATCCTTTTGAACACTGAAATCCGGCATGTCCAGGGGGCCAAATGTCACTGGATGGTCGAAATAATCAGGTGGTTGAGCATCCGTAGGGCGCGCCATCATATTTTCGTTCTGGTAGTAGCGGGTTAGGCTCTGCAGCGTTTCATCGGCCATGACCAGCGTTTCGGATACCTGTTTTTTCACTATCGACTTCTGGTTCATATTGAACTTGAAAGCTTTGATCGCCTTTTCAGCTGCCTGCACGCCGCTATCGATTTTCAACAGCACTTCGGCCTTCTCGACTTCCAGCCTATCTCGCAAGCCTTCGATCAGTTCGATATAGCGGCGGTGAGCCTCAGCATATTGACTCCATACCCCCGCATACCCCGGATAGCGATCCGTGAAGTTGTAGCCCTCCCAAACGCCGACACAGCCAAACACAATCGTCCCGAAGAACAGAATCAATGACTCGAAATCCTGAATGGGAAATATGCCTGTGCGAAGGCTTTGCCAGACCAGAGGGAAGGCGTTTTGACTTCCGCCTTCATCCACGGTCAGCACATAACGGAAATAGGAGATCAACACCCCCAATCCAATCATGACGGCTACTGCCAAAGCGAAAGAGACCCAACCCCAAAACTTGCGTGTTCCCCTGACGTGGTTCTTGTTTCTGAAACCAAGCCCTGCGAGAAAACACGCAAGTACGTTGAAAAACGACAACATGAAGGCCATCGTAAAACCGCTGAGCAAACCACCCTCCAGTCCTGAGCCGAAGAACGTGGCATTTAGCGCGCCTTCTAGGACGCAACAGCCAAGCACGACCATCAGCTTGAAAAATTGGCTACCACCAGTGTGGCATTTTGCAGGGATGCTGGGCAGGCGGTTTTCGCTACGAAAATCGCTGAGGATCTGAAATTTTGTTTTTGTGTCAGCTGCGAAATCCTTCATACGCCCGTCTTCACGAGTAAGGTGATGATCGGACGTACGAACAAACTCGTTCCCTAACTCGATGGCGCGGTTCATATCCAGCGTAATGTCGATCGAGTCCAGGCGATTCTGAATTTGCTTAACACGCTGCTCGCCATACTTCACCGTTTGCTCTCGCATCCGGCCAAGCTCCGCACGGACGGCGTGCTCGGCAGCGGTTAATTGCGTATCGCCGCTCCTCGGGATGCCTTTCGCGCCGTGTTCTCTAGCGATTTTTTGAAGATCCAGCTTTTTCTTGAGCTTCTCAGGGTCAATCTTCGGGATGAGCGGTTCGCTATGCTCTGTTTCCTGGCTCGAAAAAAGGGAAGCAATAAAAGCAAAGAATCTTTTGAAAAAATGCATTGAAGACATCCATGCGCTTTGTTAATCAATGACTTATGACATTCATATGCGCAAGCGTGCTACGCAGCATAAATTGCCGTTTTTATCGTTCTGGAGGGTGAGTTCAGGAGGAATCGTCGTCCGTAACGTGCAGCCGTATCAAATAGCCATCAAGGTGGCGAAATGATGACTGCACCACTGCTCCATAGCAAGCAGGAACGAGTAGTTTGCGGACTAACGGACGGGCTAATAGGCGGCTGCTAGTCAAAGCAAGAATTTTTACTCGGCTGGAGGCCCAACTAGGTTGGATCATCCGCGCAGTACTAGAAGGGTCCGAACTATTCGCCAAGCAGCCTCAACTTGTAGGCCGCTGCCACGCCTTTGAAGCTAGATTGTTCATGGTGGACTATGACCTACGCAGTCTAGTCCCCCGACGGCTATACGATCCCAGTGCCGCCCAAGCCTAACTACCGGGTATGCAGGATGACCCGAGCGACCTGAGATAAACAAGCTGATGATTGACCTGTATGTAGTTCTCAATCGGCAAGAAAATAGCCTTAAACACTCAAAAACGTTAGGACCTGAAGAGAAAGACCAAACAGCATTGGTAAAGAGAACACGCGTGAGCGCCAAAGCCTGCGCCCGCCCACGCGGAAGCCGTGAGGATTCCACCCAGAGCCGGTGGTTTTGTAGGGGTAAAAACGCCTAAAAATAAAAAGGGGTCGCGAGATAAAATCTCGCAACCCCTTGAATTATATGGTCGGGACGGAGTGATTCGAACACTCGACCCCTAGCACCCCATAAAGGTAAACCACAATCCAATCCAGTCTAAACAAATCCAGGAATAAGGCCTAAAGCACTGTATTTACTAGGCCAATACAGTTT
>LNAP01005411.1_pt1 | contig 11348 bp, 7 predicted proteins | sample 602601 | NCBI WGS metagenome assembly LNAP01 (sample SAMN02440304, study PRJNA202911) | soil metagenome | biome: Subtropical and temperate rainforests or woodlands; isolation source: soil samples (1 kg each in a 20% v/v slurry with milli Q water) were... ...
CCACACTGAAATGCTGACGTAGATTATTCGGCACCAAGGAGTTGTGATGCGGGATATCAATGTACGCCTTTGCGTTGGGGCGAAAGCAAATGCTCCGAATAAACTTATCCGACGCAATTGGACCGGCTTGTTCTAGTTCCGCATTGTGTTTAATCGTACCGTTATAATCCACCCCGAGACTACCTTTGTTGCTCACCGCGCGGCTACCGTGTCGCTCTGACAGGGTATATAATAACACTGGTTGTGATTGTAACACTGTGTTCAGATACTGCGCTTGCTCGATGTTGTACGCTTGAAGACTCACCACCATCGCGTCCGCATACGGCAAAATCGGTATGTTGTGCTTGCATACGGGTGTAATTTCGTGAATATCCGCGACACTAAACACGAACGCGACGGGCCGTTCGTGAAACTCCGCCTCGCAGGAAATGTTCAGTTTTACCCCCAACATACTCACCAACCGGTTGACCGCGTAGGAAAGCACAGGCCGGAGAAGTTTTTGCAAATAGACCCGTTCGGATGGTAAAATCGCTTTGATACCGAATCGTTCCCGGACGCTTTCGCAGATTGTTTGCTGCAGCACCGTATCACTGTTGCCGTTGCTACCGGTCAAGATATTCAGGTACTCTACTACCAAGGAGGTGAAAAACGTACTACTGCTGCACTGGTATTGCTGATTGTACGTACGCATCTGCAGGCGTACAATGTTCTTCATTGTACGTACAATCATCTCTGCCAGAAGCAAGGTACGAATCTCAAACGATTTGACCGAACTTTTCACCGTGCCACATGTCGCCGTGAGGTTATTCGTACTTTCCCCTGCGTATTTGGTAGAAATGGGGATCTTCGCATGGGTAATTTTGCGCTTTTTGGTCTCCTCGATTTTGTAAGTGATGTGGTTTATGGTGACGAAATCACCATTGGAAACTTCCAGGCGAAGATCACTGCCGGTGCGAATGTAGTCTTCGTGGTGGTACATGTTCACCGTGCCTGTATATGGTGTGTAATGGAAACAGGAATGGATAGAGCTCACAACAACATGCAAAGTTCCATAGTTGAGCGCAGTTATCGTAACACAGTAAGAAAAGATGCACATATAAACAATAAAGTATAACCACAATGTTACCTGGTAGATCGTGCCATAATAGGGAGCGCATCAGACCCAGGTGACGGATGTTAATGCCTATAAAAAGCAGAATCGAAAAATAAAAGACAAGTCAAATTACGAAAGGATGGTCGTCAAGACTGTACAAGTTTGTCACCGCAATTGAAAAACTTGAACGCAATAATAAAACAACAGAAATAAAACAAAATTTACCTTGTGCGTGCAGTTCAGCGCTAAAGTCAATACCATACCCTTCACTGAGCGGAATCACAAATTCTCGCTCTAATAAATCCAGCACGTATTTAGGTACCACCGTGTTCACCAATTGAGCACAAGCGGTAGTTAAGTTCTCCGCATGCATGATCGCGTCACTGGCCTTGTACGTCAACGTACAGGCCGTATCTGGCGACAAGGCAGTTTTATATGCTTTCACATACTCCGGGCGTAAATAACGCCAATACACACTCTGCTCGCGCGCGGCGGTGTGTAAATGCGGCGTCGTATGCGGCAATTCAGGAGGGAAGGAGCGCCAAAAGTTGTTTACATAGTACACACTGTCGTTCTGGTATACTTGCAGGTCGGCAGAGCCCCAGGTGCTACTGGAGGTAATGTCTTTGCTTCCTTTGCACACATGCTGCGCGAGATTCAGCGTCTGCGCGCATATTTTGAGATACGTTTGCACCACTTTGGATTTGTTGACATACTGTTCACCACGCAAAATAACGCCATGTTCGAGGTCCGTGGAGATCTTGCGGACCTCGCCTTCGTCGTTGTAAATCACATTCTGGATGGGTAATTTCGACGTGCACAGAATGCGGAAGCCGAGATAATCCACCGTGGTGACCAGCGGAATCTGCAGACGGGGGGTTTGCAATTTGAAGTATTCCTGCGCGCCCAATCGCTCTGCACCGGCGGCCTTCATCGCGTACTCGTCACTGCCGTTGAAGATGCCGTGGTAGTCCAGGGCCACTTTGTACACAATGTTGTGGGCTTCGTAGATGTAAAAACGGCCGTTTTCGAAACCTCGTCCACATTCCAAGGGTCGCCCGTCCACTGTGCCCTCTTCCACTACCGGGATGGTTTTGAGATATTTGGGTTGGTGAATTTCGTTGATAATAATGACAGCGTCGGAGGTGGCGATGGTGAGAAATTCCCGACACACATTTCGGATTTCAGAATACTTCGCGTTTTGGGCTTCGAGTGTCTGTTGCGGCATGCGAATTGCCTCGTTGATTCGCAGAATCCAGTTTTGACGAAGTTCCAACGGTACGTCTTTCTTGATCAAATCCAGCGTGCCGTTTTTCTCTTCTTGGTAGCGTTTCATGGACAAAAACTTCTTTTCGACTTCGAAACACGACAGCAACACTTTCCGGAACTTGTTCTTCATCGTGTCGATTTCCGTCATCAACGACTGGCTCTGGTCGCGGAAACGGATTACAAAGGCTTCGATGCGTTTGAGTTCTTCTTCCAGCACCATTTCTTCCTTCAGTTTGCGGTTGGTCGCGAGACGCAAGTCAATCATTGACGACAATTGGTCCTGGAAACTCTTCATTTGGTTTTCAAACAAGTATAGAATGCCGCTCTCGGACTGCAATTGCATGCTAAATAAATGGTTCTTGATGGTGCCATTCTCGAGATCCGTTCGGCAAAGGTTACGCAACACTTTGACAATTTGTGCTTGACGGTTCTTGAACTTGAAATGGGCAGTCAACTCTTTGATCAGACTTTCGTCATCGTGGTTGGCGATATACTTGAGCAACAAGCGCTTGGAAGGAATCTCGCCCAGAAACTCGCCCGTCTTGAACTTTGTCATGGCGATGTTGACAGCGCGGAGTCGATTGAACAAGTAATCTTGCGAGAACGGCTCTGCTCCGGCCATCAGCATCCTCAACTCAAATTCCATCTCGTCCTCGCCTCGTGCCATAATTTGATTCTCCGCAGGAGGTTCTTGGGGCAACAAGAACGGCGTGTATACTTTGCCTTGCACATACGACCGCACTTTGCTTGGATCCATCACAATCATGCCTGAAGGTGTCGTCGAAGTGGGAGAAGGGATCAGGGGAATTTTATCCGGTCCGGTACTTTCCGGTTCTTGGTTGGTGGACGTTTTCTGTTCTTCAGAAGGTTTGTGATGTTTATGTGCGTGAGGATCGTCGTGTTCGTCCTCGTCGGCGTCCAACAACGCAGCATGTTTGTTGTTGTCCTCCGTCAGCATGCTTTTGTCGGCAATACTGGGCTTCATCAGCAGGCCAAATTTTTGCTCCAAATTCAACACTTGTCGAGCCGGATCGTCGGTGATCAACGGACGGTCAAAATTGAACGTCGAGAAGGCTTCCTTGGACTCGAGTTCTTTAAAACGCACTTCGATGTCATCCTTGGCGGTTTGAATCGCTTCTTCCATCATCACCATGACGGTTTCGGAGCGTCCCACGGCCTGGCCCATCGTGCGTAATTTTGCTTGTTTCATGCGCACCTGTTTGAGCAAATGACAAGTAAAAAGGATAGGAAGTGACAAAGGTCAGACAGAGAAAAGGTGAAATGAAAAGAATAAAATACGATGCCATCAAATGAATGCCAGTATGTTATCGTTGGTACATTTTTCTCACCTGAGCGTCCCACTTCATTTTGCCCATGCCCTTGCCTCCTTCTCTCTTCTTGAATTCTCGCACCACCTGTGTGTCAAACGTAAAACGTCAGCACACAAAATTACAATAAAAATCTTGGGAAAAATTCCGTTCCATCTTCATGAACTATGTACAAAAATTCAGCACCCCAAACAGCAGAAAAACACAGTACCTTAGCTTTCATTTCTTTCAGTGCGGCATTCTTTGCTTCTTTGAACGCCATGTGTCTGCAAAAACAAAAAGCAAATCACAAAATGCATCATATTATTTTTGCATCACTTCTGAGGATTTCCACCTGCTCCAAATGCAACCAAAACGTACACAAACGAAAAACACATCCATAGACATAAAAACAAACAAAACCAAAACAATTGTTCTTACCGTGCCGCGAGTTCAGCCATCTTACGATCGTGTCCAGAACGAACCCAGGCTTGAATCTTTATTGCCGCCTTGTGACGAATGCGGGTACTCACAAAATGGACATTCTGCAGATGACCATGCTCCAACGGCGGCACGGCATAACTGTCCACTTTGTCTTGTTTCACATAAAAGCGCGAGTAATCCGGCCTTAGGGGGTCGTCGGCGCCCATTAACATCGCCAATTCGTGGATCTTTTGCTTGCGCACGGGTTGCAAAACGGGTTTATAGCGCATCGCATCGTAGTGAACACGGATTTTGCACATGTTAATATTAATCATGCCGCGGGAAAGCAAGGCCAGAGGAGACATTTGGTGGCGCTGGTAGGTACCCATGTTGCCGCCATTACCGTCAAAGGTGATATTGCCTGCATTGTATTGATATGACAAATATAAACAATGGTAGGATCAGATGGATTCTACAAATATGAAAGAATGTCAATTAAAAAGACCCAACTGTTTCTCCACCGATTCACTGAAACAGATAACACACATTCGGAAACAGACAAAACATTCACCTGGAATCATAGAGGTACGCGCACTCAATCCCAATACGGAAGTGAGCTGGGCACTGTGTGAGACCAGCGACATCACCAGGTGCTTCAGCTCATATTCGGTCAATAAATCCCTCGTCGGGATGAGGTGATAGCTCATAAAACCCCTCGTCACGGTGTTGGTCAATTCATCCCGCGTGGTCAGCGACGCGAGCATCTTGAGCAAATAGAGCGCTTCTTGTACCGCAGAGAACAACGACAAGACAAACTGCAGCCCGACGCGGCCCTCGCAGGTGCTGTCAAACAAGCGAAACAAAATAGTGTACTTTTGCTCAAACGGTCCTTGCATTAGCACCACCATCGCGATGAGCAGACTGTTCAATCGGCAGTGGGATGGCAAATGGACACCTTTGGCAATGAGGCTAAACAGCGGAAGCAGCTCGGCCTGTTGTTTGCACAGGCGCACAGCTCGGTCCAGGAGGATTTCAGCGTCGCCGAGGCTTTCCAGGCATTCCTGCACCTTGCGCTGGCTCTCACGCATTCTGTATTGAAGATGTGCAATTGTAAGTTTTAAAATCATAAATTCGATAATTTTCGTCAGCAACAAGTGATGCGACAATTAAACCAAATATAAATATGTACGTGCACACAGTTGAGATGGCTATCACGTGACAAAGTATATACGGTCCAAAATTTACATACCTAGTCTCGGCGACAGACACCATGGAACGCATTTCTGCGCACTGCCGCTGTTTCGCCTTGTCTATCGTCCCCGCCGCTTCCTTGCGCTGCATTTCACTGAAAACTTCTTCGTAATCACGTTTCATCTCCCGGTATTCCAGCCGCATCGCGTCCATTTCTAGACTAAACTTGTCGAGCTCGTCAATGCTCCGACTCACTTCAATGCGGGCGAATTCTTCGAGGCGCTCGGCGGCCGGAATTTCTTGTTTTTCGGCGTCCTTGAAGGACTCCATTTCCTCCCGCTTGTTTTTGAGGTACAGGGCATCGGCCGCGGTATGTTCGTTGTGAATGAGGCGCATTTTGGATACTTCAGTTTCGAATGCCATCTCTACGGTGTGTGATTCCATTTCCCATTTGCGCTGTAAATATAAGCATACGGTAAGGAAAAAATGGAAATATAGCAAGATTACAACTGGGAAATATAAACGAAAGCAGATGAAAACTCCACTCACATACAGTCAATGAATAGCGTGCAGATATACACAAAAATAACACAATTTTGATACCTCATAGATGGCAAAGGCAGACGCCAGCAGCTCTCGTTCGTTTCGTTCCAGTTCCAATTCCCTTTTGGCTTTGCTGGCGTCGTACTTTTCTTCCAACTTTTTCATTTTGTCCAAACGCACATTCGCCTGGTTGGTCGTGGCGCGTTCCAGCGCGTCAATGGCGACACTGCGGGTGGCGCGGGCCCGGTCGATGGCTCGATTCTCACGGTTCCGAAGGTCCTGTTTTTCAGCATTGATTTTTCGGTCCTGTTCCTGGGTTGTTTCCGTGGAATATCCGAAGTAAATTGGACTCACGAAGCGAGAATCAAAATTGCGAGGGATTTTAGGCCCATCCCGTGGGCTGATGTTTCGAGGCTGGTGCTGGTGGCTGGATTGCTTGGGAGTGTGAGGACGCCGTTCACTCTCGCCATCGTCGAGGTCGAAATCCTGTTCGCCGATTTCTGATGGATCATCATCTGTATAGTCATCTGGTGGCTGTTTCATATCGCGGCGAGGAGTGGATCCCTCGCTGACTTCAGTCTCTTCTTCATCGCTGGATCGTTTGGTCATTGCATAACCCGATGTGGCTGGATGCCACACAGCCCGTTCTTTCGTAAGCAACTCCGAACTCATGCTATCCTTTATTTCGACGAATATCCGAAAATAGTCACTCCACTTCAACGATTCATTGTTATTAGCAAGTGAGAACTCAGACTTTTTGGTGTCTTTGATTTTCGTGATAAACATATTCAGCCAACGAATGTTCATCGCTTGGAAAAATGCAACATCGTTGCCAGGTCCTTCCGGATCGCGAGCTGCGTCCGACCCAATTGTATTGCCCATCTAACCAAGACAAGGTGAGGCAGGGGTATAGGTTTAAAAGCAACTGTCTGCGTTTGAAATGAACCCACTCAAATCTCAGATGGCTAAGGTCAGGTTTTGTAACCGTCTAAAAGTAGTGTACCATAAAAATGAACAAATTGTCGTATGTTTAAAGCCAAAGAACGCCAATTAACTAAACTTCTTAACCCTTCGAAGTTAGTCCGTTTCACAGCAACTCCGAATTCCTACTCTTTGCGTGCAGTTTAGATAGGGCGAGATCTATACACAACACTAAAGCAGGAATAGACTCATACATGCCGAGCTTGCCTCAGGTACATGCAGGTAGTCTCGTTTATGAAAAGGAAAATCCAAGAGCTATCATGTCAGTTTGACTTTTAAACTTTACAACCAAGGAAATAAATACCTTTGGTACAAAATGCAACAACAACACAACAATAGAAAATATGACGTATTTACAAATACTCCAATTCTTTGGCACCCAATCCTTCGTAGCACGTAAGTCCATCTTTATTACAAATAGAGTCGTCCGCACCTTTATCCACCAAATATTGGCCCACGTCCGCGTACCCGTAGCCAAACGCGAAATGCAGCGCGGTCTGTCCGGTGAGGTTCTGGAGATCCAGATTTGCACCACGACGCAGACATAACTTGACCATCCGCTTGTTGCCGTTCTGCGCGACAATGTGCAACAAGGTGTTTCCTTGGTCGTTTTGGAAATCGATCGGAACGCTCCAATCGGCTTGGTTGACCAGCTGCTCCGCGTCGCTGAACTTGCTGTGCCGGCAGAGCGAACACAGCTTGGCAAACTCTGCGGTGAGCAACTCCTGTTTGGAGATGTCGGCGCGCTGTTGCTGCAGTCCCGCTTCGTCTTCGATGGACACAAACGCACCGGCAAGCGTGGAATCGCGCAGCTGTTCGAAGGCTTCCGCCGCCTTGGCCGGGCCACCTTCGACAAACTTCTCGGCTTTCTCCATGAGCGAGGGAATAAACTCCGTGCTGAGGGGGTTCTTGCCTGCAGACCAGGGGTCGAAGTTGATCATCATCCAATCCGCTGCGGCGCTGCGCGGTTTCACGCGACCAATGTTACGGGCTTGCGGTAGATTCGGCACCTGCGGCAAGTAGTCTACAGCCTGGCCCGCCACATGTTTGGCTTCGATGGCCGCAAAAAATCCTACCGGCAGGGGCATTACGGTGCGGCGCAGGCTGAGATCTGTGCCAGACACCATCTTTTGTGTCTCCTCTTCCGCCTTGGTCACAAAACTCGAACCCATGCCCGCGGGCTGCTGCATAGAATAAGGCACCGGCGCTCCGTTGGGAAGTTTGGTGGAGAGCTCGGGATACGCCAACAACGGCATGGTTTTGGCTTCTCGGAGTCCATCCTCGGCGTTCGAGGGTTTGCGGTTGGTGAGGATCTTTGGCGGTGCGACGTCGGGAGTGTCGGTGGCCTTGTCTACACGGAGTTGGCGAGCCACTTCCATGGTGTTAAGGGGCTGCTTGATTCGCTCACCCACCGCGACGCGCTGGTCCCATTCTTCTGTGTGGTCAAGCGTCTTGTCCGCAGAATAGATGGCTGTGGGGTGAGCCAAGCCGATCGGTTCGTTTTTATTCTGAAGCATCGACACGCCGTGTGCCTGTGACACGCGTGACACGGCCGAGCGTGACTGCGAATGCAGGGACTCGTCGTGCGATAAAACGCTCGCTTCGTCCTCGCCAATCGTCGGAAACACACCAAATTCTCGCTCCTCGTTGGCAGTATGCGACATAGACGAACCGCGCATGCCCTGGAGATGTGCCTCGTCGGGGTGCTGGTAATTTTGAGGATTCTGCGTGTCGATTTGGTTCGTGACGACATTCTGCACCGCGCCGGAGCTCATCAACGCCATGCCCATACCCAAGCCTAGCTGCACCATGGTTTGGGGATTGTTTTGATCCATCAACATCATGTTGTTCATCATCTGTCCAATCATACTGGACAAATTGTTGATCATGTTTGGATCCATGCCGGGGAACGACGGCATGCCTGCGGGCATCATGTTCTGCTGCTGGGAGGGTTGGATGGAGCCCTGGTTCGGATAGGACATACTCGGAGGGTTCTGATGCGTCATCATGTGCGATCCTGCGTTCATATTGAACTGACTGCCATCATCGAGGTGCGAGCCCACAAACTGACCACCCGTGGTGCGGTTCATTCCCTGTTGGCCTTGTGGCTGGCCGTGGTACGGCTGGTTTTGCACCTGCACGGGCCGACCATATTCACTGTGCTCCTGGCCCACCATCGGACTCAAAGGCTGTTGCTGGTGCGCTTCGTACCGCGTCGAGTACGCCGGAGACATCGGAGGCGAAATATCCATCGGCACCAGCGCAAATTGATTGTTATCCTGCATCCCATGCCCGCCGGCGTTGCTGCTAGAGAGCGTGTTGGGCATCAGAGACGAATTGTTGGGCTTCGAGAAGTCAAAATGTGACCCCAACTCTGCCGAGGACGCATGATTAACCAAGGATGCGAATCCGGGGATCTCGGGAATGGTTCCACGTTCCCGAGCACTCTTGACGGTGATCGCCGCAGCGCGTCGACGGTTTACGGCGTCTTTCTTGGTCTCGATGTGCATCAACATCTGGTTGCGGAACTCGCCTTGTAGATACCGACGCTCGGCGCCTTCTTCGCCTTTGGTCATCTGCAACGGTTCTTCTGGGTGGATGGGGTCTAGGATGGTACCACCCAACAAGGGGTTGACTTCTTCTTCTTCGTACAGTGGACGCTCCCAGAAAGTCTGTCCGGTCTTGCGGTGGTACCAGTACGGAACTCCATCGTCGGTAACAAACTCCTGAATCGTGTCGCGCTGGGTAAAAGCCCACGAACGATACACACTCACGACCAAATGTCCCATGGGTAGATTGGAATTATAGTTCTTCAAAAACGCGCCCGGCTTCTATCGCGAGGCAAAGGCTTTAAGCCCGGCGTTTACCGATTCAAGAGTCACGAGGAGCTGCGCGAATGGACCCTGAACAACCGGAAAGTCTGACCCGTCCTCCTGACGAAGACGACTTGGTCCGCCTCGCCCGCGAACTCAATCGCCTCAAAGTTCGTTATATCGTCATCGGCGGGTTCGCGATCAATCGACTGGGTTCCAACCGAGCAACCGAGGATATCGACCTGCTCATTGCCCGCGACCTCGCCAATCAACGCCTCGTCAAGCAAGCCTTGGAAATTCTTCCCAACCGGGCCATCACGGAACTGGGCGACGAAGACATCGCCGAATGGGTGGTCGTGCGAGTAAGCGACGACATTTTGGTCGATCTCATGACCGAAGCCTGCGGCGTTTCATATGAGGAGGCGAAAGACGGCATCGAAATTGAAACCATCCAGAACGAACCAATTCCCTTCGCTGGTCCCGAACTCATGCTTAAGCTCAAGCGAAGCTTTCGTGAGAAAGATCAAATCGACCGCAGTTTTGTGAAATACGTGATCGAAGAACGTAAAAAACGCGGCACCCGATAAGCCTCCCCAAATTCCGCGATTGAACCGCGACCGCCCGTCCGCTTTCCTCGGCGGTTTGCCATGTCGCTCCTTCCTTTCTCCAGCCAGCTCATCGCCGATGTCGGCATCTCCCTCGGTGACGAGGGCAAAGGCCGCCTGATCCCCGAAGTCGTCCACGAGCTGCGCGGCACCGCCACCCCCGTCACGACCGTCCTCAAGGTCAACGGCGGCGCCAATTCCGGGCACACCGCCGCCGGCATCAAACTCAACCTGCTGCCTTCCGGTGTCGTCGAAAAGGAACTCGCCCACCTCGCCATCGGCGCCGGTGTCGTCGCCGACCCCCGCAAAGCCTGGTGGGAGGCCATGCCGCTCGAAAAGAAGGGCTACAACGTCCTCAACCGCCTCGTCATCGACGAGCGCACCCTCGTCTCCGACCTCACCCACCGCCTGCTCGACCTCGCGTGGGAGGACTACCGCGTCAACGTCCTCGCCGAGGAACCGCGCGGCTCCACCGGCCGCGGCATCACCCCCGCCTATCAGGACGAGGTCGGCCAGTGGCAGATCACCTACGCCGACTTCCTCGGCAGCCGCGAAGCCTACGCCAAAAAACTCGCCCAGCGCGCCGACCGCGCCCTCGCGACCATCCAGCACGTCTGCAAAGTCTCCGCCGACACCTTCGCCGGCTTCTTCGACAAACTCGGCGCCGCCGAACTCCCCGCCAACACCCAGGCCATCGATCTCGGCGTGTTCGCCGCCGCCGATTTCGATTTCACCATCTTCCGCGGCGACGGCCCGTTCTCGCTCAACCTCGCCGTCCTCACCGAGACCTACTGGCAGGCCGGCCAGCGCCTCGCCAAAAATATCGGCGAAGTCCGCGAGCTCGTTCTCAAGGAACTCCGCGCGGGCCACACCATCATCGGCGAATTCGGCCAGGCCTACTGGCTCGACAAACGCCACGGCTACTCGCCCAACGTCACCGCCTCGCACACGTTCACGCCCGAGTTCTTCGAGAGCGCCGGCATCCCGGTGCAGCGCATCCACACCTTCGGCGTCGCCAAGGCCTACGACACCAAGGTCGGCACCCACGTGTTCCTCACGCAGATGGACGACGCGCATCCGCTTTCCGTCCTCCTCAAAAAACTCGAATTCGGCACCTCCACCG
>LNAP01006596.1_pt1 | contig 11347 bp, 9 predicted proteins | sample 602601 | NCBI WGS metagenome assembly LNAP01 (sample SAMN02440304, study PRJNA202911) | soil metagenome | biome: Subtropical and temperate rainforests or woodlands; isolation source: soil samples (1 kg each in a 20% v/v slurry with milli Q water) were... ...
AACGAGAAGATCGGCAAGCGCTCGGCCGTCAGCGAGCCCAGCAATTCCAGGGGTTCCGCGCCTTGCCAGGCAGCAAGCGCGCGCTGCACGAAATGCGCATGGCGCTGCTGCATGAAATCCGCGCCCAAGGCCTCCTTCACCAGCACGACCAGCGCGGCGCGGCCGGGGAACCGGGTCAGCGCCAGCAGCGCACCAAGCGGCATGGCGATGGCCGCGGCGATCGCCGCCGCCGACAGGCTGACGGCCAGCGACAGCCGGACGATGGCGAACAGGGTGGCGTCGCCGCTCACGATCAGCTGCCAGGCGTTGAGGTCGTTGGGCATGACTGCCTCCCGCCGCCTTGTTCTCCAATCGCTTCGGCGTTGTCAATTCCATCGATGAGCGCAGTGCGACTACTATCCGGGAACGCAATCATGCCATAGGCTTTGCCTATGTCGCGGCCGCAGAGCCGCGCGCTTCAGGGAGAAGACCGACATGCCTGCCAGGTACTTTTTCGCGGCGGCGATGGCCAGCGCCGCGCTGCTCGCGGCACCATCAGCCCGCGCCCAGGTCTCCGACGATGTCGTCAAGATCGGCGTGCTCACCGACATGACAGGGCCGTCATCGACCCCGTCCGGTCAGGGCTCCGTCACCGCGGCGCAGATGGCGATCGACGATTTCGGCGGCACCGTGCTCGGCAAGCCGATCAGCATCATCGTCGGCGATCACCAGATCAAGCCGGACATCGGCGCCGGCATCGCGCGACGTTGGTACGACACCGAACAGGTCGACCTGATCGTCGACGTGCCGATTTCCGCCGTGGGACTCGCGGTGCAGAACGTCGCCAATGATCGCAAGAAACTGTTGATCGTCCACGCCACGGGCACCGCCGACTTCCACGGCAAGTTCTGTTCGCCCTACACCATGCAATGGGTGTTCGACACCCGCGCGCTGGCGGTGGGAACCGCGCAGGAAGTCGTGAAGCGCGGCGGCGACACGTGGTTCTTCATCACCGACGATTTCGCCTTTGGCCATTCGCTGGAACGCGATGCCTCTGCTGTCATCACCAGGAGCGGCGGCAAGATTCTGGGCGCGGTGCGGCCGCCGTTCGGCACGCCGGATCTGTCGTCCTTCGTGCTGCAGGCCCAGGCGTCGAAAGCAAAGATCATCGGCATCGCCGGTGGCCCGCCGAACAATGTCAACGAGATCAAGACCGCCGCCGAATTCGGCGTGTTCAAGGGCGGCCAGCAGATGGCCGCGCTGCTGGCGCTGATCACCGACGTGGATTCGCTGGGCCTGCCGGCGGCGCAGGGGCTGCTGCTGACCACCGCCTTCTACTGGGACATGGACGACAAGACCCGCGAATGGTCGAAGCGCTATTTCGCGAAGATGAAGCGGATGCCGACCATGTGGCAGGCCGGGGTGTATTCCTCGGTGATGGTCTATCTCAACGCCATCAAGGCGGCAGGCACCGACGAGCCGCTGAAGGTCGCCGCGACGATGCGCGAGAAACCGATCGAGGATTTCTTCGCCCGCAACGGCACGCTGCGCGAGGACGGGCTGATGGTGCACGATCTGATGCTGGTGCAGGTCAAAACGCCCGAGGAATCGAAGTATCCGTGGGACTACTACAAGATCCTGGCCAGGATCCCCGGCGCCGACGCGTTCGGCCCGCCGGATCCGGCGTGCGCGCTGGGGAAGAAGTAGGAGATGAACAACTACGGCGGCACTCCTCTTCCCTTCTCCCCTTGTGGGAGAAGGTGCCTTCGCGAAGCGAAGGCGGATGAGGGGTAGCTGCGGAGCTCGGAGCTACCCCTCATCCGTCACGGCCTGCGGCCGTGCCACCTTCTCCCACAAGGGGAGAAGGAAGAACCGGTGCGCTACTTCACCAATCCGATCTCCCTGAAGTACTTCAGAACGCCGGGATGGATCATCTCCACGCTCGGTGCCGCCGCCAATGTGTTCGCTGCCGTCGTCTCCTTCGCCTGCGGCAGCCGCGCGCCGAGGTCGGCTTCGGCGTCGTGCAGCGTCTTCGCCAGCCGATAGGCGACATCGTCGGCCAGATCGGCGCGGGCCAGCACGAAACTCCACGAGCCCAGCGAGGCGATCGGCGCATCCTGGTGCGGATAGCTGCCTGCCGGCACCAGCATCGGCTTGAGGAACGTGTGCTTCGCCCGGATGCGGGCGATCTCGCCGTCGTCCGGCGCGATGAAGCGGGCACCGCCCTCGCTTTCGCTCATGGCCTTGAAGCCGGGCCAGCCGACACCGGCGCCCCACAGCGCCGCGACGCGGCCGTCCTGCACCATGGCCGGGCCGTCGCCGGCGCGATCGAGATAGACCGCCGTGAAATCCTTCTCCTGGTCGAGGCCGATTCCGTCGAGCACATAGCGCGCCAGGATCGGCAGGCCGGAGCCTTTGGCGCCGAAGGCGACGGGCTTGCCGACGAGGTCGCGGATGCTGCGGTACGGGCTGTCGGCGCGGACCACGAACATGCCGGGATTGGAGGAGATGGCGCTCAAGATCTTCAGCGGCGTCGGCTTGCGGCCGATGCCCATGAAGGCCTCATAGGCCGGCTCACCGGCCACCAGCCCGAGATCGAGACTGCCGGCCTCCAGCAGCGGGATGTTCTCGTAGCTGCCCTTGGTGTTGCGCGGCTCGATCTTGATCGCCGGATCGGCGGCTTGCATGGCCGCGACGAAAGCGTCGCCATAGACCGGGAAGCCGCCGCCCGGCGTCGCCGTGCCCAGGCTGATGATGGGTTCGGGAATCGCCTTGCCTCCGTCCTGCGCCGCAGCAGCGCCGCTGAACAACAGCGCCACGCAAGCGATACGAATGATGATCATGGGGTTCGCGCCTTCCAGGGGTTGCCCGCCCACACTGACCGCCTCGGCGCGGCTGCGTAAAGCAAAAGCTGAAGGTCGCATAGGCAAATCCGATATTTTGTGAAAGCATGGTCACAACGGGCGCCAACAGCCCGGTCGATCCGGCGATCGCGGTCACCGCGACACCGGACCAACCATCGAGGGGAAGCATGATCGCCTTTTTGCGCACCGGCCTTGTCAGTCTCGTTTGCGTCTTCGGCATCCTCGCCGCGCCGGCCCAGGCCGCGGACTATCCCAACCGGCCGGTGCGCTGGCTGATCGGCTTCGCCGCCGGCGGGCCGGTGGACATCGTGGCGCGGATCATGAGCCAGTGGCTGTCCGAGCATTTCAACCAGCAGTTCGTGGTCGAGAACCGCGCCGGCTCCGGCGGCAATCTCGCCGCCGCGGCCACAGTGAACTCCGCGCCCGACGGCTACACGCTGCTGTTCGTGGCGCCGAACAACGCCATCTCGGCATCGCTGTACAAAAAGCTGCCCTATGATTTCATCCGCGATACCACGCCGGTCGCCAGCATCATGCAGCTCACCAACCTGATGGTGGTGTCGAACGCGATGCCGGTGAAGACCGTCAAGGAATTCATCGACTACTGCAAGGCCAACCCCGGCAAGATCTCCTACGCCTCGTCGGGCAACGGCACCTCGGTGCACATGTCGGCGGAACTGTTCAAGGCGCTGACCAAATGCGAGATGCAGCACGTGCCATATCGCGGCTCGGCGATCGCCTTTCCCGACATCATCTCCAACAAGGTGCAGCTGATCTTCGACAACCTGCCCTCGGCGCTCGAACAGGTGCGCGGCGGCACGGTGCGCGCGCTCGGCGTCACCTCGCCGCAGCGCTGGCCGATCGTGCCCGACGTGCCCGCGATCGCCGAGACCGTGCCGGGCTTCGAATCGGTCGGCTTCTACGGCATCTCCGCGCCGAAGGGCACGCCGCCCGAAGTGGTCGAGATCCTCAACAAGGCCGTCAACGAGGCCCTGAAGGACCCCAAGCTGGTCGCGCGCCTGGCCGAGACCGGCGGCATCCCCAAGCCGATGACGCCGGCCGAGTTCGGCAAGCTGGTCAGTGATGAGACCGACAAGTGGCGCAAGGTGGTGGAGTTCGCCGGGGTGTCGGTGGACTGAGGCCGTCCCCGCCACGAGCCTGCAGCGCGCCGGCGAGACATCGGAGGGGATCAAAAGACCCCCTCCGATCAAAAAGCAAAAACAACCCCATGCACAGTAGACGAGGCCAATGATTACAATGAGTTACCGGCGAAGGCACGCCGCCCCGGCAGAAATCGGTTGACCCGTCGGGCAAAACAGGAGCATAACGGCATTATCGGAGATTTCGGGTATTCGTAATTTCCCGGCGTTGCCGCAGGCGTTTCCATCCGCCCGAGCCAGCATTGCACCCCTGCCTCCATCCCTGTAAACGAACCGCGCACCGTTGCCGGCCGCGCGTTCCCGCGGGCCGTCCCGCGGCGGGGCCTGTAGCTCAATGGTTAGAGCCGGCCGCTCATAACGGTCTGGTTGCAGGTTCGAGTCCTGCCGGGCCCACCAGCCTTCGCTCGCTTCGCGAGCTACGGCTAGGCAAGCCGGTGCTACAAATGGCAAGCGAAGCGTGCGAAGGCGGGCGCCGGGGCGCCCTCTAGAGAAGCCTCGCCGCGTTGCTCTTAAAGCGGAGAGGGAACGACACGGCGCTCACGGCGGCCGTTGCTACACTCGCTCTAGATTTGTAGGCTCGCGCGAAGGTTTGCGGGGGCTGTATCGCTAACTTGTTTGGATAGCTCCACCCGCGGCAAGATCAACCACCTATCGGCTTAGACTTTTTGACATATGCCCAGCTGCCTTCGAGCGCAAACTCCTCTTGCGCTCGCGCACCGGTTGCGCTTGCATAATTTCTTTATTTGGGGGGAGAATTTCAGCATGCGCATTTTGGCGATAGCGGCGGCCTGCGTCACGCTGACTGGCTGCGTGACAGCCGGCGAAACGGTTTCTTTTAAGGCGTCCAATCCACAGCAGCAGGCACTCATGCGAGACGGGCAACCCGCCCTCGTCTCTCGTCAGAAGACTTCGTTGGCACTCGTTCGACCCGCCTCGCGGCAGCTCCAGGCGAATGGTCGGCCAGTATTCGTGGTTGGAATCAATAATCTGAGCCGTCAGCCGATCGATTTCCGAGTTGCTCAGGTCGAGGCAACGCAACACGCTGCCGGTTCCGACTTTGAGATGAAGATCGTCACTTATGAAATGTTAGTTCAAGAGGAAAAGAATCGCCAAGTAGCCGCGGCTTTGTTGACCGGTGTAGCAGCGGGCGCGAACGCGTACAGCGCTTCCCGCGCCGGGTACGGCACATACATGGCGCCGAATGGCCGCACGGGGACCTTCTATAGTCCAACGGCAGCGGCTGTCGCGCAAGGGAATGCCGCAGCACAGAATGATGCCATGATTGCAGCAACAGTAGAGACCGGTCAGCGCAATATGGCTGCGCTTGAGCAATCAGTGATCAAAGACAACACTCTTATGCCTGGCGAATGGTACGGAGGGCAATTGCATGTTGCCCCACCAACCGACCAGGGTGATGGCGGACCTAAGTCTTACACGATCATCATAACTGTCGGGACGGACCGCCACGTGATCGATATTTCGCAGACTCGCGCAGGAGCGTGAGCCGCATGGACACTCTCCGTCTTACGCTAATTTTTCTCCTGCTATCGCTCTCTGTCGGCGAACATGCCTGCGTTTGCAGCCTCGATTACGCTGACAGCATACTAAATAAGCCGACCGGATCCGCCAATTCGAAAGCTAATGAATAGAGTGCACTATCACCGCACTGCATGCGTTCCAAAAAGCACGCCGCTCACAAAATCTGAATGGTTTCAGGAGAGGGAAAGGGATGAGCTCGCTCTATCTCAGTCGGTTATCGAAGGAAGACCGTAATAAGCTTGAAAGGCAGCTTTGGGAGCAACAACAAGGTAGGTGTTTTATAGCGGGCAAGCCAATTGAACTTGGCCTGGATGAAGTGGATATCGATCACGTCATTCCAACGCGCGACAACGGCAAAGACGACCCAGCAAATTTCGCTCTCACCCTCCGCCACTACAATCGTTCAAAACAAGCAGCAGACTTACGTATTGCGCGTGTTCTTTTCCGGTTCGAGGAAATCCAAGGGAAGGCCGTCAGCGACGATCGCGGCGCAAATCTAAACGACGTACTGAAGACCTATGGAGGCGCCATCGCCGATTTGCGTTTCAAACTAGATGGAGCCTTCGTTACCTATATTGCACAGGATCAAAAACAGGAAATCAAAGTCACTGTCCCGCTCCAACTCGATAAACTGTCGGGACTTTCGTATTTCTTCGCTGTGCTCCCAATCGAGGTGATTCATCACGACGAGCGCATCAACCCCCGCCCTATTGGCTCAAATATTCGAGGATTGATCGAGGAGTTTCATAAAGGGCGCCCCCAACTCCATATCGCGTTGGGTTGGGTCGGGACGCAGACCCTGCCAAATAGCAAAGTTCACGTATTTGATGGTCAACACAAGGCGGCCGCTCAGATTTTACTTGGGGTTCGTAATCTTCCTGTACGCATCTTTGTGGATCCCGATTTTGATCTCTTGCTGACGGCAAACACTAACGCGGGTACTACGCTGCGGCAGGTCGCCTTCGACAAATCGGTACAACGGCGATTGGGCTCCTCAATTTTGCTGGATCGCATCAAAAGGTTCAGGACAGACAAGGGATTGGCTGACGACTACGAGGAGTTCTCGGAAAAGGCTCTCGTAGAGCATTTCAAAGGTGAGCAGCGGGCCATTAAGCGTTATGTGCTGGACAGCGTTCGGGACGCTATCACCCACTCGCCGGACAACAAACTTCGGGATTTCGTTGAGTATGCTGGAAAGGGCTATGACAAGCCCATTTCGTATAGCACCATCGAGAAGACCTTTTACAGCAAGTTCATTTTCCCAGATATGCTTGAGACGTTATGGAATCACAAAGCAGAAATTGGCGAGAATCCTCGAGAGTTGGAAAAATCACAAATTATCCGACTGATGAGCACAATTGCCGACAAGCTGTACATCGGGAAATTCGATGATGAGATCGGAACGCGCCGGTTAGAGAACAAAATTCAAAGCGGCGAGGATGTTCCAGAAGCGCATCTTCGAGCATTCCGGATGGCCAAAGAAGAGATTCTCTATTGCTGGATTGGCTATATCGGACAAATCATCGAACATCACTTTATACAGATGGGCAGGCCAATCGATAAGGAGCGCCTGTTCCAGTATCCATTCCCGGACCAGCTTTGGACCAATATCGGGCACTTCATAGAAAATCTAGGTCGCCTTGCAATTTGGAAAAATCGCGAAGCATCACAAACAGTCTTCGGAGGTAAGCAGACATACAGCTTTTGGCAACACATCTTCGAAAGCGGCGCCAGCCCTAGCGGATTGAAGGTCATGCCTGCAGGGCTCAACATAATGGAGATGATCAAGATGGTCTGAAGCAAAGCGTCAATCGACTAGAGCCTCAGCGCTAATCGGAGACTTGGATGCCCATAGATCACGAATTTGGCGGGCAACATACGGAGATCAAACTATCTATCGTGGAAGGTTACTTAAACGCCTTCACAACAGCTCTCCGGCCGCACTTCATGAACCTCTGGTACATCGACGCTTTCGCCGGCACTGGCAGCAGGACGGTCCGCACCGAACGGCGCGGCGCGGATATGGTGGAGATGCCGGTCGATGAATTGGTCGAACAGCGACGCGGGTCGGCTCAGATTGCCTTGGACATACGGCCCCAATTCGACTTTATCGTATTCATTGAGAACAACCGAAGCTATGTCTCAGCCCTAACTGATCTCGCCGCCAAAAACCTCCAACGCCGGATCGTCGTTGCAGAGGAAGACGCGAACTCTGCTCTGAAGAAGCTGGTCGCGAACAATCGTTGGGACGACAAGCGCGCCGTGGTCTTTCTAGATCCCTACGGCATGGAAGTTGAATGGTCTACGCTGGAGACGCTGGCTAACACTCGCGCAATCGACGTCTGGTTCTTGTTTCCACTGGCTGGCCTTTTTCGTCAGGCGACGAGGAAGCTGACCGACATAGACGAGCACAAGAGGGCCGCACTCACGCGGATGTTTGGTTCAGACTCTTGGGAAGCCGAGCTATATCCAGACGGTGCGCCTGACATGTTTGGCGTTCTTCCGGAGAGACGCAGAGAACTCAATCCGAAAGGGTTGGAGCAGTATGTGCAGAGGCGCCTAGGTAAGATCTTCGGCGCAGTGCTGACTCCCTTGGCATTGCCGATCGATCGCGCGCCTCAAATGTTCTCGCTATTTCTGTGTATCTCTAACAAGTCGCCGGAAGCAATAGGTCTCGCCACGAGGATCGGCAAACACCTGCTAGATCCTAAGCGGCATCGCATCGTACGTTCGATCGTGTAGCAAGCGGCCAGCGGCCTTCTTGTTCTTCCCCCCCCATTGCTTGAAGAAAAACGCCACGTCGGCAACCTCACACTGAAGCCTGAGCGAGTCTACCCACTCAGGATCCATGGCTCGAGCACGTGGGCCGCTTTCGCCGCCGACGATGAGCCAATCGATAGCCACCTTCACCTGGCTCGATCTGCGCGTCGCTGCAGATTTGGCAGCAGCGTCACAAGCCTGGCGGAGATTGATTGGCCCGAGCAAGGGCTCCGCAGACACGAAGCGAACTGCCGCTGGCGCTGCCGCGAGCAGCGGAATGCGCTCATCGGCTTCCTTCTGACGTTCAGCGGACACTCCGAGCCAGACATTTGGAAGCGGCAGCGCTCGTCGTGCTGTCAGATAATCACGCATGCGCTTCGCGCGCTTCGTGAGCACTTGGAAGGTGTGTTGTTTGGCTTCGGCCATCACGCCGAAGACGCGATCGATCCATTGTTCCGGGCAATCCTCATGGAAAAGATCACCCATCGAATTCACGAAGTAAGTGGTCGGTCGTCGACGGCGAAGCGGCGCTACAACCAGATCGTCCGGTGCCATCGCAAGCTTGCCGGTCCAAACCGCCTTCCCGTTCAAACGACGCGTGCTACCCGCATAGTGAGGAACGGTGCCCATAGCCTCAAGCCGCGCGGCCATTCGCATGGCATAGCAGTTGGTACACCCGGGTGTCGCGATCGTACACCCAACGATTGGGTTCCACGTCGCGTCGGTCCATTCGATTGAGGTTTCGGCCATGTAGATGCCTCCGACACATGGTAGCACTGACAGAACACGGTTAAATAGACGTTTCAGAAAGATTTACGGTGACCGTGCTGGACTGTCATCCTCATCCCGCCCCTCACCCCAATATCTCCCGGTACAAGCCCAAATACCGATCCGCCATGCGGTCCACCGTGAAGCGCGCGGAGACCGCGGCGCGGCAGGCGGCGCGATCGATCTGGTCGATGCGGGCGATCGCATCGACCGCCGCGTCGAGGCTGTCGACCAGGAAGCCGGTCACGCCGTCGTCGATCAGCTCGCGCATCGATCCGCGGTTGCGGGCGATGACCGGCGTTCCGCACGCCAGCGCTTCCACCACCGACAGGCCGAACGGCTCGTCGAAATTGATGAGATGGAGCAGCGCGCGCGCGGAGCCCAGCGTTTTGGCGCGGGCGGCGCCGCCTACGGGGCCGAGATAGACCGCGGAGCCGTCCGCGAGCGCGGCGGCGACCTGCGCATCGTGGTAAGCTTGGTCCTGGACGATGCCGGCCATGACCAGTTTCCGTCCCGAGCGACGCGCCGCCATGATCGCCTCGGCAGCGCCCTTGTCCGGATGGATGCGGCCGAAGAACAGCAGGTCCTCGCCGCCATGCGGATCGAAGGGAAAGTCGGAGAGCGGGATGCCGTGGTGGATGGTTGCGGCATAGCGCAGGTCCGGATGACGATTGGCCTGGCTGATCGCGACATAGTGGACGCGATCTTCAAAGCGCTTGTAGGCCGGCCAGATGCGTTCCGACGAGAAGCCGTGGATGGTCGTCACCACAGGGGTTTCGACCAGCCGCGAGAACGCGTGCGGGACGAAATCGGCCTGGTTGTGGATCAGGTCGAATTGTCCGGCCTGCTCGAAGACATGGGCGACGTGGAGCATCTCCCACGATCGCGGGATCTTCGGAATAGGGCGCGGGGCAGACGCCATCGAGGCGGGCCGACGTGATGCTGTCCAGCGTGGCGAACAGGGTGACGTCGACGCCGCGCGCCACCAGCGCCTCGGTCAGGAGGCTCGTGACCTGCTCCCAGGGCCCGTAATGGCGCGGCGGTGTCCGCCAGGAGATCGGCGCCAGCATGGCAATGCGCAAACGACCATCCTTCCCTGCTCTGTGCTATCGAGCTTCGAGCACGACGGCTTCGTGCGACCGTAGCAGCAGCGCGCCGTCTTCCGCCAGCGGCGTATCCGCGTGCGTGGACAGGAGCAGCCGGCTCCCGCAAGCCCAGTCCGGCAGTCGCAGACGATGCGACCGTTCCCCGAAATTGAGCGCCACCAGCAGCCGCTCCGACTCGAGCCGGCGCGCGTAGACCAGGAGCTCGTCTTCGACAGTCACCAACGTGAAGTCGCCGATCGACAGGGCCGGACACTCGCGCCTGAGCGCAAGCAGGCGACGATACAGCGTCAGGATGGAGGCCGGATCGTCCATCATTCGCGCCAAATTGCGCGTCCGCCAGTCGGCATGGAGCGGCAACCACGGTTCGGCCGTGCTGAAACCCGCGTTGTCGCTGCCGTCCCACGGCATCGGCGTGCGCACGGGATCGCGGCCCAACCCCAACCCGGGCTCGCGCAACTCGCGCGGATCCCTCACCTGCGCGGGCTCGATTGCGACATCGCTCAAGCCCAGCTCGTCGCCGTAATAGAGCGTGGGCGTGCCGCGCAGCGTCAGCAGCAAGACGGCCGCGACGCGGGCCTGTATCTGACCGAGCCGCGTGGCGACGCGGGGACGGTCGTGGTTGCCGAGCACCCAGTTCGGCCAGCCGGCGGGCGGAAGCGCGGCCTCATAAGTGGTGATCGCCGCAGCGAGGGTGCGCGCGTCCCACTTCATGTCGATGAGCTGGAAATTGAACGGCAGATGCACGCCCGGGCGTATCCCGCCGTAATAGTGCATGAGACGGTCGACCGGCAGGTAGATCTCGCCGATCAGCACCCGCTCGCCCAGCCCTCTCGCGCCGTAGCTGTCGGCGATGTCGCGCATCGCCGCGACAATGTTGTGCACCTCGGGCTGGTCCGTGGAGTGGCGTTGCAGCAGGCGGTGCATTTCGCCCATGCCTGGACGATAGTCCGGGTTGGGTGGATTGTCCGGAAAGTCCGCCGCCTTCACCATGTGCCAGAGCACGTCGATGCGGAAGCCATCGACGCCGCGGTCGAACCAGAACCGCATCACGTCGAACATTGCCGCCTGCACGTCCGGATGACGCCAGTTGAGGTCCGGCTGCTCCTTCAGAAAGGCGTGGTAGTAATATTGCCCGGTGATCTCGTCCCATTGCCAGGCCGAGCCGCCGAAA
>LNAP01005357.1_pt1 | contig 11346 bp, 10 predicted proteins | sample 602601 | NCBI WGS metagenome assembly LNAP01 (sample SAMN02440304, study PRJNA202911) | soil metagenome | biome: Subtropical and temperate rainforests or woodlands; isolation source: soil samples (1 kg each in a 20% v/v slurry with milli Q water) were... ...
AGGGGAGAGGTGACCATAACCACAATCGCCGAACACCCGACGCAGCGATGTCATCGCGCGAAACGTTTAGAGGAAATATCATGGATTTTGATTTGTCGGAGGAGCAGCGTCTGCTCAAGGATAGCGTCGACGGTCTCCTGAAGGCCTCGTATGATTTCGACAGCCGTAAGAAGTATCGCGCCGAAAAGGGCGGCTGGAGCAAGTCGATCTGGAACAGGCTGGCGGAGCAGGGGCTGCTCGGCCTGCCGTTCAGCGAGGATGACGGCGGCTTCGGTGCCGGTGCCGTGGAAACCATGATCGTGATGGAAGCGCTCGGCAAGGCGCTGGTGGTCGAGCCCTATCTCGCCACCGTGGTGCTCGGCGGCGGCTTCCTGCGACGCGGCGGCTCGGCCGCACAGAAGGCGGCCTACATCCCGTCGATCATCGATGGCAGCAAGACATTGGCGTTCGCGCAGCTCGAGAAGAACTCGCGCTACGACCTCGGCGACGTCACCACCTCCGCGAAGAAGACCGCCAATGGCTGGGTGATCGACGGCGAGAAGTTCGTGGTGCTCAATGGCGAGAACGCCGACACCTTGATCGTTAGCGCGCGCACCGCGGGCGGGCAGCGCGACCGCGCCGGCATCGGCGTATTCCTGGTGCCGGCGAATGCCAAGGGCATCAGCATCAAGGGTTATCCGACCCAGGACGGCCTGCATGCCGCCGACATCACCTTCACGGCCGTAGAAGTCGGCGCCGATGCCGCGATCGGCGATCCAGCCAATGCCCTGCCGCTGATCGAGACCGTGGTCGACGACGCGCGTATCGCGCTGTGCGCCGAAGCGGTCGGCGAGATGGATGAGTCGCTGAAGTCGACGGTTGAATATCTCAAGACCCGCACCCAGTTCGGGGTGCCGATCGGTAGCTTCCAGGTGCTGCAGCATCGCGCGGCCGACATGTTCGTCGCGGTGGAGCAGGCGCGCAGCATGGCGATGTTCGCCACCATGGCCAGCGATTTCGACGATGCCAGGGAGCGCAGCAATGCGGTGTCGGCGGCCAAGGTGCAGATCGGCAAGTCGCTGAAGTTCGTCGGCGAACAGTCGATCCAGCTGCATGGCGGCGTCGGCATGACCATGGAATACAAGATCGGCCACTACTTCAAGCGGCTGACCATGATCGAGAGCACCTTTGGCGATACCGACTTCCACCTGCGCCGTGTCAGCGACGCCGGCGGGCTGAACAGCTGACTTGGTCATTCGGGGCGCTTCCTTAACCTCTTCCCGCACTTGCGGGGAGAGGTCGGAGCCGAGCGCCAGCGAGGCTTGGGGTTAGGGGCTGCCAGTGCTTCTCTGGAGATAGCGCCTCACCCCAGCCCTCTCCTCGCAAGCGAAGCTTCGCCAGGGGGCGAGGGGCGCACGGCCGGCGCGTCACAAGTGAATGAAGACAGGGAGCATCCCGTGCAGAACCCCTTCGATCTCACCGGCAAGGTCGCGGTCGTCACCGGCTCCAGCCGTGGCATTGGCCGCGCCTCGGCAGAACTGCTGGCAAAGCTCGGCGCTCATGTGGTGATCTCCAGCCGCAAGCGTGAGGCCTGCGAGGAGGTCGCCGAAGGCATCCGCAAGGACGGCGGCGACGCCTACGTCATTCCCTGCAATATCTCGCGCAAGGACGAGATCGCCGCGCTGATTTCCGGCACCGTGAAACACTACGGCACGCTCGACATCCTGGTGTGCAACGCCGCGGTCAATCCCTATTACGGCCCGCTGCTCGACATATCTGACGAAGCCTTCGACAAGATCATGGGCTCCAACGTCAAGAGCAACATCTGGCTGTGCGCGCAGGCGATGCCGTTGATGGCCGCGCGTGGCCGCGGCTCGGTGGTGATCATTTCTTCCATCGGCGGCCTGCGCGGTTCCACGGTCATCGGCGCCTACGGCATCTCCAAGGCCGCGGATTTTTCATTGTGCCGCAGCCTCGCCGGCGAATGGGGGCCGAAGGGCGTGCGCGTCAACTGCATCGCACCCGGCCTGGTGAAGACCGATTTCGCCAAGGCGCTGTGGGAAGACCCCGACAACCTCAAGCGCCGCACCGCGACCACGCCGCTACGCCGTATCGGCGAGCCGCATGAGATTGCCGGCGCGGTGGCCTATCTCGGCTCCGATGCCTCGACCTTCATGACCGGCCAGACCATCGTCATCGACGGCGGCGTCACCACCGCATCGGTGTAAATTCCCTCCCTTTCCCTGTCCCCAAGCGCGACGGGAAAGAAAGCGAACGACGCGGCGCATGCGCCCGCGTCTTTATAGGATTCCTATAAGTTCGCGGGTTCCTCCAACTCGAAAACATATCTTGAAGATGGCACTTCATCGCAGTGCGAGAGGATTGCCATGGGAATGTAATACGTCCTGCGGTTGATCCAGCGCAAGGTCATCAATTTGCGGGCTGCGATTGTGGCGCCCGGGACACCGCACATAGGAGCAACTCATGCTGGACATTTTCATGCTGGCTCTCGGTCTGGGCTTCTTTGTCCTGACGGTCGGCTACGCCTACGCCTGCGAAAGGCTCTGAGGAGAACAATCATGATGTTCGATTACACACTCGCCGGCCTCGTCTCTGCAGGGCTGCTGTTTTACCTCACTTACGCTTTGCTGCGTCCCGAGCGGTTCTAAAGGAACACGATCATGACACTCGTTGGCTGGATTCAGATTGTTCTCTTCTGCGCGATTGTGGTCGCGCTGGTAAAACCGCTCGGCTGGTACATGACCCGCGTGTTCAATGGCGAGCGCACATTCCTGTCGCCGGTGCTGCGGCCGGTCGAGGCTGGCCTGTACTGGATGGGTGGTGTCGACGAGAAACGCGAGCAGCACTGGCTGACCTATACGGTGGCCATGCTGCTGTTCCACGTCGGGGGCTTCCTGGTTCTCTATGCGGTGCTGCGGCTGCAGGCGATCCTGCCCTTCAATCCGGCGGAGCAGTCGGCGGTGGCGCCGGACCTGTCTTTCAACACGGCGATCTCCTTTATCACCAACACGAACTGGCAGAACTACGGCGGCGAAAGCACGCTGTCCTATCTGACCCAGATGATCGGCCTGACCCACCAGAATTTTCTGTCGGCAGCGACCGGAATTGCGCTCGCTGTCGCCCTGATCCGCGGCTTCTCGCGCTCGTCGATGCGCACCATCGGCAATTTCTGGGTCGATGTCACCCGCTGCACGCTCTATGTGCTGCTGCCCATCTGCATCGTCTACATGCTGTTCCTGGTCTGGCAGGGCATTCCACAGACGCTCGGCGCCTATGTCGATGCCACCACCCTTGAGGGCGCCAAGCAGACCATCGCGGTCGGCCCGGTGGCGTCGCAAGTCGCCATCAAGATGCTCGGCACCAACGGCGGCGGCTTCTTCAATGCCAACGCGGCGCATCCGTTCGAGAACCCGACGGCGCTGTCGAACTTCATCCAGATGATCTCGATCTTCGCGCTCGGTGCGGCCCTGACCAATGTGTTCGGGCGCATGGTCGGCAACCAGAAGCAGGGCTGGGCGATCCTCGGCGTGATGGGCGTGCTGTTCATCGCGGGCGTCGCCGTCACCTACGGCGCAGAAGCCTCCGGCACCAGCATGCTGGCCGATCTCGGCCTCACCGGCGGCAACATGGAAGGCAAGGAAGTCCGCTTCGGCATCGTCGCCTCCAGCCTGTTCGCCGTCATCACCACGGCAGCGTCGTGCGGCGCGGTCAACGCGATGCATGACTCCTTCACGGCCATCGGCGGCATGATCCCGCTCATCAACATGCAGCTCGGCGAGATCATCGTCGGCGGCGTTGGCGCCGGCCTCTACGGCATGCTGCTGTTCGTCGTGCTGGCGATCTTCGTTGCCGGTCTGATGGTCGGCCGCACCCCGGAATATGTCGGCAAGAAGATCGAGGCGCGCGAAGTCAAGATGGCCATGCTCGCCATCCTGGTGCTGCCGCTGATGTATCTTGGCTGGACGGCCGTGGCGGTGGTGCTGCCGTCGGCGGTGGCATCGATGGCCAATGCCGGCCCGCACGGCTTCAGCGAAGTGCTGTATGCCTTCACTTCGGCCACCGGCAACAACGGTTCGGCGTTTGGCGGTCTCACCGGCAACACCTTCTTCTACAACCTGACACTGGCCAGCTCGATGTTTGTCGGCCGCTTCTTCATGATCGTTCCGGCCATGGCGCTGGCGGGATCGCTGGCGGCCAAGAAATCGATCCCGGCATCGGCGGGCACCCTGCCGACCACGGGTGGACTGTTTGTCGGCCTGGTTGTCGGCGTGATCCTGATCATCGGCGGTCTGACCTTCTTCCCGGCGCTTGCGCTCGGGCCGATCGTCGAGCACCTCGCGATGTCCGCCCACACTTTGTTCTGATCGATTACCCGGAGTACTACCCATGGAAACGTTGAAACTGCAGAAGCGGGTGCCGATGTCGGCCATGCTTGATGCGAAAATCGTTGTCCCCGCCATCGGCTTTGCCTTCGCCAAGCTCGACCCGCGGCTGATGATCAAGAATCCGGTGATGTTCGTCGTCGAGGTCGTCGCCGCGCTGACCACGGTGATCTTCGTCAAGAACCTGTTCACCGGCGGCACCGATCTGGCCTTCGCGTTCCAGATCATCCTGTGGCTGTGGTTCACGGTGCTGTTCGCCAACTTCGCCGAGGCGGTGGCGGAAGGCCGCGGCAAGGCGCAGGCGGAATCGCTGAAGAAGACCCGCACCGAAAGCCAGGCCAAGCTTCTGACCGGCGCAGCCGGTGACAAGTCGTATCGAATGGTCTCGGGCACCAGCCTGAAGGTCGGTGATGTCGTGCTGGTGGAAGCCGGCGACAACATCCCGTCCGACGGCGAGGTGATCGAGGGCGTCGCCTCGGTCAACGAGGCCGCCATCACCGGCGAATCCGCGCCGGTGATCCGGGAATCCGGTGGCGACCGTTCCGCGGTCACCGGCGGCACCCAGGTGTTGTCAGACTGGATCCGCGTCCGCATCACTGCGGCGCAGGGCTCCACCTTCATCGACCGCATGATCAAGCTGGTGGAAGGTGCGGAACGGCAGAAGACGCCGAACGAGATCGCACTCAACATCCTGCTGGTCGGCCTCACCATCATCTTCGTGTTCGCCACGGTGACCATCCCGAGCTACGCGGCCTATGCGGGCGGCTCGATCTCCGTCGTGGTGCTGGTGGCCTTGTTCGTGACCTTGATCCCGACCACCATCGGCGCGCTTCTCTCGGCCATCGGCATTGCCGGCATGGACCGGCTGGTGCGCTTCAACGTGCTGGCGATGTCCGGCCGCGCGGTGGAAGCCGCCGGCGACGTCGACACCTTGCTGCTCGACAAGACCGGCACCATCACGCTGGGCAACCGCCAGGCCACCGCGTTCCGCCCCGTGCGCGGCGTCTCCGAGCAGGAGCTGGCCGACGCGGCGCAACTCGCCTCGCTGGCCGACGAGACGCCGGAAGGCCGCTCCATCGTCGTGCTGGCCAAGGAGAAGTACAACATCCGCGGTCGCGACATGGCTGAACTGGGTGCGACCTTCGTACCGTTCACGGCGCAGACCCGCATGAGCGGCGTCGATGCCGGTGGCTCCTCGGTGCGCAAGGGCGCGGTGGATTCGATCCTCGCTTACGTCAGCGGCGGCGCCACCCATGCAGTGGCATCAGGTAATGCCGCGCGCGCCATGCAGACTGCGACGATGTCCGACACTGCCCGGGAAATCCAGGCGATTTCCGACGAGATCGCCAAGGGTGGCGGCACGCCGCTGGCGGTGGCCCGCGACGGCAAGCTCCTGGGCGTTGTCCACCTCAAGGATATCGTCAAGGGCGGCATCCGCGAACGCTTTGCCGAGCTGCGCCGCATGGGCATCCGCACCGTGATGATCACCGGCGACAATCCGATGACCGCCGCGGCAATCGCTGCCGAGGCTGGGGTCGACGACTTCCTGGCGCAGGCCACCCCGGAGGACAAGCTGCAATTGATCCGCGATGAGCAGGCCAAGGGCAAGCTGGTGGCGATGTGCGGCGACGGTACCAACGACGCTCCTGCACTGGCGCAGGCCGATGTCGGTGTCGCCATGAACACCGGCACCCAGGCGGCGCGCGAGGCCGGCAACATGGTCGATCTCGATTCTAACCCGACCAAGCTGATCGAGGTGGTGGAAATCGGCAAGCAGTTGCTGATGACACGCGGCGCATTGACGACGTTCTCGATCGCCAACGATGTGGCGAAATACTTTGCCATCATCCCGGCGATCTTCCTCGCCTTCTATCCGCAGCTCGAGACGCTCAACATCATGCGGCTGCACAGCCCGCAGAGCGCCATCCTGTCGGCCATCATCTTCAACGCGGTGATCATCATCGCGCTGATCCCGCTGGCCCTGAAGGGCGTCGCCTATCGTCCGATCGGCGCCGGCGCGCTGCTCAGCCGCAACCTGCTGATCTACGGCGTCGGCGGTATCATCGTTCCGTTCATCGGCATCAAGGCGATCGACCTCGTGGTCACCGCCCTGCATTTGGTTTGAGGAGAAAGTCATGTTGAAAGAAATTCGTCCCGCCATCGTCATCCTGCTGGCGCTCACCGTGATCACCGGCGCGGCCTATCCGCTGGCCATGACCGGGATCGCGGAAGCGATCTTCCCGAACCAGGCGCAAGGCAGCCTGATCGAGCGCGACGGCAAGGTGGTCGGCTCGACGCTGATCGGCCAGGAGTTTAAGGGCGACGACTATTTCCACGGTCGTCCTTCCGCCACCACCATGGCCGATCCGCAGGATGCCACCAAGACCGTGCCGGCGCCCTATAACGCGATCAATTCCATGGGCTCCAACCTCGGCCCGACCAGCCAGGCGCTCAACGATCGCATCAAGGAAGATGTGGCGAAGCTCAAGGCGGAGAACCCGTCGACGCCGGTGCCGGTCGACCTCGTCACCGCCTCGGGCAGCGGGCTCGACCCGAACATTTCGCCGGAGGGCGCGCTGTTTCAGGTGCCCCGCGTCGCCAAGGCGCGCAAGCTGCCGGAGGACAAGGTCCGCTCGCTGGTGACGGCGCAGACCGAAGGTCGCTTTGGCGGCCTGCTTGGCGAGCCCCGTGTCAACGTGCTAGCGCTGAATCTGGCGCTCGACGCGGCGTCACCAAAATAGATTGAAGCGGTGGCCTGCTTCCCTCTCCCTGCCCGGCGAAGCAAAGCTTCGCTAGGCGGGGAGAGGGGAAGGTAGCCCCGGGCGGGCGCGGAGACTATAAAGCCGTATGGCAAATCAGCGCCGCGACAGTGAACATCGACCCTCGCCGGAAGCGCTCCTGGAAGCGGCCCGGCGGGAGGACAACGGGACAGGGCGGCTGAAGATCTTCGTCGGCGCCGCGCCCGGTGTCGGCAAGACCTACGAGATGCTGCAGAGCGCCCATGCCAAGCGCAGGGCCGGCGTCGATGTGGTGGTCGGCGTGGTGGAAACCCACGGCCGCGCCGAGACCGAGGCGCTGCTGGACGGGCTGGAAGTGATCCCGCGCCGCAAGTTCGACTACAGGGATCAGCACCTCGAGGAGATGGACCTTGACGCACTGATCGCCCGGCATCCTCAAATCGCTTTGGTCGACGAACTCGCCCATACCAATGCGCCGGGCAGCCGGCATCCCAAGCGTTACCTCGACGTGCAGGAATTGCTGAGCCACGGCATTGACGTCTACACCGCCGTCAATATCCAGCACATCGAGAGTCTCAACGACGTCGTCGCGCAGATTACCCATGTGCGGGTGCGCGAGACGGTGCCGGACTCGGTATTTGACGGCGCCGATGCCATCGAGCTGATCGACCTCACGCCGGACGACCTGATCCAGCGGTTGAAAGAGGGCAAGGTCTATGTGCCGAGACAGGCCGAGCGCGCGCTGGAGCATTATTTCTCGCCCGGCAACCTGACCGCCCTGCGCGAACTGGCGCTGCGCCGCACCGCGGAGCGTGTCGACGAGCAGTTGCTCACCCACATGCAGGCCAATGCCATCGCGGGTCCCTGGGCAGCCGGCGAACGCATCCTGGTCTGCGTCAGCGAGGATCCGCGGTCGGCAGGCTTGGTGCGCTACACGAAACGTCTCGCCGACCGCCTGCATGCGCCGTGGACCGCGATCTCGATCGAGACCAGGCGCAGCCTGCAGCTCACCGAGGAGCAGCGCGACCGGCTCGCCGACACGCTGCGGCTGGCCGAGGCGCTGGGCGCCGAAGCGCTGACCATCCCCGGCGCCGGGCGGCGTATTGCCGACGACGTGCTGGGCTTCGCGCGAGCCAACAACGTCACGCAGATCGTGACCGGAAAGGCGTCGCGGTCGTGGATGTTCGAGCTGCTGCGGGGCTCCGTGGTGCACGACCTGGTGCGGCGCGCAGGCAATATCAGCGTGCATGTCATTGCCGGCGATGACGCCGCCGGTGCCGTGGCGACGAAGTCGGTGCAGGCGGCCGAGCGCAGCGAGCCGTTCGATCCCAAACCCTATCTCGCCGCGTTGGCCGTGGTTGCGGTGGCGCTTGGCGTCGCCAAGCTGATCCAGCCGATGTTCGGCATCGAGAATGTCGATCTGGTGTTCCTCACCGCCGTGGTCAGTGTGGCCGTACGCTACGGGCTGTGGCCGTCGCTGCTGGCCAGCGTGGTGGCGTCCCTGTGCTACAATTTCTTCTTCCTGCCGCCAGTCTACACCTTCACCATCACCGACCCGACCAATGTCGCGGCATTCTTCTTCTTCATGCTGATCGCGCTGCTGGTCTCCAATCTGGCAGCTCGGGTGCGCAGCCAGGCGGTGGCGGCGATGGGCCGGGTGCGCACCACGGAATCGCTCTATGCCTTCAGCCGCAAGCTGGCTGGCACCGCCGCGTTGGACGACGTGCTGTGGGCCACCGCCTACCAGACCGCTCTGATGCTCAAGGTGCGCGTGGTGCTGCTGCTGCCGGAGCAGGGCGTCATCACCGTGAAGGCCGGCTATCCGCCGGAGGACGAACTCGACAAGGCCGACCTCGCCGCCGCCAACTGGGCCTGGGCCAACGACCGCCCGGCGGGCCGGGGCTCCGACACCTTGCCGGGCGCCAGGCGGCTGTTCCTGCCCATGCGCACCGGGCGCGGGCCGATCGGCGTGATCGGCATCGATGACGACCGCACAGGACCGCTGCTGACGCCGGACCAGCGGCGGCTGCTCGACGCACTGGTCGATCAGGGCGCGCTGGCCATCGAACGCGTGCAACTGGTGGAGGACATGGACCGCGCCCAGCGTAGCATTGAATCCGACCGGCTGCGCCAGGCGCTGCTGACTTCGATCTCGCACGACCTCAAGACGCCGCTTGCCTCGGTGCTCGGCGCTGCCGGCACGCTGCGCGATCTTTCGCCGAAGCTCAGCGAGGCTGAGAAGGCGGACCTGCTGGCCACTGTGATCGACGAATCCGAGCGGCTCAATCGCTTCATCGCCAACCTGCTCGACATGACCAAGTTGGAGGCCGGCGCCATCGTGCCCAACAGCGCGCGCCATGACCTCGGCGAGATCGTCGGCAGTGCCTTGCGCCGCGCCGGCAAGATTCTGGCGCGACACCCGGTGAAACTCGAACTGGCGCCGGACCTGCCGATGCTTGAGCTCGACGCCGTGCTGTTCGAGCAGGTGCTGTTCAACCTGCTCGACAACGCGGCGAAATATGCACCGGACGACACCGCGATCACGATCCGCGCTGCCCGTGACACGGACTCGGTGTCGCTGGAGATTCTGGACGAGGGCGCCGGCATTCCGCCCGCCGACCTCGAGCACGTGTTCGACAAATTCTACCGCGTGCAGAAGGGCGATCACGTCCGCGCGGGGACCGGGCTCGGGCTGGCGATCTCGCGCGGCTTCATTGAGGCCATGCACGGCACGATTTCCGCAAACAACCGCAGCGACCGCAGCGGCGCGGCCATGATCATCCGGCTGCCCATCCCGCCGGCCACCGAAACCCTGGACACCGCCGCATGAACGCTGCCGCCATCAAGGTTCTGGTCATCGATGACGAGCCGCCGATCCGCAAGCTGCTGCGCATGGGCCTCAGCACCCAGGGCTATGACATTCTCGAAGCCAGCAATGGCAAGATCGCGCTCGAACTGCTGGCGCAGGATCCGGCTTTGATCATTCTCGACCTTGGCCTGCCGGACATCCAGGGGCATGAGCTCCTGCGCATGATCCGCGCCCGCAATGACAGCGTGCCGATCGTGGTGCTGTCAAGCAGGGGCGACGAGGCCGGCAAGGTGCAGGCACTGGACCTCGGCGCCGACGACTACCTGACCAAGCCCTTTGGCATGGATGAACTTTTGGCGCGGATGCGCGCCGCGCTGCGTCATCAGCTGCAGGTGCATGGCGAGCGGCCGGTGTTCAAGGCCGGCGAGTTGTCGGTGGATCTGGTGCGCCGCCTCGTCAAGGTCGGCGACAAGGACGTCAAGCTGTCGCCAAAGGAATACGAGCTGCTGCGCGTGCTGGTGCAGCACGCCGGCAAGGTTCTGACGCATCGCTTCCTGCTCAAGGAATTGTGGGACGAACTCACCGATGCGCAGTATCTGCGCGTCTATGTCCGGCAGCTGCGGCAGAAGATCGAGCCCGATCCCGAACGCCCGCAATACGTGCTGACTGAGACCGGAATCGGTTACCGGCTACGCGCCGGGGATTAGTTGTTCTTACCCTCCTCTTGAGGGGAGGGCAGGAAGCGAGGTAGCCGAAGCGGGAACCATCAACACCTCTGAATATTATTTCCGGCCACAGGAGACAAAATCATGGCTCGAAAATATTCCAAAGGTGCTTCGAAGAAGGTTGAGCGCGCAATGAAGGAGCGCAACGAAGGCAAGCTGAAGAGCGGACGCTCCGGCAAGAAGGTGACCAGCCGCAAGCAGGCCATCGCCATCGGGCTGTCGGAAGCGCGCGCCGAAGGCAGGAAGGTGCCCAAGAAGAAGACCGCAAAGAAGACCGCAAAGAAGACCGCAAAGAAAGCCGCAAAGAAAACCGCCAAGAAGTCGGTAAAGAAGACCGCCAAGAAGACTGCCAGGAAGGCGGCGAAGAAAAAATCCGCAAAGAAGAGCAAGCGAAAATCCAGCAAGCGATAGTCGCGTTATTTGGTCTGCAGGGTGGCCTTTAACAGGTGCGCCTTGCAGTCCTCACTCTTGCCTTGCGCCAGCGCTTCGCTGGCCGCGCCGATTTCCTCGGAAGCTGTTGTCTTCTGCTTGCTGTCCTTCATCTTGCCGATGGTTTCCGCGGTGCTGGCAATGTTGGCAGCGGTGCATTCCCGCGTTTGCAGGGTCGTCTAGGCGCCCGCGGTGCCGATCGACAGCGCCATCGCCACGAGCAGGAAGGCGGTCGACCACAGTCCGTACATCAGCTCGCCTTG
>LNAP01018614.1_pt1 | contig 11346 bp, 8 predicted proteins | sample 602601 | NCBI WGS metagenome assembly LNAP01 (sample SAMN02440304, study PRJNA202911) | soil metagenome | biome: Subtropical and temperate rainforests or woodlands; isolation source: soil samples (1 kg each in a 20% v/v slurry with milli Q water) were... ...
GGCCAGCAACTGGCGCAACACTATGTCGCTGTCGGATTACCTGAAAGCCAACAACGTGGTGGCTATCGCTGGTATCGACACCCGTCGCCTGACCCGCATTCTGCGTGAGAAAGGCGCTCAGAATGGCTGCATTCTGGCTGGCGACAACATCACCGACGAGCAAGCGCTGGCTGCTGCACGCGGCTTCCCAGGTCTGAAAGGCATGGACTTGGCCAAAGTGGTCAGCTCCACCGAGCGCTACGAGTGGCGCCACAGTGTCTGGAACTTGAAGACCGACAGTCACCCGGAAATCGCCGCCAGCGAACTGCCGCACCACGTGGTGGCGTTCGACTACGGTGTAAAACTGAACATCCTGCGCATGCTGGTTGAGCGCGGCTGCCGCGTGACCGTGGTGCCAGCGCAAACCCCAGCCAGCGAAGTGCTGGCCTTGCAGCCGGACGGCGTATTCCTGTCCAACGGCCCAGGCGATCCCGAGCCGTGCGACTACGCCATTCAGGCAATCAAAGAAGTGCTGGAAACTGAGATTCCGGTGTTCGGCATCTGCCTTGGTCACCAACTGCTGGCCCTGGCCTCCGGCGCCAAGACCGTGAAAATGGGTCACGGCCACCACGGTGCTAACCACCCGGTGCAAGACCTCGATACTGGCGTGGTGATGATCACCAGTCAGAACCACGGTTTTGCCGTGGACGAGGCGACCTTGCCGGCTAACCTGCGTGCTACCCATAAGTCGCTGTTCGACGGCACCCTGCAAGGTATCGAGCGCACCGACAAAGTGGCCTTCAGCTTCCAGGGGCACCCTGAAGCAAGCCCAGGTCCGCTCGACGTAGCGCCTCTATTCGACCGATTCATCGAAGCCATGGCCGCGCGCCGTTAAGCCTGCCGACTGACCAAAGGATTCGAGAGTAGAAAATGCCAAAACGTACAGACATCAAAATCGGCGCCGGCCCTATCGTCATCGGCCAGGCCTGTGAGTTCGACTACTCTGGCGCCCAGGCCTGTAAAGCCCTGCGCGAAGAGGGTTACCGGGTCATCCTGGTGAACTCCAACCCAGCGACCATCATGACCGACCCGGCCATGGCAGACGCCACCTACATCGAGCCGATCAAGTGGCAGACCGTTGCCAAGATCATCGAGAAAGAGCGCCCCGACGCCCTGTTGCCAACAATGGGCGGCCAGACCGCGCTGAACTGCGCGCTGGACCTGGAGCGCCACGGCGTTCTGGAAAAATTCGGCGTGGAAATGATCGGCGCCAATGCCGACACCATCGACAAAGCCGAAGACCGTTCGCGCTTTGACAAGGCGATGAAAGACATCGGCTTGGCCTGCCCGCGCTCGGGCATCGCCCACAACATGGAAGAGGCCAACGCGGTGCTCGAGAAGCTTGGCTTCCCGTGCATTATTCGTCCATCCTTCACCATGGGCGGCACCGGCGGCGGCATCGCTTACAACCGTGAAGAGTTCGAAGAAATCTGCGCTCGTGGTCTGGACCTGTCGCCGACCAAAGAACTGCTGATCGACGAATCGCTGATCGGTTGGAAAGAGTACGAGATGGAGGTGGTCCGCGACAAAAAGGACAACTGCATCATCGTTTGCTCCATCGAGAACTTTGACCCGATGGGCGTGCACACCGGTGACTCGATCACCGTAGCCCCTGCTCAGACGCTGACCGACAAGGAATACCAGATTCTGCGTAACGCCTCCCTGGCGGTGCTGCGTGAAATTGGTGTGGAAACCGGCGGTTCCAACGTGCAGTTCGGTATCTGCCCGGAAACTGGCCGCATGGTGGTGATCGAGATGAACCCGCGGGTGTCTCGTTCTTCCGCGCTGGCCTCGAAAGCCACCGGCTTCCCGATCGCCAAAGTCGCCGCCAAGTTGGCTGTGGGTTACACCCTCGATGAGCTGCAGAACGACATCACCGGCGGTAAAACCCCGGCTTCGTTTGAGCCGGCCATCGACTACGTGGTTACTAAAATCCCACGTTTTGCCTTCGAAAAATTCCCCAAAGCTGACGCCCGTCTGACGACTCAGATGAAGTCCGTTGGCGAAGTTATGGCCATCGGCCGCACCTTCCAGGAATCCCTGCAGAAAGCCCTGCGCGGTCTGGAAGTTGGCGTGAACGGTTTTGATCCGAAACTCGACCTGAGCAACCCTGAGTCCAAGGTTGTACTTAAGCGCGAGCTAACCGTGCCAGGCGCTGAGCGTATCTGGTACGTAGCTGACGCCTTCCGTGCAGGCATGAGCTGCGACGACATCTACGCCTTGACCATGATCGACCACTGGTTCCTGGTGCAGATCGAAGATCTGATCAAGGACGAAGAGCGCATCAAGACTTTGGCTCTGTCCTCCATCGACCGTGATGCGATGTACAAGCTCAAGCGCAAAGGTTTCTCCGACGCGCGCCTGGCCAAGTTACTGGGTGTGACCGAGAAGAATCTGCGTAGCCACCGCCACAAGCTGAAGGTGCTGCCGGTCTACAAACGCGTTGATACCTGCGCCGCCGAGTTCGCCACCGACACCGCCTATATGTATTCGACCTACGAGGAAGAGTGCGAGGCCAATCCGTCGACCCGCGACAAGATCATGATCTTGGGCGGTGGCCCGAACCGTATCGGCCAAGGCATTGAGTTCGACTACTGCTGTGTACACGCCGCGTTGGCGATGCGTGACGATGGCTACGAAACCATCATGGTCAACTGCAACCCGGAAACCGTCTCCACCGACTACGACACTTCGGACCGCCTGTACTTTGAGTCGGTAACCCTGGAGGACGTGCTGGAGATCGTTCGCGTTGAGCAGCCTAAGGGCGTGATTGTTCAGTACGGCGGTCAGACGCCGTTGAAACTGGCTCGCGCGCTCGAAGAAGCTGGCGTGCCGATCATTGGTACCTCGCCTGATGCCATCGACCGTGCCGAAGACCGTGAGCGCTTCCAGCAGATGGTTGAGCGTCTGAACCTGCGTCAGCCGCCAAACGCCACCGTGCGTAGCGAAGACGAAGCCATCCGTGCAGCCAACAAGATTGGTTACCCGCTGGTTGTGCGTCCGTCCTACGTACTGGGCGGTCGGGCGATGGAAATCGTCTACGAAGAAGAAGAGCTCAAGCGCTATCTGCGCGAAGCGGTGCAGGTGTCTAACGATAGCCCCGTGTTGCTCGACCACTTCCTCAACTGCGCCATCGAAGTTGATATCGACGCAGTTTGCGACGGCGAGACTGTGGTAATCGGCGCAATCATGCAGCACATCGAACAAGCGGGCGTGCACTCCGGCGACTCCGCCTGCTCGCTGCCGCCTTACTCGCTGCCGGCGCATATCCAGAACGAGATCCGCGAACAGGTCAAGAAAATGGCCCTGGAGCTCGGTGTGGTCGGCCTGATGAACGTGCAAATGGCCGTGCAGGGCGAGGATATTTTCGTCATCGAAGTGAACCCGCGCGCGTCCCGTACTGTGCCGTTCGTGTCCAAGTGCATCGGTGTTTCCCTGGCTATGATCGCGGCGCGCGTGATGGCCGGTAAAACCCTGAAAGAAGTCGGCCTGACTGAAGAGATCATTCCGAACTTCTACAGTGTGAAAGAGGCGGTGTTCCCCTTCGCCAAGTTCCCAGGCGTTGACCCGATCCTCGGCCCAGAAATGAAGTCGACCGGTGAAGTGATGGGCGTGGGCGATACCTTCGGTGAGGCGTTCGCCAAAGCCCAGATGGGCGCCAGCGAAATTCTACCTACCGGCGGCACTGCGTTTATCAGCGTGCGTGACGATGACAAGCCATTGGTTGCCGGCGTCGCTCGCGACCTGATCAGCCTGGGCTTTGAAATCGTCGCTACCGCCGGGACCGCCAAGCTGATTGAAGCGGCAGGCCTTAAGGTTCGCCGCGTCAACAAGGTCACCGAAGGCCGTCCGCATGTGGTCGACATGATCAAAAATGACGAAGTCACCCTGATCATCAATACCACCGAAGGCCGTCAGTCGATCGCTGACTCCTACTCCATTCGCCGTAACGCGCTGCAGCACAAGATTTACTGCACCACCACCATTGCTGCGGGCGAGGCTATCTGTGAAGCGCTTAAGTTCGGTCCTGAAAAGACCGTGCGCCGCTTGCAGGATCTGCATGCAGGATTGAAGGCATGATCAAGTACCCAATGACCGTCCAGGGCGCGCGCGCCCTGGAAGAAGAACACGCCCACTTAACCAAGGTCGTGCGTCCGAAGCTCAGCCAGGACATCGGCACGGCCCGCGAGTTGGGTGACCTTAAGGAAAACGCCGAATACCATGCTGCTCGCGAGCAGCAGGGTATGGTCGAAGCGCGTATCCGTGATATCGAAGGGCGCATGCAAAACGCGCAGATCATCGATGTCACGGCGATTACGCCGACGGGCAAAGTTATTTTCGGCACCACTGTAGAAATCGCTAACGTCGAAACTGACGAGCGCGTGACCTACCAGATCGTTGGTGAAGACGAGGCGGATATCAAGCTTGGCAAGATCTCTGTCGGTTCGCCTATCGCTCGCGCGTTGATCGCCAAGGAAGAAGGTGATGTGGTGACGGTACGTACGCCTAGCGGCGTGATTGAGTACGAGATCGTCGAGGTCCGTCATATCTAAGCGTCGGCCCGTCGATATAGGTGCAGTGGCTTGGCGGCTGGTCCAGACGTTCTGGGTTGGCGGCCTCTGGTTGCTGCATTTCGTGGTTCTGCCGGCTCTTGAGCGCATTGGCATAGCGCCGATGTTGGTCGAGGAAATTGCCAACAGGCTTAGCCCATTGCTGGTGTTGTTGGCTGGTGGTGGGTTACTGCTGCAGGTGCTGATTTTGCTCCAGTCGGAGCGGCTTGCCGCGCTCTGGCGTGAGTCGCGAGGGCAGCTGTTGTTGGCGAGTTTGTTGGTGGCGTTGAGTTATGGCGCAGTTGAGCGCTGGCTGCCTGACGCGGTGCGCCTGCAGCTGTTCTGTTTTCTGGTGTTGGCGTTGTGCGGTGCGCTGCTGGTGTTGCAGCCGGTGCCGGACGGCGAGGCAGCCAGGGCGCGCAAAGCGCGCCACTAACCGGTAAGGCGGGATCAGCTGAAGCGAGTAACGTTTGACAGCTGTTTGTTGGCTTTCGGGTTCTTGCGGTAAATCAGCGCCATTTTGCCGATTACCTGAACCAGCTCGCTCTTGGCGGTTTTGCACAATTCGGCAATCGCGGCCAGGCGGCTTTCACGCTCAGTAATTCTGAGTTGAATCTTGATCAGTTCGTGATCGCTCAGCGCGCGCTCCAATTCAGCGAGCACACCTTCGGTCAAACCATTGTCAGCAACAATCAATACCGGTTTCAGATGGTGACCGATAGATTTGTACTGTTTCTTCTGCTCTTGAGTGAGCGGCATAATCTGACCCCTGCGTCTGATCTTGTAAAAAGCGGCGGCTAGTTTAACCGCCCAGTTAATCACGCCCCGTTAAATTTTGAGGTGCCCAGTGGCACGTTCCAAGACAAGCCAAGGTTGGTTGAGAGAGCATTTCAACGACCCCTACGTAAAAATGGCGCAGAAGGACGGTTATCGTTCGCGTGCCAGCTACAAGTTGCTAGAGATTCAAGAGAAGGACCGCATTCTGCGCCCCGGCAATACCGTGATCGACCTCGGCGCGGCGCCGGGCGGTTGGTCGCAGGTAACCAGTCGAGTGTTAGGCGACAAGGGGCGCTTGATCGCCTCAGATATCTTAGAGATGGACAGCATTCCGGATGTCACCTTTATTCAGGGGGACTTCACTGAAGAGTCGGTGTTGGCGCAAATCCTTGAAGCGGTCGGCAATAATCCGGTAGACCTTGTTATCTCGGATATGGCCCCCAATATGAGTGGAGTGAAGATGGCCGATCAGGCGCGCGCGATGTACTTGTGCGAATTGGCGCTGGATTTGGCTGGTCAGGTGTTGCGGCCCGGTGGTGATTTTCTGATCAAAATTTTCCAAGGTGAAGGTTTTGACGTCTATCACAAGCAAGTGCGGACCATGTTCGAGAAAGTGCAGATGCGTAAACCGCTGTCTTCCCGTGACCGGTCCCGCGAGCAATATTTGCTGGCTCGCGGCTTTCGCGGAGCGCAAGATTGAACCCATGAAGAAGGGCTTCAGTCACACGTTATACGAATCGAGCGTTGTTTTGCCGCTAAGCCAGGGCAGTGCCTCATAAAGGGTTACAGACGCTTCCTGCCTAGGTTCGGAAGTTGTGTAGTAAGTTAGGCTGATCAATATCCAGCCGTAATGCGAGGTTTGCTTCAGAGGGTAGCTAATTGAACGACATGGCAAAGAACCTGATCTTGTGGCTGATTATCGCCGCAGTCCTCGTGACTGTGATGAACAACTTCTCCAGCCCGAGCGAGCCGCAGACGCTGAACTACTCGCAATTTATCGAGCAGGTCAAAGACGGTGGTGTGCAGAAAGTCACCATCGAAGGCTTCAATATCACCGGTATTGGCACTGACGGTAAGACATTCACCACCGTGCGCCCGATGATTGAAGACCGTGGCTTGATCGGCGATCTGATCAACAATAACGTCACCGTTGAAGGCAAAAAGCCTGAGCAGCAGAGCATCTGGACTCAGTTGCTGGTTGCCAGCTTTCCGATCCTAGTGATCATCGCCGTGTTCATGTTCTTTATGCGCCAGATGCAAGGCGGTGCCGGCGGTAAAGGCGGCCCGATGAGCTTTGGTAAGAGCAAGGCGCGCCTGCTCTCTGAAGATCAGGTAAAAACCACGTTGGCTGACGTTGCAGGTTGCGACGAAGCCAAAGAAGAAGTGGGCGAGTTGGTCGAATTCCTTCGCGATCCGGGCAAGTTCCAGCGCTTGGGCGGCCGTATTCCGCGCGGCGTGCTAATGGTCGGTCCGCCCGGCACCGGTAAAACTTTGCTGGCCAAGGCGATTGCTGGCGAAGCAAAAGTGCCGTTCTTCACCATTTCCGGTTCTGACTTTGTTGAGATGTTTGTGGGTGTTGGCGCCAGCCGCGTTCGCGATATGTTCGAACAAGCCAAAAAACACGCGCCTTGCATCATCTTTATCGACGAAATCGACGCCGTAGGCCGCCACCGTGGTGCCGGCATGGGCGGTGGTCACGATGAGCGCGAGCAAACCCTGAATCAGTTGCTGGTTGAGATGGACGGCTTCGAAATGAATGACGGCATCATCGTCATCGCTGCCACTAACCGTCCTGATGTGCTCGACCCGGCGCTGCTGCGTCCGGGCCGTTTCGACCGTCAGGTTGTGGTCGGTCTGCCAGACATTCGTGGTCGTGAGCAAATCCTTAAAGTCCATATGCGCAAAGTGCCTATGGGCGACAACGTTAAGCCGGCGGTGATAGCCCGTGGTACTCCAGGCTTCTCCGGTGCTGACCTGGCTAACCTGGTCAACGAGGCCTCGCTGTTCGCCGCCCGCGCCGGTAAGCGCATCGTTGAGATGAAAGAGTTTGAGCTGGCCAAAGACAAAATCATGATGGGCGCTGAGCGCAAGTCGATGGTGATGTCCGAGAAAGAGAAAATGAACACCGCGTTCCACGAGGCGGGTCACGCCATTGTGGGTCGCTTGGTTCCTGAGCACGACCCTGTTTACAAGGTTTCTATTATTCCGCGCGGTCGTGCCTTGGGTGCCGGAAGAAGACCGTTACAGCCTGTCCAAACGCGCGCTGACCAGTCAGATCTGCTCGCTGTATGGCGGGCGTATCGCTGAAGAAATGACCTTGGGCTTTGATGGTGTTACTACTGGTGCCTCCAACGACATCATGCGTGCCAGCCAGATTGCCCGGAATATGGTGACCAAGTGGGGGTTGTCCGAGAAGCTCGGTCCGCTGATGTATGCCGAAGAGGAAGGTGAAGTGTTCCTTGGTCGTGGCGGCGGCGGTCAGCAGGGCAACATGTCTGCGGACACAGCCAAACTGATCGACCTCGAAGTGCGCAGTATCATCGACGAGTGCTACGGCACCGCCAAGCGTCTACTCGAAGAGAATCGCGACAAGCTCAATGCCATGTGCGATGCGCTGATGAAGTACGAAACGATTGATGCCGACCAGATTGACGACATCATGAATGGCCGCACTCCACGTGAGCCGCGCGACTGGCAGGATGATGGCGATTCAGGCACCACCATCAGCAAGAAAGACGAAGTCGAAACTCCTGAGAAGCCCATTGGCGGCCCTGCTGCCGAGCATTAAGGCCAGACATGTCTCTGACGCAACACCCGAACCGGCTACCTTGTGGTAGCCGGTTTCTTGATTTAAGCCGCCCACATGTGATGGGCATTCTTAATGTCACCCCAGATTCCTTCTCCGATGGCGGCCGCTTTAGCCGGGTCGACCTGGCGCTGCGCCATGCTGCGGAAATGGTTGCGGCTGGCGCTACGCTCATCGACGTCGGTGGTGAGTCCACTCGGCCGGGCGCGCGAGCAGTGTCTCCGGTTGAAGAACTGGAGCGCGTTGCTCCGGTCGTCGAAGCAATTGCTCGCGAGTTGGATGTGATCATCTCCGTGGATACCTCGACGCCGGCGGTTATTCGCGAGTCGGCGCGATTGGGCGCGGGGCTGATCAATGATGTTCGCTCATTGCAGCGCGACGGTGCGCTGGAGGCTGTTGCTGCGACCAACTTGCCGGTCTGTCTGATGCATATGCGCGGCGAGCCCGGCACCATGCAGGACAATCCGGTTTACGCCGATATAGTGGCCGAAGTGAGCGGCTTCCTGGCTAAGCGGATGCAGGTATGTGCGGCAGCGGGCATAGATGCAGCGCGCGTCATTCTTGATCCGGGCTTTGGCTTCGCCAAAACCTACGAGCACAATCTCAGCCTGTTCAAACATATGTCCCAGCTTCATGCGCTGGGGCGGCCACTATTGGTCGGCGTTTCGCGCAAGAGCATGATCGGACGGGCGCTGGGGCGTGAGGTGGCTGAGCGCTTGAATGGGAGCTTGGCCTTGGCGGCGTTGGCGGTGGTCAAAGGCGCACATATTTTGCGTGTGCATGATGTCGCCGAGACGGTGGATGTCGTGCGCATGATTGCTGCTGTAGATGCAGCAGAATAAAAAGATTGGAGACAGCAGTTATGGGTAAAAAATATTTTGGCACCGACGGTATTCGTGGGCGCGTGGGTCACTATCCGATCACACCAGACTTTATGCTCAAGCTCGGCTGGGCAGCGGGCATGGCGTTCCGCAAGCAGGGCGCCTGCCGTGTGTTGATTGGCAAGGACACGCGTATTTCAGGGTATATGTTTGAATCTGCGCTGGAGGCTGGCCTGTCCGCCGCGGGCGCTGACGTGATGTTGCTCGGGCCAATGCCTACGCCCGCCATCGCCTATTTGACGCGAACCTTCCATGCCGAGGCTGGCATCGTTATCAGCGCCTCGCACAACCCGCACCATGACAACGGCATCAAGTTCTTCTCCGGGCAGGGCACCAAGCTGCCGGACGATGTGGAGCTGATGATCGAGGAGTTGTTGGACGCGCCTATGACGGTGGTTGAGTCGGCGCAGTTGGGCAAAGTCTCGCGTATCAATGATGCGGCCGGTCGCTATATCGAATTCTGTAAGAGCAGCGTGCCGACCAGCACTGACTTCGCCGGTTTGAAGCTGGTGGTGGATTGCGCCCATGGTGCGGCCTACAAGATTGCGCCAAGCGTATTTCGCGAGTTGGGTGCGCAGGTCACCGTTTTGTCTGCGCAGCCGAACGGCTTGAATATTAACGACGACTGCGGCTCGACCCATATGGAGGCTTTGCAGGCGGCTGTCGTTGCCAATCAGGCTGATCTGGGTATTGGTTTTGACGGCGACGCTGATCGAGTGCTGATGGTTGACCACACCGGCGCGCTGGTGGATGGCGATGAGTTGCTGTTTATCATCGCGCGCAATTTGCAGGAGCAGGGCAAGTTGCAAGGTGGTGTTGTGGGTACGCTGATGAGCAACCTGGGATTGGAGCTCGCGCTAGCGGAGCTGAATATCCCCTTTGTTCGCGCCAATGTTGGCGACCGCTATGTAATTAGCGAGCTGCTGGAGCGTAACTGGCAGATTGGCGGAGAAAACTCCGGCCATATCGTTTGCTTCCAGCACACCACCACCGGTGATGCGATTATCGCCGCGCTACAAGTTTTGTTGGCGCTCAAACGCTGGGGCAAGAGTCTTGCAGAAGCGCGCCAAGGGCTGCGCAAGTGTCCGCAAGTGCTGGTGAACGTCCGTTATTCCGGTGGCGTCGATCCGGTTTCTCATCCTGCTGTCACTGACGCCTGTGCGCGGGTTACCGAGCGCATGGGCGGCCGTGGTCGCGTTTTGTTGCGTAAATCCGGTACCGAGCCCTTGGTTCGAGTCATGGTCGAAGGCGACGATGAGGCACAGGTGCGTAGCTATGCTGATGAATTAGCTAAAGTAGTTACCGAAGTCTGCGCCTGATTCGGCTTGCTAATCCCTAATCTCTTGGGTAGCATCTGCGCCCACTTTGATCGACGAGGTAGAACATGCGTCGCCCCATGGTAGCTGGTAACTCCGCGCCAGCGTCGCTGAGTTGATCAAAGGCCTGCACGCCTTGGCATTGCCAGAGGGTGTAGAGGTAGCGGTTTTTCCGCCCAGCCTTTACATCAATCAGGTCATTGCTGGTCTTGAGGGTAAGTCCATTGCTGTGGGTGCGCAGAACTGTGCAGCCGAACCGGCGCAGGGCGCTCTGACCGGCGAAGTGGCTTCAAGTCAGCTGGTTGATGCGGGTTGTAAGCTGGTCTTGGTTGGTCACTCTGAGCGTCGTTTGCTTCTGGGTGAAAGTGATGAGCTGCTGGTGCGTAAGTTCGCCGCAGTGCAAGCCTCTGGTTTGACGCCAGTGTTGTGCATAGGGGAAACCTTGGAGCAGCGCGAAGCGGGTAAAACCATCGAGGTGGTTAATCACCAGTTGGGTAGTGTGATCAAAGCATTGGGTGTTGAAGTGTTTGCTCGTGCTGTTGTTGCGTACGAGCCGGTTTGGGCTATTGGTACGGGCCTGACCGCAACGCCAGAGCAAGCTCAAGATGTGCACGCAGCAATACGTGCGCAGCTGGAGGCGGAAAGTGCCGAAGTTGCTCGCGGTGTAAGAATTCTCTATGGCGGCAGCGTCAAGGCGGCCAATGCGGTTGAATTGTTCGGTATGCCGGACATCGATGGGGGGCTCATTGGTGGAGCCTCTCTGAATGCGGATGAGTTTGGTGCGATCTGTCGCGCCGCAGGAAACTAAGAAATGCTGGAAACTGTCATTGTAGTTCTGCATCTGCTGGCGGCTCTGGGCGTTGTTGCGCTCGTACTCCTGCAGCAGGGTAAAGGTGCCGATGCCGGTGCCTCGTTTGGTTCGGGTGCTTCGGCCACTGTTTTTGGTAGCCAAGGTTCCTCTACCTTTCTTAGTCGTT
>LNAP01008830.1_pt1 | contig 11345 bp, 14 predicted proteins | sample 602601 | NCBI WGS metagenome assembly LNAP01 (sample SAMN02440304, study PRJNA202911) | soil metagenome | biome: Subtropical and temperate rainforests or woodlands; isolation source: soil samples (1 kg each in a 20% v/v slurry with milli Q water) were... ...
GACTTGCGTCAGCGAGGCCTTGTGCCAACTCAGCGGCGCGACCGCCATTGAAGGCGACACTTTCCACCCTGCCGCCAATATCGAAAAGATGAGCGCGGGCATCCCCCTGAACGACGAAGACCGTGCCGGCTGGCTCGACAGCCTGTGCGATGAATTGCGCCGCGTCGACGCTCAAGGCCAGCGCCCGGTGCTGACCTGCTCGGCCCTCAAACACAGTTACCGCGAACGTCTGCGCAGCGCCTTGCCGGGCCTGGGCTTCGTGTTCCTTGAGCTGACCCCTGAAGTCGCCGCTGATCGTGTCTCCCACCGGCCGGGCCACTTCATGCCTTCGACCCTGATCGACAGTCAGTTCGCCACCCTTGAATCCCCCGTTGGCGAGCCCTTGACCCTGGCGCTGGACGCTTCGAACCACAGCGTCGAGCAACTGGCGAAGCAAGCGCATGTCTGGTGGCAGGCCCATGGCCTGAAACAGGCCGTATGAGTTTTTTCCGAAGAGATAGCGCTGTCCTGATGGCGTGCGAGTTACCCGCTTTAATAACAACAACAACCAGGAGACACCCCTAATGTTTGGCATGTCCCACGAGACGTTCCTGCTGCTCGATGCAGTGGTCACGGTGATCGGGCTGATCACCAAGTTCAAGTTCCACCCGTTCATTGCCCTGATCATCGCCGCAGCCTTTCTCGGGCTGACCTCCGGCATGCCGATCGGCACCATCATCAAGGCGTTCCAGGACGGCTTCGGTGGGGTGCTCGGTTTTGTCGGGATCATCCTCGCGCTGGGCACGATGCTCGGCAAAATGATGGCCGAGTCGGGCGGGGCGGATCAGATTGCCCAAACCCTGATTCGTGCGTTCGGCAAGGACAAGGTGCAGTGGGCGATGATGTTCGCCGCGTTCCTGGTCGGCATTCCGCTGTTCTTCGAAATCGGCTTCGTGCTGCTGATCCCGCTGGTGTTCATCGTCGCCCGACGTACCGGCGTGTCGATCATCAAGATCGGTATCCCGCTGCTGGCCGGTCTGTCCGCCGTGCACGGCCTGGTTCCGCCGCACCCGGGTCCGTTGCTGGCCATCGGCGTGTTTGGCGCTGACATCGGTAAAACCATTCTTTACGGTCTGATCGTTGCGCTGCCGACGGCCATCATTGCCGGTCCGATCTACGGCACGTTCATCGCCAAATACATCCCCGGCCATCCTAACCAGGAACTGGTGGATCAACTGGCACGTGAAAACGACTCTGCCGATCTCCCGAGTTTCTCCATCACCTTGATCACCGTGCTGTCGCCGGTTTTCCTGATGTTGCTCAAGACCTTTGCCGATGTGGTGCTGCCGGACGGTAACTTCTTCCGCACCTTCATGGACCTGATCGGTCACCCTATCTCGGCTCTCCTGCTGGCGTTGCTGCTGTCGCTGTACACCTTCGGTTACAAGCAGGGCATTGGCTCCAACCAGATGCTCAAATGGCTGGATGCCAGCCTTGCGCCAACCGCCGCGATCATTCTGATCATCGGTGCCGGTGGTGGCTTCAAGCAGATGCTGGTCACCAGCGGTGTGGGTGACGTGATCGGCCACATGGCGGTGGAAGCGCAGATCTCGCCGATCCTGCTGGCCTGGCTGGTGGCGGCGGTGATTCGTGTGGCAACCGGTTCTGCAACCGTGGCGACCATTACTGGCGCAGGCATCGTGGTGCCGGTGGTGGGGATGATTCCGGGTGTGAACCGTGAGCTGCTGGTGCTGGCCACTGGTGCCGGTTCGTTGATCCTGTCTCACGTCAACGACGCGGGTTTCTGGCTGGTGAAGCAGTATTTCAACATGACCGTGGCGGAAACCTTCAAGACCTGGACCGCGATGGAAACCATCCTGTCCATCGTTGCGCTGGGCTTTATCCTGTTGCTGTCGATGTTCGTTTAAGCGGCTCTTTGTTTAAGCAAGGCGCAGGCACAAAAAAACCGCAGCAATGCGGTTTTTTTGTGGGTGATGATTTCATGGCTCAACACATCACCCTTGTAGGAGTGAGCCTGCTCGCGATAGCGGTGGGGCAGTTGACACTTCAATTGGATGTGATGGCCTCATCGCGAGCAGGCTCACTCCTACAGGTTAAGTGTTAGCCGGCGGATTTCGGGGCCAGGCCATCCGCCCGAAACATCCCGCGAATCCCACGCACGGCCTGACGAATCCGGTCCTGGTTTTCGATCAGCGCAAAGCGCACATGATCATCCCCATACTCACCAAACCCGACGCCTGGCGAGACGCAGACCTTGGCCTCGGCGAGCAATTTCTTGGCGAACTCCAGCGAGCCCAAGTGCGCATAGGCTTCGGGGATCTTGGCCCAGACATACATCGACGCTTTCGGATTCTCGACCATCCAGCCCAGTTCGTGCAGGCCTTTGACCAGCACGTTGCGACGCTGCCGATACTGCTCGGCGATGTCCTTGACGCACTGCTGATCGCCTTCCAGCGCCGCAATCGCCGCGACCTGCAGCGGGGTGAAGGTGCCGTAGTCGTGGTAACTCTTGATCCGCGCCAGAGCGTTGACCAGTTCAGCGTTGCCGACCATGAAGCCGATGCGCCAGCCCGCCATGTTGTAGCTCTTGGACAGGGTGAAAAATTCCACCGCGATGTCCTTGGCGCCCGGCACCTGCATGATCGACGGGGCTTTCCAGCCGTCATAGACGATGTCGGCGTAAGCCAGGTCGTGCACCACCAAAACGTCATACTGCTTGGCGAGGGCGATCACCCGCTCGAAGAAGTCCAGTTCCACGCATTGGGCGGTGGGGTTCGACGGGAAGCCGAGAATCATCATTTTCGGTTTCGGGATCGAGCCGCGAATCGCGCTTTCCAGTTCAGCGAAGAAGTCCACGCCCGGGATCAGCGGCACCGAACGCACCTGGGCGCCGGCAATCACGGCACCGTAGATGTGAATCGGATAACTGGGGTTCGGCACCAGCACGGTGTCGCCCTGGTCGAGGGTGGCCAGCATCAGATGCGCCAGGCCTTCCTTGGAGCCGATGGTGACAATGGCTTCGGTTTCCGGGTCGATATCGACCTCGTAGCGATCCTTGTACCAATTGGAAATGGCCCGGCGCAGACGCGGGATGCCCTTGGACGTCGAGTAGCCGTGGGTGTCTTCGCGCTGGGCGACGGTGACCAGTTTTTCGACGATGTGTGGCGGAGTAGGGCCATCAGGGTTGCCCATGCTGAAGTCGATGATGTCTTCGCCACGACGACGGGCGGCCATCTTCAGCTCGGCAGTGATGTTGAATACGATCTATGCGCGCAAAGCGGCGCGGCGAACCTGGGTTAGCCATTGTTGCCTCGGTAACGTGAGCGCCCGGAACCGTCCGAGCGACGCTGGCCACTGCGGTGGCCTGTGGCGGAATGTAAGGGCTGTTGTGGCACACTGTCCAGCGACTCTGTAAACAAATTTGTCCGAAGGAACCCGGTTGATGGAATTTACCAGCGGCTTTCTGCTGAGCCTTTCGCTGTGCCTGGATATCGGCGTGGCCAACATCGCGATGATCACCCTGGCCATGCAGCGCGGCTATTTTCAAGGCTTTGCCCTGGGCTTGGGCACTTGCGTCGGTGACCTGATTTACGCGGTGCTGGCGTTGGCGGGCATGACCGTTTTGCTGCAATACGAAACCGTGCGTTGGGTGCTGTGGATCGGCGGTTCAGCGTTGCTGGTGTATTTCGCGGCGAAGATGATCTATTCGGCGATTCACCATGAAGCGGTGTTGGCGCAGTCCGCCGAGGTGGGGCAGAACTCTCACCGCAAGGAGTTTTTCCGCGGGATTTTCCTGGCCATGTCGTCACCCAGCGCCATTCTCTGGTTTGCGGCCGTGGGCGGTACGCTCATCGCGCGCTCCGGTGGCGGTGACGCCGTCAGTTCGGCGCTGTTTCTCGGTGGTTTTCTGTGCGCCGGAGTGTTCTGGTGCGTCGCGTTGTGCTTCGCCGCGAGCCACGGCGGCAAGTTGCTGGGCGACAAACTGCTGCGTTACTCCTACATGGCATCGGCGGCGATCTTCTGCTATTTCGCGGTGTACGTGATTCTATCGGGCTATAACGAGTTTGTTGGTGCGGGCGCCGTCGAGCAGTTGCACGCCCTGTAATTAGGCGAATCGGGTTTGGCTTCTATACTCCCAGCCGAACCCATTTTTTTTGCAGCAAGGAGTTGAGTCATGGATGAGCAAACAGGCGTGAAACCGGCCGAGCCACGCTTCGAACATGGGCATTTTCTGCTCATTGCAGGGCTGGGTGGTCGATTTACCCAGCAGACCACACAAGGCATTCCCGAACTCTGGGAAAAATTCATTCCCGAGATGGGCAAGATACCCGGCCAAAAAGGTGAAGTGACCTACGGTATTTGCTGCAATCCCGATGGCAAAGGCGGGTTTGAGTACATCGCCGGCGTCGAAATCGCCAAACTCGACGACCTGCCCGAGAAGTACCGCTGGGTCGAGGTTCTACCCCAGCATTACGCGGTGTTCGAGCACAAAGGCACACTGGACCAGTTGCCCGCGACCTTTCAGTACATCTGGAAAACCTGGCTGCCGCAGTCCGGCCATCAGGCGGCGGACGCGCCAGAGTTCGAACGCTACAGCGAAGACTTCAACCCGAAGCTCAACACCGGCGTGCTGGAAATCTGGCTGCCGCTGAAAGACAAATGACCGCATCAAGAGGCGGACCCACGTCCGCCTCTTGATCGTTACTTGCTCCGCTTCATCCGCCGCGACCGCATCACGTCAATCGACAACGTCACAAAGCCAAACGTGCTGATGCCCAACAGCAAGAGAAGTCCGATCTGAACGCTGCTCATGGTGTGTTCCCCCTATCGATGATCAGAGACAGGCAACACCAATAATCCGATCCGATCGGCAATGAAAGCGCCTATACGAAGGCTTTACGACATCAGCAGTGATCGATATGAACACCTTATTAATTTATGATCCCCAGCCTTTCCCACGCTGAATCCGAGCTGCCATGAACACCGTCATCCGCCACGTCACTCCCGCCGACCTGGACCGCTGCTTCGCCATCGAAACCGTTGCCTACGAAGGCGACGAAGCCGCCACCCGGGAAAAAATCGCCACGCGCATTGCCACCTGGCCCGACGGTTTCATCGTCGCCGAAGTGGACGGCGTTGTAGCCGGTTTCATCAATTCCGGTGCGGCGTTTCAGGTGGAAATGTCAGACGAAGCGTTCAAGGAGCTGATTGGCCACGACCCGGCCGGGCCGCACGTCGTGATCATGTCGGTGGTGGTGCACCCGGATTTTCAGGGGCAGGGGCTGGCGAAGCGTTTGATGGGCGAATTCATCGAGCGCATGCGGGCGATGGGCAAGACCCACATCCATCTGATGTGCAAGGAACGGCATATTCCGCTGTACGCCGGATTCGGCTTTGCCTACATCAAGCCGTCGGCCTCCGACCACGGCGGAATGGCGTGGCATGAGATGGTTCTGGCGCTGTAACCAACGTATATCAAGCACCGAAGATCCCCTGTGGGAGTGAGCCTGCTCGCGATGGCGGTCTGACAGTCGACACTTCTGTTGAAGGTTATGCCGTCATCGCGAGCAGGCTCGCTCCCACATTGGTTAGGGGGCGTGTCAGTAAAGACTGTCCCGCACCCGCGCCGGCGCTTCCCGGTCATATGTTTCGGCATCGAACTGCCCGTCATTCAAGCGCTTGTGAAAAGCCCCCGCCGTTGGCAGTGCCGAGCGCTCCAGATGCTTCTCGGGGTTCCACAAATCCGAACGCACAATCGCTTTCGAGCAATGGAAGTACGCCGCGTCCACGGTCACCAGCATCACTGTGCGCGCCGGTTTGCCGTTCACCGCAAAGCTCTCCAGCAACGTCGGTTCCGCGCTGATCTGCGCCGTGCCGTTGACCCGTAACGTCTCGCCGATGCCGGGGATGATGAACAGCAGCGACACCCGCGAATCGAGCACCACATTGCGCAGCGTGTCGATGCGGTTGTTGCCCGGACGGTCCGGGATCGCCAGGGTCTTCGGGTCGATGATCCGCACGAATCCCGGCGTGTCGCCACGAGGCGAACCGTCCAGGCCATCAGGACCAGCCGAGCTGATGATGACCAGCGGCGAGGCGCGGACCATGGCCTGATAGTCCTCGTTCAGAAAGGCAATCTGTTTGCGCACGGCGCGGTCGTGGGGTTGGCCGTAGATCGCTTCCAGTGCTTCGATGCTGTTGAGCATAACCACCTCAGAAAACCAGACTCATGCGCCGTTCATAACCGATCCGGCCCTTGTACGCCTCGCCGCTGTCGACCCAGCCAAATTTTGCATAGAGCGCAATGGCGGCCTCATTGTCCGCGTCCACCGACAATTCCAGCGCTTTTATTTCGGGAAACGCCTGACGAGCCACGTCGGGCAAAGCTTGCAGGCAAGCCTTCCCATAACCTTTGCCTTGAGCGCGGTGATCGACTTGCAACGCATGCAAGGTCGCACTGTGTTCATCGGCCCAGGCCGGCAACACGGGCGGGCGTTTGAGCAGCAGGAAGGCCACGGGAACCTCCTCGGCCAGTAGCGCAAATCCCTTGACGCCGGGGCCGGGTTTGGACAGCAAGGTGTGCAATGCACCGTGGATGTCGCCGGAGAATTTAATCTGCTCTTTATGCACTTCGATGGCCTCGATCTGCTGGCGCTGGCGCGCGTTCAGGCTTTCGTAAGGCACGAGTCGGGTTGTCACTGGAGTGTCCTTTTTCCAACAAAATAGGCGTTGGATTCTAACGAGTTTGCATTCATGGATTATTTTTATTTCGACTGTCGATTTGGCGGTGCGCCAGACGACTAAGGGTGTCTTCACAACAAAAACCACGGAGAACCACCATGAACGCAACCCAAGAAATCCAGGCCCTGATCGACACCTATCGTGAGGCGGTCATCGCCAAGGACGTCAAAGAACTCATGCAGCTGTATGCCGACGACATCGTCTCCTACGACGCGGTCAAGGCCTTGCAGTTTCGCGGCAAGGCGGCTTACCGCGCGCATTGGGAAGAGTGCATGGAAATGTGCCAGGGCGCGCACACGTTCGACTTCGCCCACTTGAACATCGTCGCGGACGAGCACATCGCCTTCGCTCACTGGCTGGCCCATTGCGGCGGCACCAACGAACAAGGTGAAACCCAGGCCTGCTGGATGCGTGTGACCGCCTGCTATCGGCGCGATGCCGGGCAATGGCGCATCGTCCATGAACACTGGTCGGCCCCGTTCGACATGACCAGCGGCACGGCGCTGTTCAACCTTGAACCCTGATCACCGGGCTGTTTATCGGGAAGCAGCGCCAAAACGCCAATCAGCAGCCATAGTTGATCAGTTCGATCCGGGAGAGCCCACATGAAGTACCTATGCCTGGTCTACAGCAACGAACAGGAGTTGCACTCGCTGCCCGACAGTCCCCATGACGCCGAGTGCATGGCCTACGCCGAGGCGATCCAGGGCAGCGGCCGGATGATCGCAGCCGAGGCGCTGGAATCGGTGCAGACCGCGACCACCGTGCGCATGCGCAACGGCAAGATGTCGATCACCGATGGCCCGTTCGCCGAAACCAAGGAGCAGTTGGCCGGCTTCTACCTGATCGATGCCAAAGACCTCAATGAAGCGATCCAGGTCGCCGGCAACATCCCGGCGGCCCGGGTCGGCAGCGTCGAGGTGCGGCCCGTTCGCCAATTGAATCCCTGAATAACAAGCACAAGACAGGAGATCCCCATGAGTCCGCAACCCTATAAACATCAGCCTGCCGAATTCGAGCTGTCCATCAGTCGTCTGATCGACGCGCCGCGCCGCAAGCTCTTCCGCGCCTGGACCGAGCCGGCCTTGCTCACTCAATGGTGGGGACCGCATGGCATGACCACCCCGGAGTGCGAAATGGATCTGTGGGTCGGCGGCCAGTTTCGCACCCTGATGCGCGCACCGGACGGGACTGAGTATCCGACCATGGGAGTCTTCCTGGAAATCGTCGCGCCTGAACGCCTGGTGTTCACCGACGCGTTCACTCCCGGGTGGATTCCTTCGGGCAAACCCTTCATGTCGGCCGAAGTGACCCTCGAAGACAAGGACGGCAAAACCCTCTACACCGCCCGGGCCATGCACTGGTCCGAAGAAGATCGTCAGGCCCACGAGGCCATGGGGTTTTACGATGGCTGGGGACAAAGCCTCGATCGCTTGGTGATGCTGGTGACTGAAGGCATGCCGGACTGATGACTGACGCTTCGGTCACGGCTCGGGTCGAGCAGGTCTACCGCGAAGAGTCGCGGCGGATTCTGGCGACGCTGATCCGTTTGCTTGGCGATTTCGACCTCGCCGAAGAGGCCCTGCACGAGGCATTTTTCGTCGCGGTCGAGCGTTGGCAGCGTGACGGCGTGCCGGATAACCCGCGCACGTGGCTGGTGTCCACCGGTCGCTTCAAGGCCATTGATGTGTTGCGTCGGCGGGCACGTTTTGCCGCGTCCCGGCCGATGTTGATTGCTCAACTGGAGGAGCTGGAACAGGCCGACTGGAGTGATGAGGACGTGGAAGACGATCGTTTGCGGTTGATCTTCACCTGTTGTCACCCGGCCCTCGCGTCGGATGCCCAGGTGCCGTTGACCCTGCGCGAAGTGTGCGACCTGACCACGGAGGAAATTGCCCGCGCCTTTCTCTCGGCACCGGCGACCATCGCCCAGCGCATCGTGCGCGCCAAAGCGAAAATCCGTGACGCGAAAATCCCTTATCAAGTGCCGACACTGGCGGAACTGCCCGAGCGTCTCGACAGTGTGCTGAGGGTGATTTACCTGGTGTTCAACGAAGGTTACTCGGCGTCTGTCGGCGCCGAACTGACCCGCGAGGACCTGACCCGCGAAGCGATCCGGCTCGGGCGGCTGTTGATGGAGTTGCTGCCGGAATCGGAAGTGATAGGGCTGCTGGCGTTGATGCTGTTGCATGAATCACGACGCCCGGCCCGCACGTCGGCGAGCGGTGAACTGATTGTGCTGGATGAACAGGACCGCTCGTTGTGGGATGCCGGGATGATTGCCGAAGGTTGCGCGCTGGTGGAGGCGGCGCTGACCACCGGACGGTTCGGGCCTTATTGCCTGCAAGCGGCGATTGCGGCGGTGCACGCCGAAGCGCCCACGGCGGGGGAGACCGACTGGCAGCAGATTGTGGGTTTGTATGACGTGCTGCTGGCGGCGGTGCCTTCACCGGTGATTGAGTTGAACCGTGCAGCGGCGATCTCCAGGCGAGACGGACCGTTGGCGGGGCTGGTGTTGGTGGACGGGATTCTGGGTCGGGGTGATCTGCTGGATTACCACTTGGCGCATTCGGCGCGGGCGGAGTTTTGTCGGCAGTTGGGGAGGCGTGAAGAGGCGCGGGCGGCGTATGAACGGGCGCTGGAATTGACACAGCAGGTGCCGGAGCGGCGGTTTATCGAGGCGCGGATCAAGGCGCTGAGGTGATGTGAACCGACGGGCCCCATCGCGAGCAGGCTTTCTCCTACGGGGGGGCGTACACAAATTTTGTGATCACCGCGATCCACTGTGGGAGCGAGCCTGCTCGCGATAAGGTCCGCAGGACTTTCATTCCAGCAGCTTGCCGAGCAACCAGCTCCCTGCCGGCCCCGGCGGATGCAGCCGCGACCACAAGGCATCGACAAACACCGGTTTCGGCCAGCCCCGCACGTCCAGCTCCTGCAATGTCCCCGGGCCAAACCGCTCCACCAACCATCGCGGCAACGGTGCCCAGCCAAACCCGCCCTGGGCCATTTCCAGCAGCATCAGGTAACTCGGCGCCGACCAGACGCGTCCCTTCGCACGGCTTTCATACGGATTGACGATCGTCGCCAGTCGCAACTCCCGATGCTTTTGCAACACGTCTTGATCGACGAGGCCCAGCGCTGCCAATGGATGCTCGCGGGACACGAACAGGGCAATTTCCGTGCGTTCATCCACGGTCGAGCTGACCAGGTCCGGCGGGTAACTGTCCTGCTTTTCGGCAAAGGCCACATGCGCCCGGCCGCTTTGCACCAAGGCCACCAGGTCATCGCATTCAGCGATCAGGCATTCGAGTTCAAGGTCCGGATAACGCTGATCGAACGCGCTCAACGCCGCTTCGAAACGGTCGGACTGATAAGTGTCGGAAATCGCCACCGTCAACTTCGGCTCAACCCCTTGGGACAGCAGACTGGCGGTCATTGCCAGGCGGCTGGTGGCGGCCAGGATCTCCTCGGCCCGCTGCAGCATCACGTGCCCGGCCGGGGTCAGGCTCGGCTTGCGGCTGCTGCGGTCGAACAGGACCAGGTTCAGATCGATTTCAAGGCTGGCAACCGCTGCACTGATGGTCGACTGGCTGCGGCCGAGTTTGCGTGCTGCCGCAGAAAACGAACCTTGCGTCGCCGCCTGGACAAACGCTTGCAACACTTCCTGAGAAGCCATGAACTATCGCCTTTGTCGATGGTTATTGGTTAGGAAGTATCGACGTAGGGCTGGATGATGGCAACCACAGTCACTCAGAGATTCCTGATCATGAGCGTCAACAAATCCATCACTGAACGTATTTTCCAGGCCATCGCTTTCGAAGTGCTGGCCATCCTGATCTGTACGCCGCTCCTGGCGTGGATCATGGACAAACCGATGCTCGAGATGGGCGTCGTCACGTTGGTCATCGCCGCCCTGGCGCTGGCCTGGAACGTGGTCTTCAACGGGCTGTTCGACCGTTTGCTCAAACGCTACGGCATCGTGCACAACGCCTGGGTACGGGTTGTCCATGCGCTGTTGTTCGAAGGCGGGCTGGTGGCGATGGGGGTGCCGCTGATTGCGTGGTGGCTGAACGTCAGCCTGTGGCAGGCGTTCCTGCTGGATATCGGCGTGTTGCTGTTTTTCCTGCCATACACCTACGTGTATCACTGGGCGTATGACGTGGTGCGTGAGCGCATGTTGATGGTGTCCACTGCTCGTTAATCCAGAGTGAACCGTTTTTGTGGCGAGGGAGCTTGTCGGATCGCCGCACCGTCCCGCTCGAATGCGAAGCGCCTCGCAAAATCTTCGACAGTTACCGAGATTTTGGGGCTGCTTCGCAACCCAGCGGGAGCGAGCTCCCTCGCCACAGGTTCAGGGGTTACAGGAACATCCCACCGGACGCTTCAACGCGCTGGCCGTTGATCCACTGGCTGCCCGGCGCCAGCAGTAAAGCAATCGCAGCGCCGATGTCATCCGGCTGACCCACCCGACCCAACGCGGTATTGCCGGCAATGTAGCTGTTCACGTCGCTGTTATCGCGCACGGTGCCACCGCCGAAATCGGTTTCGATGGCGCCCGGTGCCAGGGTGTTCACGGAAATGCCGCGGGCACCGAGTTCCTT
>LNAP01005414.1_pt1 | contig 11344 bp, 7 predicted proteins | sample 602601 | NCBI WGS metagenome assembly LNAP01 (sample SAMN02440304, study PRJNA202911) | soil metagenome | biome: Subtropical and temperate rainforests or woodlands; isolation source: soil samples (1 kg each in a 20% v/v slurry with milli Q water) were... ...
GGCGATCAAGATCACCGACCTCCAACTGAACCCGTCGTTTCGGAACCGGCCTGCGCAGCCCTGATCGAGCCATGCTCCGCGCTTTGCCTGTACAGTCGCTGCTCGCACCATAACCCCATACCATGACGTTGGAGTCGCCATGGCCAAAATGTCTGTCCGTTCCACCTACGCGCTGGATGAGCAGACGACGCAGCGCATCCGGCACCTGGCGCGCGTCTGGGGCGTATCACAGGCCGAAGTGATCCGCCGTTCCGTGGCGCACGCCGCTGCACAGCAGGATGAGGCCGCGCCGTCGCCGGCCGAGGTCGTCGCCCACTATCAGCATCAGCCGTTGCCGCGCACCGAGGCGCAAACACGCCGGCTGATCGCCTCGCTGCGCGCCGCGCGACATGCGGATGATGCGCACCGCGCCGGAAAACGCTGAGCGTGCTCCATTTCGACACCAACGTCCTGATCGCGCTGCCGCACTGGGCGCGGGAGGGGCACCCGGCTGTTGCGCGCGTCCTGGCCGGGGAAGCCGTCGCTGTCAGTGCGCTGGTCTGGTACGAGTTTCTTTCCGGCCCACTGGCGGAAACGGAGGCCGGCCTGGCGCGCGCATTCATCGAAGGACGCATCCTGCCGGTCGGCGAGGACGCCGCCGAGCTGGCGGCCGAGCTGTTCAATGCCGCCGGCCGCAAACGCACGCTCAAGACGGATGCGCTCATTGCGGCGACGGCAATCCGGGCCAAGGCCGAATTCGTCACCCTGAACAGTGCGGATTTCGAGCCCTTCGTCAGCCAGGGTCTGCGCCTGTTCCCTTTGCCGGCCTGAGCACGCGTGGACGTGCACATAGCCCACCGCGAGCAGTTTGAGCGAAGTTATTAAAGTTATTTAAATTTTATAATTTAAATAAACTTGATATAGACTGGGCGCATGGACCCGATCACCAATCCCTACACGCCAGGCGCCGGCACGCCTCCCCCGGAACTCGCCGGCCGTGACGATCTGCGCGAGACGGTGCGGATCGCCACCGAGCGGGCGCGCGCGGGACGGGCCGCCAAAAGCGTGCTTCTGGTGGGTTTGCGCGGGGTGGGCAAGACGGTTCTGTTGGACCGCATGCGTGAGGACGCAGAGGCGGCCGGCATGCAGACCTTGCGGATCGAAGCGCCAGAGGGGCGTTCCTTGCCGGCCATGCTCGCGCCTCAGTTGCGTCAGGCGCTGCTCCGGCTATCCCGCAACGAACAAGCCCGGGAGTTTGGCCACCGTGCCTTGCGCGCACTGGCCGGTTTCGCGAGGGGCTTGAAGATCAAATACCAGGACATCGAGGTCGGGCTCGACTTCGAGCCCGAGCCTGGGCTCGCCGACAACGGCGACCTGGAGCACGACTTGCAGGCGCTGCTGGAAGCGGTCGGTTTGGCGGCGCAGAAGGCCGGCACGGCGCTGATCCTGTTCGTTGACGAGCTGCAGTACGTCGAAGAGGAGCAACTCGCGGCTCTGATTACCGCGCTGCACCGGGCGGCGCAGCGGCAACTGCCCGTCATGATGGTCGGTGCCGGACTGCCTCAGTTGCCGGGGCGCATGGGGCGCGCAAAATCCTACGCGGAGCGGCTGTTCGATTTTCCCGATGTCGGCCCTTTGCCGGCCGACCCGGCACGGATTGCCATTCAGAAACCGGCGGCCGAGCAGGGCGTTGACTTCGAGCCCGGCGCGCTGCGGCGCATCGTCTTGGAAACCCAGGGTTATCCCTACTTTCTGCAGGAGTGGGGCAAGCATGTCTGGGATGTCGCTACTGCGTCTCCGATCGTCGAGAGCGACGTCGAGCAGGCTTCGCGCGAAGCCATCGCCGCGCTGGACGAAAGCTTTTTCCGCGTGCGATTCGACCGGTTGACGCCGGCGGAGAAGCGCTACCTGCGTGCCATGGCGGAGCTCGGTCCGGGGCCGCACCGCTCCGGAGACATTGCACAAGTTCTGGGCAAGAAAGTGACGGCGCTGGGTCCCACGCGCAACCAGCTCATCGCCAAGGGCATGGTCTGGAGCCCCAGCCACGGTGACACCGCCTTCACGGTCCCGATGTTCGACGAATTCATGAAGCGCAACATGCCCGGCGACGACTGGCGGAAAAGCTGAGGTTCAGGCCGGTGCACTTCCGCATCGCCGACACCTTCACCGCCAGCCTGGCGCGGCTGACCGGCGATGAGCAGAAGGCCGCCAAGACCACGGCCTTCGACCTGCAATTGAACCCCGCCAGTCCGGGCATGAGTTTCCACAAGCTGGACCGCGCCAAGGACAAGCACTTCTGGTCGGTGCGGGTCAGCGACGACATCCGCATCATCGTCCACCGGACCGATGCCAGCCTGCTGCTGTGCTACGTGGATCACCACGACAAGGCCTACCAGTGGGCCGAGCGGAGGCGGCTGGAGACGCACCCGAAGACCGGCGCGGCGCAACTGGTGGAGATTCGCGAGCGGGTGCAGGAAATCGCGGTTCCGAAGTGCGTGGAATCTGTGCAAGCCGCGCCGGCCCAGCCGCTGCTGTTTGCGGGCATCGCGGAAGACACGCTGCTCGGCTACGGCGTACCCCGGGAATGGTTGGCCGATGTGCTCGGCGCCACCGAAGACAGCCTGCTGGCTTTGGCCGATCACCTGCCGGGCGAGGCGGCGGAAGCGCTGCTGGAGCTGGCCACGGGCGGTACGCCGAAGGCCGCGCCGGTGGTCGTGCCGCAGGTGAGCCCCTTCGATCATCCGGACGCGCAGCGGCGTTTCCGGGTGATGAGCAACGTGGAGGAGCTGGAGCGCGCGCTGAGTTTTCCGTGGGACAAGTGGACGGTGTTCCTGCACCCCGCCCAGCGCGAGTGGGTGGAGCGGGATTACAACGGCCCGGCGCGGGTGTCCGGCTCGGCCGGCACCGGCAAGACCATTGTTGCCCTGCACCGGGCGGTCTATCTGGCGCGCCGGCATCCCGAGGCGCGGGTGTTGCTCGCCACGTTCTCGGACACGCTGGCCAGCGCGCTGCGGATTCGGTTGCGGCGGCTGATCGGCAGCGAGCCGCGCCTGGCTGAGCGGCTGGAGGTGCTGGCCATGGACGCGCTGGCGGAGCGGCTGTACGCCGCGCAGTTCGGCCCGGCGCAGATCGCCTCGCGCGAACAGGTTCAGGCCTTGCTCGCGACCGCCGTGGCGGATGTGGGCGGCGTGAAGTTCAGCCCGCGTTTCCTGCTCGGCGAGTGGCAGGACGTGGTGGACGCCTGGCAGCTCGAATCCTGGGAGGCGTACCGGGACGTGCGGCGCCTGGGCCGCAAGACGCGCTTGGCCGAAGCCCAGCGCGCGGCGTTGTGGGCGGTGTTCGAGCGCGTGCGGGCAGGTTTGCGGCAGCAGGGCTTGCTGACCCATGCGCAGTTGTTCAACCGACTGACCGACGCCCTGTCGTCCCGGCCGCCGCCGTTCGATTTCGCGGTGATCGACGAATGTCAGGACATCGGCGTGCCGCAACTGCGGTTTCTGGCTGCGCTGGGCGGTGAGCGTGCGAATGCGCTGTTCTTTGCCGGCGATCTGGGTCAGCGCATTTTCCAGCAGCCATTTTCGTGGAAAGCGCTGGGTGTGGACATCCGCGGCCGGGCGCGCACGCTGCACGTCAACTACCGCACCTCGCACCAGATTCGCCGCCAGGCGGATCGTTTGCTGGGGCCGCAGGTGGCCGACGTGGATGGCAACACCGAGGAGCGGGGCGGCACGGTGTCGGTGTTCAACGGGCCGCAACCGGTGGTACGGGTATTCGACACGGTGGCGGCCGAGGCTGTCTCCGTCGGCGAGTGGCTCCAGTCCCTGGCGGCCGACGGCATCGCCGCGCACGAGATGGGCGTGTTCGTGCGCTCCGAGGCACAGCTCGACCGCGCTGCGCAGGCCGCGCGCCTTGCGGGCCTTCCCTGGAAGACGCTCGATGAACGCGTCGAAACCGGGCACGGGACGCTCGCCATCGGCACCATGCACCTCGCCAAGGGTCTCGAGTTCCGAGCCGTGGCGGTGATGGCGTGCGACGACGAAGTCATCCCCTTGCAGGAGCGCATCGAGACCGTGGCCGACCAAAGCGACCTCGAAGAGGTCTACGACACCGAGCGCCACCTGCTCTACGTGGCCTGCACCCGCGCGCGGGAGCACTTGCTGGTGAGCGCAGTGGACCCGGCATCCGAATTTCTGGACGACTTCAACGCCAGCGAAGGGCATTGAGACGGTCAGACACGGCGCGCGCCCACACGGGTCGGCCGGGCAAATTTCAACTCATGCTCCACGCACTGCGACCGCGCACGTCGGGGACGGCTAGTTTTGGTTTCGGCACGGACCGTTGCGGTCACTACCAAGACGCCCGAGCTGCTAGTCTCCGCCGCGTTATCCGCGCGATCCAGAGTGGCGCACTTCAAGATCGGGATGGTCCCGGCCACCCATTGGTATGAAGCTCTTCTGAGGCGAAGCAAGACCATTGCGCCAGTATGGCAGGATAAGCATCACTGCTTGATTGCGAAGGCGCGAGGAATACATGGACATCGTGACGCGTGGTGCTGTGGCCGCGGATTTCGACGCTCTCAAGTACGGCTCTATTTTCATCGGGAAGTGTGCTGACGAGCCCGGTTTCCACGCCATCAAGGCAGTGGAAGTAGATCGTAACCGGGACCATGTAGTGATCGTCGGGCCATTTCTTCGGGACGACGAAGGCGTTCCGGGCGCGTACAGTAGCGGCATATTGGAACGCCCCGACTGTGTTCTTGACGTCACTTCCTGTTGCGCGTTTCTGCCTTCCCTGAAGACGGAGCATGTGGACGCGACAGCCTCAAGGCGGGGCGTCGGGCAGGTATTCCTGACGTCAGAGGGCGGTGTGTTGCTACGCATCCGTATGTGGCAGGCGCGTCCTACTTGGCAGCCGGCGTTCTTGGATGTCAGCACTGGCAAGATCAGTGCAGCCCCGCCTACCGGGCCGCTGGTGGCGACCAGTCACTGGTCGCTGGTGACGACAACCGAGCCGCGTACCGTGCTATTCGAACACCCGCCGCCGTGATCCGCGGTAGCACGGAAGCCCGCCATCCCTGAGCAGCCTGCGGGGTCTGCGTGTCTGTAGCGTATGCGGCAGCCAACGTACGCAGGAGCTGCCTATAGAGGAAACGGGCGGCGGGACTGCCCGCGGTCCGGGAAATTCATCAGCGGTCAGGTGCGGCGGGATCGGAATATTGATGTGGGTCTCTCGACCCGGATTACCGCCGTCCGGGCAATCCAGCTCCTCCGGATTCGCGTGTAGTCCGGGATTTTTTTGGCACCGGGTCGCCCCATAGGGTTTTTGGACGAACGTGATCATGGGCGCTACGCAGTCATCGCATTACACCGCCGAACCGTCTCGTCTCGCGCGGGATCGGCTGGCGCTGCGCGTGTGGGCCGCTCCCCCAGCGCCGTACAGTGGCTACGGGGTCGCCGTGGCCGTGAACAGCCGCGAGATCCCCATCGCCACCACATCGGTCTACGCGCTGGCCCACTCGGTGATCGAGCCGGGTGAGCACTTCATCAGCACCTGCTCGTGCGGCGACCCGGGATGCGCTGGAATCCAGTCGGGTGTGCTGGTGCGACATGAGCCCGGTCTGGTTGTCTGGTACGCGCCCGCTGAGTTCCTCATCCGCGAGGACCAGGCCGGGAGCCTCCCGCACACGGGGTTCCGCTTCGATCGCAATGCCTATCGACGCGAGGTGATCCGCTGCCTGCGCGAGTTGATTCGGCGCGGGCAGGCCGTGGCGCTCAATGAAAAGCCGTTCGCGGTGTTGACCGATACGGTCGATCTGTACGAGACGCTGCTCCAGAAGGTCCTGGCGGGAAGCAAGGCAAAGGCTCCCGCCGCACCGTCCGCCCAAGACCGCCTGATGGATGCGATCCACCGCTGCGACCGCAACGCCATGGACTGCGCCCTCGCCGATGGCGCTGACCTGCTCGATGCAGTCGGGGCTGCCGAGGCGCCGTGGGCGTACGCGCTGAGTTCGCTCCCCTTCCAGGGCCACAGGGCCTGCGACTTCATCCTCCATGCCGGTGCCCGACTGCGGGGACGACTCAAAGGCGCCCGCCTGCGTACGTTCTGCCTGCAGACGATCATCAACGACTGGACCGCGGACGTGCTCTACCGGCTTGGTCGTCCGGGCGCAGCGCTGGCCCTGACCGCCCACGAGGTGGACCGTTGCCGCCAGTGGGTCGAACGGTCCCGGCTCGCGGTCGAGGCGAGCCTTGTTGCCGATGATGCCGACCGGGACGGGGACCGGTGGGCGGCATGCCTGGAGGGCCGGCGACGCCTGCTCGAACTGCGGCTGATGCAGGAGGCGCTCGAGCGCATCGCCAAGGAGCGCGCGACGGGGCGCTGATCGGCTGCGGCCGTGCGTTCTTCGGATGTCACCCTGCTCCCTGCTGGGCCGCTCGTGCGCGGCGGCGGCAGGCTGTGGCCGTCCTCCTCGAACGCGCGCCAGCACCATCAGCGCTGTTGGTTCCGCCGTACACGCCGGCGGCCGTCCCTAGGTGGGGCCGGCCTGGTCGGCTTGGCCACGTCCATTACGCAGACCTGGATCAGCTGCTGCTCGGCGCCGCGGAGCAGTGCGCATAGTTCGTCTTCCAGCTCGCAAGCTGTTGTTGGCCTTGTGCCAGTAGCCGGGTTCGGACGCAGCCCGCCATTGCCGAACCAGAAAACCAGATAGATGCCATAGTCTGCCGCCCCGGGGTCGCGCGCGTACCGCGGGATGAGCTGCTCGTGCATGGCGTGCCAAAGATCGGCGTGGCAATCGCGCTTGATTTCGATGGGCACGTTGAAGCCATCCGAACCGCCGAAGGAAACCCGGATGTCCGCACGTCTGTCATCGGCGTAATGCCCTTCCGGCTGTGCGTCGATGTTCAGTACCCGTAGCCGTTCGCGCAGCCGGTCCAGCAAGGTGTCCCGACACGCATCCTCGACCCGTGCTGCGGTCGGCCTAGCGTGCCGGTCCAGATTCCAGAACTGCTTATAACCGTCGGTATTGCCGTGCCGGATTTCTTGGGCGAGGTCGCGAAGCGTTTCGCCCGTCAGGGCAGCCAAATCCGCCACGTTTGCCGGCTGGCCTTGGACCAGCGTTTGCTGCACCTGCAGCGGCGAGGGATGCCGGTACGCGGCTTCGCGATACACGACCCGCTGCGCGTGCTGGCTGGTTCGCAGGGCCGGCCACCAGGCTTCCAGTCGGGGAGCGTCCAGCAATGCCGCGATCTGCTGTGTGGCGGATTCAGTCGGATCGGCCCCAAGGCGATGGATCAGCTGCTCGACGAGTTCGGACGCTTCCATCTCCGGCGTGACCGAAAAGCGCCCAGAAGGCCAGGGCACGTGCGGAACAACAGGGCCGAGCAGTCCAATCAGCGCCCCGAGCGTGCTCGCCGGCATTTCGATGCCGAGGTCTTTGCGTCCGCCGCGCTCCGACAAAAACGCCAGCAGGTGTTGTGCACGGTCGGGATCCTGGCCCACGAACTCGCAAAGCCCTTGCGTGTAGCCCGCCGGATCGAGCACGGCGGCGCAGGCCAGCAGGTACGTCCGTTGGGCATCATCCACATCCTGCCGCGCCAGGCGTGCCTGGATGAGCGTGGCCATCTCGTCGGCTTCGACGTGCTTGAGGCCCGCTTTGAGCAAACCCTTGAGGTCATGCAACCGCTGTACGCTCGCGACTGGCGGGAACAGTCGCAGCAGCCGGGGAATGGCCAGCCGCGCCACGCCGGCGTAGCTCTCGTCGCATTGCAGCGCATAGAGATTGGTGATGGTCTTGTCCGCCGAGGCGAACAGTCGTGCCGCATAGGTCGTGAACACGTTCGCATAAAGATCGGGGCGTGCTCTTGCCAGGGCTTTGACCCACTCGGGCGAATCGTCAGGACCGTCCGTCAGATAAAACGCCACAACTCGTTCCAGCGATACGTCTGGCCAGGCCAGAAAAGTGGCGGGGCTCTCTGTGAAGTGCTCTTTTGCCGCGACTAGACATGGCAGGCAGATGAGGCGCCCTTTGCTGTCGAGGTCGAGCTTCAATATGTCTGCCACGTCCGGCAGGTCGGGCCGGAAGGGCACTTGGCGCAAACCGCTGAGCGCCGCCTGTACCAGTTCGGTATCGCCGTCGAGTAGTGCCTCGAGCCGCGCGATTGAGGTCCCTCCGGTCACCTCGGCATGAAGAGCCTCGTATGCCCTCGCCAGCTCGTGAAATTTTTCTGGTTGACCGAGACCCGTCTGTAACCCGGGCATGGATGCCCTAAACGCTCGCATTCGCGCCCTGCGGCGGTCGGCTTGCTCCTGCGCCCACTCCCGTTCCTGTACCACCAATTCCTGGTCCAGGTCGGGGAGTTCGCAGTAAAGCGCACGCTGCCAGCGTTCCTGAAATTGAGGGCGCGCCTTTACCCACTCTTCAAAGAAATCAAACGAAAGGCCTTCGTGCCCGCGTTCCTGGTAGAGGCACCTGACCCCCTGCTCGAACAGCTCCTCGGACTGCTTGACGTCCGGACAGGTTTCCGCTCGTGACAGCAACCAGCATCCAAGGTCATCGGGCACGTTCGCGCCATAGAGGCGGCGTTGGCAACGAAAGAACGCGGGCCGCTCCGGATCCCACAGCGCATCGATGGCGCAGGCCATCACCTCCTTGTATCGGTCAGGCTGAGCTGAGAGCCACGCCAGCACGCGTCGCTGAAGGTCACCGTCTAGCCTGGGATGGCCATGCTCGTCCAAGCCCAAGCCAAGCCAAGCGTACAAGCGCGCGGCCTCGATCTGCTCACCCCATTCTTCAAGCCCCCTCACCAGGAGCTTGCCGGCCATGTTCTGCGTCCAATGCGTGCGGCGGAGCGATGCAGGCAGGCCAGGGATCGGCAGTGCGTCCAGCAGTACCGGGATATGGTCTGCCGGCGCCTTCTTGGCGAGCCGGTCCATCCAGAAGAGCAAGTATCGGCCGAACCGATTGGGATCCTTGGGGACATGCAAAAAATCCAGCAGCCGGGGCACGGTGAGCCAAACGGGATATAGCGTGTCGAGACAGAGCCCGAGGAGTTCGTCGGAATCGTCTGCCACGCGGCCGGTACCGAGGTCGTCGAGCAGCCTGTCCAGCTGGGGATCGTCTGGCGGTAAATGGCGCAAGTACGCCTGCAGGGCGCCATAGCGAACGGCTGGCCAGCGATCATCCTCGCGGACAACCGACAGCAGAACATCGTGCAGCGCCGGGAGCGACGGACCGTAATGCAGGGCGTCCACTACGCAGTCCGTCAGCGCTTGATGGGCCGGTTCACGCGAGGGCGAGGTCAGGAGGTCTCGAAAGACCTTTTCCATGTCCGGCGTGCACAGCGCGCCGAAGGGCCGCGCAGCCCAGGAGTTTCGGCGAAAGCCCGGATCGTCGCCCGCCAGCCTCGCCAGTTGTTGCAGCACGGTCGATTTGTCGGAGGTCCCGAAGCTGCGCACGTCGCCGTACAGCACCACGCCGAGCGGATCGGCGGCGATCAGGCGGGTTCGCTGCGCGGAACAATGTACGGCCAGCCAGGCGTGCAGACCGCGCAGCCCCGAAATCACCACGCCATCCGCGCCGGTCATGAGGGCAAGCACCCGGCTCACCGGCAGCCCATCCGCGATCAGCCGGGCGAGATGCTGCCCTGCCAGGTACTCGGCGATGGTCCGGTGAACCGGGGCGGAACGTGCCGTGCCGCCCTGCCCGATGAACAGCCGTGTGGCGAGCGCGGCTCGCACCGCTGTCGGATCCTGAAAATCTTCGGCCGACAGTTCCCCCGCCCGGGTCGGCGCAAGAGCGATCGACGGTTCGCCCGCCAACAGCAGCACCGAGCACAGGTGGCCAGCGGCACCGAGGAGCATTTCCGAAGCTATCTGTCCACCTGGCCACGCCGCACGATGGTCGGAGTTGGTTTCACTCGTCGACTCTCGGCACGCGAGTTCGAAGACTTCCTTCTTGCTGTCAGGCCACTGTCCTCCCCGTGTGGCTTTGACCAGAAGGTCCAAGGTCTGGGGATTTGCCAGAAGATCGTCCAAGCCATGCGCCCGGGATGAATCGAGGAAGACCTGCGCGTCCGGAACGTCGCCCCGACCGTCGAGGATCTCGCGTACCTGCGGACCGGTCAGTGGATCGAGGCGCAACGTGACGATCTCGCCGCCCGGCGCAACCGCTTGGAGGTTGACCCGGTCGTTGTCCCCCAGCCAGTCGGCCTCGCGACAGGACAGGCGAAACCACGGGCGGCCGAGCTGGTCCAGCTTGCGGCGAATCTGGTCCAGCGGGACCCGGCCGTCGCCACCGGCGGCGCGCGTTTCGTCCAGACCGTCGATGAACAAGGTCCGGTTACGCCACCCCGCCCTGATGTCGAAGGTCAGGAAATCGCGGGCAGATATTAATAACCCGCTTGTCGCCTGCGCTTCGGCTTTGAAGCTCGACGTTTTTCCGGCGCCCGGGTCGCCGAGCAACACGTAGGCCGGCGTTGCCCTGTATTCCGCCAGGCTGCGGGGCTGAGGCAGTTGACCGTCGCCTGTGACTTCGGTGCAGGTTCGGGGAACGAGCTTGGTCACGTACTTCGCCTCTCCGAGCACTCGATGGCCCACTTCCGGGCACCTGCCAAGATACGCGGCAGCTTAGTTTCGCGCTTGGCTGTAGGCAAAGCCCCGCACGCCACATCAGGTTAACGATCCCGACCTACTCCTTGGCTCCTATACCCGCATCCTAGCGCGCAGCGCGTTCCCCGCGATGGGCATGGGTGCATCCAAGCTCATGCCATTGTTAGATTGGCTTCTTTGCTTCAGGCGAGGCCCTGCGATCTTGGCCAACACCGGCCTCAACGCCCTCCCCGCGCCGCGGCAGCAACGAATGGCGCGTAGGTGAAGCCCATCCGCTCGTTGATCGCGGTCAGGCGCGCGACGATGCGCTCAATCACGGCCGGCGACTCGGCGGACACCTCGGCGACCAGGGCCTCGTAGAAATGACGGGTGCGTTCGACTTCGTAAGCGCGCTCGAGGAGCTTGAGACAGGTCTCCAACAGATCGTTGCGCAGCCGCACCGAGCCGGCGAGCGTCTTGGGCGAGGCGATGCGCACCTTGCCATCTTCGTCCTTGCGCGCGGCGTGGTCGCGTAGCAGCTCGGCGTCGCGGTAGAGGTCTTGCGCCGCACCCAGCAAATCCCAACTCGTGAAGGCGCGCGCGCCCTCCTTGGCCACCTGCGCCGGCGAAAGTGAACCTTCGGGGTCCGGAAGCTGGGCGGCGGCGTGCGCAATGAGCTGGCCCTTATCGAGCCCGGCGCGCCGCAGCCGGTGAACCCGGCCACCGGCGAGGTGCTTGGCACCGTGCATGCGTCCAGCGCCGCCGATTACGAAGTGATCGT
>LNAP01005415.1_pt1 | contig 11344 bp, 10 predicted proteins | sample 602601 | NCBI WGS metagenome assembly LNAP01 (sample SAMN02440304, study PRJNA202911) | soil metagenome | biome: Subtropical and temperate rainforests or woodlands; isolation source: soil samples (1 kg each in a 20% v/v slurry with milli Q water) were... ...
GACCAGCACCGACAAGCCCACGCTGATCGTCTGCAAGACCGCCATCGGCAAGGGCAGCCCGAACCGCGCCAACACCGCCAAGGCCCACGGCGAGCCCCTTGGTTCTGAAGAAATCAACCTCACCCGCGCCGTGCTGGGCTGGTCGCACGAGCCCTTCGTGATTCCCGAATCGGTCTATGCCGACTGGGATGCCAAGGCCGCCGGGGAAGCCGCTGAGGGCGAATGGACCCTGCGCTTTGCCGCCTACGAGGCCGCCTACCCGGAACTGGCGTTTGAGTTGACCCGTCGCATGCGCGGCGACCTGCCCAAGGAATTCGCCCAGGTGGCGGTGGACACCGTGGTCGGCGCCCACACCAAGGCCGAAACCGTGGCCAGCCGCAAGGCCAGCCAGCTGGCGCTGGAGGCCTTCACCGCCGCGCTGCCCGAGCTGCTGGGCGGCAGCGCCGACCTGACCGGCTCCAACCTGACCAACACCAAGAGCACGCCCGCGCTGCGCTTTGATGACGAAGGCAAGGTGGTCAAGACCGAGGCCGGTCAGATTGGCCGCCACATCAACTACGGCGTGCGCGAATTCGGCATGGCCGCCATCATGAACGGCGTGGCGCTGCATGGCGGTTTCATTCCCTACGGCGGTACCTTCCTGACCTTCAGCGACTACAGCCGCAACGCCATCCGCATGGCCGCGCTGATGAAGCAGCGCGTGATCCATGTCTTCACGCACGACTCCATCGGCCTGGGGGAAGACGGCCCCACGCACCAGTCGGTGGAGCACGCCGCCAGCCTGCGCCTGATCCCCAACCTCGACGTGTGGCGCCCCGCCGACACGGCCGAGACCGCCGTGGCCTGGAGCGTGGCCCTGTCCAACCGCAACAAGCCCACCGCCCTGCTGCTGAGCCGCCAAAACCTGCCCTATGCCCCCAAGCGCGACCTGGGCGACATCAGCCGCGGCGCCTATGTGCTCAGCGAGCCATCGGACGTGGGCCTCAAGAAAAAGCCCGTGGCGGTGATCATCGCCACCGGCTCTGAAGTGCAGCTGGCTCTGAAGGCCCAGCGCCTGCTGGCCGACAAGAAGGTGGCCGTGCGCGTGGTCTCCATGCCCAGCACCACCACCTTCGATCGCGAAGATACCAAGTACAAGAGCAGCGTGCTGCCCGCTGGCGTGCCCCGTGTGGCCGTGGAAATGGGCGTGACCGACGGCTGGTGGAAGTACGGCTGCGCCGCCGTGGTGGGCATCGACACCTACGGTGAGTCGGCCCCCGCACCCGTGCTGTTCAAGCACTTCGGTTTCACCGAAGAAAACGTGGCCGACACAGTGTTGGTCGCCATCGGCGCCGCCCGCCTGAAGCCCGCCAAAAAGGCCCGCTGACATTCCTCCTGCCCGCTGCGCACCGCTGCCAGCGGGCGCGGGGCGGCAGGTTCCTGATTTCGACTTTGCAACCTTGGAGAGACTACTAGCTATGACGATCAAGATTGGTATCAACGGCTTCGGCCGCATCGGCCGCAACGTGCTGCGCTCGGCCATCCAGAACTTCAGCGACATCGAAGTCGTGGGCATCAACGACCTGCTGGAGCCCGACTACCTGGCCTACATGCTGCAGTACGACTCCGTGCACGGCCGCTTCCAGGGCACCGTTTCGGTCGAGGGCAACACCCTGATCGTCAACGGCAAGAAGATCCGCCTGACGCAAGAGCGCGATCCGGCCAACCTGAAGTGGAACGAAGTCGGCGCCGACGTGGTGATCGAATCCACCGGCCTGTTCCTGGACAAGGCCTCGGCCCAGAAGCACATTGATGCGGGCGCCAAGAAGGTGCTGATGTCCGCCCCCTCCAAGGACGACACGCCCATGTTCGTGTTCGGCGTGAACCACACCACCTACGCCGGCCAGGCCATCATCTCCAACGCCTCGTGCACCACCAACTGCCTGGCCCCCGTGGCCATGGTGCTGAACAACAAGTGGGGCATCAAGCGCGGCCTGATGACCACCGTGCACGCTGCCACCGCCACGCAAAAGACCGTGGACAGTCCGAGCAACAAGGACTGGCGCGGCGGCCGCGGCATCCTGGAAAACATCATTCCTTCGAGCACCGGCGCTGCCAAGGCCGTGGGCGTGGTGATCCCGGCCCTCAACAAGAAGCTGACCGGCATGTCCTTCCGCGTGCCCACGTCCGACGTGTCGGTGGTCGACCTGACGGTGGAGCTGGAAAAGGCTGCCACCTACGACGAAATCAAGGCCGAGATGAAGGCCCAGTCCGAAGGCGCCCTGAAGGGCGTGCTGGGCTACACCGAAGACAAGGTGGTGGCCACCGACTTCCGTGGCGACACCCGCACCTCCATCTTTGATGCCGACGCCGGCATTGCGCTCGATGGCACCTTCGTGAAGATCGTCAGCTGGTACGACAACGAGTGGGGTTACTCGAACAAGTGCCTGGAAATGGTGCGCGTGGTGTCCGCCAAGTAAACGCTGCTGCCCCATGAGAAACGCGCCTTTCGGCGCGTTTTTTTATGCCCTGCCCAGACAGACCGGGCTCAGCGAGCCGTGCAACGGCGCTTATTCCTGCGCGTCGCGGATGGTGTCGCGCCCGTGGCGGTCCTTCGCCCGGCCCAGGTCGGCGTCCAGCGCGCGCGTGAGCTTGTCCACGGCGCTGATGAAGGCAGCGGCCATCTTGTCGGCTTCGGCGGTCACGGTCACCGGCTGGCGGCTGGCCACGCGGGCCTCGATGCGGCAGCGCTTGTCCTCCGCGCCCGACTTGCCGGCGTCCACGTCGGTCAGAAACACCTCCACGCGCGTGATGTGGTCCCGAAGCCGCGCGAGCCGGGTGCCAGCCTCGTCCTGGATCCATTGCGCCAGCGACTCTCCACCCTGGATGTGGTCGTCGGTGTGTACTTGTACTTGCATAGGGCACTCCTTGTGAAAATGAAGCGGCATGGCGACAGGCCATGACCAACCGCGTGCCTTCATCATGCACGCAAGCGCAGGCCGCGACTTGACATCCGTCAATGGCAGTTCGCCATCCGGGGAAACAGCGCCACGGCGCGCGCACCCGGCTCCAGTGCCGGAACAGGCATGCACGACACTTTCCTACAGACGCAGCCTGGGTGTGGTGCTACAAACATATTGGCAAAATTCTCTCGCACAGTCTTGCCGCGCACTGCGCCTGTTCCCCATCGGAGCCTCTTCATGCCCGCTTCCCGCCGCCTCAAGATTGGCCTGTCGGCCTGTTTTCAGCATGCCGACCCCACCCGCCCGTTGTTCACTGGCAAGACCCTGCAGTACGTCGAGCAATCGATTGCCCACTGGCTCATGTCGGCCGGTGCCATGGTGGTCATGGTGCCCTGCCCCACGGGCGAGACGGCACGCGGCGACGTCACACTGGACCACTATGCCGAATGGCTCGACGGCATCGTCATGCACGGTGGCGCCGATGTGTGGCCCGGCAGCTACGGCGAGGAACCCCTGCGCGAAGAATGGGTGGGCGACCGCGTGCGCGACCTGTACGACCTGGCCCTGGTGAAAGCGTTTGCTCAGGCCGGCAAACCCATTTTTGGTGTCTGCCGGGGCCTGCAATTGATCAACGTGGCGTTTGGCGGAGCGCTTTACCAGGATCTGCAGACCCAGCATCCGGGTGCGCTGCAACACCGCAATGCCACCACATACGACCAGCATTTCCACGGCATCCACATCGTGCCCGGCACACATCTGGCGCAGCTGTACCCGGGAAAGCCGCGCGCGCGCGTCAACAGCATCCACCACCAGGGCATCAAGCGGATGGCTCCGGATTTTGTGGTTGAGGCCCTCAGCGAACCCGACGGCGTGCCCGAAGCGATCCGCCTGCAAGCGGCACCCGGGCGCGGCTACATCGCCGCCACGCAGTGGCACCCCGAGTTTCACCAGATCGGCTCGGAAACCCTGGACGACACCGCGATCCTCAACGACTTTCTGGCCGCCTGCAGCGCCAGCAAGATGCGCCCGGCAGCGCCCGGCCCCGGTCCGCTGCACCTGCGCGCCGCACGCTTGCTGCGCCAGGCGCTGCGGCGGCGCCATTGACGATCTCCGGCGCGAGCCTCTAGTGTCCCGAGCTGGAAGTTCGTTGAAGAAATAAAGATGCCGAAATCGCTGCCAGGCAAGGCACAAACCACAGCGATAGCTATAGCTATCGCGAGGATTTGCAACGCAGCATGGCTGCGATTTTCGGCATCTTTATGAAACGAATCTCCAACTCGGGACACTAGCGGCCCGCCGGCATCAATGCTGGTGGCCGTGCGCCCCGTGCACGTGGCGGTGGGCGATCTCTTCGGCGCTTGCAGCGCGCACCTCGGTCACCTTGCAACTGAACTTCAGTGCCTGGCCCGCCAGCGGATGGTTGCCATCCAGGTGCACTTCGGGGCCCTTGATCTTGACCACGTTGAACACCTGCGGCTGGCCATCGGCGCCCGCGCCCTGCAACTGACCGCCCACCTTCACGCCCGGGGGAAACTCGGCCTTGGGGATGGTGCGCACCAGGCTTTCATCGCGGGCGCCAAAGGCGTCTTCCTGAGACAGTTGCAGCGTGGTGGCAAAGCCCACGGCCTGCCCTTCCAGTGCGGCCTCGACCTTGGGGAAGATGTTCTCGTAGCCGCCGTGCAGGTAGGCCAGGCTGCCGCCGTCCAGCGGCTTGCCTTCGGGCGTGGTTACCTTGTAGCTGATGGTGACGGCAGTGTCCTTGGTGATATGCATGAAAGAGGTTCCAAAGAGGGCGGCAAACGGCGAGAGGCCTTCGCGGACCCCTGCAACGCGCTGCGGCAGCGCGGCCAAAGCGCCATTGTCGCCGAGCCTCAGTCCAGCTTCACCCCCGTGGTCTTGACCACATTGCGCCACTTGTCGACGTCGGCGCTGATCTGCCTGGCGAACACGTCGGGCATGTTTGCCACAGGCTCGGCGCCCAGGTCTTGCAACTGCTTGGTGACTTCAGGCGTCTTGACAGCCTGGGCCACGGCCTGCTGCAGCAACGACAGGATGTCCTTGGGCGTTCCGGCCGGAGCCAGCAAGCCAAACCAGCCGGACACCTCATAGCCCGGCACTCCGCTTTCCGCCACCGTCGGAATGTCCTTGGTCCCTGGCCAGCGCTGCGCGGTGGTCACGGCAAGGGCACGGAGCTTGCCGCTGCGCACAAAGCCGATGGTGGACGGCAGGTTGTCGAAACCCACCCCGATCTGGCCGCCCATCAGGTCGGTGAGCATGGGCGTCGCACCCTTGTAGGGCACGTGGGTCATGTCCACCCCGGCCATCATCTTGAGGAGTTCGGCGCTCATGTGCGGCGATCCGCCAGGGCTGGTGGAGCCGAAATTGATCTTGCCCGGCTGCGCCTTGGCGAGGGACAGCAGCTCGCCCAGCGTCTTGGCCGGCACGCTCGGGTGCACCACGATGATGTTGGGCGTGCTGGCCACCACGGTGATGGGCGCGAAGTCCTTCACAGCGTCGTACGACAAATTCTTCTGCAGCGCCGAGTTGATGCCGTGTGAGCTGGCCGTTGCCATCACCAGCGTGTACCCATCCGGTGCGGCCTGCGCCACGGCTACCGAGCCGATGGCGCCGCTCGCGCCCGCCCGGTTCTCCACCACGAAGGGCTGCTTGAGGCGTTCGGACAGCTGCATGGCGGTGATGCGGGCAATGATGTCCGTGGTGCCTCCGGCAGGGTACGGAACGATGATGCGCACCGGCTTGGTGGGGTATGCCTGTGCGTGGGCGGCAGCGCCCATCGCCACGAGCAGTGCGGCCCCGAGCCAGCACCGAAGGATCTTGTGTGTATTGCTGTACATGCTTGTCTCCATATTCTGTGTCGATTTTTACGGCCGCGCGGCGGCTACTTCTTCACCAGGGTGCATTTGCTGGCCGACAGCGGCTGGAAGGCCTGGTCCGCTGGCACCTTCGCCTTGATGTGCAGGTAGTCCCAGGGGTACTTGGATTCCCCGGGCTTCTTGACCTGCGCCAGGTACATCGGGTGGACCATGGCGCCATCGGGGCGGATCCAGCCCTCGCCGGTAAAGACGCCGTCGTTCACCGGCAGCTCACGCATCTTGGCCATCACAGCCTGTGTGCCGTCCGTGCCCGCAGCCTCCACGGACTTGAGGTAGTGGATGACGGCCGAGTACTCGCCCGCCTGCGCCGACGTGGGCATGCGCTTGTGGCGCTCAAAGAACCGCTTGGACCAGGCACGGGTCTTTTCGTCCAGATCCCAGTAGAAGCCTTCGGTCAGCACCATCCCCTGGGCGGTCTTCAAACCGAGTGCGTGCACGTCGCTGATGTACATCAGCAGCGCTGCGATGGACTGCTTGCCCGACCGTCCCAGCCCGAACGCGTTGGCCTCCTTGATGGCGCTGATGGTGTCGGTGCCCGCATTCGCCAGACCGATCACCTTCGCCTGCGACGCCTGCGCCTGCACGATGTAGGACGAGAAATCGCTTGCATTCAGTGGATGGCGTGCCGATCCCAGCACCTTGCCGCCAGCGGCCTTGACGGTGTCGGCGGTGTCCTGCTCCAGCGACTGCCCGAAGGTGTAGTCGGCCGTGACGAAGTACCACGTGTCGGCACCGGCCTTGGTCAGCGCATTGGCCGTCACGCTGGCCAGCGTGTAGGTGTTGTAGGTCCAGTGGATGCTGATGTTGCTGCAGTCTTCGTTGGTCAGGCGGCTGGAGCCCCCGGCCGCGGCGGCAATCAGCACCGGCTTGTTCTTGTCCTTGCCCACGTTGACCACCGCGATCGACGTGGCGCTGGAGGCCACATCGGTGATGGCGTCGACCTTCTGGGTATCGAACCACTCGCGCGCCTTCGTGGAGGCGATGTCGGGTTTGTTCTGGTGGTCCGCGTACACCACCTCGACGGGCTTGCCAAGCACCTTGCCGCCAAAGTCCTCAACGGCCATGCGCGCAGCCAGCACGGAGCCGGCTCCGCCGATATCGGAGTAAGGGCCCGACATGTCCAGCAGCAGCCCGATGCGGACCACCCCATCGGAGATGCCCTGCTGCGCGCCGGCGGCGCCCGCCGTGAGCAGCAAAACTGCGCACGCGGCGCGGGAAAAGCGAAAACCTTTTTTCATGTCTGTCTCCTGTTTGTAGTGGGTACCGGTTGCAATCGATAGAAACGCGCAGCCGTGTCGTGAAAGAGCGCATCCTTCTCGCGCTGCGATGCACCGCGGGTAATGCGCTTGAATGCGTTCCACAGCACCGCGTAGCTGCACATGCCTTTGTCCACCGGAAAGTTGCTCTCGAACATGCAGCGGTCCACGCCGAAGAGTTCGATGCAGTTCTCAATGTACGGACGCCACTGCTGCGCAAGCTGTTCGGACGCTGGCGGCAGGGGCTGTTCGTGAAAGTCGAACCCCACCAGAGCCATCGCCAGTCCACCGAGCTTGATGCTCACGTTGGGCCGCCGCGCCAGCTCCGCCATGGCAGAGCGCCAAGCGGCAAAGACCTCTGCGCGCGCCGCCCGGTAGCTGCCCACTCCCAGCGGCGTGCCCAGGTGGTCGAGCACGATGGCCGTGTCGGGAAACGCCGAGGCCAGGCTCGCCAGCTCGTCGATCTGGGGGTGAAAAAGCCATGCGTCGAACGACAGCCCCAGCGGCTGCAGTCGTGCAAAACCCTGGCGGAATGCCGCGTCGGCCAGCAGGTGGAGTGCCAGGGGCGGCAGATGCGTGCGCACGGCCGTATCGGTGGCGCTCAGGCGGCGCACGCCCCGAAACCGGCCTTGTCCGGCCTCGATGTGGGCCATCAGCACTTCGTCCACCGCGGCACCCAACTGCAGATCCGCGAACCCCACGATGCCTGCGCACACTTGCGTGCGGCAGCCGGACGCGAGGGCCTCGTTCGCCATGCGCACCGCGAATTCGGTTTCTCCCACAGGCCGCAACGCATCGGGGCCTGCGCCGCGATAGCCGTGGTGGCATTGCACGTGCACCGTGGCCTCCACCCGGTGGCCGGCACCCAGGTCCTCCATCAGTTCGCGGGCAAAGTAGCCGCCGGACCGCTCCCACAGATGGTGGTGCGGATCGATGATGGGCTGGTCCGGTTCCAGAATGTCTTCCTGCCGCAAGGCAAGCCATTCAGGCGCCACGTGCGGATGCGTCACCATCACGCCCGTCCCCTGGCTCACAGCAGTGACTGGCCGCGCAGCAGCGGTCGCAGCGTATCGGGCACGTCCATCACAAAACCCAGCACGGCCGCAGACAGCGCCTTGCCGTAGTTGTCGACCGACAGGCTACGCGATACGCCGCCGCCCAGGGCGCCATGCGCCACGAAGTTCAGCGCCTCGATATTGTCCACCTCGTAGCGCAGTACCTCGCCGGTGATGGCCTCGCCGTAGAACGCCTTGAAGCGCTCGGCAGTGAGCTGTTCCTTGAGCAAGGGATAGAAAGCCGGCTCGTAGGCGAAAACGGCGATGTTGGAGGTGTTGCCCTTGTCGCCCGAACGCGCATGGGCCAGATGTTGCAGCATTACTTGCATGGAAATTCCTGCTCAGCTCTGGAAGTAGTCGATGTGCGCCGGCACTTGTTCACGCGGCACAAGGGCGGACCAGACGCCGATCACCTCGCGCGTTCGCTCCTGGTGCGGCACGCGTTTGCCGGTGTGGGCGATACCGGAGACCGCCATGCCGTCCACCTCGCGGCCCACCTTGGCAGCTTCCTCGCGGGTGCGGGTCCGGGCCGCCACGCGGACCGCAATCTCGTACGGCTCGGAAGCGTTATCTGGAGTGGCCGCGCCATGCACGGCATTGATGCCCAGAAAATCGATGCGCGTCTCTTCGGCGTCGAGCTTCACGATCTTGAAGCGCTCCTGCAGCACCTTCCTGGCCAGCTCGGCGCGCCGCAAGGCGCCCGGGCCGGCATAGAAGAACATGTCCTCGCCGATGAAGCCTTCCGTGCAGCCCATGGACACCTTGAGCGTGGGCGTTCGCGGCTTGCCTGTCAGGCCCGTGACGCGCACCCGGTCCGGCCCCACCTGCGTGAGGTGCGCCTGCGTGAAGTCGGCCACCACGTCGGGCGTGAGGTAGTTGGCAGGGTCGTGCACCTCGTACAGCATCTGCTCCTTCACCGTCTGCAGCGTGATCGCACCGCCCGTGCCGGCCACCTTGGACAGGGTCACTGCGCCGCTGGGCTCCACGTCGGCAATCGGAAAAGCGAAGTTCCACGGATCGGGAACGTCCTTGAAGCCCGGGTCAGCAAAGTAGCCGCCGGTGACCTGCGCGCCGCACTCCAGCAGATGGCCGATGCCCGTGCCCGCGCCAATCTTCTCGTGGTCCAGCGGGTCCCAGCCGAACTCGAACATCAGGGGCGCCAGGAACAGCGAAGGGTCGGCAACGCGCCCTGTGACCACGATCTGCGCACCGGCGCGCAGCGCCTCCACGATAGGTTCGGCGCCCATGTACGCCTCGGCCGAGATCAGTGTCGATTGCAGCGTGCGCGTGGGCTGGCCGTTTTCCAGAATGGTGTCGGCCAGCTCCAGCACGTGGTCGGTGATCAGACTGCCGCCCACGGCAGCCACCTTCACGCCAGTGATGCCAAGCTCGCGCAGCAGCGCCACGATGCGCTCTGCCGCGCCCTTGGGGTTGATCCAGCCCTGGTTGGTGACGATGCGCGTTCCCTGCCGCATGCAGGCCGGCAGCACCGCACGCATGCGGTCATCGAGGTAGGTGTCGTAGCCGGGAAAGGACGGGTCGCGCCGTGCGCGCACCTGGGCAGCCGAGACCGTGGCCTCGGCCATGGTCTCAAAGCACAGGTAGTCGAGTTCTCCGCGCTCGGCGTTGAGGGCGGCCGGCTCCACGCGGTCGCCCCACCAGGCGGCGCCCGAGCCGATGCGCACCAGGGTCTTGGTCATGTGCCTTGTCTCCGTTGAGTGGTCTTTGTTCAGGGTGTCCTGCACATCGCTGTGCAAGGCCTTCGTGGCCATTCTGTACAGTCAGTGCCCCAGAGACAACGCACGGCCAGGCACAGGGCGTGTGAACCGATTTCACAGCATCACCCCCAGACCTATGGATAAATTTGGCGAACTGACCGTATTCCTGCGCGTCGTGGAGGAAGGCAGCTTCTCGGGCGCGGGGCGCAAGCTGGAGCTCTCGCCTTCGGCCGTGAGCAAGCTCATCGCGCGGCTGGAAACCCGGCTGAATGTGCGCTTATTCGAGCGCATCGCAGGGGCCATTCGCCTCACGCAGGAGGGTGAGAAATTCCGCATGGCCAGCCAGCGCGTGGTGGAGGCCATGGCCGAAGCCGAGAACGCCGTGAATGCGGCGGATGCCGAAGTGTCGGGCGTGGTGCGCATCCACACCGCACTCACCACGGCCAAGTACCTGATCGCACCGCACCTGCCCGCCTTGCTGGACAAGCACCCCCAGCTGCGGCTGGAGTTCCTGCTGGGCACCGAGCGCGGCGACTTCGCCAAACAGGGGATCGACGTGGCGATCCACAGCGGCCGGCCTACCGAGCTGTCACTGGTCGGCCGCCCCCTGATGCGGCGCCCGTGGGTGATTGCCGCCTCGCCCGACTATCTAAGCCGGCACGGCACGCCGCAGGTACCCGACGACCTGCTGCGCCACCGTTGCCTGAACTTCACGATCCGCATGCACTGGAACGCATGGACCTTCCACGAGGACGATGCGCTCAAGACGATCGACATTCCGAACCACGTGGGCGCCAATCAGGGCGAGCTGCTGCGCACGCTGGCCCTGGTGGGTCTGGGGGTGGTTCGGCTGGCCAACTTCCACATCGCTGCGGACCTGGCGGCCGGTACCCTGGTGTCGTTGCTGGCCGACTTCCAGGAGCGATCGGACGAAGACCGCTTCTACCTGCTGTACCCGGGTGGCCGGGGGCTGGCGCCGCGCGTGCGTGCCGTCGTCGACTTCCTCGCCGAGCACCTGGCGTACTGACTCACACAGGCGCGGGCACCTCGTCTGCATCCGCACCAGGGTAGCGCGCAAACCGCCGTGACTCGGTGCCATGCACCGGGTCCTGCTCGGGCCAGGGCCAGCCGCCAAACTGGGTGCGGCGGTAGTCGTTCATGGCCTGCATGATCTCGGCCTGCGTGTTCATCACGAAGGGGCCGTACTGCGCCACGGGCTCGCCAATCGGCTGGCCCTGCAGCAGCAGGCATTCGACGGCGCTGGTGCCGGTGTTGGTCAGCAGCCAGTCGTGGCCGGCTACCACCTCCAGCGCGGCGTGGCGGTCCACGTCCTGCGGCCCCACGCGCAGGCTGTCGCCCACGAAGAAGTACAGCATGCGGCGCGTGCCCTGGCCTTGTGCCGCGGGCAGCGTCCACTGCGCGCCGGGCGCCAGGTGCAGCGTCCAGATGGCCACGTCGCCCTCGGGCTGCGAGGCCCAC
>LNAP01005417.1_pt1 | contig 11342 bp, 13 predicted proteins | sample 602601 | NCBI WGS metagenome assembly LNAP01 (sample SAMN02440304, study PRJNA202911) | soil metagenome | biome: Subtropical and temperate rainforests or woodlands; isolation source: soil samples (1 kg each in a 20% v/v slurry with milli Q water) were... ...
GCTACTTGTCTCTGTGGCGACTGGATCAGCCGCGGCTGTCGCGGCAACCGCCCGCCGTGCGGTTTCAGGCTGAGCACAGCAACGACTGTTGGCAATTCGTCTGTCACCTTCTGATCTCAAGCACATCGACAAGCCTGAATGGATCGACCCGGCAAGAGGCGAGCCGACTCTGATGCTATTCAGCGTAGTAGACGACCGTAATTGCCTGCACTGCCGCTGCTGATGCGCAGGCTGGTGGCGATTTTGCGCACGGACAGGCCGGCGTCGAACTTTAGGCGTAGTACCTCTCGGATTTTACGCATGGATATACACTCCACGACGACCTCTTCGCTTCGAGAAAAGAGGTCGATGGTAGTGAATAATCCTGCGTCGCTGCTTGCCTGAGCTTGGGTCGAATCAGTGACAGATCACTGTCCAAGTGCTCGTGGAGCGGTTGTCCAAGTACGCCTGGAATCCGCAGCCGCAGCAAGGCGCGCTGGCGAGTTTGTATCTGTCACGACTGCCGGAAATGGCCGATTTCTGCCTGTCGCCACAGACAGTTTTGGCAGTTTTCTGCCGGTCATGGAACACGAAGCGTGCTGGTCAAATCCGATGCAATGGCTGGTCAGGCCGAATGCAAACGGGGGGGGCAAGTGGAGTGCAATTTCGCAGCCGACACATCGAGCATCAGCACATCGCCGCTGGAGGCTCATTTGCTTGAGCACGGTTGCTGGCAGACGAATCGCCGCGCTATTGCCCCACTGCTGATTTTCACTTCCCCCCTGGGTCAATTTTCAATCAGCGCCCAATAGTTACCCAAGTCGATTGCGACAAGTGTTCGATCCTGTCAGACATAACCCTTCTACCTTACTTGAGCAACGCCTGGAGGGTCTGCCTTAAGGCTCCCCATTCGTCCATGACCGTTGCCATCATTTTTTGGTGTCTAACAATCTGAGCCGAGTGCCGGCCGAGTTTGCAATGTGAGATCAAATCCTCAGTCAACCATTGTGTTGGCAAACGGTATCTTTGCCTGGAGGTAGCTTGCTCGACCTCCGCCATAGAAGGCGACCGACCTATCAATTTGCCTAGCTTCTCCACGAGTCTTTTCTTGGTCAATTCCTGCTTGTACGCCTGAACGTCCTTACTCGATCGTCTGCCAGTACGTCGGTTTAAATGGACGATCACTCTGAACTTCGGTTCAGCAGGTGAAAGCACGTCCAGGTTCGAGCAATCTCTGCGGCAGATGATTGAGTGGAATCTTACCGGTTGTCTCGCTGCATTGAACTCGAAAACTAGGTCATTTAATTCAGTGTCGAGTTCCAGGAACCTTTCAACGACCGTAGTGGCCCTTATGCTCGCCTTCTCTGTCAGTCCACCTATTGCCGTAATCCACTGATCAAATCCCGAGCGAGTCGCTGGCCGGTTCAGAAAGTCGAGTGACTCGCCAGGGAGCGTATTGATCCATCTCACGGCTTGATCGGCGCTTAAGAAAAAGCTGTCGACGTCCTTAGTGAATTGTCGGGCAGCTCGAATGCCCAGGACTGGGGTCATCAGTTCTGTCCGCCTCGATTGCTCTCGAAGTGAGAATTTCGTCACAGCCCCCCCATCTAGGCGAGCGTCCAAAAGAAGGTAGAGCTCGATTGGCGAGACCTTAATTTTGTTCGTGTGGGGACTCCACGTGCAAAAAAGTGAAGCACGCGGTCGGTGCAATCTGGCGCGACCAGAATCCAAATGGCCTCGAACCTTTTCTATATTTTCGGTTAGCCGCTCCTTGCAAAAGGTCATGTGCTCGATCAGCTCAGTTAACGAACTAAACCTGCGCTCAGTAGCAACGTTCAACTTCGCGATAAACGGATCGAGTAGTGCCTTGTCGCGAACATTCTTGGGCATTATGAAAATTCTCTCAAAACACTTAATTTTGGTTGCATTGGTTGCATTGGTTGCAATGGGTGCGCTCTATGACCCTTTGCGGCACCGTTGATGCCCATCAGCACCCTTTGCAGCACCCTGACGGCACCCTCAAGGCACCATTGCGGCACCCATTCATCTCCAGCGGAGTTTGCCAAGAGTTGCAATGCCCCTTCAGACCAGCGCCATAGGTGCCCTTCACTTCCCTTCAGCACCCCTTCATTTCCTTTCGCGTCACCCATTTAAAGGTATGAGCCTGAGAACGACCGAATTTGGTTGCATTTAGGTGTTTTATGCGTCCAAAGGTGCAAAAATGAAGCCCGAAGGGACACCAGCCTCGGGCGTTTTGTTTCGGGGTAAAATGCTTACATCCCCGTCTAATGTAATTATGCACCCATGGCGCTATTTTGTTTTGGCTTCTTTGTGTTTCGTTTATGCGACCAAAAGTACCCGAAGTGATCGAAGTCCACGACTGTAATCATTCAAAACCGAGAACAATTTCCCGGTTTTGAATGATTACTGTTGGCGCTGATTGAAAAGTGACCCAGGGGGGGGTGCGGTAGAAATCTTGGACTACCTGGAGGTAGTTCATGTATTCATACGAAGACCGCATCCGAGCAGTCAAGCTCTACATCAACCGGCAGTGCTGCAGTCGTTTCACTCCCTTGCGCTGTCTACCTCCCTGCTCAGGGCTACGCCCCGAGACCCCAAGGCAGATGAACATGATCAAAAATGTTAGTGGTCGCACTCAGATCAAGAGGCACCTCAAAAGCAACAACTGAAAAGCCTTGGACACGTTGTGGAACGATGCTGGCCTTTGGCGGAACGCTACGGTTGCGACCGAGCTCCTGGCCGAAATTGATGCAAAAAAACCGCATGCGAAAACGGGCTCAGGTACGCCTAAAATCTAAGACGCAGGTACGAGCAGTCGTATATCACCGACATTCACTCACAACCCATTTTTACTGGGTTTTACAACAGGGAGCTGTGACTACACTCGACCCCTATTGATGCAAGGAATCTGTGTCATGAACGACGTATATACCTAACTGTGCCGAGCTATTAAGGTTGTTTAACTGAGTGGCAGGGCAAGGAAGCACAAAAGTATCGACTGTCCCGGCTGTGGCACTAATGCCAGTTGCGAGATGACCAGCGCGGTGTTGTCGAGAAAGGCTCTCAGTGCTGAAAAAAACTGCGCATCGAGTCGAAATTCACCGCCGAGGGTAAACCCGCTGCGTTACTCATAACGGGACATTCGTTATATGGCAACCCTCATCCCAGCCCAAGCCGGACGTCAGAGAGGTGGGGGCTGGTCTACCATCCCCCAGACCTGTGTTTTGACGCAGTGCCGACCGCTCACTCGAAAAGGACTAGCACCTCATGCCCTATGCCTATGAAGGGCTGGCCACAGTCACCATGTTGGCCTTGTACTCGGGTCAACCTCCGGTCGAGCTGACCACCGAGGAACTGCCCATTGTTCTGCGCAATGCCGGAGCGAATCGAGCACGGGTTGAGTTTGACCATTACCTGCTAGGGCCTAAGGAGGCCAACGTGTTGCGCATCGAGCTGCCAGAGGGATGGATGTTGCATGGCCCGATCATCGCTGGGGTCAACGAGCCCGGGGGTGGCTGGCTGGAATTTTCGATTGAGCAGCACGATATGGACCTGGCTTCCCCGGTCGCCCGCGATGGCTGGGAATGGCAGTGATGGGGGCCGGGATTCACGAAGACGCGCTGCGCGCCATGCTCGAGGGCGGTGCAGTGTGTGAAGTGCTGATTAGTCGGCACGGCGATCAATGGGGCTTGGCCATTCGGTTGGGCGGCGCCGGCAATCGCTGGCTGCCGGTGCGCTCGCGGCGGGAAGTGCAGCACACCTGGTCCAGTTTGACCGCGGTCGGTCGGTACCGAAGGTTTGGAGATTAGGCTATGCCGTTGAGTTGTAGCGTTCAAGTATCAACTATGGAAAGATCACCACGTGAGTTACCCAAGTCGAATTTTCGCGGACGCGAAAAACACACTGAAACACAAAGAAATCGCGATCTGGTAAATGCAGCCGCTGACTCACTGCACCGCTTGCGGCTCAAGGGAAAAATTTCCGAACGAGGAACTTTGAGGCTGAGCACCTGTGTAAGACCTCAGTATTACTGAGGTCTGGTTTTAGCCAACACCCGACCTATGCTGTCGCACATCAACGTGGGGAGAGGGAGAGACTGTACGATACGCGAACTCGCCCAAACCGTTGCCAAGGTCACGGGATTCACGGGCCAGCTGTCTTTTGCTGCAAGCAAGCCTGATGGTACACAGACTCCGTAAATTAATGGATGTCTCTCTACTTCGCGCATTGGGCTGACAGGGCGACTATTGATCTGGAGGAAGGGCTGAGCGACGCTTATCAATGGCTTGTGAAAAACCGGCAGGAAGCCAGGAATTGATATATTGCCAGATTAGGTATGCATGGCAGTTGGAGTTGTACATCTACAGTTAATCCTATCGCCAACCTTGACAGCAGCAGTAAAGGACGTTTGTATGTTTCTTTCGATAATCATGGTAGAAGGCTCGGGATCACGCCTTTGGCCTTTGTCTCGCCAGCTCGAGTATTTTAAGCCCCCCAAAGAGCGTTTTCGATGACTCGTGTGTTAGTGACAGGCGGAAGTGGATTCGTTGGCTCTGCATTGATTGATAAAATTTCCCGCGATGAGCGCTTTGAAGTTTGTACATCGGTACGTGATGAAAAAAAGGTACCAGGTGTCCGGACCCATCGGGTCCCGGACCTAAGCGTTGGAACCTCCTGGTCAGATGCGCTCAACGGGGTAGATGTGGTTATCCATACCGCTGCTCGTGTACATGTGATGCGTGACGCGTCCAGCGAGCCATTAATCGAGTTCAGAAAGATCAATGTGGAGGGCACGCTAAATTTTGCCCGCCAGGCTGCCGCTTCCGGTGTAAGAAGATTTATTTTTTTGAGCTCTATTAAGGTCAATGGAGAGTGTACTGGGCCTGGGCAGCCTTTCAACGCGGATGACAAACCGCGTCCGCTTGATCCTTACGGTATTTCTAAAATGGAGGCTGAGAAGGCGTTGCTTGCCTTGACGGAAAGAGAGGCAATGGAAGTGGTCATCATTCGGCCAGTGCTGATTTACGGCCCGGGTGTCAAAGCCAATTTCCTGAATATGATGCGTTGGCTTAACAAGGGAGTGCCACTGCCCTTAGGAGCCATTCATAACGCGCGTAGTTTGGTTGGAATAGAAAATCTGACTGACTTGATCGTGACCTGCATAAATCACCCTGCGGCGGCCAATCAAGTTTTCCTCGTTAGTGATGGGGAGGACTTGTCAACAACTCAACTATTAACTCGAATCTCGCATGCGCTTCAAAAGCCCTCGCGCTTGATTCCGGTTCCGTCATGGTTGCTTGATAGCGTTGCGCGTATTGCTGGAAAAAGTGATTTTTCGAGGCGGCTGTGCGGTTCGCTTCAGGTCGATATCAGCAAGACTCGACAATTGTTGAATTGGTCCCCAGAAACTAGCGTCGATCAGGGATTGGCGAATACAGTAAGCTACTTCTTGAAGCAGGGGAAATAATGGTCTGGCAAGGTTTACTAGTCATTGTGGCAGTATCATTCTTAACGACCTGGCTGCTGCGTCGTTACGCTTTAGCCCGAAGCATCATCGACATCCCCAATGCCCGTAGCTCACATACAGTCCCGACCCCACGAGGCGGCGGTGTGGCGATTGTTCTTAGCTTTCTATTGGTCTTGCCCCTACTCACGGCAACCGGATTGCTGACTTGGGCAAACATGTGGGCGATGTTAGGAGCGGGATCGGTAATCGCTGTACTGGGATTCCTCGATGATCATGGTCACATCGCTGCCCGGTGGCGGTTACTTGGTCATTTTGCGGCCTCAGCGTGGGCGTTGTATTGGCTCGGCGGCCTGCCGGCAATCAGTTTGATTGGTGTCGATTTTGACTTGGCTTGGCTAGGGCATGGTTTGGCGGTGTTTTATCTGGTCTGGCTGCTCAACCTGTATAACTTCATGGATGGTATCGATGGCATTGCGAGCGTCGAGGCGATTTGCGCTTGTCTAGGGGCCTGTCTGCTTTATTGGTTGGGCGGTTTTGAAACCTTGATCGTCGCTCCGTTGGTACTCGCGATGGCGGTGGCAGGTTTCCTGTACTGGAATTTCCCTCCAGCGCGGATCTTCATGGGCGACGCAGGGAGCGGGTTTCTCGGCATCATCTTGGGTCTGCTTTCTCTGCAGGCGGCATGGGCTTCACCTAAGCTGTTATGGGTTTGGTTGATCTTACTGGGTGTCTTTATCGTCGATGCAACCGTCACGTTGATACGGCGATTGGTGCGCGGGGAAAAGGTGTACGAAGCTCATCGCAGCCATGCCTATCAATTTGCTTCACGTCAGTATGGCCGGCACCTGTCCGTGACGCTGGCGGTGGCTGCGATCAACTTGTTCTGGCTTTTGCCCTGGGCCGCATCTGTGGTGTTGTGGAGCGTTGACGGAGCGCTGGCTTTGATAGTGGCTTACGTGCCGTTGCTGCTACTGGCCGTCAAATTCCATGCTGGCGAGCTTGAGAAAAGCTGATTTCACTGTAAGGTCCGCTTCTTTCATTTATTGGTTGCCCAACGGCCAATGACGTACGTGTCAGGGATTGATTGGTTGTAGGAGCAGCGCAAATGCCGGAAGGAGTCATGGATAAATTAAGAACAGCCATGCTTGGATTGCCAAGGCGCCACAAGCGCGCGATTCAGGTGACTACGGATGTAATTCTCGTCTGGATCGCCCTTTGGCTGGCATTCGTCGTTCGATTGGGCATCGAGGTATTGGCTACCCCGATCGAAACCCACCTCTGGCTTTTCACAGCCGCTCCGCTGATCGCCATTCCGATTTTCATTCGCTTTGGTATGTATCGGGCCGTGATGCGTTATTTCGGCAACGACGCCCTAATTACTATCGGCAAAGCAGTCAGTCTCTCGGCGTTGCTGCTCGCCCTTGTGGTCTATTGGTACAGCAATCATGAAGCCGTGGTGCCACGCTCGATCATTTTCAACTACTGGTGGTTGAGCTTGATCATGATCGGCGGGCTTCGGCTGATGATGCGACAATACTTCCTGGGAGACTGGTTCGCGGCATCCCAGCACGTGCCATTTACCAACCGTGACGATGGCTTGCCAAAAGTGGCCATTTATGGCGCCGGGGTGGCGGGTAACCAGCTAGTTGCGGCGCTGCGTATGGGGCGCGTAATGCGGCCCGTGGCATTCATTGATGATGACTCAAGCCTCGCCGATCGAATGATCGCCGGGCTTCAGGTCTACGAGCCCCGACGTATCCAGAAGATGATTGATGTGACTGGCGCGGAAGAAATTCTGCTGGCAGTACCGTCCTCATCTCGGGCGCGCCGTCGGGAGATATTGACGCTGCTTGAAGGATTCCCGCTGCACGTACGCAGCGTCCCGGGTTTTATGGATCTAGCCAGCGGACGGGTCAAGGTCGATGACATCCAGGAAGTTGATATCGCGGATCTTCTCGGGCGTGATCCGGTTCCCGCACAGGCTGACTTGCTTGAGCATTGCATCACCGGGAAGTCGGTGCTGGTTACTGGTGCGGGAGGGTCAATCGGCTCTGAGCTGTGTCGACAAATCCTCGCCCTCAAGCCAACTATGCTGTTGTTGTTCGAGCACAGCGAGTTCAATCTCTACAGCATTTTGTCCGAACTCGAGCCGCGAATTGCTGGAGTGTCCTTATCTGTTCGGTTGTTGCCCATCCTGGGGTCGGTGCGCAATCAGGACAAGTTGCTGGACGTGATGAAAACTTGGAATGTCGATACGGTCTATCACGCAGCTGCTTATAAGCATGTCCCGATAGTCGAGCACAATATCGCCGAAGGAGTCCTAAACAATGTGATCGGGACGTTGAACACGGCCCAGGCTGCGTTGCAAGCGGGCGTATCTAATTTTGTTCTGATTTCCACGGACAAGGCTGTGCGCCCGACGAATGTCATGGGCAGCACCAAGCGGCTTGCGGAGTTGACGTTGCAGGCCCTGAGTCGTGAGCTGGCACCGGTGCTGTTCGGTGACAAGGCCAACGTCTCGCGGGTCAATAAAACCCGTTTCACTATGGTTCGGTTCGGCAATGTGCTGGGCTCGTCCGGTTCGGTTATTCCGCTGTTCCATAAGCAGATCAAAACCGGCGGGCCGTTGACCGTCACGCATCCGAAAATCACGCGCTACTTCATGACGATTCCTGAGGCCGCTCAGTTGGTGATTCAGGCGGGTTCCATGGGGTTGGGCGGGGATGTGTTCGTGCTGGACATGGGAGAGCCGGTGAAGATTGTCGAACTGGCGGAAAAAATGATCCACCTGTCTGGCCTGAGTATCCGATCAGAAAAAAATCCTCATGGCGACATTTCAATTGAATTCACCGGCTTGCGCCCTGGCGAGAAGCTTTACGAGGAGTTGTTGATTGGCGACAACGTCGTCGCGACTCCACATCCGATGATCATGAGCGCCAACGAAGATCATCTGTTGTGGGATGTGCTCAAGGCGAGGCTGACGGAATTGCTGGCTGCCATTGAACATGATGACTACGCCAGGGTCCGTCAGTTGCTTCGTGATACCGTCAATGGTTATGCCCCGGACGGGGAGATCGTCGACTGGGTCTATCAACAGCGACGTCTCGAGCCCTGATTGTTACATACCCTGTAACGTGCACATTTTTGACAGCGCCCCATCCTCGCCTAAGTTTGGGACGCAGCTTTGGAAAAGCTGCTTCTCTCTTAACGATGTCATGGAGCGTCAGGGCGTCGAACAGCATCTCGTGGCCTTGGCTGGGGTATGCAACCAACCAGAATGCGCGACTGGCGCACAGCTTCATGTGGGGAACCCGGACGCGTTGAAACAGGCCACCGATCAGCAGACCTTCTTCGCTCCCTCAAATTGAAAAGCCTCACCCAGTGAAAACGTCAGCGGTACGAAGGCCCGTAAAGATTTGCCCTGCTCGTCGCGCCACGAGCGGATAAAGGCGGTGAGCTGGCTGTAGCCGCCATCATAACCCTCGGCCTTGATCTGCTCGAAAAGTGAGCAGCAGCAGTTGAACACCTGGGTCAGTTTTCGGTCAGCAACTCTATACGTCTGCACTTTTGCTAAACATGCGAGGGTCGTAAATAAAGTCATATACCTCGACAATTTTTATCAGGCTTGACGCCGGGTGATGTGGATTTATTACAACGTTCCGTTCCAGAGCCAGGACAGCTGAAGGTACGATTAATCCAAGGTGTATGTTCGCCCTCAACCAGGCAGTGCCGAAATCCATACTCGGACGGTCCGCAGGGCGGCTTGCCCAGCCCTCCGGTAAGGTTGCTGGATCAACCTCCAGAAACAGAGATTTATCAGCGGGCAGCTCAAAGCAGGTGATTTTCATCGGGAAAGTAGGCTCACCGCCTGCGTGCACGAAAGTTTCCAAGCAGCAGATTGCGGGTGTCATTCCCATGTACACAGCCGGAACGTCCTGGTCGTTCCATCGCCCCCCCTCAATGGCAGCTCCCGTTCCCGAAAGATCGGTAGCTCGTTTGGCTTTGGCAATTCGCCAGGCAAGCATCAGACAACACCACCCCAATCCAGAGCTTGAAGCACGCGCCGAATCTGCTTGGCTCCAATCTCTGTTTCACAGAGCATAATTGGCGTGCTCCCGCCGAGAGCTTTATTCGGCCTCGACATCCAGCTTGCAGCTGAATCCCTGTCCTCGAAGACTTCTTCGGCCAGGTGACAGACAGTAGCAAGCCGATCCAGACGTTCGGATGCGACAGAGTCAAGATTCTTCTTTTCTCGTTTTCGGCGTTCGAGTGTGGAGATCGATGCGTTGAGCAACGTTTCCAGACTCTGTTCTTGCAAACCAAAGGTCACACGGACAGCCTGGAATAGGTTCGCAGAAAAGCCCTCTTTGATCTGAAGCAGCCGCTCCGAGTCCTTGAGCCTATCTCGATTGGAGCTGAAATTCCAAAATGCCGCGACCCCTGTTTGACGCGTTTCGTCTTGCTTCCTTGTCAGACGCTGAGCCGTGGTAGCAGCATTCATAGCTACTCCTTCAATTGAATTTAATTTTACACCAATTGGAGTATACGCCCGTTATTGTCAATGCTACTACCAATCTCCGCGCTGGGCGGCGCCGTTCTGACTGGCGCAAATCAACGTTCGCAGCCAAACCCACAGAACGATCCCAACTTGGGGGAGCCTATAGAATTCGGAAAAAAATCGTATGCTAAGGTTTTTCGACCTGTCGTAGCGGCCTGTATTTTCTGTCCTTCAGATTGCGGCTCTGCCGCCAGACGTAATTGCTGCTCAGATTGATGTGCTCGCTAAGGATCGCCGACAGCGGCAATGTCCGATCCTTGGACTGGGCACCATCCTTCAGGTGGGTAAAGTGACGTGTGAAGCCCTTCCACTCATCCACATCCATCAGCAGTTCGGTGATCTTGATGCGCGGCAGAAGCTGTGGCCCCAAAAAACACCCTTCCTGGACGGTGTTGCATCCTTGGTGCGTCGCCCGGCGGGCGCAAAAAAGCCCGCAAGAGCGGGCCGGTTGTGAAGGAACTGACCGTTAAGGCGCCTAGTCCCGGTTCGGTACTTTTTAAGCCTTCGCTTTTTTCGACTCAATGAGGTCGAGCACTTTTTGCCCATCCGGCATGCCGGACATGGTTCTCAGGAATACCACATTACGATCCAGCGCTCTTTTGATGGCGGCAGCTGAAAGGGGTTGCTCAAGAATCGTGAACCCCTCCAGTGTCTGGTAATGGCACTCGTCCTTTTTACCCTCATGCTCACGCAGCTGAACGTCACCGGTTCCGCGGCCATAAGCCACGATGCCTTTGCCGTTCTCATACAAAAACACCACCTCTCCCTTCTTGATACGGTTAATGTTCAGCTTCCAGGGCGCGTAGAACGCGGCAGCCGCCTGGTGAGCCAACATCCATTCATGGTCATCGTCGCTATGGGCCTTGTTGGTGTTTAACACATGGAAGCCGGCGGCGACTTGCGCCTCAGCCAATTCCACCTCGGCTAACTTTTCCTTGGCGCTATCAGCCCCCTGCTGAAGCAGCTTGAGCATGACCTCCTGCTTTGAAAGCTCCAGCTCAGTCGCCAATTCTTCGATAAAGGTATACAGCGGCTCGGGCATTCTGACGGTGGAAGCAATCGACTCTTTTTTGGCTTTTTTGGAGTTTTCGATCAGCGAGAGGATGTTGGTCATGTGGTGAATCTACATTGGTTAAGTAGACGCATCATTTCACGGTTCGTTTTACGAATCAATATACAAACCAAATTAAATTCTAGTCGCGATTCGCTTTTTTGCTTAAGGGGCGGTTGCAGAAGCTGAGTGCAACACGGTTATTGATTTGAAGCTGGAGCATGATGCCGCATAGCCATGGCTTCCTGCATCACCTCGCCCATGAC
>LNAP01005419.1_pt1 | contig 11338 bp, 11 predicted proteins | sample 602601 | NCBI WGS metagenome assembly LNAP01 (sample SAMN02440304, study PRJNA202911) | soil metagenome | biome: Subtropical and temperate rainforests or woodlands; isolation source: soil samples (1 kg each in a 20% v/v slurry with milli Q water) were... ...
AGGTGGGCGGCCCGCTGGGCGCCTACCTGCCCGAATCGCAATGGGACGTGCCGCTGGACTACGAGGCCTACATCCAGATCTCCGCCATGGTCGGCCACGGCGGGCTGGTGGCCTTCGACGACAGCGTCGACATGGCGCGCATGGCGCGCTACGCGATGGAGTTCTGTGCCATCGAATCCTGCGGCAAATGCACGCCCTGCCGCATCGGCTCCACCCGCGGCGTGGAAACCATAGACAAGATCGTCGCGGGCGGCCCTGGCCGCGAGCAGCAGGTGCATCTGCTGCGCGACTTGTGCGACACGATGCTGGGCGGATCGCTGTGCGCGCTGGGGGGCATGGCGCCCTACCCGGTGCTGTCCGCGCTGAACCACTTCCCGCAGGACTTCGGCATCGAGTCCTCCCAGTCTGCCGCGCACGCGGCCTGAACCCGAGACCGACATGCTAGAAACCGTCATCAAGCGCGATCGCGACCTGGGCACGCCGGCGCGCGAGTCCGCCGTAACCGTCACCCTGACCATAGACGGCCAGGAAATCACGGTGCCCGAAGGCACTTCGCTGATGCGCGCGGCCGCCGAGGCCGGCATCAACATTCCCAAGCTGTGCGCGACCGACAGCCTGGAGCCCTTCGGCTCGTGCCGGCTGTGCCTGGTGCAGATCGAAGGCCGCCGCGGCTATCCCGCGTCGTGCACCACCCCGGCCGAGAACGGCATGGTGGTCTACACCGAAACCCCCAAGCTGCATGACCTGCGGCGCGGCGTGATGGAACTGTACATCTCCGACCACCCGCTGGACTGCCTGACCTGCCCGGCCAACGGCGACTGCGAGCTGCAAGACATGGCCGGCGTGGTGGGCCTGCGCAACGTGCGCTACGGCTACGACGGCGCCAACCACCTGAAGAGCGAAAAGGACGAGTCCAATCCGTACTTCACCTACGACGCGTCCAAGTGCATCGTCTGCAACCGCTGCGTGCGCGCCTGCGAGGAAACCCAAGGCACCTTCGCCCTGACGATCTCCGGCAAGGGCTTCGAATCGCGCGTGTCGCCAGGGCAGGACCAGCCCTTCCTGGACAGCGAATGCGTGTCCTGCGGCGCTTGCGTGCAAGCCTGTCCGACCTCCACCCTGCAGGAAAAGACCGTCATCATGATGGGCCAGGCCGAGCACTCGGTCGTGACCACCTGCGCCTACTGCGGTGTGGGCTGCGGCTTCAAGGCCGAAATGAAGGGCCAGGAAGTGGTGCGCATGGTGCCCTGGAAGGACGGCCAGGCCAACCGCGGCCACTCCTGCGTCAAGGGCCGCTTCGCCTGGGGCTACGCCACGCACAAGGAACGCGTGCTCAAGCCCATGATCCGCAAGCACATCACCGACTCCTGGAAGGAAGTATCCTGGGACGAGGCGATCAACTATGCGGCCTCCGAATTCCGCCGCATCCAGGGCCAGTACGGCCGCGATGCGGTCGGCGGCATCACCTCGTCGCGCTGCACCAACGAAGAGACCTGGCTGGTGCAGAAACTGGTGCGCGCGGCCTTCGGCACCAACAACGTCGACACCTGCGCGCGGGTCTGCCATTCGCCCACCGGCTACGGGCTGAAGCAGACGCTGGGCGAATCCGCCGGCACGCAGACCTTCGATTCCGTCATGCACACCGACGTGGTGATCGTAATGGGCGCCAACCCCAGCAGCGGCCATCCGGTGTTTGCCTCGCGCCTGAAGCGCCGCCTGCGCCAGGGTGCGCGCCTGATCGTGATCGACCCGCGCCGCATCGAACTGGTGAGCTCGCCGCACATCAAGGCCGACTTCCATCTGCAGGTACGCCCCGGCACCAACACCGCGCTGCTGTCCTCGCTGGCGCATGTGATCGCCACCGAAAACCTGATCGCCGAAGCCTTCGTCGCCGAGCGCTGCGAAGCCAAGGCCTTCAAGGAGTGGCGCGACTTCGTCTCGCTGCCGGAAAACTCGCCGGAAGCCATGGAAGAAATCACCGGCGTGCCGGCGCAGGCCGTGCGCGGCGCGGCGCGCCTGTACGCCACGGGCGGCAACGGCTCCATCTATTACGGCCTGGGCGTGACCGAACACAGCCAGGGTTCCACCACCGTCATGGCCATCGCCAACCTGGCCATGGCCACCGGCAACATCGGCCGCGAAGGCGTGGGCGTGAATCCGCTGCGCGGGCAGAACAACGTGCAGGGTTCCTGCGACATGGGCTCGTTCCCGCACGAGCTGCCCGGCTACCGCCACATCTCCGACAACACGGTGCGCGCCCAGTTCGAAAAGGACTGGGGCGTGACCCTGCAGCCCGAACCCGGCCTGCGCATCCCCAATATGTTCGAGGCCGCGCTGGGCGGATCGTTCAAGGGCCTGTACTGCCAGGGCGAAGACATCGTGCAGTCGGACCCCAACACGCAGCATGTGGCGGCTTCGCTGGCGGCCATGGAATGCATCGTGGTGCAGGATCTGTTCCTCAACGAAACGGCCAAGTACGCCCACGTGTTCCTGCCCGGCTCCTCGTTTCTGGAAAAGGACGGCACCTTCACCAACGCCGAGCGCCGCATCTCACGCGTGCGCAAGGTGATGGAGCCCAAGAACGGCAAGTCCGACTGGGAAGTGACGGTGGCGCTGTCCAATGCGCTGGGCTATCCCATGGACTACAAGCATCCGCGCGAGATCATGGACGAGATCGCGCGCCTGACGCCCACATTCTCCGGCGTCAGCTACGAAAAGCTGGACAAGCTGGGCAGTCTGCAATGGCCCTGCAACGACGAGGCGCCCGACGGCACGCCCATCATGCACATCGAGGAGTTCGTGCGCGGCAAGGGCAAGTTCATGATCACCAAGTACGTGCCCACGGACGAGCGCAGCACGCGCCGCTTCCCGCTGCTGCTGACCACCGGCCGCATCCTGTCGCAATACAACGTGGGCGCGCAGACCCGGCGCACCCCCAACGTCATGTGGCATGGGGAGGACGTGCTGGAACTGCACCCGCAGGACGCCGAGGACCGCGGCGTGAAGGACGGCGACTGGGTCGGCATCCAGAGCCGCGCGGGCGAGACCGTGCTGCGGGCCACGCTGACCGACCGGGTACAGCCGGGCGTGGTATACACCACCTTCCATTTCCCCGAGTCCGGCGCCAACGTCGTCACCACCGACAGTTCCGACTGGGCCACCAACTGCCCCGAGTACAAGGTGACGGCCGTGCAGGTCACGCGCGTGTCGCAGCCTTCGGAATGGCAGCGCCAGTGGTCGCGCTTTGCGGATATCCAGCAAAAGCTGCTGCGCGAGCGTTCACGCGAAAACGAGGCGGCGCTGACCGGGAAATAACCGCCAGCCCGAACCGCCAGGACGCCGCCATGACCACGCCACCGCCTTCCCGCCCCGACTGCACGCAGGTTCAGGTCACCCGCGTGCGGGGCGGCATCCTTGTCCCCGAGGTCGAAACCGACTCCGTGGCCGAGGAAACGCCGGTGGCGCTGGAGTTCAACGGCATCAGCCACGCCACCATGCTGGCCACGCCGGCCGACCTGGAGGACTTCGCGGTGGGTTTCGCGCTGTCCGAAGGCATCATCGACGGCGTCGGCGACGTGCGCGGCATCGACCTGCTGCCGCAATGCGACGGCATCGTGATCCAGCTGGAAATTTCCAGCGCCTGTGAAGTGCGGCTGAAGTCGCGCCGGCGCGCCATGGCCGGGCGCACGGGCTGCGGGCTGTGTGGTGCGGAGAGCCTGGCGCAAGTGATGCGTGATTTGCCACCGGTGAATTCACCGTTGCAGATGTCCCCCGCAACGCTGTATGCAGGCATGAACCAATTGCCCGCGCAACAAGTGTTGCAGCAATCCACGGGCGCAACCCATGCCGCCTGCTGGGTGAATGGCGCGGGCGAGATCAGTCATGTGCGGGAAGACATTGGCCGCCATAACGCGCTGGATAAAACCCTGGGGGCGCTGGCGAAAAGCGGGTTTGATGCGCAGTCCGGCGCGATCCTCATTACCAGCCGCGCGAGCTTTGAAATGGTGCAAAAATCCGCCGCCATGGGGGTAGGCGTGGTGGCCGCAGTATCGGCGCCAACGGCGGCGGCGATTCGTCTGGCTGAACGGTTGAATGTCACCTTGGTGGGTTTTTTGCGCGACCAGCAATGTGTGCGCTATACCGGAAATCATTTGTTGGAGAACACAAAATAATGCATGCTGAAAACTTGATCAAAATGGCCAACCAGATCGGCGCTTTTTTTGAAGCCATGCCCGATTACGATGAAGCGGTGGGCGATATTGTCCGCCACTTGAAAAATTCATGGGAGCCGCGCATGCGAAACGTTTTGTTGCAACACGTGGCAGAACAAGGTGATGCCGAGTTAAAACCCATCGTGCGCGATGCGCTTGTCTTGTTGCGCAAGAGCTAATGTTTTGAATATAAAAAAAGGCGACCCAGGCCGCCTTTTCATAGGTTATAAAAGCTTGACGCCGTCTCACCAGCGCCGACTTTTACACCGGCTTTTAGAGCCGTTCGAAAATCGCCGCAATGCCTTGACCGCCACCGATGCACATGGTGACCAGCGCGTAGCGGCCATTGATACGCTGCAATTCATATAGCGCCTTGGTGGCGAGGACCGCGCCCGATGCGCCGATTGGATGGCCCAAGGCAATTGCGCCACCGTTCGGATTGGTTTTTTCCGGGTCAAGTCCCAAGCTTTTGCTGACTGCCAATGCTTGCACGGCAAAGGCTTCGTTGGACTCAATGACATCCATTTGCGAAAGCGACAAGCCTGACTTTTTGAACACCTGTTGCGAAGCGGGAATCGGGCCTTCACCCATGAGGTGATTGGGCACACCGGCCACGGCGTAGGCAACCAGGCGCGCAATCGGTTTATGGCCGGCTTTGGCAGCGGCGTCCGCTGCGGCGAGGACGAAGAAGGAAGCGCCATCGTTAATGCCGGATGCATTGCCTGCCGTGACCGATCCATCCTTTTTAAAGGCGGGTTTCATCTTGGCCAGCGACTCTAGTGTTGTACCGGGTTTGACATGCTCATCCGTATCGAACACCACTTCGCCTTTGCGCGTTTGCTGCACGATGGGCACGATTTGCGATTTAAAGCGGCCTGCGGCAATGGCGGCGGCGGCACGGCGCTGGGATTCGACCGAGAAAGCGTCCTGCTCTTCGCGCGAGATATTCCATTTGGTGGCCAGATTTTCAGCCGTGATGCCCATATGGCCAACGCCGAAGGGGTCGCTAAGCGCTGCGACCATGGTGTCTACCATGGTGGTATCGCCCATGCGGGCGCCGCTGCGCATGGCAGTCGATAGGTACGCTGCGCGCGACATGACTTCAACGCCACCGCCAATGCCATAGTCGCAATCGCCCAGCATGATGGCCTGCGCCGTGGAGACGATGCCTTGCAAGCCGGAGCTGCATAGGCGATTGACCGCCATGGCTACCGACTCCATCGGCAAACCGGCCTGAATGGACGCCACGCGCGCGACATAGGCATAACGTGAGTCGGTGGGAATGCAGTTGCCCACAGTCACGTAATTGATTTCTTGTGGATCAAGGCCGGAACGCGTAATTGCCTCCTTCATCACCATGCCACCGAGTTCCGCTGGCTCAATACTGCTCAAAGCACCACCGAATGTGCCGACGGCAGAACGAACGGCACTCAAGACAAACACTTCTCTTTTTTCAGCCATGATAGGACTCCTTTATGAAAAAAATCAACCGCCAACCCAGGCAGAAATCTGCACCAGGGCCAGCACTAATAAACTCAGCACCAAGCTGCGCCAAACCAAACCAACGGTGCTTTGCATAAAGTCTGCGTCAGCTTCTTCGCCCATGCCTAAACCGGGGCGCTCGTTATCGGGTTCCAATTCTGGTGGCAAATCATGCACAGGCAGGCCGAGCTGTACGCCGATCGCCCCTGCACCGCTACTGAGCAAAATGCCGTTGTTTTTATCCGGCCAGTCACTGGCTTGCGTGCGCCAGCAATTCACCGCGTCTTCAAAGTTGCCCACTATGGCAAAGAGTGCTGCGGTGACGCGTACGGGCAGCCAGTTCATGGCAGCAAAGGCTTGATGCGCGAACCAGCCAAACGCGTGCAGCGCGGTGGATTCATCTGCCGTGCTGAGCGGATGGGGGGAAGGGGCTGGATTCACAGCGCTTGCATCGCCGCGCCAGTATTCGTCATATAACTGCGCCAGGCGATAAAGCAAAGCGCCTGCGGGGCCAAGGATAATGAACCACAGTAATGGGGCGAATACATGCGTGTTGGCCAAGGGCAGGGCACGCTCAATGGCTAAGCGTGCGACTTCGCTGCTGGAGAGGCGATCACTGCTTTGCCCGCGCCATTCGGCCAGAATGTGCCGCGCCTGATCAATATCACTATCACGTAGCGCTAGATGAATGTTGGTAAAAAAGTGGCTGAACTGGCGAAACCCCATGGTGAGGTATAAAACGCCAATGCTCAGTAAGAGCGCCAGTAAAGGTTGTGTATTTTTAAAAAACAGAAAAGCAATGAATAATGCGAGTGCAGGCAAAGCGGCACCCAGAATCCAGGCAATTGTGCCGTGCAGGCGTACGCCGTCATTGAGGTGCTGTTCCAAATAACGCGCGAGCTGCGCGACGGGTGAGCGAACGAGCTTGTTTAGCGGGAGCGGTTGCAGCTGTTCAAGAATAAGTGCGGCAAGAATGGAGAGCAGAGCCATACGGAAATCTCATTAAAGGCTGATGGGGTGACGTTGATGCTATCAGTGGCATGTTACAAACGTTCTTGATTTTTTGTGTGTAGTCGGAAATCAAGGCAGGCCGTGTATTTATTCGGTTAGCGTGCATCGGCTGCCGGGTTGAATAAAAAATCATGCAAGCTGACCAGCATACCCGCAGTTGCGCCCCAGATGTAGCGATCTTGCCAGGGCATCGCCCAGTATTCTCGCATTGCACCCTGAAATTCGATTTGATGTCGCTGATGATTTTTTGCATCCATTAAAAAAGCCAACGGTGGCTCAAAAACCTCAGCCACTTCAAAGTCATCCAGCTTGAGATTCAATGGCGGGGTAACCAGGCCAACGACGGGTGTGATGCAAAAGCCTGTCACGGTGTGATAGGCTGGCAGCCTGCCGAGTATTTCTACCTGATGGGGTGATAAACCGACTTCTTCATCGGCTTCGCGCAAGGCGGTGGCTTCAGGGGATGGGTCAAAAGCTTCGCTGCGCCCGCCAGGAAAACTGATTTGGCCGGCGTGATCGCGCAAATGCGCAGTACGCTGGGTGAGCAGCATCGTCGAGCCAGTCGGGCGTAATACGATAGGCACTAAAACCGCGGCTTCAAGCAATGCTTGGTCGTTCAACAAAGGCTCGCGAATGGCGGCCGCAACCAAACCGACACGGAAACGCTGCCGCAAAAAAGAAATGAGGATCCCGCTAGAATCATCTTTGGACAATCCATCAGCGGATAAAACAAGAGAGTCGGCCATGAAACCCATCGCTATATTTCGTCACAGCCCCAACGAGGGGGCAGGCTATTTTGCCACATTCCTGGAGCGCCACTCGTTGCCCTGGACGATGTTTACGATTGATACCGGCGTCTTGCCACCGCCGACTTCTGATGATTTTTCCGGTTTGTGCTTTATGGGTGGGCCGATGAGCGTGAATGACGATTTGCCGTGGATAGCGCCTGCCTTGAACTTGATTCGCGATGCCGACAGCAAAGGCATCCCCGTGCTGGGGCATTGTCTGGGTGGACAGTTGATGAGTAAGGCGTTTGGCGGGGTGGTCACGAAAAACCCGGTGAAGGAAATCGGCTGGGGGCGGGTTGAGTTCACAGGTGGCCTGGCTCATGCGTGGGTGGGCGATACGCTGGCCTTTGAGGCTTTCCATTGGCATGGCGAAACCTTCAGCTTGCCGCCAGGCGCACTGCGCATCTTGCGCAGTGCGCATTGTGAGAATCAAGCTTTTGTGCGCGGCGTGCATTTAGGCATGCAGTGCCATATCGAAATGACGGAAACCATGATCCGGCTGTGGGGCAGGCATTGGGATGAGGAGGGGGTTGAGGCGTCAGCCTCGGTGCAAACGCCGCAGCAAATGTACGCGGGAATAATGGATGAAAAAATTTTGCGCATGCGCCACGTGGCAGACCAGATCTATAGCCGCTGGATACGTGGGCTGAAAGCTGATTGATTTTTTGGGCTTGGCACGTGGATGGGGACTTGCCCGCTCTGCCACGCGGCATGCCTGAAGTTTTAATCCCTGAAATTGCCGTATTGCAACGGAAAGTCTTCAATTGACTTTTTCACCAGCGCAATAGTTTCTTGCAGTAAATCGCGCTTGGCGCCTGTGACACGCACCGCATCGCCCTGGATGCTGGCTTGCACTTTGAGTTTGCTGTCTTTGATGAGCTTGACGATCTTTTTAGCCAGTTCGGTTTCTATGCCGATCTTGATTTTCAATTCCTGCTTGGCTTTGTTGCCCGACACCGTTTCAATTTTGCCCATGTCCAGCCGCTTGGTGCTCTCACGTTCTTTTTTCTCCATCTCAGGGAACAGGATGTCCTTGATCTGGCTGATCTGGAACTCGGAGTCGCCAAAAAGCGTCAGCGATTTTTCCTTTTCATTGAATTCGACTTTTGCCGAGGTGCCCTTGAAGTCATAGCGGTTGCCAATATGGCGGCCGGCCACATCCACTGCATTTTTCAGGGCGACTAAATCAGCTTCGGAGGAAATGTCAAATGAGGGCATTTTTAAGCTTCCTTATGGGCAAAAAACCTGTCAGGCAAAATGACAAACGTAGTGGTAGGGCTCGCCGGTTACCTCGATATCAAAAGCTGAATTACCCGGTACGCTGAATTGCTCGCCAGTCGCGCAGGTTTTCCAGTCTTGCCCAGCGAGCTTGTAGCGGCAACTGCCGGCAACCGTTTCCATGATTTCAGGCGCGCCGGTGTTAAAAGTGAGCGTGGCGGGCAGGATGACACCGACACTCTTTTTGGTGCCATCAGCCAGTTGTATCGTGTGGCTCACGCACTTGCCATCAAAGTACACATTGGCTTTTTTTGTAACGGCAACAGATTCGAATTGCGACATATTAAATTCCCCACATTTTCTGAATAATGAATTTGGCAATGAATCCCACCATGCCAAACGCCAGGACAAAGAACAAAATGAACGTGCCTAATTTTCCTGCCTTGGATTTCCAGGCCAGTTCGCCAATGATGAACAGCATGTAAAGCATGAAGGCCGCGAGGCCAAAGGTCATGCCAAACTGGGCCATCTGCTCTTCAGAAATGCCGAACATGAAAATTAGGCCTTATTGGATGGTTTAGCCTTTGCGCTTGGCGCGGTTAGCGCCAATGCGCAAACGCAAGGCATTGAGACGGATAAAGCCATGCGCATCTTTTTGGTTATACGCACCTGCGTCATCTTCAAAGGTCGCAATGGTGGAATCGAACAGGGAGTCCTCTTTGGAATCACGCCCCACGACGGTGACATTGCCCTTGTAGAGCTTGATGCGCACCCAGCCATTGACGGTTTGTTGGGTATGGTCAATCAGGGTTTGCAGGGCGATACGTTCCGGGCTCCACCAGTAGCCGTTGTAAATCAGGCTGGCATAGCGGGGCATGAGGTCGTCTTTCAAGTGGGCCACTTCACGATCCAGGGTGATTGACTCAATGGCGCGATGGGCGCGCAGCAAAATTGTGCCGCCCGGGGTCTCATAACAGCCGCGTGACTTCATGCCGACGTAGCGGTTTTCAACCAGATCAAGGCGGCCGACGCCATGCTTGCCGCCGACTTCGTTCAGCTCAGCCAGGAGTTCGTGTGCCTTCATTTTCTTGCCGTTAATCGCCACCAGATCGCCTGCTTTGAATTCCAGATCAAGGTATTCCGCCTTGTTGGGGGCTTTTTCGGGCGATACCGTCCAGCGCCACATGGATTCTTCGGCCTCGGCGGCTGGGTTTTCCAGATGGCGGCCTTCGTAGGAAATGTGCAGCAAATTGGCGTCCATCGAATACGGCGAGCCGCCTTTTTTATGCTTCATCTCAACGGGAATGCCATGTTTCTCGGCATAGGCCATGAGCTTTTCACGCGATAGCAAATCCCATTCGCGCCACGGGGCAATGACCTTGATGTTGGGCATTAGCGCATAAGCGCCGAGCTCAAAGCGCACCTGGTCGTTGCCCTTGCCGGTTGCGCCGTGGGAGATGGCGTCTGCTCCCGTTTTTTGGGCGATCTCGATCAGGCGCTTGGCAATCAGCGGGCGGGCAATTGACGTGCCGAGTAAATATTCGCCTTCATACACGGTATTGCAGCGGAACATGGGGAACACAAAATCACGCACAAATTCTTCGCGCAAGTCGTCGATGAAAATGTTTTTCTTCTTGATGCCCATTTGCAGCGCTTTGGCGCGCGCGGGTTCCAGCTCTTCGCCTTGGCCCAGGTCGGCGGTAAAGGTGACGACTTCACATTGGTATTCGTCTTGCAGCCATTTCAGGATGACTGAGGTATCCAAGCCGCCCGAATAGGCCAGAACCACTTTATTTACAGTCGCTTTCACCTCGGGTTTGGCCGCGATTTTTGTCGTATTGTTCACTGCGCTTTTCACCACGTTTTTCACATTTTTCATGAATCGCTTTCCTGTTAATCGTTAATTTTTCCGAGGAGTAAAAACTCCATCAAGGCTTTTTGTGTGTGCAAGCGGTTTTCAGCTTCATCCCAGACCACGCTTTGCGGGCCGTCAATGACTTCCGCTGCTACTTCTTCGCCACGATGGGCAGGCAGGCAGTGCATGAAAAGCGCATTCGGGGCGGCTATGTGCATCATTTCGGCGTCCACCTGCCAGTCGGCAAAGTCGCGCATTCGTTCTTCGTTTTCGGCTTCAAAACCCATCGACGTCCACACATCCGTGGTGACTAAATCCGCGCCACGGGCGGCCTCCATCGGGTCGGCAAATTGGGCAAAGTGCTGCGTGCCATTCAAGCCCACGCGGTCAGGCTCGACTTCATAGCCGGGCGGGGTGGAGACGTGAACCTTGAAATCGAACACTTCGGCTGCTTGCAGCCAGGTATTGCAGACGTTATTCGAGTCGCCTATCCAGGCTACGGTTTTGCCCTGGATGGCGCCGCGATGCTCGATGAAGGTGAAAATATCGGCGAGGATCTGGCAGGGATGGTATTCATTGGTCAGCCCGTTGATTACCGGCACGCGTGAATTTTTGGCGAAGCGCTCGATGATGGCCTGCTCGAAAGTGCGGATCATGACCATATCGCCCATGCGCGAAATGACTTGCGCTGCGTCCTCCACCGGCTCGCCACGGCCGAGTTGCGAGTCGCGCGTGTTGAGATAAATCGCCGCGCCGCCGAGCTGGTGCATGCC
>LNAP01005420.1_pt1 | contig 11336 bp, 7 predicted proteins | sample 602601 | NCBI WGS metagenome assembly LNAP01 (sample SAMN02440304, study PRJNA202911) | soil metagenome | biome: Subtropical and temperate rainforests or woodlands; isolation source: soil samples (1 kg each in a 20% v/v slurry with milli Q water) were... ...
GGTGGTGTGGGAGCGCGGCGTTTACGTGGGTGGTCTGGACTTTAGCGACCACTATCGCATTACGGCCTGGTTCTGGGAAATGCATGTCGGCGGCGGCGCCATCGACGTCTATCTGGCGTTGGCATTGCCGTTCGCATGGTGGGCGGCATGGACTGCCCCCCATGGCTGGCGCTGGTGCGCGGCGGCGGCGCTGGTGCTGGTGTCGATCTATGCGGTTCTCATGACGTACTCACGCGGCGTTTATCTGTCTGTGGCGCTGGCATGGATGGCACTGACCGTGTTGGCTCACAAATATCGCCTTGTTGCGCCGGATGGTTCTGTAGGGCATCGGCGGGCAATGGTGTGCCTGCTGGTGGCGTTGGTGGTGGAAGCGCTGGGTGTTTTGCTGGGCGGCTCATTCATGCCGGGGCGGCTGGCCCGATCCGATAAAGACCTCTACCAGCGATTGGCCCATTGGCAGCGCGGTGTGGACTTGTTGAAGACGCCCAGCCAGTGGGTCCTTGGGCTGGGGGTGGGGCGGTTGCCGGCGCATTCCAGCACGCAGACCATGGAGGGGGCCTTGCCAGGCCAGGTGCGCTGGGTGCGCGGTACGAATGGCAGCAGCCAGGTGTGGCTTTCGGGGCCCGCACGACCGGGGGGCAGGGGCGAGCTGGCGCTCACCCAGCGCGTGGCATTGGCGCCGGGTGGCGCCTACAGCGTTCGCTTGCACGGGTACGCCGGGGCGTCCGCGCTGTTGAAGGTTCAGCTGTGTGAGCGGCATCTGCTGTACTCCTTCCGGTGCCAGGAGCAAATGCACCATGTGCTTGCATCGGGCGATGAAGCGGGCGGCTGGCTGGAATGGCGTTTGCAGGGCCCCGCTTTTGCGCCGGAGGGGGCCCTTTCTGCCTGGAGAGAGGGTGTGCTGTCGATCACGGTGGTGCAGGCAAAGACGCCTGTGCGCCTGGACGCGGTGGAACTGATCGATCCACAGGGCCGGCAGATGCTCAAGAATGCAGTTTTTGCACAAGGGCCGCGGCACTGGAGCAGCATCGCCCACGCGAACTTCCTGCCCTGGCATATCGACAACATGCTGCTGGAACTGTTGATCGAACGTGGGTTGCTGGGATGGGTGGTGCTGGCCGCATTGGCGGTTGGGGCGCTGATGCGGGTCGCTCAAGGTGTTGCCCGGAAAAACGCTTTGGCCCTTGTGGCGGGCGTTTCAATGGCTACTACCCTCCTGATTGGAGCGGTAATTAGCACCATTGAAATTCCACGCGTATCCATTATGCTTTGGCTGTTGCTTATCGTATCAACCCTGGTTCGCGACCCATCACTGAACCACAGTGTATTGAATCCGATGAGAGATAGTGATTGACTCGGATTCATTGGGTTGTCAAGCAACTTTTGACATGTCGAGCATTGGGATGCAGCGCAAACGCCTTGTTTCATGAATTGCCGAACGAGGGCGATTTACTGGCACGTGTTTTGGCATCCGGCAATCGGATTTGGCAGGGCGTGGCAATGATCAAAATTTTCAGCCATTATTTTCACCGGCGCACCATGTTGCAGGTCCTGCTGTATTCGGTGCTGATCGTCGGCACGTTGATTGTCTCGTTGACGATGCAGGCAGGGATGGGCATGTTCAATGTTGCTGCGATCGCCTCGGGAGTCATACGGGGGGGGTTGATGGCCGTCGGTATTCTCACCGTGAATTTCGCTCTTGGCCTGTATGAGCGCCCCAGCAAACTGACCGTGGGTCAGGTCCGGGCGCGGGCTGTGCTTTCCTTTCTGTTCTCGATGGCGATTGCCAGCGGGATCTTGTTCCTCTTGCCGCTGCAGTCCCCTTACCAGAATGAACAGGCATTGGTGGCACTGCTGTTGATCGTCAGCGGGCTGCTGATCATTCGATTATTCGGGGGCGAAATATTGCCTGTGTCGTACACGCACCAGCGTGTCCTGGTGTTTGGCACGGGGCCACGTGCGTGCATCGTGGGTCAATCGTTACAGGCCAATGATCCGGGGATCGAATTGGTCGGTTATTTTTCCGGGCCCCAGGAAAAAGAACCCAGCGTTTCCGAGCGCAACATTCTTTCTTCCGGGAAAACACTGACCGATGTGGTGAAAAATCACCATGTGGATGAAATTGTGGTGGCCCTGAATGAGCGCCGCGGCGGGAGTATGCCGATGCGTGAATTGCTCGACTGCAAGCTCAATGGTATTCAGGTCATCGACATCGCCACCCATTTCGAGCAGTTCCTGGGGCAGATCCATCTGGATGCAGTGTCTGCAGGATGGCTGATTTTTGGCGACGGGTTCAAGCAGGGATGGGTGCGCTCGATTGTCAAATGGCTGTTTGACATGGTGGGGGCGATGGTGTTGCTGTCACTCTCCTCTCCCGTGATGCTTGTCACGGCGCTCTTGATTTATCTCGAAAGTGGTGGGCCTGTTCTCTATCGCCAGGAGCGCGTCGGACTCAACGGCCGGATTTTCAATGTGATCAAGTTCCGCAGCATGCGCAACGATGCGGAAAAAGACGGCACGCCCCGCTGGGCCAGTGCCCAAGATGCGCGGATCACGCGCGTTGGAAAAATCATTCGAAAATTGCGCATCGATGAACTCCCCCAGCTGTTGTGCGTGCTCAAGGGCGACATGAGCCTGGTGGGGCCCCGGCCTGAACGCCCCTATTTTGTGGACCGCCTCACGCTCGAAATTCCTTACTACGCATTGCGGCATGGCATCAAACCAGGATTAACCGGATGGGCCCAGGTTCGCTATCACTATGGAGCATCGATCAAGGATACGCAGCACAAGTTGCAATACGACCTTTACTACGTCAAAAACCATTCCTGGTTTCTTGATCTGGTCATTCTGTTCGAAACGGTGGGTGTGGTTCTGACGGGCAAAGGTGCGCAGTAAAAATCGGCCCACCTCGCATCGCCATGAACAACAGTGAAGCTACCCTGGTTTACTGGGGCTTGACTTTATCGGCAGGGGCCTACGCCTTGCTGGCACTGCGCTTGCTCCGCCAGAAATATCTGCGTGTGCCGGTCAATCGCATTGGTGCGGCAATGCTTGCTGCTGCATTGCTGACGGTGATCTGGAGTGGTTTCAGCTGGCTGGCGCTGACCGTGAGCGCTGCGTGGTGGCTGGCGGCCCAGTCGGCCGACTTGCTGCGCTATCTCTGCTGGGGTGCCTTTCTGGCCCTTTTTTTCAAGCCCGATGCGGGTGTGGTGGATAGCCCGTGGTATCGGTGGTTGCCCGGGTTTGCGGCGGCGGGCTTGCTGGGTGTGCCCGCGTTGATGGTGATCATGAGTGTCCTGGCCGGGGTGGTGGGGCAGATGTTTCTCATGGTGTTGCTGGCACTTGGCGGACTGGTCCTGGTGGAACAATTGTTCCGCAATCTTCCTGACGATTCGCTGTGGAGCGCCAAACCGGTTTGCCTGGGACTGGCGGGCATCTTCCTGTTTGACCTGTACCTGTTTTCCCAAGGTGTGCTTTTTCAGGGGGTGGACCCTGATGCCTTTGCTGCGAGGCCGTTCGTGCACGCGCTGATGGTGCCGTTTCTGCTGCTGGCCACTACGCGGCACCGCAACTGGATCGCCAAGATACGCGTCTCCCGCAAGGTCGTATTTCACTCCGCGACGTTGGCGCTGGTGGGGCTGTACCTGCTGTTTATGGCGGGTGTTGGTTACTACGTGCGCTATTTTGGTGGTGAATGGGGTGGCGCCTTGCAATTGGGGCTGGTTTTTGTGGGCCTGGTGCTTGCGTTTGCGTTGGCGCTTTCGGGCTCTTTGCGCGCCAAGTTGCGCGTCTTTCTGGGCAAGCATTTTTTCCGCTACCGTTTTGACTACCGCGACGAATGGCTGAAGTTCACCGCCACGCTGTCAAGCCAGGCGCACCCCCAGGAGGCGGGCCAGAACGTGGTGCGGGGCCTTGCCGATATGCTGGAGAGTCCCGCAGGCGCGTTGTGGCTGCTGCGCCCGGAAGACGAGCAGTACCGGCAGGCGGCCCGGTGGAATCTGGCCTCCACCACCCAGACCCTGGACAAGAATGCAGAACTCCCCACCTTCATGCGCGCCACCGGGTGGGTGGTCAACCTGGAGGAGTTCCGCGCTTCGCCCGGGCGTTACCGCGATTTGCGTTTGCCCGAGTGGCTGGCCGAGTACCCGCAGGCCTGGCTGTTGGTTCCGCTGTGGCAAGGCAACGATTTGTTGGGCTTTGTGTTGCTGGCCAGTCCGCGCACGCTGGTGGACGTCAATTGGGAGGTCACCGATCTTTTGAAAACTGCCGGACGCCAGGCTGCGAGCTTTCTTGCGCAAATACAGGCCACCGAGGCGCTGCTGGAGTCGCGCAAATTTGAAGCGTTCAATCGCATGTCGGCCTTTGTGGTGCACGATCTGAAAAATATCGTTGCCCAGCTGTCGCTCATGGTCAAGAACGCGAAGCGACTGCAGAACAACCCGGAGTTTCAGGCCGACATGCTGATGACGGTAGAAAACTCGCTGGACCGCATGCGCCAGCTGATGCTGCAATTGCGCGGAGACACCGCGTCCGGCGATGCGACCGTGGGCGTGGATTTGTGCAAGATCGCTGAACGGTTGGCGGCCAATGCCTTACGCCGCGGGCGCACCGTGCAGCTGGAGGTCGCGCCACAGATCTTTACCCGTGGACAGGCTGACCGGTTGGAGCGCATCATCGGGCACTTGGTGCACAACGCATTCGACGCTACGGATACCGGTGACCGGGTATGGGTGAAAGTGGATCGTTTCGGTAGCCATGCCCGTGTCGAGGTGGGAGACGAGGGTCAGGGAATGTCCGAGGAGTTTGTCCAGACGCGTCTGTTCAAGCCGTTTCAAACCACCAAGGAGGCAGGCATGGGCATTGGAACTTACGAGAGTTTCCAGTACGTGCAGGAACTCGGCGGCAAGGTTTCCGTGGACAGCAAGGTAGGCAAGGGAACCGTGGTGCGTCTGCTGCTTCCCTTGTTTGAGATCGGTCGTGATTTCGGTTTACATCCACAGGAGGGGGCATGAGTCCGGACAAGTTGCAGCCTCTGCTGATTGTGGAGGATGACCTGGCGTTGCAAAAGCAGATCAAATGGTCGCTGGATGGTTTCGAATCCGTCACCGCCCATGATCGCGAAAGCGCCATGGCGCAATTGCGCCGGCACGCGCCAGCTGTCGTGACCATGGACCTGGGCCTTCCCCCTGATGCCGACTCGGTCACCGAAGGGTTCAAGCTGCTGGAGCAGATTCTTGGCGCGGATCCCGACATCAAGGTAATCGTGCTGACCGGACAAAATGACCAGTCCAACGCGCTCAAGGCCGTTGCCATGGGGGCCTACGATTTCCTGGCCAAACCGTTTGAGCCTGAAGTCCTCCATCTGGGCGTGGAACGTGCCTTCAGGCTGTACCAATTGCAAGCCGAGAACAGGCGGTTGCAGGCGATGCAGACACCCGATGCGCTTGCGGGCCTGTTGACCCGTGACCCGCAGATGCTGCGCGTTTGCCGCACCATCGAAAAGGTCGCCAACACCAATGCTTCTGTCATGCTGCTGGGCGAAAGCGGCACGGGCAAGGAGGTGCTGGCGCGCGGCCTGCACCAGCAGTCCCAACGCAGGAATGGCAAGTTCGTGGCCATCAACTGTGCCGCCATTCCTGAAAACCTGCTGGAAAGTGAACTCTTCGGCTACGAAAAAGGGGCTTTCACAGGCGCTGCCAAGACCACGCCGGGCAAGATCGAGACAGCGCACGCAGGCACGCTCATGCTCGATGAAATCGGGGACATGCCCATGGCCTTGCAAGCCAAGCTGCTGCGGTTCCTGCAAGAGCGTGTGGTCGAGCGCGTGGGCGGTCGCCAGGAAATTGCCGTCGATGTGCGCGTGGTGTGTGCAACCCACCAGAACCTCACGCAATGCGTCAAAGAGGGGCGGTTTCGAGAAGACCTCTATTACCGCCTGGCTGAGATCGTGGTGGAGATACCACCCCTGCGCGCGCGGGTGGGAGATGCGGCATTGCTTGCACACGCCTTCGTGCGCCGGTTCGGTCAGGAGCACCGTCGCAACCTGGCGCTGGCCGATGATGCGCTGCGTGCCATCGAGGCGCACCCCTGGCCGGGCAACATCCGCGAGCTCGAAAATTGCATCAAGCGGGCCACCATCATGGCCGATGGCAATCAGATCACTGCCGAAGATGTCGGGTTTGCCGGCACCGATGGCGCGGAGGGGGATCGATCGCTGGACCTGCGCGTGACGCGCGAGGCGGCCGAGCAGCGGGCGGTGATCGCGGCGCTTGCCCGGGCGGACGGAACGGTGGCCAAGGCGGCCGACCTGCTCGGTGTCAGCCGTCCCACGCTGTACGACCTGATGCACCGGCTGGGCCTCAAGCCCTGAAAAATTTCTCTGGAGAACATCCATGAAGATTCCCCTTTTCCGCGCCATGGTTCCCGTCGCCACGCTTGCTGTGGCCTTGCTGGTTTCGGCTTGCGGTAGCGGCAATCCGGATGCGCTCATGGCGTCGGCGCAGGACTACCTGGCGCGCAATGATGCGCCAGCGGCCATCATCCAGCTCAAGAATGTGCTGAAGGACCACCCGGACTCCGCCAAGGCACGCCTCCTGCTGGGCCAGGCCTTGCAGCTTTCGGGGGATATGGCGGGCGCTGAAACCGAGTTCAGGAAGGCGCAGGATCTGGGGGTGTCCCCGGACCAAGTGGTGCCGCAGCTGGCCGAAGCCCTGTTGCTGGGCAGACAGTACCGCAAGATCACGACCGACTATGCCGGCCTGCAGCTGGCCAGTGCCCAGGCGCAGGCAAGTCTCAAGACCACCGTGGCCATTGCGTGGCAGCGCCAGGACCAGGAGGACAAGGCCCGCGCCAGCCTCGACGAAGCGCTCCAGGCCAAGGCCGATCACGCGCCAGCGCTCATTGAGCAGGCCCGCGCCAGCGCCCGGCGCGGCGATGTGGATGCGGCGCTGCAGGGGCTGGACAAGATTCCCCGGCAGTCTGCTGCCGCCGGCGAGGCGCTCAAGCTGCGCGGTGATTTGCTGCTGTATGGCAAGCGCGACATGGATGCGGCGATGGCTGCGTACCGGGATGCGCTTCAGATCCATCCCTCCTACAACGAGGGACAGGCCGCGGTTGTTCAGCTGCTGTTGCTTCAAGGCAAGACAGATGCTGCCGCTGACGCCTTGAAGGGGCTGGCACAGGCGGCGCCCGGAAAGCCGCAGACCTTGTATTTGCAAGCCATGCTGGCCTACGCAAAAAATGATCTCAAGGCGGCACAGGAACAGGCGCAGAAGCTGGTGAGCCTCACACCCGACAATTTTCGGGCGCTTGAGCTGGCCGGCATGACGGAGCTGCGCCTGGGTGCCTACGTGCAGGCCGAGGCCTTGCTGGCCAAGGCCCTGCAGCTGGAGGCAGGGCTGCCCATGGCCCGGCGCGGCCTGGTGACGGCCTACGTGCGCCTGGGCCGGCTGGACAAGGCATTGTCGGCACTGCCGGCCGATGTCGATCGCAACGACCGCGACCCCGGCATGGTGGCCCTGGCGGGGCAGGTGTACATGCTCCATGGCGAGGTCGATCGCGCGCAGCGCTACTTTGCCCGGGCGTCCAGTCTGGATCCGAAAGACCCGGTTAAGCGCACATCCCTGGCTGTCAGCCGCCTGGCATCGGGGCAGGGCGATGCCGCGCTGGGGGAATTGCAGAGCATTGCGGCATCTGACGATGGTGTGGTGGCAGACATGGCCCTGATCAATGCCCTGCTGCAGGCGCGCAAGGTGGACCAGGCCCTCAAGGCCATTGATGCGCTGGAAAAAAAGCGTCCAGCGGACGTGCTGCCCGTCTTCTTGCGTGGCCGCGCCTTGTTGCTCCAACGTGACGCCGCCGGTGCACGCAAGGCCATGGAGCGGGTTCTTGAGATCGACCCCAATTATTTTCCTGCGGTGGGTGTGCTGGCAGCGCTTGACAACGCCGACAAGCGGCCAGACGATGCGCGCGCACGTCTGGAGGCCGCTCTCAAGCGGCAGCCGGGCAATGTGCAGGCACATCTGGCGCTGGTGGAGCTGCGTGCGGCCAATGGCGCGGACAAGTCGGAGCTGGCGAGTCTCCTGCGCAAGGCGGTGGATGCGACACCCAGCAGTCCGCTGCCGCGCCTGCTTCTGGCAGAGCATCACTTGCGCAACAGCGAGCCGAAAGATGCGCTGACGGTGGCGCAGCAAGCGGTGGCCGCACTGCCTGACAACGTGCAGCTGCTCGATGCCCTGGGGCGCGCGCAGTCAGCCAATGGCGAACACAACCAGGCGCAGGCCAGCTTCAACCGCATGGCCGCGCTGCAGCCGCAGTCTCCCCTGCCCTACCTGCGCATGGCCCGCGCCAACCTGGTGGCGGGTGACCGTGCCGGGGCCAGTCAGAACCTGCGCAAGGCGCTGGAGATTGAGCCCAACGCGCTGGAGGCACAGCAAGGACAGGTCAGTTTGGCGATGGCGGCGCAAAAGCCCGGCGATGCCTTGGCCATCAGCCGCACGGTGCAAAAGCAAAGACCCAAGGAAGCGGTAGGCTACGTGCTCGAAGGGGAGATCCACGCAGCCGGCAAGGCCTGGGACAAGGCCGCGGATGCTTTGCGCGCAGGGCTCAAGCAGGTGGCCAGCCCGGATTTGGCGGTGCGGCTGCATAACGTGCTGCTGTCGGCCGGCAAGAAACCCGAAGCCGACCGATGGGCGGCCGAGTGGCTGCGCACCCAACCCAAGGATGCTGCCTTCCCCTTCTACCTGGGGAACCAGGCGCTCACCCTCCATGAGTTGCCAGAGAGCTTGCGCCAGTTTGAGCGTGTGGTGGCGCTTCAGCCCAACAACGCGGCCGCCTTGAACAATCTGGCCTGGATCAAGGGCCAACTCGGCCGGGACGGTGCCCTGACCGATGTCGAGCGTGCCAATGCCCTGGCACCCAATCAACCCGCGTTCATGGATACCTGGGCCATGCTGCTATCCGCCGCCAACCAGCATGAGCGCGCCGTGGAGTTGCAGAAGAAGGTGGTTCAGCTGCAGCCGCAAGTGTTGGAGTTCAAGTTGAACCTGGCCAAAATCCAGATCAAGGCCGGCAACAAGGATGCCGCCCGTGCATTGCTCGACGAGCTCGGTGCGGCAGGAGACAAGTTTTCTTCCCAGGCCGAGGTGGACCGCCTCAAGAAAACATTGTGAATCGCCGTTGCGCGCTGGACGGGCGATCGGCTTGGGAAGCTTGGTGCAACACGGTATCGCCGACGAGAAAAACTGAACTGCTTTGGAGGCAGCCATGAAAACACCCGAAAGCACATCGACACCGTCTGGTGCGGCACCAGACAAGGAGGCACGCGGAATCAGCCGCCGTCAGATGGTTCGTGCGGGTCTGAGCGCAGCGCCGGTGGTGGTGGCGCTCAAGAGCAATACCGTTCTGGCCGGAGCCACGGGTGGCGGCCAGGGCCGTGGTGTGACCACATCGGCCTTTGCGTCGCTGCAAGCCAACCAGGGGCGGGTCAGCAACGCCCGCTACAAGACCGATTGCGAAGTCCGCACACCTGCAGAGTGGCAAGTCAGGCAGAGCGAACTCAAGACCAGGAAATTTCAGGAGTGCGGCTTTGCCGCCAATCCCGAGGGCAGATATGGGCGCCGCGTGACGCTGGGCGATGTGCTGGGCTACGAGGGCCATGACCGCGATACCGTGTTGGCCCGCTATGTGGTGGCGGCCTATCTGACAGCGCTCGAATTCCACGATGATCGCGACGTGCTGGCGCTCTCCACCGCGCAATGCAATGCCATCTGGAACGGGCGCGGCAACTGGAGTCCGTTTGCCGGTGCCCAGTGGGACTATGCACAAACCACCGCCTATTTTGAAACCATCTACGGTGCGCGCCGTTACGGCTGATGCGGGACCCTCGCCGGGTGGGCCTGCAACGCATTGGCATTGCCCACGGCGCGCAGACTACGGGCTGCAGCTGTGGCCCGACGGCGCTGTGGTGTACGACGAAGCCAGTGGCGATATCCATGCGCTCAGCCCCATTGCGGGCGAGGTGCTGCGCCATCTGTTGACGGTGCCGCAGTCTTGCGCCGAGAGCCTGGCCCGGACGCTGCTGGGTGAGCCGCCTGCTTTGGAAGATGTTTGCAGCGTGGACAGGATGCTGCGTGCATTCGAATCCCTGGGTTTTATCGAACCCTGCGGCGCGTGAACACCCAACCCCTGTTGTCTTCACTGTCCAGGCGCCAGCTCGGCAGGCTGCTGGGCGGAGAGGGCCTGGCGATCGTTATCCCGCCCTTTGTGGTGCGGGTGCGCAGCCGGATTCCCGTGGTGGCCGAGGGTCTGGAACGCCTTTATTCAGACCACCCACTGGTCCCGCTGGAGGGGGGCGGTTTCAGCGACTTCCATGTGGCAGTGCAGCCGTGCCGCACGTGGTTTCGTCCGTTGTGCTTTTTCGCGCTGGATGGAGGCCAACCTTTCACGCCGCTGGCGCAGGGCGAAGCCTTTGCACTTTTCGAGTGGGGCCTGAACTGGTGCGTGACCAGCCATTGCCATCAGTGGATCAGCCTGCATGCGGCGGTGCTGGAAAGGGGCGGGCGCGCCGTGGTTCTGCCGGCGCCACCGGGCGCGGGCAAGAGCACTTTGTGCGCGGCCCTCATGCTCCATGGCTGGCGCCTGCTGTCCGATGAATTGACGCTGCTGGAGCCCGGCAGTGGCTGGGTCGTGCCTTCGCCGCGGCCTATCGGCCTCAAGAACGATTCCATTGATGTGATCCGCGATCGCGCTCCTGGCTGCGTCCTGGGGCCGGTGGCGCACGATACGCAAAAAGGCACGGTCGCCCACCTCAAGGTGCTGCCAGAGAGCCTGGCCCGCGCCGGCGAACGCGCCCTGCCTGCCTGGGTGGTCTTTCCCCGGTACGAGCGCGGCGCCACGCTGCAGGTGCAGGCGCGCACCAAAGCCACCACCGTGGTGGAGCTGGCGCGCAACAGCTTCAACCAGCATGTGCATGGCCGCACAGGCTTTGAGGCCCTGGTGCGGCTGGTCGATGCCTGCGACAGCTTTGATCTGCGCTACAGCCAGCTCGACCAGGCCCTGGCCTGGTTCGACACGCTGCAGCCGCCGCCCACAGGGAGGGCTTGATGCAGGACCATGCCATGACGCCGCTGCTGAACCTGCTGGGTCCGGCGCCCCAGCCCGGCCGGTTGACGCTGACCGAATGGGATGTGGTGGTGCGGCAAGCGCGCCGCGCCGATGTGCTGGCACGCATCGCCGCACTGGCACAGGCCCACGGCGCGTGGGATGCCGTGGCCCCTGCACCGCGTCCGCACCTGGCGTCGGCGTTGGCCCTGGCTGCACGCCAGCAGCGCGAGCTG
>LNAP01005421.1_pt1 | contig 11335 bp, 9 predicted proteins | sample 602601 | NCBI WGS metagenome assembly LNAP01 (sample SAMN02440304, study PRJNA202911) | soil metagenome | biome: Subtropical and temperate rainforests or woodlands; isolation source: soil samples (1 kg each in a 20% v/v slurry with milli Q water) were... ...
AGTATTTGTCCACCATAATCCCAATGCCACAGTACACATGGTGGTGTGCTCCGCGGGCAACGGGCCCGTGGACTCGAGCCACAACTACACCTGGAGTGCGAAATACTGGAATAACGTATTCGGATATGCGGTACTCACGGCCACCAACGCGACCCATTTGAACTGGAAGTTCATCAACAGCGCGGACAACAAGGTGCTCGATCGTGTGCTGATTACGCAAGACTTTTCCTCCTGGGTGCCGCAGCCAGTCGTCCCCAGCAGCAGCGGAGGGGACAAGCAGCCAACCGGCTGGGACAGTTTGTCTGACGCCGCGCAGGGCGGTATCATTGCCATGATTGTGATTGTCAGTCTGGCCCTGATCGCCGCCGTTGTGTACTATCTTGTTAATATTAGAAGGACTTCTTCTGCTAATGCCAACACTGCTGGTGGGAATAGTGGAGTAGGAGCTACAAGTGTCACCAAATCCCCAATGCAGACGGAAATGGTGTAAATTGTTGGTTTGCGTTTGCTGGGGGCTTTTATTTTCTGTTCAAACGTTTTAGATTTAGTATAACACCTTTATAAAAAAGCAAACTATACTTAAACGTGAATTTCTATTTGCATTTTGTCTTTTACAAGAATTCAGTCAACGAATTTCAGTACAACTGTTTGCGTTAAACTATTTTATATGGTATTCACAACGACGTTTGAAATATTTAGAATCGATGGGCCGGGTAGGTACCAGTGTAGTCCAAGGGCGGCATGGATGTACCAGATTTAATGGCGTTCACCTGGTGGTCCGTCACCACAATCACGTCTGCCATGGTGAAATTGAGCGCCATCAGCGTGTCAAAATTGGGAATACTGCGGCGCTTGCCTTGGTCAATGATAAAGATTTCCTTCGCATTCTGTCCTTGGATTGGGTAACCCTGCCACTTCTGAAGATAAGCACTGTCCAGCACAGGCTCTGGTAGATAGCTCGACAACAGCTCCATTTTGTTCATCGTGTTCATGTAATGCTTCGGGTCGTTTTTCACTGGCGTGGAGACCGCCTTGAAGCGTCCGCCGTAGTCTTTGAAGTCGTTATGGGCTACTTTGTAGGTCACATTCGGTAGCTCTTTTAATGCCACCTCGCGGGCACTGGCGGTCAGCAATGAAGGTCCTGTGGCGCACATGATAGCCTCCCAGCGGAAAGCTGCATGCAAGGAGCGCATCACAGAGTCGCGGTGGTACTCGTGTGTGATGATCTCCACGGCATTGGTCATCACGGCCTCGAGGATCACATGACGCGGCGCGGAGAGCATTGCCCAGTTGAGGAGAATTCGATTATGGAAGATATTCTTTGCCCGCAAAGTGGCATTTCGATACGTTGAGAAGTCGGAGAGGTGGTACCGGGGGATGTAGCAGCGGTTTCCGTTAAAGCCGTTACGTTCGTACGATACAATAAAGGTGTCTTCAGGAGCAACTACTTTGTCCAGGGGAGAGTGCATATCGCTATCGTCGTCGATATAAGCTCCACCATAAGCCCACAATACTGCGTATCTCCATAAATCAGCTTTGGCAGCACCAGCAGAGGGGCTGATCATGTTATATGCCCACAAATAGCTCGTGCCCGAAAACACGGTGTTCATAAACTCGTCTTTCATTTCATTTGAACACACGTGAACCTCCCAGTTCTTGTTCCTTTCAAAAAGTGCTGGCATTTGGTAATTCATACCATCTTTTAAGTTTCGTACAGCGATCCAGAGATGTCTCGGGATAAGCTTATCGGTGGTGGAATTGCCTAACTGGCTTGACGGAGGATTAAGTGGAAGAACTGGTAGCTTCCAAGGGTCGGTACCATAACAAAGTCCCGCTGTTAGCAAAAGGACGCAGAAAGACACGAAAATGTGGTGCCTCATTGTTGCTGCAACAAAGTGAAATCAAACCCCGCAGCAGAAATGAGAGTCAGGGAAAGGGTTACGGCTACTGTACAAGTACTGGTATCCGATGGTGAACCGGTGGTAAGGTGTTGACCAATTTTGCAGTACACGTGCAGGCATAGCAACTAGTACGATCAACTAAAAAAAAGTTGTGGATGATTAAGAATATTTTTAACTGTACATTAATTGGTTGCGCGAAAAATACACGAAAAGTGCCATACGAATACGAATATGAAGACAAAGGACAAACGTTTCAAATAGATCAAGTCGCATAATGGTACGCATCGGAAACCTATCGCTACAACAATGTTTATACACTATAGAATTACTGAAGGACTCCCGCAGTTGCACAGCTGCCCTGCTGCAAGTGCTTTGTCATATTCGGAGTGTATCCAGTTGTTCCAGTACAAATCCGTGACGAAGCGTTCTGGGTCGAGTTCTTGCACCTGCGCCTTCGCCATGGCCTGAAAATTGGCTTTCTGATTGCCATGCAGAATCGCCGAGCCGTACGTGGCACGCAGAGTGGCGTCGGCTTGTTGGGCGTAGGGCAGCAGCATGGTCAGCTTGGTGTTGATGGTAGCGGGAGGAGTATGTGTCTTGGTGTGGTCAGTGTAGCGCGCCGCGAGCCTCTCGTACTCCTTGCGGATAGAGCCACAGAAAGAACACTTGCCGCTGTTCTGCTGCTCAATGTAGGTCTTGAAGAACGAGAACACCTGCGCGGGTATCAAAGTATAGCCTGAGTTTGCATTCATTGCTGGAAACTTTGTATGCCCACACAAGATCCCCACCACTTGGCACAGCATCACGTGCGCAACATCTTTTCCCGCGGTGTTCGTACCAACCAAATCAATAATGCGAATAGTATCGGGGCCAAACACGTCTCCGTAGGTAGCAAGAATGTCGACAGGTCGTAGAATTAGAGGCATATTGTCGAGAATTCCGAAAAGATACCCAGCAAAAGACTTGCTGAATGAAACATCGTGCTCGAACCGGTTCAGCTCAAAATGAAGCGAAATGAGCTGTGCCAGCAGTTCGCGATAGACAAACACAATTGTCACGTTGAAGCCTTTCAAGTGGTTACTCAGTGTCTTAACTTGGGCTTTATTCATGTCATCGAACTCTTCAGAAGACAGAATAATGCTGCGGTTGAGGCGCAGTGAGTCTTGGAGGAATGCATCCATGTGTGCGATGTCAGCAGGTTGGTTTTTGCCAAATCCTTTTAACGCATACGCAAAGTTGGAAATGCCTTTCAGATTCATGGGAACACCCTCGGTTTGGTTTGGCCAGTAGTAGTTGTGCGCGGCCAGTTCCTGGGTTATCGAAACCAATACAGACTGAATCCGTGACGAAGATGTCTTATGCGGACCAATGTGGATAATTGCGCGGGGATTACTCTGTTAAAGCAGAATGAAAGCAGAAATAGTGAATGGGTGGATGGGTGGATGAGTGGATGGGTGGACACAAATGGAAAAGTATCGTCACTCACCATTCCCTTGCAGCAGAACAAAAGTAAAAGCAGAAGTAGAAAGGTGGGGACCATTTTTGAAGATAATGATGAAACTCATTTGTCATTGAAATTGTTAATCCGACTTCGCGTATCCTCCGCTGTTGAAGTGGGAAGTGTAACCGTTCAGCCGTTTCAGAACTTTCGTCGAGTCAACGACATTTGACTCATTTTTGACTCATTTTTGAAACGCACACTCATCTTTTTTTTAGCTTTGTACGTTTTTCGTTATCAAACCAGAATTTGCTATGTTGCTGGTGCGTGTATTTTGTTTGCTGATTGTAGCTGCCCAAATGGTCCTTGTTCAACCTGCTAAACTGGACTGGCAGCCAAACCATACAAACCATTGGATATTTATCCACTACCATAAAACGGGTCATGATTTGGCCCGTAAATTGGGGCAAATCTTTCAGTTGTGGCCCTGCAACGCAATTGTATTTCACAGCTTCCTTCGTCGAATTCCATTACAAAATCAGCTTCGGTTGTTGCAAGGAACAGATGTGGCGATTGTGGCGGCACCTGATATGCAAATACCATGGAACTCTTCATTTCTCAATCAAACCAATAGCAAAGTTTCCATGGTGCATTTTGTTCGGGATCCGTACGACATGATTGTCTCAGCATACTTGTATCATTCGCAGTCGACTCCGCCTGGCAAAGAAGCGTGGCTGAAATATCCAACATTTGACCCTTGCGAAGCGGACACGAGTCAACTCCAACACTTTGCTCAGTTTGTTGGCCCATCCTATGGTAGTGTGCAGTTTTTCATGCATCTTATCCAGCAGGGTATAAGCCTGTGCACTGATATCTACAGAAGACATCCACATCTAGGGGCGAATGGCTACAGCGCGGCACTCCGTTCACTTACAAAAGAAGATGGAATACTGGTAGAAGCAGCGCGTTCCATACTCAACGTTAGAGGCGGTGACATTTTGCGCATGGCAACCAACGCCTTGTTTGAACAGCGTACACAAAACAATGATTCCTATCGAGTGTTCCTCAACGACTTTCCTGTGGGAAACGCAACTCACTTTACCAAGTCAAGTCACAAGCTCTTTACACACCTGATGAGCAGCAGAAAGTCCAACGAGGTGCATTTTTCTGACTGCGTTGATGTCGCCACGGCTGTACAAAGATCCATTGATTTAGTCTTTATCCCTGAGAAGAATGCAACCAACGCCGCGTTGGAGCGATCCACGCATGTTACTAAAAATATGATCAGTGATGACGAGAGGGAAAGTCTGAAATTGGTACTAAAGACGCATCGTGTTTTCGGACCAATTTTGAACACCGTACAAAGCATATTACTGCAATCCAAAGATAACTAAGAGTACAGCCTTGTAAAGTGTAGTTGAAACCGAAAGACCGTTTACAAAATTAAACTTTTAGTTCCATTTAGCATAGACAATACAATACATTTAATCAGAGTCAGAAGCGTAGTCACCAAACAAACTTGGCGTCGGCGCGGCGGCGGATTTTGTTGGTTGGGAGCTCGCAGGTGTGGGCTTTGATTCAGGTTTGCTTGAAGTGGCTGCTGCACTCTTGCTCACAGACGAACTTTCCGAAGCTTTGCTCGCAACATTGCGGTCTTCTTTATCTCCGTTTTGTACTTTACGCTTGGCTGTTCAAAGCAAAGAAAGTTTACATCAGGTTATCCACTTGAATTAGGCAGATAAAATACTACCGGTATACCTGTCACCACCACTCCAACTTTTAAGGCCGGCTCAACTTTCTTGGGAGGAATAATATTAAACGTTGCATGGGACAGCTCTTGAGGTTCTTTGAGCAATTCTATCCGTCTCGATTCCCGAAATGCCTCCAGTTCAGCATTTACCAATCGCTTGTTTTGATCATCGGCCCTTGCTTTAGCATCGTCCATTTCATTGAAGAAATCAATGTCCTCTTCATCCAGTCCTTTTGGAGGCGCAAATATTTTCTTGGTATTTTCATCATATTCAAGTTTCTTTCTATCGCGAATATCCGCGAGCTGTTCGTACAATGGCTTGTTCCCTGCGGCCTCTGCGGCAACTCTTGTCTTCCGAACCTCATCACTTTCGACGGCAATCTCCGTACCGAAGTCAATTCCGTCACTTGAACTCAAGATGCTGGTTTTTACAAATCGCAAAGTCATCGTGGCAGGGAGTGGAAGTGTATCTTGTCTCTTCGAAACAATGCATCGAAGTGACCAAGCCTAATAATAAGGTATCCTTGCGTTCCGCACAAATTACACAAAAATTGATTTTAACGCTCTCTTATAGAAAGCACTTGCCGCGCAAGCACTCACTTCAATTTTCTGCCGCGCGGTTGCAAAGTTTATTGCTCTTAAGAAGCAAACATGAAGATTTCGCTTCATTTGTTCCCTGCTCTATTGCTTTGTGGCGCGCTGTTAATTTCAGCCGATGGGGATGTTACCTGCAACAACCCTGCTAGTGAGAATTCAACTGGAATGTCAGTTCCGGATTGCAACTGCCGGTTCCATAGCGTCGACCATGCTGTGAAGCACTTCATTTCTCCTATCTTAAACACATTAACGACAAAGTATGTTATTCGCTCTCTCCTTTGTACATAACCTCCGTAAATTCCTAATCATCACAATCTTTCCTCTGTACAGGACTTTTTTCCGTTACTTCAAAGTTGATCTTGAAAGCCCTTGTCCCTATTGGCCGACAGTTGGTCAATGCATGATGGAAGGATGCTCCGTTTGCACTTGCGACGAGGATGAAATTCCTAAACCATGGCTGGAATATGAGTCTAAGAAAGCACAGAGGAACGAATACGGATGGGTTGCGTCCTCCTCTTCACCTTACGGCTTCGAAAGCAAGAGTCTGGATGACTCTTTGGGCAAAATCTCTGTCGCGGAAGGTGAAACGCCGAACATGCAATTGGATGAGATGTACAACGACAGTCAGGCGCGAAACCGAGATGTGATGGTGATGGAAACCGGAACCTCCGGCGGCATCCAAAATGATCCGGAAGAAGACACAGACGATTCGGGTATGTGCTTACTTATTGCCTCAGCGATTCGTTTATCTTTGCGTTACCAATTCGTCCGCATTTTTTTACGTGTTTTACCTATACGCCAATCCTTTTTTCCAGACGACTGGACCATCCTCGATGGCTCTGGTCGAAAGAGCAGCCTGCCTGACACCAAAAACTTGCCTACTTTTGCCGCCGCGTATGGTTACAATGCACTGTTCGACCCCGTGGAGACTGCCGAAGAAGTTGTGAAGGATGCCTCGTATGTCAATTTGCTTGAGAACCCGGAGAGGTTTACGGGTTATTCCGGCCCGTCTGCGCAGCGGGTGTGGCAAGCTATTCAACAAGAGAACTGCTTTGGCGAACAGAACGATGTATGCCTCGAAAAAAGAGTTTTCTACAGGTACTATTATATTATGGTCGTTTACTACTTTGTGGTGTCTCTTTGTTGCATAATCTCTAATCCAAACTTCAACTCACCCATATATAGACTCATGAGCGGGCTGCAGGCCTCTATCTCGACGCACATTGCCCGCAACTATCTGCACCCGGACGGTCAGTGGGGCACCAACCACGCGCTGTACTGGCGCGCTGTGGGCAACTACCCCGACCGCCTCAACAACATGTACTTCTCGTTTCTCTTCTTGTTGCGCGCGGTGGTGCGGGCCCAGGAGACCTTGCGCACCTATGAGTACAACACTGGTCACGTGGAAGACGATCGAGTTGTCAAGGAGCTTCTGAACAAGCTCTTAGAAAGCAGTGGGCCGTTACGCGACCCTGCCCAGGCGTATGCGCAGTACAGCAAGAAATCAGACCCATCTGCGCACAGTCCAGAGAACAGTTTGAAAGAACTGCTCCGGAGCAGTGGCGACGCTTTTGATGCCGATGCGATGGCCGCTGTGGAAGAATGTCGCTATGGATTCAATGAATCGGAGCTATTTCAGGTAGCCGTTCTATTGTTTTTCTTGTTGGTTTTTCGCCGTTCTGTGTTTTGCAAGTGATAGAATAATCAGACTATTTCCTGCTCCATTATCAATATTGGTGTTGATCTTTGTCACTTGGTACACATTTTCCCCCTTTCTTGTAAGGTGTCGGAGGCGCAGCGGGGTCCGCAGTATTGGAACACTTTGGAAGACAAGCAGGAATTGCGGGACGAATTTATGATTAAGTACGTGTTGAATAATAGATTATATTGTGTGTATTATTACATGCTACCTTTTTTCAATTCATCTCAATAATTTAAATGCTTTCGATTTTTTGGCTGTTTAGGTTCCGCAACATTTCCCGCATCATGGACTGTGTAACATGCGAGAAGTGCCGTGTGTGGGGCAAGTTACAGATTTTAGGCTTCGGGACTGCCATCAAGATCCTGCTGCATCCTGTGGACAAGATTGTCAGCCCCACGACCACCACCGTCTCCACCAAGATTGATCTCAGTGGCATGGATATGATTCAAGCAGCCGGTGAGACCTCGCGCAAGAGTGAAGCCACGGTCGGTACTGGCGGTACCGCGCCAGCCACGTGTGACGTGCTTGCGACCAAGCAACGTCCGAGACTTACCCTCTCCCGACAAGAGATCATTGCCTTGCTAAACACGCTCAATCAGTTGAGCAACAGCTTGATCTTTGCGGCCGAGGCGGCGGAGCTAGCAGGCCGCGGGAATATTGCCGAGCAGCCCGTGCAGTTCGCGAGTCTTTTGGGCACCAACGACGCGGGTTCGATCCCCACGCAAGATGGTCTTTTGTACTTAGCTGCTGTGCTGAACGCCCCGTGGATGCAGTGGGTGATGAAACTGTGCCCGTCGTTGGCCTCTGGGGTGGCGATTGTATGGATGATGAAAAGAAAAGTCCAACGAGAGAAGGAAGCCAAGCGGGCACAACAAGCGCGCAGGGCGGCCGCCAATTAAATGAACTGTGAATTGACAATCAATGTGAATGAAGACTGTTAAAATAGCCAAGAATTTAACTAAATTTTTCATCTTTTCTACCATTTCTCTCATTTTTATTTAATGTTGAAATCGTAAACAAACCAAAATCCTACTGAAACTATTTAGCAAGAAAAGCATAAATGCTGTGATTGGTGGTAACGATCCCCTGATCTCCTTTCTCCGTGGGGTCCAAGGTACATTTGAAGGTCTTAAACGGGTTCTCTTGTGGGTGGAAAATAAACTCAATGGGTTCACCGAGCTCCTGGTGATCCGCTGCCGTAGAGATCCGGTCCAGCGCCTGCAAGTCCCGGTGCAAGTCGTGCTCGCCGTACGCAGTGCACAGGATGGGCTTGTGGGTATGCAGCAACTGGTGCATGGTGGGCTCCCACAGCGCCTTGAGCGTGTCGTTGCCGTACCCTGGGTTGAACAGCACGAACACGTCAGCCCAACGAAGGAGTTTGTTTAGATCCGGATGCTCGTGCAGCGCTGAGAAGTCATTGTGCAGCTTCTTGTCAGCTGTCACGGTGAAGTTGTTGACTAAACTCAGAGACTTGTTCACATCGCTGTAATAGGGTTTAATATCAACAGAAGTGGTGGCACTTTTGTACACCGATTTGTTTTGCTGCAAACCTGGCCCCACCATTCTGATGTTGTGTGTCACAGCACTGCTATTAGCGCACAGCATTTCCCGCCACCATACCATAGGAAGTGATGACTCCGACCGTGCACCAACCACCAAAATGTTAAGGGCTTCTATTTTGTGTTCTTCCGGAAATATTCTTGATAATCCATACGCAAGACTCAACGGGAATGTCAGCAAGGAAGACAATGCCCGCATCGCGGGAGGATCCCATGTGGATCGACCACCACGCACATTTATGTAATCCGTCATATCAACTGCTTTTACAGGTGCCGTTGGATTCGCCTCGACAAATTTCGTAATCTGCAATCTATCGGGTCCACTCGCCCATTCTTTGTTTTCTTTAATGTGTTGTTCGACGACCTCCGGGGTGACTTTAACGTACTTTGCATGATTCCAAGTAGAGAATCGAGCAAACCGTGCGCCAGCATGGCACGTTCTTGTTATCATGGCGAAATCTGTGAGTGTTTGTTGAGGATTTTGCTGATCTCGAAGTGTTGGAGCTGAACTCAATGGATGTGTAAGGTTACGAAGGAAAGGTCAATAAAGCCTTTTTTTCGGCCCGCACGATGAGACGTTTCAAACTGTGTCACACGTTGTCAATTTTCTGCCATGTCCGACTCTGACGAAAGTTCTGAGACGATAAGTGACAACAGTGAGCACAATACAAGAGAGGACTTAAACGCGAACGATGTGAAATTGCAGCAGATGCGACGAAGCGCTCAGAAGCGTGGTGGGCAATCCAAAATTGTTGCGCGCTTTGAAGGGCTTGTTTCTTATGATGAAATGTTAAGGCAGCATGCATTTCAACGTATGAAGGATGGTATTCAGAAGATTCTATCTTTGCATACACCTGTTGAGCTGTCGTCATTGTGTGGATGTCTCGGATTGAAAGTTCAAGAGAAAGGGGCAACGTCTATCCATTTCATCACCCAATATGCAAGCGAATCAAAGGACTTGGACCCGGAAAGATTGCGCAAAATTATGAATTTCATGTGGGAGGGAGCATTATGGGAATATTTGCACTCAATTGGCCACCCAATTCACTCCATGCGACCGGATCCAAAGAAAACCATATTGGATATATGGGAGAAAGGTGGCTTACTGGGTGGAAATATCAATGGCTTTGTCCCTCACTTTATTGCCCGCGAGGTCAAAAAGCGCAACGAATGGATCCAGTCGCCTGACATTCAAGATAGGCTGGAGAAACTGCGCAAAGCCCAGGATGCTGCGAAATCTGCCGAACGGAAAATCATTTCGGATCACGATTACACCAATATTCTATCATATTTCAATCAAATGGGAGCCCTGCGACGATTGGAGAACTCAGTACGTGAGTTTTTGATATCGGAAGTGGAAATAGTTCGATCACGCATCGATTCCTGTGAGGACTCTGCAAAAATGATGCGACAACAACTGAAGGAAAACGAATTACATTACATGAAGATCGTCGATACCATCAACGAACAGCTTGCACTGACGGAATTTGTCTGCGAGGAGCGCATCGCCGAGCGGTACCAATTGGAAGGAGACGTCCAGCGACTGGGCAACGTCATCGAATCCTACATAGCCGCAGAGGAGAACCGCGAAATGATCGGCGGAGGCACCCTGCAAGCATTAAAACTTCGCCACGCAGAGAAGTGCAACCCCAGTGTGCGCGCCATCCACGCCCAAGTACAGAAATACAAACAAGTCCGGGATCATATGGACTCGGTGCTGCGCGCACAGGCACGGGCCCAGCGCAACGACGTAAGCCATTTAAACGAAATGGTCGACGCGCTGCAAGCCGAGCTGGAAGCGTTGAATGAGCACAGCGTCAAAGAGACCGCACGCGCCGACGCCGCCGAACGTGCGTTGTTTTTCTGCCGGAGAAAACTCGCCAAAGCTGAAAACCGACAGAATATTGCAGCGCATGAGTCGTGGGGAAGCAGCGCGCGTTTTGCGACCAAATTGGACTATCAGCTGCGACTTGCACGTAGTATGCGGCCGGTTATGGTGGCCGCGCTAAACCATCCCCACCGGACTGTGATTAGTTTGGCGCGCTCGGTATTGTCTACGTTTGACCTCGCGTCGAAAGAGGAGATCGATCGGATTTTTGAAACCGCCTGCATGCGGCGCCAGGACGCGCTGTCCTTCGCAGTGCGTCGAGCTGATAATGCCCGGCGGGATGCGATGAATAGTCCCGCCGCGGTGGCAGCCCGGTCCAAGCCCAAGGTCAAGATCGCCAAGAATGGGAAAAGTGGTAGCACGAAGACCACCAAAAGTACCGGCTCGGTGGCGAGCAAAAGCAGCCGTGCGAGCACCCCCAGTGAAACTTCCCGCGCTGGTCGGCCATCCTCCAAGCCAGGTACGCCCACTGCTAAAGGTGGCGCAAAATCGCCCACGTC
>LNAP01005422.1_pt1 | contig 11335 bp, 13 predicted proteins | sample 602601 | NCBI WGS metagenome assembly LNAP01 (sample SAMN02440304, study PRJNA202911) | soil metagenome | biome: Subtropical and temperate rainforests or woodlands; isolation source: soil samples (1 kg each in a 20% v/v slurry with milli Q water) were... ...
CGCGGACGGATCTTGTGAGCGCGGCAAAATCACCGCCGCGAACACCGGGAATGCGCAGTATATACAATATCCGGGTCTGGTGATTATCGGATATTGCATTGATGCATTTGTGTGCCGGGTGGCTCCTCGTCCGTCTACGCGCCTGGTAATTCGCCGCTGATTCGAGCAGACGGCTTTTCAGCGCTGATCAGCGGCTTGTTTGCTGGCGTTCGCGTTCGCCCCGCGAGCAAAACGCGCGCACTACACATTTCACCGGCTTCTTCAGATGCCAGAGCCCTTCATGCAGCGCCGGACGTCCTCGTCCATCAGGTTGTCTAGCTGCGCGCCCTCACGGGCTGATTTGACCTGGGGAACCGAGCGGATCGTCTTGTTCTCGGCGTCACGCCAGTTCTTCCGTATTGCCTGCGCCAAGACGGTATTGGGTCCTTGAACACCTGATATAGCCATTCTTCGGAAGCCTGCTGAATCGGCGGCGGATGTTCCTCTGCGTGGCTGCTTATGGCGAACCAAGAAAGCGCTATCCTGCGATTTCCTTCATGCGGAACGAGCATATCCAGTGCCTCCAGACTGCAAGCTGCGCTTCCAGTACGCCTTGCAGGCGTGTCCTGCGCGTAACGGCGGATCAGGTGCAGTAGCAACTTGGCCTGGCTTTGACTTTGGCAGTGGGTGCAGCGTCTGCTCAGTGTGGACGTGATGCCTTCGCAGGTGGGCTGGCATACTGTGTGACTGCGGCGGCATTCGTGAACAAGAACGGCAGAAGCCCTTGTTCAACCAGATGCTCAGACCGACTAGTCTGACCCGTAATCTGGATCATCCAGAGTTGAAGTTTGAAAGGTGAGGTTCCTGCTCCTCTGACTGACTGGCTGTGAAGCTCATTTAAAAAGTGTAATTATCATAATCCGTTGAATTTATTGAATAATTTAATAATCTCCACTTAAAGAGTGGAATTTTTTTCGGCGCAAGTGAAATTCTTCCATTTATTTGATGTTGCATATAAGGTATGCAGTCTTGGAGGTGGATGGTGCGGGTCAAGCTAGGTGTGTAGTCCCGGGATGAGGTGGTACGGGGCAAGCTTGAAACGGTCCGGCGTTCGAGCCCTGGCATCAGAGATCGTTTTGAACGGAGTGCGCCACCGTAGAGCCTTCAAGTGCTTGGCAAAGTTGTATGCCGTGACGAAGGCCCGCACATGAGCCCCCAGCGCATCGAAACCTGAGTAGTGGAACGACTTGATGGTGGCTCCTTCACGGTACGGTTCATTCGCTCAGCTAATCTTGCCCAGTCCCAGTGGACACCCCGTTAAGCGCTAAACTGCAACGAGGTGAACCATGGCAAGGCAAGCAAGCTCGATGAAACAAACCCGTACCCGCCACTCCCAAGCCTACAAAGACGAAGCACTGGCCTTGGCCGAGCGGATTGGCGTCAGCGAGGCTGCCTAACAGCTCGGCCTGCACCCCTCCAGCTCTATGGCTAGTGGAGCAAGCAGCAGCAGAGCCAGACCAGCAGTGAGCGGGAGCAGTCGCTGGCTGGCGAGAACGCCCGACTCAGCGGCTCTTGGTCGAGCAAGCTGAGGAGTCGGCCATTGTAAAAAAATCCGCCGCGTACTTTGCCAAGAGCCTCAAGTGAAGTTCGCCTTCATGCGAACACATACTCCGTAATTTTCGGTGAAGTCCATGTGCAGAGTGCTGCGCGGGGCTCGTAGCGGTTACTACGCCAGGTGCTCGCAGAAACCGTCGGAGCGCCACCAGCGGCAAGCCAATCTGGATCGACAGGTGGCTCAGTCATACAGCACACGCAAGAGCCGCTTCGGGGCCCCCGGTGTCAGGATTGTTGTCGCCTGATCTGAACCCCGGGGCGGAAAGCGCTGTGCCATGCTGCTTTACTCTGGTGAACGAAAAGCCGCCCTGTTGAAGAAGCTGCTGCCACCGCTGAACCTGTCCGTGGCCGAGCTGGCCCGCCAGGAAGGGATCTCCGAAGTGACTCTGTATGCTTGGATCAAACAGGCCAAGGCTGAAGGAGCCCCCGTGCCAGGAGACAAGAAATTGCTCTATGACTGGTCGTCCGAAGCCAAGTTCGCCGTCGTGCTGGAGAACGCTGCGTTCTCGGAAATCGAGCTGAGCGAATACTACCGGCGCAAGAGTCTGTACCCCGATCAGGTCCAGGCCTGCATCAGCGGCCAGCAGCGACAGGCCGAGCGCGTGCAGGCCAAGGCGCTGGCTGAGGCGGCGGCGATTCTGGTGCTGTGAAAAAAATCTCAATGCCTACTGGGGAAACGACAGCGAGGACAACTGACCTCGCTGCCAGAACGGCAGCAATTCGTTGACTGGCTGAACGAGGCCGTAGCCGCAGGTGCCCTCAAGACAGCGGCCTGCGAAGAGCTGGGTGTGCCGCTGCGCACCCTGCAATGCTGGACCGAAGAGGACGTCATGCGCGCCGATGCCCGCACCACCAACGCGCGCCCGGCTCCGCGCAATTCGCTGATTCCGGCCGAGCGCGAGGTCATCCTGGCCATCTGCAACAGTACGGAGTATGCACATCTGCCACCCAGCCAGATCGTGCCGCGGCTGGCTGACAAGGGGCGCTACCTGGCCTCGGAGTCGACCTTCTACCGCGTTCTGCTTGCTGCCGATCAGCAGCACCGTCGTGGTCGTAGCCAGCCGCTCCGCACGGTGAAGGCACCGACCAGCCATGTGGCGACAGCCGCCAACCAGGTGTGGTCATGGGATAACACCTATCTGCCGGCAGCTGTGCGGGGGCAGTATTTCTACCTGTACCTGATCGAGGACATCTACAGCCGCAAGGCCGTGGCCTGGGAGGTCTACGAACAGGAAAGCGGCGAACTGGCCGCCGGCCAGCTGCAGCGCAGCGTGCTCAGCTAACAGTGCCTGCTCAGCCCGCTGGTACTGTACTCGGACAACGGCGCACCGATGAAGTCGGTGACCATGCTGGAAAAGATGTATGACCTGGGCGTTACGTCGTCCCGCAGCCGTCCGCGTGTCAGCGACGACAACACGTACTCGGAGTCGCTGTTCCGGACGCTGAAATACTGCCCGCAATGGCCGAAACAGGGCTTTGCCGACCTGGAGGCAGCACTCAGCTGGGTCAGGGACTTCATCCGCTGATACAACCATGAGCACCGGCACAGTCGCATCACGCTTCGTGACGCCGGCAGAGCGTCATCGGGGCGAGGATTGCACGGTGCTGGTTCGCCGCCATGCGCTGTACGTGGCTGCACGCCGGAGCGCTGGTCAGGTGCCACACTTAACTGGACTCCCGTCCACTCAACCCCGAGCGGGAGCAAGAACAGCCGCCGCTGCAACAGGCGGCCTGAAAACACGGTCGACGCGACAACTACCTTGAAAAACGCCGATGCCATGGCGCACCAAACAGCGATGCAAGGCCCCGCGTGTCAGTTGGGGGAGGGTTTCGCGCAGATGCCCAAGTGGATTTAAGTTGGTGCTCAACTTTCACTGAACACATCTTGCTCAGGAAATTGTCCAGCTTTACCAGATTTAATGCAGTCCCAGCCCCATTTGCGCAGTCGCTCTTGATATTCAAGCTGTTCCAGCAGAGACGAAGGAATTCCTGCTTCCCCGGGTATTGGTATATACACCGGAGCAAGTGCGCTTGCCACGTCGAGCCCAGTATTCACAGATAGCAGGTTTCGCATGACACGTGCTCGTTGTCGCCAAGAGATATTATCGCTCTTACCTGACTTGGTATGAAATACAATTAGATTTAAAACGGTAGACGCTTTGATTATTTCTTGGGTGCTCATGAAGAAACGCAAGTACTGCGGCGTGTAGAGAGCCAGAATGCGACCGACGAAGAGATTCATCATGGGGCCAGAAAGATGCCTCTCTTGCCACCAGATACCAATCATTAGCAAAACCGCATAGATACTGGTCACTATGTCTGTCAGACGTTTGCGATTGTTTTGATCCAGCGCCTCATAGAGCAGCCAAATGAGTGCGGCTAAGGAGTCCAAGCTGGCAATACGTTCCAGTTTGGCGAGCAGCACTCGCGTGACTTTTGCTCTCTGCAAAAAGACTTGGTTGCCATTTAATGGCGCGTACAATACGGCTTGCACATCCGGTTTCAGACGTTTCAAGAGCGCCTCACTAAGTGCGCTGCTATCGGGCTTTTTCTTCAGAATATCCCATAATGGGTGGTAAATCTCTTGTAGCGAGCCAGGTAGATGAGTATTGACGCGCTCGACCAGTCGGGACTGCGGTGTGTGCTGGCCAACCTTATAGCCTTGCCATTTACAGCGATGACTCGGTGCGCCGTCTTTTATGCGGACTCTGAAAGACTCGGGCTCGAAGTGCTGCTCGAGTGAGTACGCAGAGTTGAGCCCCGTCCGTTGGCGTATACCCTCATACCAAAAACGCACCCTCAAGACCTCAGCATCATCACGGTCTGGAGAAATTTTTTTTCCATCAGAAATATCCCGCATCCCCCTGCGAAAATCAGCGTACAAAAATTTAATTCCTTGAAAATCAGTCATTTAGCCACCATTGCGACTTCAAGATACAGTAAATTCATCTCATGCTATTACAGATGTTAATTCCAGTCGATATGGCTACCATGCCAAGAAACCGCGACGGGGCCGGAGTACACGAGTGAGCAGAGAGCGAGCGTCAACTGGCGTTGGCGCGGCATCTCTAGCCCCCTTTCCCCTTGATGGAGGGTTACAAAATCATGGATGTTTTATGTGCATGTAGCTGTATTCTTGAATTGAGCATTCCGCTTGGTTTTTCGCGATTTGGCTTCAAGAGATAGTATTGCTCTATTCCAAACATCCTAGCCGATTGCCAAAACTACCGACAGCAGATTGGCCAAGGTAGATGCGGCTTGGTGGTTTGAAATTAGCAATCTATTTCTAAGATAAAATTTCTTGAGTCTAGAGGGCGCAAAGCCGCAAGTCAAATATGAAAGTTTCAGAAGTAAAAAAAGGAGTTCTTGTTATTGTCGACGGGGGGCTGGCTACTATCACGAAGGTGATAGAAGGAAATCAAGTTGAGGTTCAGCGCCACAAGGACAGAAGCCAGGCTAATGTAAACATAGGTGACCTGGTGTTTATTCCGACTGACCAAAAGGACGAGGGCGCACAAGATGGCCAAGAGTTATTCTCTAGGTCTGACGATGCCTCTCCTGAAGAGGTGGGATTAGCCAAAGTTAGATTCGATGTATTGACCAGTCTTCGAGATAAAGAAATTGGCCCTAAAGAAGCTCGGGCTCGGCTCGATATATCAAATGGTCTTCTGTATAAGCTGTTGAACATGTACGACTCTAGCGCTGGACCAGCCTCATTGGTCAGAATTAAGCGAGGTCGAAAAAAAGGAGTAATGAGATTAAGTGAGAAGGTGGAAGAGCTGATTGGAATTGCCATTAAAAAAGTCTACAAAGGAAAGGCCTCTACATACGCTAAGGTCTGGAAGGAGGTAGAGGCGCTGTGCTTGGAAAATACAGAAACTATTCCATGTTTGGGTGCCGTTACCGCGCGAGTAAAAAAGCTAGGGGATCGTGAGCTGCACAAGAGAAAATATGGCTCTGAATCAGCGCATCAGCGTTTTGACGCTAGACCTGGAAAAGTTACAACTAGTGCCCCTCTGCAAATTGTTCAAATGGACCATACGCTGGTGGATGTAATACTCGTAGATGATATATCTAGAGAGCCATTGGGGCGGCCATGGATGACTGCTATAATAGATTTGCATACTAGGGTTATTCTAGGATATTACCTTTCGCTTAACAATCCATCGACTTTATCGGTTGCATGTGCCATGACGCATGCCGTGCTGCCAAAGAATAAATATCTCGAGAGATTAGGCGTTCCCTTAGCAACCCATCCATTCTATGGAATACCAAAAACTATAGGAATGGACAATGCGAAAGAGTTCAGGTCAGCAAATTTTGTTAGAGCATGCACTCTTCATGGAATCACGCCAAATTGGCGCCCCTTAGGAAAGAAACACTATGGAGGGCACATAGAAAGGCTGATCGGAACGTTCATGACGACTGAAGTCCATTTCCTTCCAGGGGCGACATTTTCAAATGTGGTGAGCAGGCGAGGATATGACAGCGAGAAGAATTCCGCACTATCATTTAAAGAGTTTACTCGATGGTTTGCAGGTCAAGTGGCGATCTACCATAACACGAAGCATAGCTCCATCGATTTATCTCCAAAGCAGGCCTGGGATGCTTACTATAGAGGTGAGGGTGGGAGCATCGAGTACCCTCCGCTTATCGCTGATCAATTTTCATTCAAATTGGATTTCATGCCTGAGGAGATCAGGTCTATTCATCCGTGGGGTATAAGCTTACATAACAAGAGATACTGGAGCCCAGCGCTAACTCCATATATAGGAGGTGGTCGGGCTCAAATTAAATATGACCCATTTTCCATGGGGACAATATGGGCAAAAATTGAAGGAAAATACATTGCGGTTAATTTTTCAGATATAACGACGGAGGATTTCTCTTACGAGGAGCACAATGCGTCACTGATTGGAAAAAAACTCTACAGGAACTCACGGCGCGGCTCCCTTCAAGACAAAGAAATGGTTGCCGTCAAGCGCCAAAACGAAAAAATTGTCGCAGATGGGATATTGGAAACAAAGAAAGCTAGACGCGCTAAGGCAGCAAAATCTGAGAGCGTCAGTGCCCCATACTCTTCACTTCCTTCCCCCCCAAGAGACTCCTCCTCAAAACACTCGGCCAATGTTCCTGACTATTCGAAAAGGCCAGTTCCATTTTTTCGAGATGAACAATCATGAATGGGGAGCACCTTCTTGCATCTAGCCGAAATTTATTGTCCCTTAGCGAATATCAACGACTGATTATCATCAATTCCGACAAGTTGTGGGTCGAGTATGCGCAAGTTTCCAAGATCATAAACTATGTTCAGAACATATTGAGAGTTGACTCTCGCACGCAGGCTCCCTGCATGTTAGTGGCGGGTGAGGGTGGGACTGGCAAGAGCAGTATTATTGCTCAAATCAAAGCGCTACCTGAATGGAAGGGGCGATTGGTTTACATAGCCCTCAATCAAAATCCTCAGAATATATCCCTAAGAGAGCTTTTTATAGATTCGCTCGGGCTTCCGATGGGGAAATACAAGGGTTATGCGCCGCAGAAAGCATCCATGCCTAGGGAGATAGTGGATGTAATTTCTCTTAGAGGAATAAAGGGTGTGGTAATTGATGAATTCAATGATGGTTTGCTTGTTCCAAAAAATGAGCAGCTTAAAAATCTTTCTTTTCTGAAAGGTCTTTCCGGGCCACCATATCACCTGTCTATATTTGGGTTTGGCACGCTGGTATCAAGGAATGCACTTTCTTATGATCCTCAGTTAAATAGGCGCTTCCATAAAGTAGAGCTTTGTGACTGGAAAGAGACAGAGGAGTTTAGGTCGTTTTTGGCTGGAATTGAAGAAAATATACCACTGAAAATACCTTCAACACTTTATGATCAGGAGAAAGTCAATTACCTGCTTGTTCACACCCAAGGGAGAATGGATGGCGTAATTAAGCTAATAAGGTGCGCTGCTTCCTACGCCGTCAGGAGCGGGGAAGAGCGCATTACAATTAAATTGCTTGAGCGGGCTCGTCTTGAGCCATTTGGATATTGATATGATTAAGTTTAGTGGCCTTCCTAGGCCTATTTACGATGAAACTTTTACATCTTGGGTGTCCAGATGTGGGCACCATGGACACATCCACATGTCTAGCCTTCTGGATCTTTGGGTGACGAAGGATATTGTTGGAGGTCGCTTCATCTATGAAGACCCTGATTTTGACTTTAAGTCCCCATACTTTTCATCTGCGAGCATCTTGATAAACGTCGACTTGGCGAAACTCGAGTCTGCATTTTCACCAAAATCAAACTGGCTCCTTCCTTGGCATCAGAGAAAGTACTATTGCCCGGAATGCCTGACTGATGATGTTCGCAGTGGAAGATACCCGTCGTGGAGAAAGTCGTGGTGCTATGCATTAAATAGTCACTGCCACTTCCATAGAAAACAGTTATTTACGTACCCTGGCCAATTGTCCGCGGACAAGGCCTGGGATGCTTTCGCGGATTACGCTAACTCTAAAAATTTTTATTTACATAAAGATTCCAATTGGTCTTATTCTACCCCTGCTGCGCTCCGATATTTGTTGCAGCTTAAGGCTCTCCGTCTAGCTGGGGCTGGCCCCTCATCGTATGGTAAATCTGCCAAGAATGCGCGCGCTTTTGTTTTCTTCAAATTTGTTGCGCAAATTTTTCTTCAGGCGCGCACTGTAAACACCCCCGCCGGAGCTGCCAGGCATTTGTTTTCTAGCGGTAGATTGTATGTAAACAGGTCTCTATCCGGCTATCCTGACGCACTTGAAGCTGGCTCGTTAGAGAGTAATTCTCACGAGCGTATGTGTGGAGTAATTTTGGCTGGATTTATATTTTCTTTTTACACTCGGAGGGATCTTGAAGTGGCCAGAAGAATATATGCATTCACTGGTTACTATTTCCCTGATGACAAGTATCGCTTAGGGTTCATGTCGTTTGATTTTTTATATAAGGATGACTATTTGTATGTAAAATCACTGTTTTTCAAGTTCCCAGCCACACTACTGAAAAAGGTCAAAAGATTTGTTGATGGGATTGATGCTGCAAATTCAGGTAGATTTATCTGAGTTCAGATTATCCCCCTAAGGAGGGTCTGAAAAACACTTCCCAATCTGGTGAAATAGGCCGTCAGCCTCTCTGGAGCCCCTTTGCATGAAGCAGCTGACCTTCGCCGATGCCGAGTACGCCGGCAAGCGCAAACAGACTCGCCGTGAGCGCATCCTGATCGAGATGGATCAGGTCGTGCCGTGGCAGGCGCTGATGGCGTTGATCGCGCCGTACTACCCGAGAGGCGAAGGGGGCGCCCGGCCACCCGCTGGTGGCCATGCTGCGTGTGCACCTTATGCAGAACTGGTTCGGCTACAGCGATCCGGCGATGGAGGAAGCTCTCTACGAAGTGACGATCCTGCGCCACTTTGCCGGACTGCACCTGGATCGGATCCCGGACGAAACCACCATCCTCAACTTCCGCCGCCTGCTGGAGAAAAACGCGCTGGCCAGTGGGATTCTGGAGGTCATCAATGGCTATCTGGGCGAGCGCGGCCTGCTGCTGCGCCAGGGCAGCATCGTCGCTGCCACGATCATTCACGCGCTCAGTTCGACGAAGAACAAGGACGGCAAGCTCGATCCGGAGATGCACCAGACCAAGAAGGGCAACCAGTACTACTTCGGCATGAAGGCGCATATTGGCGTCGACGACGACTCAGGGTTGGTACACCGCGTTGGCGGATGTCACGCAGGTCGACAAGCTGCTACACGGCGAAGAGTCATATGTCTGTGCAGACGCGGGCTATACCGGTGTCGAAAAGCGCCCCGAGCACGCGGGCCGCGAGGTTGTCTGGTCGGTTGCCTCTCGGCGCAGCACCTACAAATCGCTCGGCAAGCGCAGACTGCTTGGGCGTGTGATTCGCCAGATCAAGAAGGCCAAAGCTCAGAAGCGGGCCAAAGTCGAGCATCCCTTCCGGGTGATCAAGTGCCAGTTCGGCTACACCAAGGTACGTTTCCGGGGGCTGGCGAAGAACACGGCTCAGTTGGTCACGCTGATCGGGTTTGTGGTTCCTCTCACTGGTTATACTCGTGGGCCACACTTCAACTTGGACCGAAGCATGAACAAATCCGAACTGATCGCCGCCATCTCCGCGTCTGCTGACCTGCCGAAGACCACGGCGACCGCCGCCCTGGACGCTCTCACGGCCGCCATCACCGGCGCCCTCCAGCAGGGGGAGAGCGTCACCCTGGTTGGCTTCGGCACCTTCGAGGTGAAGCAGCGTGCCGCGCGTGAGGGGCGCAACCCGCAGACCGGCGCCGCCCTTCAGATCGCTGCGGCCAAGCTGCCGTGCTTCAAGCCAGGCAAGGGCCTGAAAGACGCCCTCAACTGACCGAAGCGGGTCGCCCTGCTTCATCTCCTATGTCGATCCAGAAGGGAGCGACCCATAACGATCTTTCATCCCCAGCCCGGCGGTAGCCTGGTTACGCCACCGCTCCCAGTCGCTCACTGGATACTGTCGGTTCCAAGCTTCGTATACGCGGCGATCGAGCTTCGACAGGCGCAGCTTGTAGCGGTCGGCCATGTATAGATAGATCCGTGCGGAGGCACCCCGGGCGTGCTCCGGGGGCATGGCGGTCTTCTGCTTGAAGCTGACCACCATGGGGCAGGCTCCGTACTGGGTCGGTTTGTCGCTCAGCATGCCCAAAGCGAAGTTGCTGCGATCTCCGTTGACCTCGCCGATGCTCCGCACCAGGTTGTGCAGGTCCGCCTCGGCGCGGTTGAACACCGGGTCGTTGGCCAGTTCTTGCGCCCACCGTTCTGCCAGCACTGTCGCTGATGGCCGATCACCCAGGCCGGGACCACGTGTTCCCATTCGATGCGCGAGGCCCGGTTGGCGTTCTTGCGCGTCTGGTAGCCGCAGCTCTCCAGGTCGACGCGATTCCCCTTGTACTCACAGCCGCAGCAGAAGGTCGTCTGGTGGCCGGAATACAGCTTCCAGGCAATTTTCTTGGCCTCTTTGAAGGTGCGGGGCGGCTGGATGTCGGCGGCCAGGGCAGAGCCGCACAGAGGCAGGGTGGAGAGCAGGGCAAGCGGGCGAAGCAGATTCACGAAAACATCCTGGTGGGTGTGACAGCAGTAGAAGAAGGAGGCTGGTGCGTTCAGGTCACGCGGCGCAACTCGCTCCAGCGGCTCACGTAGCCGGGAGACTTGAGCTCCTGACGCATTCCCCAGCCCGGCGCCGCCGGTACGCGGGCGAGGTGAATGGTGCCGCGGCCCATGCGCGCGTTGATGCGGTCGAGGGTGGCCATCCATCAGCGCCTCGCTGCCAGGCCGCGGTGGCGGGGCGAACAGGTCGTCCTGGATCTGGCCGGGGCTGGCGAATTCCATCAGCACCACCCCGGCCTTCTGGTAGCGGAAGCCGGGGACGTAGATCGAAGCGAGCCCGGCCAGGGCGGCCTGCACCAGATTGCGGGTATCGTGGGTGGGGCAGGTTAGCGGCACGCTCGCCGTGCGGCCATAGCGCGGCTCGCTGGGGTTGAAGACTCCGGTGCGGATGTAGACCTGCAGCAGCCGGCAGTAGTCGCCCTGGGCGCGGAGTTTTTCCGCCGCCCGACTCGCGTAGCTGGCCACCGCTTCGCGCAGGTCCTCGAGGGCAGTGACCCGTTCACTGAAGCTGCGGCTGCAGGCGATCATCTGCTTGGGTTCGGCGCTTTCGCCCAGGGCCAGGCAGCTCTCGCCGCG
>LNAP01005424.1_pt1 | contig 11333 bp, 10 predicted proteins | sample 602601 | NCBI WGS metagenome assembly LNAP01 (sample SAMN02440304, study PRJNA202911) | soil metagenome | biome: Subtropical and temperate rainforests or woodlands; isolation source: soil samples (1 kg each in a 20% v/v slurry with milli Q water) were... ...
CCTGACCGCCTGGACGTCGGGCGCGGCCGCCGCCGAGACGCCGAAGCCGGGCGGCACGCTACGCTACGGCACCGTGTCGGAAATCGTATCGCTTGACCCGCACATCTATGGCGGCAGCGCCTGGAAGGTGCTGATCGAGGCGTTGTACAGCCCGCTGGCGGGCTACGACAAGAGCGGGGCGATCGTGCCCCGATTGGCGCAGCGCTGGGACCAGCCCGATGCGCGCACGCTGGTCTTTCACCTGCGCCCGGACGTGACGTTCCAGGACGGCACGCCGGTGACCGCGGACGACGTGAAATTCTCGCTGGACCGAATCCTGGATCCAGCCACGGGTGCCACGCTGCGGTCGAACCTGCAAGGCGCCACGGTCACCGTGGTCGACGCCGCCACCGTCAAGGTCGAAAAGCCGACGCCCGATGCCACCATGCTCAGCGTGCTGGCGTTGCCCGAGGCCGCGATCGTGTCGCGCAAGTGGGTGCAGGGCGGCGCGAACCTGAAGCTGTCGGCCAATGGCACTGGCCCGTTCCTGCTGAAAAGCTACGAACCCGCGGTGCGTGCCAGCCTGGTGCGCAACCCGCGATATTTCGTTACCGGCCAGCCGTACCTGGACGGGGTGGACTTTCGCATGATCAAGAGCGACGACGCCCGCGTCAATGCGCTGCGCAGCCAGTCGCTGGACATGATCGACTTCGTGCCGTGGAAGGACATCGACGTGCTGCGCCGCAATGCCGGCACCCGGATCGATACGGCTGGCGGGGCCTTCATGAGCGTCTGGTTCAATACCGGCAAGAAGCCGTTCGACGATGCGCGCGTGCGTCGCGCGGTGTCGTATGCGATCGACCGCGAAGCCGTGTCCAAGGCCGCGTTCTTCGGCTACGGCAAGCCGATCTACGGCGCGCCGACGCCACAGGATTCGCCATACTACGACAAGGCGCTGGACGGGACCTACCAGCGCGATACCGCCAAGGCGCGCGCCTTGCTGGCCGAAGCCGGTTACCCCAATGGCGTGGACGCATCGATGGTGGTGTTCCAGGGGCTGGGCATCTACACGACCATGGCGCAGGTGGTGCAGGCCAACCTGAAGGAAGTCGGCATCAACCTGAAGCTGGAGCCCGTGGAATGGGCCACGCTGGTCGAACGCAAGAACCGTGGCGACTATGAGTCGATGATCTACGGCGTCTCGGTCAAGTTGCCGGATCCCGACGCCTACGCCTATTACCTGGGCGGCGATTCCAGCTATTGGGCCAAGCCCGTTGGCTATCGCGACCCGGAACTGGAGAAGCTGCTGGCCCAGGGCCGCGCGCTGACCGACCCCAAGGCACGCCAGCCAATCTACCAGCAAGCCGAAAAGCGCATCCTGGAGACCAGCCCGTGGGTCTTCGTGAGCTGGCGCGAACAGGCGCAGGGCTATCTGCGCAAGGTACATGGCTACACGCAGCTGGGCGGGGCGCTGAGCGAAAGCAGCCCCGGCATCTCGCTGCCCACCATGTGGTTGAACTGAGCGCGCCGGCATGTTGCCTTTTCTACTGAGGCGCCTGGCGTCGGCCGCGCTGACCTTGATGTTGGCGGCGGGCGTGGTGTTCATCGCCATCCATCTGCTGCCTGGCGACCCGGTGGCCATCATGTTGGGCGACCAGGCGGGCAGCGACCCGGTCGCCGTGGCCCGCGTGCGCGCCCAGCTTGGGCTGGATCTGCCACTGGGCGTGCAATTCACGCATTGGGCCGGTGCGCTGGCACATGGCGACCTGGGCGTGTCGTTGCGTACAGGCGAACCGGTGGCCGATGAACTGGCGCGGCGCATTCCGCGCAGCCTGGAACTGATCGGCGCTGGCCTCCTGGTGGCGATGCTGCTGGGCATTCCGCTGGGCGTCGTGGCGGCCCGTTCGCGCGGCCGGCTCACCGGCATGGCGGCATCGGTGCTGGCGGTGGCCGGCTTCTCGGCACCGGTGTTCGTGCTGGGCATCCTGTTGGTGCTGCTGTTCAGTCTGGCGCTGGGCTGGCTGCCGTCGTCCGGCTTCGTGGCGTTTTCGGACGATCCATTGCAGCATTGCCTGGCCCTGGTCCTGCCGTCGCTGACGATTGGCTTGAACTTCATGGGCGTGGTGGCCCGGATGACCCGCGCCAGCCTGTCCGACGTCATGGGCCGCGACTATGTGAAGCTGGCCCGGGCGAAGGGCCTGCCGCGCGGCAAGGCGATCCTGCGGCATGCGTTGCCCAACGCGCTGGTACCGGTGATCGCCATCGTCGGTATCCGCGCGGGCAACCTGCTGGGCGGCACGGTCATCATCGAAGCGCTGTTCGACTGGCCGGGCCTTAGCTCGCTGCTGGTCAGCGCGGCGTTTTCGCGCGACTACCCGGTGATCCAGGGGTCGCTGCTGGCAATTTTTGCGCTTTTCATCCTGATCAGCCTGGTCATCGACCTGGCTCAGGGCTTCGTCGACCCCCGCATCCGCAGGCCGTCCGCATGATCGCATTCCTTCGAACCTTTCCGGGCGGCTGGTCAGCCCGACTGGCCCTGGGCTTCCTGGTCCTGATGGTGCTAGCCGCCATCTTCGGACCGGCGCTGGGGCTGGCGGATCCCTACCAGATCGACGCCGCGAACCTGTTGTCGTCGCCATCTTCCAAGCATTGGCTGGGCACCGACGAACTGGGGCGCGACCTGTTGTCGCGCGCCGTGCATGGCGCCCGCGTTTCGCTGACGGTGGCGGCCGCCGCGGTCGTACTGGCCGGGGTACTGGGCGTGGCCGTTGGAGTGGGCGTCGCCTTTCTGGGCCGACGCCTGGAGGCCGCGGCGATCCGGGCGGTGGACGTGTTCGTGTCGCTGCCCGAGATCTTCGTGGCGCTGGTGGTCCTGGCCTTCATTGGCGGCAACCTGCCGACCCTGGTCGCCACCATCGGCCTGTTGTACGCGCCGCAGTTCGCAAGGGTGGCGTGGGGCGTGGCGCGCGGCATCCGGGCGCGTGAACATGTGCTGGCCGCCACGTCGTTGGGCGCGGGCACGGGCTGGATCATCTGGCACGAGGTGTTGCCAAACATGCGCTCTATCATCGCGGTGCAGGCGTCCTTTACGTTTTCGTTCGCCATGCTGCTGGAAGCGGGCCTGAGCTTCCTGGGGCTGGGCGTGCGGCCGCCGGAGCCGTCGTGGGGCCAGATGGTGGGGTCGCTCAAGGACTACCTGTACACGAATCCCTGGCCCGTACTGGTGCCGGCGCTGGCCTTGTTCTTTACCGTGCTGGCCGTCAACGTCCTGGGCGACTGTCTGCAGGACGCGCTGAACCCGGAGCTGCAACGATGACCCCCCATGATGACTTGACGCCCGACCTGCTGCTGTCGGTCCGGAACCTGACCGTTGATTTTCACACCGCCCAGGGCACGGTATCGGCGGTCAAGGGCGTGGATCTGACATTGCGTCGCGGCGAGGTCGTGTGCCTGGTCGGCGAGTCCGGCTCGGGCAAGTCCGTCACGGGCTTTTCGTTGATGGGCCTGGTCGATCCGCCGGGGCGGGTTGCGGCCGATGTCCTGTGGTTCGACGGGCACGATCTGTTGCAGGCATCGGAACGCGACAAGGACGCGCTGCGCGGCAAAGACATCGCGATGGTGTTCCAGGAGCCCATGACCGCGCTCAATCCGGGCCGCACCGTGGGCGACCAGATCGCCGAGGTCCTGCGCATCCATGGCGTCTTGAACCGCAAGGCCGCGTGGGAGCGGGCGGTGGCGCTGCTGGACCGGGTCGGCATCCGCGAGCCGCGGGAACGCGCCCGGGCCTATCCCCATGAACTGTCCGGCGGCATGCGGCAGCGGGTCATGATCGCGATCGCGTGCGCCCTGACGCCCAAACTGATCATTGCCGACGAGCCCACCACCGCGCTCGACGTGACCGTCCAGGCCCAGGTGCTGGAACTGCTGTTTTCGATGCAGGCCGAAACCGGCGCGGCGGTGTTGTTCATCACCCATGACCTGGGCGTGGTGGCCGAGATCGCCGACCGCGTGGTGGTGATGCAGGCCGGCAGGGTGGTTGAAGAGGGCGACGTCCGGCAGATCTTCAAGCAGCCGCGCCAGCCCTATACGCAGGCGCTGCTGGCGGCTGTGCCGGACGTGGATGCGCCGCGGGACCGTATGCGCCGGCTGGCGCCACGGCCTGCCGCGACGCAAGGAGCGGCACGATGAGTGAATACCTCTTGCAAGCCCAAGCCGTGACCAAGGACTATGTGGCCGCGCGCACGCTGCTGGGCAGGCCATCGCGCCTGGTACAGGCCGTCAAGGGCGTCAGTCTGTCGATCGCGCCGGGCACCACCTTGGCGCTGGTGGGGGAATCCGGGTCGGGAAAAAGCACACTGGGCCGCTGTATCGCCGGGCTACTGCGTCCCACCTCGGGCCGCATCCAGTTGGCCGGCCACGACGTGCTGGGCTTGACCGGCGCGTCGCTGATGTCATTCCGCCGCCAGGTGCAGACCATCTTCCAGGATCCGTATTCCAGCCTTAACCCGCGTCGCACGGTGGGTGACGCCATCATGGACGGCATGGTCATCCACAGGATGCATAGCGCGGATGAACGCCATGCCCGCATGTTGGCGCTGTTGTCCAGGGTAGGGTTGCAGCCCGACCATGCGCGGCGCTTTCCGCATCAGTTCTCGGGTGGGCAACGCCAGCGCATCGCCATCGCGCGCGCGCTGGCGCTGGAGCCACGATTCATCATCGCCGACGAAGCCGTGTCTGCGTTGGATGTTTCGGTAAAGGCGCAGGTGCTGGACCTGTTGGCCGATCTGCAGGCCGAACAAGGCCTGACCTACCTGTTCATTTCCCATGATCTTGGTGTGGTGCGGCACTTTGCGGACCGGGTTGCGATCATGGCGGCGGGCGAGCTGGTGGAAGAGGGGGAGTGTGACCAGATCTTCCAGGCGCCGACGCATGATTACACCCGCAAATTGATCTCCGCGGTACCGCGGCCCGATCCGAGTCGGCGCCGGCCGCGCGGCGGATCGCCGGCCGGCGCAAGCTGGTGCTGCTGATGTCCGACTTTCACATGCCTGAAGACCAGTTGGGGGCTGTGTTTTCAGCGCTCGCAGCGCACGACACCGTTCCGATCCAGTTGGTCGATAGCGCGGAGGTGGCGAGTCTGCCGCGGTGGGGATTGCTGCCGCTTGCCGACTTGGAAACCGGGCGGCGACAACTGGTGTTGTTGCGGCCCTCGCTCAAGGCCGCCTGGGACCGGGCGAGAGCGGATCAAGATGCACGACTTTCGGCGCTGGCAGCGCAATATGCCCGTCGACCGCTCAGGATCGTCGATCGCCTCGATTGGCAGCGGCTCGGCGCGCATCTGACGGATGTCCGCACATGATCGGGCTGCCGCGCCTTCGGCCGGTCGTGCTTGCGCTGACGGTCTTGCTGGTGCGGCCAACCGAGGCAGGCTTGCATGGGCTGCGCATGGAGGAGCCGCGCAATTTTGGCTATTTCGTCGGCGACACCATCGTGCGCCATGCCGTTCTGCTTGCCGATGCCGATGACACGCTGCTGTCGGCTTCAATTCCGACCCCCGGGCCGATCACCTATTGGCTAGATCTGGTGCGGGCCGATGTTCAAGAGAGACCCGCGGGAGGCGGCAGGCTCTACCGGATCACGCTGGTCTACCAGAACTTCTATGTCCCGCTCGACTCGCGCAAGTTGACCATTCCGGAATGGCCGCTGCGGCTGGCCGCTAGCACCGCGGTGATCCCCGCTTTCACCTTCACCGCGTCCCCGATCCGGGAGCTGTTCCCTGAAAAGAGCGGCGAGACTGTGGGGACCTTTCTTCGGCCCGACGCAACTCCTTCCCCGATCAGCGCGGGCTGGCTGCCGTCCTGGCTTGGATTGTGCGCGGTGATGACGTTACTCATACTGACACTGCTGGCGCGCCATCACGCATGGTGGCCATTTCGCCGGCGTCCGGACCGGCCGTTCACGCAGGCGGCGCGTGTCATCGCCCGCGTGCACGATGACGGCGTCGGCGCGGTGGGATACCGGGAGGCATTGCTGGCGCTGCACCGCGCCTTCGACGCGGCCGCCCGCCGCCGCGTGCTGGCGGCGGACGTGGCCGGATTCGTCGCGCAGCACCCTGAATTCGGCGCCTGCCGCGCGGCTGTCGAGGAATTCTTCCAGACCTCCCGGCAGGTGTTCTTCAGCGGCCACGCCGCCGATGCGTCGGCCTTGATGCCGCTGCCGGCCGTCAAGAGGCTCGCCGGAGAACTTGCCAACAGGGAGCGAACGCGTTGACCGTGCTGGCGCTCACCACCCCGGCCGTGCTCTGGCTGGCGCCCCTGGCGCTGCTGCCACTCGTCATTCGCATTCAAGCGCCGCAAGCCTATCCGTCGCTCGCGTTGCTGCCCGGCGATCCGCTCTCGAACGGCATCGATCTCGCCTTGCGCCTTGCCGGAACGGTTGCGATCTTGGCGCTGCTGCTCGGCATCGGCGGCCTCCAGCTTGCCGGGCAAGCGACGGAGCATATCGGCAGGGGTGCCCATATCGTGCTGGTGATCGACCGATCCACCAGCATGGACGACTCCTTCGCGGGCAGTCGGCCGACCGCCGAGCAGGCCTCCAAGTCGGCCGAGGCGCAGCGCTTCCTTCGGTCGTTCGTCTCCAAGAGCGAACATGACATGTTCGGCGTCGCGGTGTTCTCGACGTCGCCGCTGGAAGCGCTGCCGATGACCGATCACCGCGAGGCGGTGCTGGCGGCGATCGACGCCATCAACCGCCCCGGCCTCAGCGAAACGGATATCGCCCGCGGTATCGCCATGGCGCTGTCGATGCACGATACCGACCCGTCGGCGGCATCGCGCGCCATTATCCTGGTGTCGGACGGGGCAGGGGTGATCGACCGCCGCGTGCAGGAAAAGCTGCGGGTCGCATTCCGCAAGCGCCCGGTCAATCTGTATTGGGTGTTCCTGCGCACCGCCAATGTCCGTGGCATTTTCGACCCGCCGGATGGCAGCGAGCGCGACACGCCGCAGATCTATCCCGAGCGGCACCTGCATATCTTCTTCCAGAGCCTGAGGATTCCCTACCGCGCCTTCGAGGCGGAAAAGCCCGAGGCGATGGGCGATGCCATCGCCGAAATCGGACGGCTGGAGCGGCGGCCCATCGTCTACACTGAACGCACGCCAGCGCGCAGCCTGAGCCGTCTGACCTACGCGGTTGCCGCGCTTGCGCTGGGCTTGCTGGTGGCGGCACGGATCGCCGAGGTGCGCATCACGCCGGGATGGATGCCATGAGCGCCACCCTGCGTCATCTGTGGGGTACAGCGGGCATGGTGTGGGTCACGCTCCGGGCCGCGCGGGGAGCGCTTCTCATTCTCTTGCTCGGCGTCGCGCTGACAGGCGCCGCGGTCGTCATCGCGGCGACGATCGAGATCCGCCGCCAGAACGCCGTCATTGCGCAACTGGCGGAGGGCAGGGATGTCGCGATCGATCCCGCCACGGCATCCGACGCGTTGCGGATGGCCCGGCATCATTTCCTGCTTGCGCATGATCTGGTCGAAGAGGCGCAGATATTTGCCGACATCGCCGCGCCGCGTGCGGCGCCGCACGTCCGGACGCTGCTGCTTTACAATCTCGGCAATGCCCGCGTGCGCCAGGCCTTCGACTACATCGAAAAGGGCGATCTCGACAGGGCGGCTTCGGCGATCGGCCTTGCCAAGGCGAACTATCGGCAGGCGCTGCACATCGAGCCGCAGAACTGGGACCTCAAGCACAATCTCGACGTCGCCCAGCGCCTCGTCCGCGATCTGCCGCGAGCTTCCGTGTCGGAGGACGACGAGCCGCCGCCGTCCGAGAAAGCCAAGCCGCTGTGGAGCGACCTGCCCGGCGTGCCGCGGGGGCTGCCATGAAGCTGACAGGGCGCGACGTCAAGGGGGGGCTGCTTGTTGCAGCGCTGCTGGCGGCGCTGGTCGCCGCCGTGGCGCCGCGTCTTGGGCTGCACCGGGATGTCCATGACATCGTCGCGGTGATCGACATCACCGGCAGCATGAACACCCGCGACATGGGCGAGGCCGCCCGGCCACTCAGCCGCCTGACCGCTGCCAAAGGCAGCCTGGAACGGCTCGCTGGCCTGCTGCCGTGTTCGTCCCGGCTCGGGCTCGGCGTGTTCAGCGAACGGCGCGCCTTCCTGCTGTTCGAGCCGGTGCCTCTCTGTGAGAACTATGACGCCATCACCGGTGCCATCAGGCAGATCGATTGGCGGATGGCGTGGGAGGGCGACAGTTACATCGCCAAGGGGGTGTATTCATCGCTCGAACTCGGATCGAGCCTCGACGCCGATCCGCTGTTCTTCACCGATGGCCACGAGGCGCCGCCATTGCGCAACTCGATCATTCCGCCTTTCGAAGGCAAGGCCGGCGAGGTGAAAGGGCTGATCGTCGGTGTCGGCGGCCCCGCCAAATCGCCGATCCCGAAATTCGACGGCGATGGCCGCGAGATCGGTGTTTACCGTGTACAGGACGTCCCGCATGACAACCGGCATGGCCTGCCTCCGGAAGGCGCCGAACATGCCGAAGGCTGGAACGCGCGCAATGCTCCGTTCGGCGCCCGGGCCGCGGTCGGCGACGAACATCTGTCGTCGCTGCGCGAGCAGCATCTGCGCGACCTCGCCGATAGCACAGGACTTGGCTATCTGCGGCTCGGCGACGACGCCGGCTTGCTCGCTGCCGTGCACCAGGCGATGCGCAAACGCGGTCTCGTCGTGCGAACCGATATCGGCATCTACCCGGCCATCGGCGCGCTGGCCTTGCTGGCCGTGATCTATGGCCTGCTGCCGCTGCTGTCCGCCGTCCGGCGGTCATCGACGCGTTACGAACCGAAGTGAAAGGATATCACGATGTCAAGACTGCTACCCCTCAGCGCCGCGCTGCTCCTCGCTTTCGTCAGTACCGCCTTCGCCCATGGGCCCACTCCACAGAAGGTCGAAGAGACGATCGCCATCAAGGCGCCGCCCGACGTGGTGTGGAAGGTGGTGAAGGACTTCGCTGGATTATCCGGCTGGCACGCGGCCGTAGCGAGTTGCGCGGGTGAAGGTGGCAACGGCAACGGCGCCATGCGCACCTTCACGCTCAAATCCGGCGGCGAACTGGTCGACAGCCTCGACGAATATGACGAGGCAGCGAAGTCGTACAGTTATCGTCTGGCGAAGGAAAACGTCGAGGCTTTCCCGGTCAGTTTCTATTCCGACACGCTGACGGTGAAGGCCGCGGGTGACGGCAGCGAGGTCGAATGGATCGGGCGCTTCTACCGCGGGGACACCGGAAATTATCCGCCTGCAACACTCGACGACGAGGCGGCGATGGCGGCAATGCAGAATTTCTTTCGCGACGGGCTTGCAAGCCTCAAGAGAAAGGTAGAGTCAACGCGTTGACGCGAAGGAGCCTTTCGTTTTCGCGAAGGCAGTCTCTTGCCTCGGCGAGGATTCATCTAATTTTGCGGGAAGTTTTCCCGCACCCTGTGGGAAGTAATCCGGCACCGAAAGAGAGCGCATATGCTTGGTCGGAACTGGGGATGTGTTTCCCGGTGCGATGCCGTGCAATCGCTGTCGGAGTTGCTGCATTCGGCGCGCGGAATTTTCGGTGTGGACGTTCTCGTCTGCATTTAGAGCGGGACGGAGATTTTCATCCCGCTCAACAAGCTCAAGAAGTCCCCGAAGAACGCCCGCAAGACGCTGCACAGCGAGGCGGCGATCGATGCCTATGCGGCAAGCATCGCCGCGAAGGGCATTTTGCAAAATCTGGTCGTCGAGCCGGAATTGGACACCGAAGGTGCCGCAACCGGTTCATATCTCGTCACCATCGGCGAGGGCAGGCGGCTTGCCCAACTTCTGCGGGTGAAGCGCAAGGAGATCAAGAAGACCGAGCCGATCCGCTGTATCGTCGATACCGCGAACGACCCGCAAGAGATCAGCCTTGACGAAAACGTCACACGAGGCCGGCCTGTGCGTGACCATCAACTCCGACGATCCGGCCTATTTCGGAGGCTATGTGAACGAGAACTATGCCGCCATCCAAGACGCGCTTGCTTTTAGTGACCATGATCTGCTTCAGATGGCCAAGAATAGCTTTCGCAGTGCTTTTCTCGATCCGTCAGAGATCGAAGGATATCTTGCCCAGCTCGACGAATATGACAACGGCGGCAGCGGTGCCACCCCCATCAACATCGTGTAGCGGCACCAGCGCTAGTGGATGCGCACTGGTTGCGGCTCGGCGTCATGAAAATTACCGCCCCCCTCAAATGTGAACTATCAGCGAGTGTCGGTATCGGTGGTTGCGCCTCCGCGATTTGAACCTATCAATCGGACTGCGTTGTGCAGTGGTCTCGTCGACCGCCGATCTCATCTTGGCGCCGAAGCGCGTTCCGGCGGCGAAATAAGCCGCCTCGATCGTGCGCGTGCGTTGTCCGAGTCTTAGCCGTGGTTTGTGGTGAGTCTGGCCTTGATTGTCAGCAGACGCACGTCACGTCATATGGTTCGGTGACGCCAGGACGCGGCGTCGAAAACGTTGGCAATCATCTGCCCATTCATGTTTCGGTCAGGCGGCGCGGCAGTCGACGTGTTCGAGTTGGCGCTCGCGTCATCGTTCTTGCAGGCAATTTGCTCAATTCCCTCGTTCGGGAATAGCGAAATTCGTCGTGAGCGTTTGTATCTCCCGATACCAACAAAAATACCAACAAAACGGACGGCTGCAGTGAATTCTTAGGTGTTTCTTCAACGCGTCGCGAAAAAATCAGGAATCGAACCAGTGATATAAGTTATTATTATTGCTTGTATTTTCAGATTGGTGCCCCTGGCCGGAATCGAACCAGCACTCCTTGCGGAACTCGATTTTGAGTCGAGCGCGTCTACCAATTCCGCCACAGGGGCCAACGCGACCGGCGCCGCGGCGGGGTCGTGAAGCGGGCGGAATATAGCGGTCGCCCGGTGGGGGTCAACCCGCGGTTTGGCCTCAAACGCCCCGGAGTGATCGGAAGTGTGATCGGGCTTACCTCGACAGGGGGCGGGCCGCGGGATAGGACGCTCTGAGACACCGGAGCGTCACGATGGACACCACCTTGAATCGGCCGGCATCCCATGCCGTGCCCGTTGCAACCAGCCCGGCGCTGCGGGCCGCGCTCGCCCTTGTCATCGTCGCCGCGGCGACTCTGGCCGGCGCATGGTTCTTCCAGCTGGTGCTCGGCATCGTGCCCTGTCCGCTCTGCCTTGAGCAGCGCTATGCCTATTATCTCGCGGTCCCGCTGGCCGCTCTGGTGGCGATCGCCGCCGCCCGGGATGCGCCGCGCGCGGTGCTGATCGGCGGCCTGTTGCTGCTGGCGCTGGCCGCG
>LNAP01013136.1_pt1 | contig 11333 bp, 11 predicted proteins | sample 602601 | NCBI WGS metagenome assembly LNAP01 (sample SAMN02440304, study PRJNA202911) | soil metagenome | biome: Subtropical and temperate rainforests or woodlands; isolation source: soil samples (1 kg each in a 20% v/v slurry with milli Q water) were... ...
GGCCACCGGCTTGATGCAGATCTGCTTGGAGAGCGCGACGCTGTGCGACTCCAGCTTGCGGTCGGTGTGGTCCGACGCGATGCTGACCATCAGTTCGCCATCGAGGTCGAACACGAAGGCCTCCACCTCGCCCGACGAGTGCGGGCCGACGGCCTGCACGCGCTCGGCCTGCGTCAGCTGGTTGTCGGCGATGCGGTAGTACAGCGGCACGGCGCTGGGGCGGGGCACGCCGATGGCGGCCAGTTCTTCGATGTGGTGCTCGATGGCGGCGTGGTCGCGGCCGGCCCAACCGGCCACCACCACCTGCGAGATGTCGACGGTGGCGGCGCGCGCGCCGTCCTTCGCTTCGATGCGGAATTCAAGTTTCATGGGAGTCTCTTTGTGAATGGGGGGATGGTGTGTTCTCTCAGCCGAACACCTGCGGTAGCCACAGCGCCAGGGCAGGGAACGCAGCCAGCAGGGCCAGCATGATGAACATCGCGAACACGAAAGGCAGCGCGCCGACGATGACCGCGTTCATCGAACCGGTCTTGCGCAGGCTCTGCACCACGAAGAGGTTCAGGCCCACCGGGGGCGTGATCAGTGCGGCCTCGACCAGCACGATGATCACGATGCCCAGCCAGATCGGGTCGTAACCCAGGCCGATCATGATGGGCGCGACGATCGGGATCGTCGTGATCATCATCGACAGCGTTTCCATGAAGCAGCCGAGCACCAGGTAGAACACCACCACGACCAGCAGCATCCAGGCCGGCGACAGGCCCAGCCCCTGGATCGAATTGGTCAGCGCGGTCGTCAGGCCGGTGGCGGACATGACGAAGTTCAGGAAGCTCGCCGCGATCACGATCAGCATGATCATCGCGGTGGAGCGCATCGTGCCTTCGATCACCTCGCGCAGCATCGACCAGGTCAGCCGGCGGTAGCAGGCAGCCAGGATGAAGGCACCCAGCACACCCAGTGCCGCGGCCTCGGTCGGGGTCGCGAGGCCGGCGTAGATCGAGCCCACCACCAGCAGGAAGATGCCCATCGGCGGCGCCAGGTGCGTCAGGCTCGCCAGGCGTTCGGGCCAGCGGGCGTGGATCTTCTTGCCGCCCCAGGCCGGCTTGAGCACGCAGGCCACGATGATCATGAGCATGAACAGCGCCGCCATCGCGAAGCCGGGGATGATGCCGGCCAGGTACAGCTTGGGCACCGACGAGTTGGTCAGCACGCCGTAGATCACCAGGTTGATCGAGGGCGGGATCAGGATGCCCAGCGTGCCGCCGGCCGCCAGGCTGCCGAGGAACAGCGGCTCGTTGTAGCCGTAGCGCTTGATCTGCGGAATGGCCACGGTGCCCACGGTGGCCGCGGTGGCCACGCTGGAGCCCGAGGTGGCCGAGAACAACGTGGAAGCGCCGATGTTGGCGTGCATCAGGCCGCCGGGCAGCCAGGACAGCCACAGGCTCATGGCGCCGTACATGCGCTCGGCGAAGCCGGCGCGCAGCAGCACTTCGCCGAGCATGATGAACAGCGGGATCGCGACCAGCAGGAACTCGTTGTTCGCGCTCCACGACAGCTCGCCCATCGCGCGCGACAGGGGCAGCATCGAATAGAGCGGATCGAGGACAAGGCCGAGCACGCCGAGGGCCGCGCCGACCGGGATGCTCAGGCCGATGAGCACCAGCAGGAGGGTGAGGGCGACGGCGATCATGCGGCGCTCCCGCGGACCAGGCGCTCGCCGGTGGCGGCTTCCTCGTCGGCTTCTTCCTGCGCCGAGCGCACGCCGCACAGCGCCTTGACGCGCGCGATGTCGCCGGTGACGAGGGCGAGCGAGGCGCGAAGCAGCATCACGGCGAGCACCACGCACATCCAGACCAGCCCGAGGAACCACAGACCCTGCGGAATCCACAGCGGCGTGGCCAGCGTGGTGTTGGCCGTGGACTTCTGCGCCCACGAGGTGCCGACGACGTCGTAGGCGTACCAGGTCATGAAGACCATGAACACGCCGAGCGCCACCAGCGACACCCAGTCCAGCAGCGCCGACAGGCGCGTGGGCAGCAGGCCGTAGAGCACGTCGACGCGCACGTTGGCGCGCTGAAGCGTGGCGAAGGCCAGCGCCCACGAGGTGCTGATGGCGAAGGCATAGCTCGACAGCTCGTCGGCCCCGCCGGTGGTGAAACCGAGGAACTTGCGCGCCAGCACATCGAAGGAGATGAGCAGCACGCTGGCCACGGTCAGCGCACCGCCGACCCAGACGGCGCCCAGCGACAGCGCCTCGGCGCTGCGCAGCACGCGCCCCAGCACCGCGAAGCGGTCCGGCGGCAATGAAGAATCGACGGATGGCATAGCAGGCTTACTTGCGCGCGGTCAGGCCGACGGTCTTGCCGACGGTTTCGTTGAAGCTCGTCACGCAGGCGGCCGAGCAGCGGGCGGCCCACTTCGGCAGCACCGACTCGTCAAGCACCTTCTTGAGCAGTGCCTTGTCGGCGGCGCTCGGCGTCACCAGGGTCATCTTGCCCTTGACCGGCAGCGTGCAGGCGGCGGCGCCGGTATTGCAGTCGTAGCCTTGCTGGGTCTGTTCGGCGGCGGCCTTCCAGATGTCGTCCGTCATCTTCTTGACGTTGGTTTCGAGGAAGGCGCGCACCTCGGGCTTCAGGCCGTTCCAGGCCTTCAGGTTGACCGCGTGGATCTGCTGGTTCCAGTTGATCGGCAGTGCGTAGAGGTGCGTCGACACCTCGTACCACTTGGCCGAGTAGCCCGACAGCGAGCCGGTGATGGCGCAGTCGACCACCTTGTTCTGCAGCGCGGGCACCACTTCGCCGAAGGCCATGGTCACGCCGGTGCCGCCGAGCGCCTCGACGAATTCGGCCTGCGTGCGGCTGCTGGTGCGCACCTTCTTGCCCTTGACGTCGGCCAGGCTGTTGACCGGCGCATTGCAGAACAGCACCTGCGCCGGGTAGGTCGAGATGCCGAGCAGCTTGACCTGGGCGTTGTCGCCGTAGAACTTGGCATACACCGGCGCGAAGGCGTCGGTCACGGCGCGCGCCGTCTTCACATCGGGCGCCAGGCCGGCCAGGTCGATGGCCTCGTTGATCGGGTTGTCGCTCGCGAAGTAGGACAGCGTGGCGGTGCCGAACTCGACCACGCCCTGCGACATCAGGCGCATCAGCTCGGGGCCCTTCAGGCCCATCTCGTTGAAGCCCTTGATGTCGGCCGTGACCTGCCCCTTGGACAGCTCGGGGATGGTCTTGGTCCAGAACGGCTTCTCGTAGTCGTTGTAAGCGCTGAGGTTGCTCAGGCCGCCGACGACCTTGAGCTGCGTCTTGGGCAGGTCCTGCGCCTGGGCGGCACCGAAGCTGGCGGCTGCGGCGAGCAGCAGGGAGAGGGCGAATCGCTTCTTCATGTCAAAGACTCCTGGAAGGGGTGGAAGGGCAAGGGAAAAAGGGGTAACCGGCCGGGCACCAAGTCGGGCGGCTCGCCGTCAAATGGTGCGCAAGGCACCCGCGCGGTGCGCTGCTGTGCCGTTGCCCAGAGGCAGGGCGGGACGCAGCGGCGGCAGAGGAGGCGGGTGGTCGTTGCATGGGTCATATTGTGATGTGCTTGTGAAATTTCACATCAGTATTAACGCCATTTCAAGCGAATTTCATGCCAGTTTCTTGGTACGATGAAGTTCATCGCATCGATCAAAGAGAGCCTTCCTCGTGCCGTCCCTGCAGAGCCCCCGCAAGCCCCGCGTGCAGCCCCGGGCCGCCGCCTCGGTCGATCTGTCGCAGAACGAGCTGGCCTATGCGCGCTTGAAGGGCGGGCTCACCACCCTGGCCTACAAGCCCGGCGAGTACCTGAACACCGCCACGCTGATGGACAGCCTGCGGCTGGGCCGCACGCCGATCAACCATGCGCTGCATCGGCTGGCCAACGAGGGCCTGGTGCAGATCATTCCGCGCAAGGGCGTGATGGTGTCGCCGCTGTCGATCGACGACGCGCTCGACCTCATCGACGTGCGCGTCGTCAACGAGGCGCTGTGCGTGCGGCTCGCCGCGGCGCGGGTCACCGAGCCGGAACTGCAGCACATCCGCGAACTGGCCGCGCAGTTCGACGCGGCCGCGGCACAGCGCGACATCACGCGCCTGATGAACTGCGACCGGCTGTTCCACGAAGCCATCGCCGCGGCCTCGCGCAACCAGGTGCTGATCGAGATCCTCAAGGTGCTGCATGCGCGTTCGCAGCGCTTCTGGGCCATCTCGCTGTCGGCCGAGGGCCATCTGGCCGAGGTCACGGCCGAACACCAGGCCATCATCGCCGGGCTGGAAAAGGGCAATGCCGACGCGGTGGCGGAGGCGGTGCAGTCGCATGTCGAGTCGTTCCGGCGCTCGCTGTTGCAGCGCCGCTGACGCCACCCCCTTCTTCCGTCCTCCTTCGGCTCCCTTGCGTTTCCTCCACGAAGCACCATGACCTTGCACACCCCCCGCACCGTCCCCGCCTTCGCCGCCGCCGCCGAGGCGCGGGCCGCCATCCGCCGCGGCGACTGGACCGGCCACACCAGCGGCCTGGCGCCAGCGAACGTCCAGGGCAACGTCGTCATCCTGCCGGCCGCGCAGGCCGCCGACTTCCTTCGCTTCTGCCAGGCCAACCCCAAGCCGTGCCCCTTGCTCGCCGTGTCCGACGTGGGCCAGCCGCTGCTGCCGACGCTGGGCCATGACGTCGACATCCGCACCGACGTGCCGGCCTACCGCGTCTACCGCGACGGGAAGACGGCATCACCGACATCCGCGCGCTCTGGCGTGACGACCTCGTGAGCTTCGTGCTCGGCTGCTCCTTCTCGTTCGAGCACGGGCTGATGGAGGCAGGCATTCCGCTGCGCCATGTCGCGCAGGGCCGCAACGTGGCCATGTACAGGACGAACATCCCGACTGTGCCTGCGGGTCCGTTCCACGGGTCGATGGTCGTTTCGATGCGCCCGATGAAGGCCGCGGACGCGATCAAGGCCGTGCTGGTGACCGCGCGCACGCCGCGCGTGCACGGCGCGCCGGTGCATCTGGGGAACCCGGCCCTCATCGGCATCGCCGACCTGTCGACCCCCGACTTCGGCGATGCGGTGGCCGTGATGGACGACGAGCTGCCCGTGTTCTGGGCCTGCGGCGTGACCCCGCAGGCGATCGTGATGGCGACCAAGCCGGCCTTCTGCATCACGCATGCGCCGGGCCACATGCTCATCACCGACCTGCTCAACAGCGAACTGCCCTTCGCCTGAACGACGGCGCGCCGCGCCTTCCGTACGCCACCCGGCGTATTTGTGACTTCCTTCCTGCCGAAGAGACTTCGCTCGATCGCTGCGCATCACCCCGATGCGCGCAACGGTCCCAGTCAAACCACACAGGAGCAGGAGTCACCATGCAACGTCGTTTCACCCTCAAGGCGCTCACCGCCGCCGTCGATCGGCGCTGCGCCGGCATTCGCCGCCGACACCATCAAGGTCGGCGTGCTGCACTCGCTGTCCGGCACCATGGCCATCTCGGAGACCGTGTTGAAGGACACGGTGCTGATGGCCATCGAGGACATCAACAAGAAGGGCGGCGTGATGGGCAAGCAGCTCGAGCCCGTGATCGTCGACCCGGCCTCCAACTGGCCGCTGTTCGCCGAGAAGACCAAGCAGCTGCTCGGCCAGGACAAGGTCTCGGTGATCTTCGGCTGCTGGACCTCGGTGTCGCGCAAGTCGGTGCTGCCGGTGGTCGAGGAAATGAACGGCCTCCTGTTCTACCCCGTGCAGTACGAAGGCGAGGAGCTGTCGAAGAACGTGTTCTACACGGGCGCGGCGCCCAACCAGCAGGCCATCCCGGCGGTCGACTACCTGATGAGCAAGGAAGGCGGCGGCGCCAAGCGCTGGGTGCTGCTGGGCACCGACTACGTGTACCCGCGCACCACCAACAAGATCCTGCGCGCCTACCTGAAGAGCAAGGGCGTGAAGGACACCGACATCGACGAGAAGTACACGCCCTTCGGCCACAGCGACTACCAGACCATCGTCGCCGACATCAAGAAGTTCTCCGCCGGTGGCAAGACGGCGGTGGTCTCGACCATCAACGGCGACTCCAACGTGCCCTTCTACAAGGAACTGGGCAACGCGGGCCTCAAGGCCAAGGACGTGCCGGTCGTCGCCTTCTCGGTGGGCGAGGAAGAACTGCGCGGCGTGGACACCAAGCCGCTGGTGGGTCACCTGGCCGCATGGAACTACTTCATGTCGATCAAGAACCCGACCAACACCGCCTTCATCAAGCAGTGGAGCGACTACGCCAAGGCCAAGAAGATCCCGGGCCACATGGACAAGCCGCTGACCAACGACCCGATGGAAGCCACCTGGATCGGCATCCACATGTGGAAGCAGGCCGTCGAGAAGGCCAAGTCGACCGACACCGACAAGGTGATCGCCGCCATGGCCGGCCAGACCTTCAACGCACCGTCGGGCATCGTCTCGAAGATGGACGAGAAGAACCACCACCTGCACAAGAGCGTGTTCATCGGCGAGATCAGGGCCGACGGCCAGTTCAACGTGGTGTGGAAGACGCCGGGCCCGGTCAAGGCCAAGCCGTGGAGTCCGTACATCGAAGGCAACGACAAGAAGCCCGACCAGCCCGCCGGCAAGTCGATGTAGGCAGCGCAGAGGCCGCATGCCCGAGAGGGCATGCCCACTTGCAGGGCCCGTCGTTGCGTTGGCAGCACGGGCCTTTTTCTTGATCACCAGACGGGACGAACTCCATGCTCCGGCGACTCCTTCATTCCGCGCTGCTGGCTGCACTTCTCGCAGCCACCGGCGCCCACGCGCTGACGGCCGACGAGGCCCGAGCCATCGCCTCGGGCGACACCGAGGCGCGCATCGCCGCGCTCGACAGGGCGGTGCTCACGGCCGACGAGAAGACCGCGGCATTCATCCAGGCGATGGCCGACGATGCGGTCAAGTACACCGCGGACAAGGTCTTCGTCATGAAGGACGACAAGGGCTACGACCCGGTCACCGGCGCCGAGGCGAAGGTGCCCGACGACGCCGAGGACGTCGTCAACAACAACCTGATGCGTGGCGCCTTCGACGCCGCGCAGGCCGTGCTCCAGCTGACCAGCAAGGACGACAAGGTCCGCGCCGACGCGGCGCAGGCCCTGCTGAAGGAGCCGAGCGAATCGCGCCTGCCGGCGGTCGAGCGCGCGCTGGCGGCTGAGACGAACCCGTCGATCAAGGCCCAGCTCGAACTGGTACGCGCCGCGTCGATGCTCAACAGCGCCGACGCCGCCAAGCGCATCGACGCTGCCAAGGCGCTGGCCGAGCGCAAGAGCCCGGACATCAAGCTGCTGCTGAACCAGCGGCTGGCCGACGAGACCGACACGGGCGTGAAGAGCGCCATCGCGGCTTCCATCGAGCGCATCGACGGCGCGCTGGTCTGGGGCGACCGCATCAATGCGATCTTCAGCGGCATCAGCCTGGGCTCGGTGCTGCTGCTGGCCGCGCTGGGCCTGGCCATCACCTACGGGCTGATGGGCGTGATCAACATGGCGCACGGCGAGTTGATGATGATCGGCGCCTACGCGACCTACGTGATGCAGGGCATCTTCCAGCGCTACGTCCCGGAATCGATGTTCGGCCTGTACCTGGTCGCCGCCATTCCGGTGGCGTTCCTGGCCTCGGCGCTGGTCGGCGCGGTGCTCGAGCGCGGCGTGATCCGCTTCCTCTACGGCCGGCCGCTCGAGACGCTGCTGGCCACCTGGGGCATCAGCCTGATGCTGCAGCAGCTGGTGCGTTCGCTCTTCGGCGCGCAGAACGTCGGGGTCGAGAATCCCGGCTGGATGAGTGGCGGCTTCACCATGCTGAGCAACGTGACGCTGCCGTGGAACCGCATCGGCATCATCATCTTCGCAGGGCTCGTGCTGCTCGCGATGGGCTGGCTCATCGGCCGCACGCGGCTCGGCCTGTTCGTGCGCGGCGTGACGCAGAACCGCCCGATCGCCTCCTGCATGGGCGTGAACACCGCCCGCATCGACACCTACGCCTTCGCGCTGGGCTCGGGCATCGCCGGCCTCGCGGGCTGCGCGCTGAGCCAGATCGGCAACGTCGGCCCCGACCTCGGCCAGAGCTACATCGTCGACTCGTTCATGGTGGTGGTGATGGGCGGCGTCGGCCAACTCGCCGGCACGGTGTACGCAGCCATGGGCCTGGGCATCCTGAACAAGTTCATCGAAGGCTGGGCCGGCGCGGTGCTCGCGAAGATCGCGGTGCTGGTCTTCATCATCATCTTCATCCAGAAGCGGCCGCAGGGCATCTTCGCCATGAAGGGCAGGAGCGCAGAAGCATGAGCAACGTCGTACTACCTTCCAAGGCGCCACTGCTCAGCGGCAAGGGTTGGACCACCTTCTTCGTGGCGCTGATCGTGCTGTGCGCCGTGGCGCCGATGCTCAACCTGCTGGTGCCGCGCGAGAGCATGTTCTACATGAGCGACTACGCGGTGGCGCTGGTCGGCAAGATCATGTGCTACGCCATCTGTGCGCTGGCCATGGACCTGATCTGGGGCTACACCGGCATCCTCTCGCTCGGCCACGGCATGTTCTTCGCGCTGGGTGGCTACATGATGGGCATGTACCTCATGCGCCAGATCGGCCGCGACGGCAACTACAAGAGCGACCTGCCGGACTTCATGGTGTTCCTCGACTGGAAGACGCTGCCCTGGCACTGGACCTTCAGCGACAGCTTCGTCATGACGCTCATCCTGATCGTCGCGGTGCCCGGCCTGATCGCCTTCGTGTTCGGCTTCTTCGCCTTTCGCTCGCGCATCAAGGGCGTGTACTTCTCGATCATCACGCAGGCGATGACCTTCGCCGCGATGCTGCTGTTCTTCCGCAACGAGACCGGCTTCGGTGGCAACAACGGCTTCACCGACTTCAAGCGCATCCTGGGCATCCCGATCGCGACGCAGGAGATGCGCATGACGCTGTTCGTGATGACCGGCCTCACGCTGCTGGGCTTCTTCCTGTTCAGCAAGTGGCTCATCGGCAGCAAGTTCGGCCGCGTGCTGCAGGCCATCCGCGACGCGGAAACGCGCGTGATGTTCTCGGGCTACAACCCGTTGCCGTACAAGCTCACGATCTGGGTCATCTCCGCGATCATGTGCGGCGTGGCCGGCGCGCTGTACGTGCCGCAGGTCGGCATCATCAACCCGGGCGAGATGAGTGCGGCCAACTCGATCGAGATCGCCGTGTGGGCCGCGGTCGGCGGGCGCGCGACGCTCATCGGCCCGATCATCGGCGCCTTCATCGTCAACGGTGCGAAGAGCTGGCTGACGGTGGCGTACCCCGAGTACTGGCTGTACTTCCTCGGCGCGCTGTTCATCGCCGTCACGCTGTTCCTGCCCAACGGCATCGTCGGGCTGGTGCGCAAGTGGCGGGCGAAGGACAGGCGCACATTGAGCGATGGCCGCCTGGAGGCCCAGCGCGCGCTGGCCGCATCGGAAGGCGTGGAACCGAGCGCCTTGCCGTCGATCGCCGTCGAGCCGAAGGGAGCCCGCGCATGACCCCCGACCTGATGGAAGCCGGCGCCCGGCGCGCCGCCAAGGCGGCCGGCTACGCCTACATGGCCGAGACCGAATCCGGTGGCCGCGCCGCCGACTTCGGCCGACACGCGACGCCGGGCGAGGTCGACGTGACGCACGGCCGCATCCTCTACCTCGAGGACGTGTGCGTGAGCTTCGACGGCTTCAAGGCGATCAACAAGCTGAGCCTGGATATTGCGCCGGGTGAGTTGCGCTGCATCATCGGCCCGAACGGCGCGGGCAAGACCACGATGATGGACATCATCACCGGCAAGACGCGGCCCGACAGCGGCACCGTCTTCTTCGGCAGCACCATCGACCTGCTGCGCCACAAGGAGGCAGAGATCGCGCAGCTCGGCATCGGCCGCAAGTTCCAGAAGCCGACGGTGTTCGAGCAGCTCACGGTGTTCGAGAACCTCGAACTCGCGCTGAAGACGGACAAGGGCGTGAAGCACTCGATGCTGTTCAGGCTCGACTCGGCGCAGAGCGACCGGCTGGCCGAGATCATCGAGACCATCCACCTGGCCGACAGCGTGTCGCGCATGGCGGGCAACCTGAGCCACGGGCAGAAACAGTGGCTGGAGATCGGCATGCTGCTGATGCAGGACCCGAAGCTGCTGCTGCTCGACGAGCCGGTCGCCGGCATGACCGACGAGGAAACCGCGCGCACGGCCGAGCTCTTTCTGACGCTCAAGGGCAAGCACTCGCTGATGGTGGTGGAGCACGACATGAGCTTCATCCGCACGATCTCGGAAATCGTGACGGTGCTGTGCGACGGGTCGGTGCTGGCGCAAGGCACGTTGGATGAAGTGCAGGCGGATGAGCGGGTGATCGAGGTTTATCTTGGGCGCTGAGGTTCGTTTGTTGCCGGTTTCCGATGCGCGTGGGGCGTCGGCGGGGGGGGGGGGGGGGGGGGGGGGGGGGGGGGGGGGGGGGGCGTGGTCCGTACTGACAGGGGCGGGAGAGAGGGTATTTGTCGGCGGTGCGGATGTCAGTGAATTGAAGACGTTTGACACCCAGAAGCTGGAAGCGTACATCCAGCTGAATCGGAGGGTGTTTCGTTTGATCGAGGAGGCCGCATTTCCCGTGATCTGCGCCTTAAATGGGCACGCCTTTGGCGGGGGGTGCGAATTGGCGATGGTATGCGACATGCGGGTCGCTCATGCCAAGGTAAAAATGGGGCAGCCGGAGGTTACCGTCGGTGTCATTCCGGGAGCCGGTGGCACGCAGCGGCTCCCCCGGTTGATCCCGCAGGGGAAGGCCATGTGGATGTTGCTGACAGGGCAGGGCGTGGATGCGCGGACGGCGGAAGCCATGGGGCTCATCGATTTTGTCGTTGAGAGCGATCCCTTGCAAGAAGCACAGGGCATCGCTGGAAAGATAGCGCAGCAGGCACCTTTGGCTGTGAAGGCGATTAAACGATCGGTTCGTTCAGGAGTGGAGATGCCTCTCGCCCAGGCCCTGGAGCTTGAAGCGCAGCTTTCCCTGGAAGTGAGCAATACGGAGGACGCTCAGGAGGGATACCGCGCTTTCGGCGAAAAGCGGCCTCCCGATTTTAAAGGGCGTTAAAGGGGAGGACCGTTCCTTCCAAAAGAGGCAGCTGTGTCCTTTCAGAGGGTAGATATTCTGAGGGCAGATCAAAGAAAGAAGGGAGCGAATCGATGAAAAAATACCAGGCGGTCTTGTTGGGGATCGGGGAAACCAAAGTGGGAAAGCTGCCAGGGAGAAGCGCGGTAGAACTGCAAGCGGAAGCGGTGCGGCGAGCAGTTGCGGATGCCGGAGTAGAGA
>LNAP01005425.1_pt1 | contig 11332 bp, 13 predicted proteins | sample 602601 | NCBI WGS metagenome assembly LNAP01 (sample SAMN02440304, study PRJNA202911) | soil metagenome | biome: Subtropical and temperate rainforests or woodlands; isolation source: soil samples (1 kg each in a 20% v/v slurry with milli Q water) were... ...
GCCCTTGCGCGGGGGGGCACTGGTCTGGGCTGTGCGCGTCGCGCAGGCCGGTCACCGCCGCGTCGAGCGACTGCATGTAGGTGCTGCCGCCATGGGCCGCATCCAGCGCCTGGGCGATCGGCCGGCATTGCGCCACCAGGTCGGCACCCCACTCGGTCAGCGCGATCTCCTGGCCGCCGCGCAGCAGCTGCAGGCCGGGCTCGCGTCCGCGGGCCGCCGTCAGGTGCTGGTTGTGCGCCAGCTCGGCGATCTCCTGCGGCGTGTCGTCGGGGCTGTCGCTGAGCAGGCAGTGCAGCAGGAAGACGTCGAGGAAGCGGATGGTCTGCGCCGTGATGCCGACCGGCACGAAGGGGTCGAGGTCCATCAGGCGCACTTCGACGTATTCGACGCCGCGCTCGCGCAGCGCATGCAGCGGGCGCTCGCCGGGGTAGATCACGCGCTTGGGGCGGATGGTGCCGTAGAACTCGTTCTCGATCTGCAGCAGCGTGGTGCCCAGCTGGTTGTAGTCGCCGCCGGGGTTCCGGATGCCGATGCTCTCGTAGGCCGGCCAGGGTCGCGTCAGCGCGTCCTGCAGCGAGGCGCCGTAGCCTTCGAGGCTGTTGTAGCTCACCTGCAGCGACGACTGCGCTTCGCTCTGGTAGCCCAGGCGGCCCATGCGCAGCGAGGTGCCGAAGGGCATGTGCATGCTGCCCTCGCCGATCGGACGCAGCTCGTGCGGCCGGCCGGCCACGAAGCTCGAACACAGCGCCGGCGATGCGCCGAACAGATACAGCAGCAGGAAGGCGTGCCGGCGGAAGTTGCGGATCAGCGCGAAGTACTGCTCGCTCGACACCTCAGGGAGCGACCAGTTGTAGTGGATGCCCGAGATGGTCTGCATGCGCCGGCCGTAGCGGTGGCTCAACCCCATGCGGTAGACGCTCTTGGCGCGGCCCACGTTCGAGCTGCCGTAGCGGGCGATGGGAATGGTCTCGTCGGTCGGCAGACCGCAGGGCATGCTCGACACCCACATGCGCTCGTCGCCCAGTTCGTTGAGCACCCGGTAGGTGAACTGATGCACCTGCGTGAGTTCGGCGAGCGCCGTCTCGACGTCGCTGTGCACGCCGGTGATCAGCTCCAGCTGCGATTCGCTGAAGTCGGTGGTGATGTGGGGGTGCGTGAGCGCCGAGCCCAGCGCCGCCGGGTGCGGCGTCAGCGCGAGCTGCCCGTCGGGCCGCGCGCGCAGGCTTTCCTTCTCGATGCCCCGCCGCACGCCCCTCAAGCGCGCGGGCGAGAGCGCGGCGAGCCGCTCCTGCAATGTGCTCATGTTCTTGTCGCTTGTCCGTCTTTTGGTGGGGCTGGAAGGTAGCACTTTCGGCAGACGGCTGCTGGCGCGGGGAAACTGCCCGACGTCCGGTGCCGATCAGCCCAGCACGCGCCGCAGGAAGGCGCCCAGGTCGGCGATTTCCTCCAGGCAGACCGAATGCGCCATCGGGTAGTCGTGCCATTCCACGGTGTAGCCGAGCCGTTCCAGCGCCGCGCGGGTGTCGAGGGCGCGTGGCAGCACCACCACGCCGTCCTGCGTGCCGTGCGCCAGGAACACCGGCGTCGACTGGTTCGCCGGGTGGCGCTCGGCCTCGGTCGTGGCGGCCAGCGGCAGGTAGCCCGACAGGCCGACGATGCCGGCCAGCCGCTCGGGGTGGCGCAGCCCGGTCATGAGGGCCATGGCGCAGCCCTGCGAGAAGCCGGCCAGCACGATGCGCCCGGCCGGGATGCCGCGCGACTTCTCATGGGCGATCAGCGCCTCGATGGCGTCGCGCGAGCGGCGCAGGCCGGGCTCGTCCTCGCGGCGCACCAGGTCGGGCGCGAAGATGTCGTACCAGGCGGGCATCGGGTAACCGCCGTTGATGCTCACCGGCATCGACGGCGCGCTGGGGAACACGAAGCGCACCGGGCCGACGTCGCCGAGTTCGAGCTCCCTGGCGATCGGCACGAAATCGTTGCCGTCGGCGCCCAGCCCGTGCATCACGATGACGGTGGCGGTGGGGTGGGGCGCGGTTTCGATCTCGAGGGTGGGCAGCAGGGACATGGCAGCGGGGATGAGTGGGTGACGGGTGGCAGACCGACACGATAGCGTACGGCCGGCGGCTACCCTGTTCGATCACCCCGAGGAACCGCATGAACCGCACGCCCATCCTGCCGACGGACACGCCGCCCGCCCCTTCCGCGTCGATCCCGGCCGGGCCGGCCTCGCCTTTCGTGGCGCCCAGGTTCGACGCCCTGCTGCTGGTCTGCGGCCGCTGTGCCCAGCGCAGCAGCGGCCCGCCCAAGCGCAAGGCGAAGAAGCTGCCGGGCGAATTCAGGAAGGCGCTGGGGGCCGAACGGCCGCGCTTTCGCATCGTCGAATCGTCCTGCCTGGGCCTGTGCCCGAAGAAGGCCACCGCCGTGGCCGCCGCGACGGGCGACGGCCCGCTGCAACTGGCCGCCGTGCGCGGCAGATCCGACGTGCAGGCCGTGGCCGACCATCTGCGCCGCCGCGGCTGAAGGCGCGATGAAGCGCAAACGCCGCCGGCGCGCAATACTCGCGGCATGTACAGCACCCACGCCGCCCGCCACTTCTCCGGCAGCTATGCCGAAGCCCGCCGCAAGTTCCTCGACGCCGCCCGCGAGCGCCAGGCCACGATCGACACCTTCCCACTCGACGGCCACACCGGCGCCCTGGGCGAGGCGCTGGCCACCGACACCGCCCTCCTCGGCGCGCCCGCTGCCGACAAGCTGCTGATCGTCAGCTCGGGCACGCACGGGCCCGAAGGCTTCTGCGGCTCGGGCTGCCAGGTCGCCATGCTGAACGACGCCGACCTGATGGCTCGCCTCGAGCGGGCCGGCGTCGCACTGCTGCTGGTGCACGCCGTCAACCCGCACGGCTTCTCGCACCTGCACCGCACCAACGAAGACAACATCGACCTGAACCGCAACCACATCGATTTCGACGCGCCGCTGCCGGTGAACGCGGCCTATGCCGAGGTCGAGCCCTTCGTGCTGCCCGCCCAGTGGCCGCCCACCGAGGCGGACCGGGCCGCCATGGCTGCGTACATCGGGAAGCACGGCGTGCGCGGCTACCGCGCGGCCGTGACCACCGGCCAGTACACCGCACCCGACGGCGTGTTCTACGGCGGCCAGGCGCCCTCGTGGAGCAACCGCACCATGCGCGCCATCCTGCGCAGGCACGGCGCGGCGGCCAGCCACATCGCCTGGATCGACGTGCACACCGGCCTCGGCCCCTACGGGCACGGCGAGAAAATCTACCCCGGCCGGCCCGACGGCCTGCCGCGCGCACTGGCCTGGTGGGGCGCCGACGTGTTCGCGCCCTTCGAAGGCACGTCCGCCTCGGCCGACGTGACGGGGCCGGTCGTGACCATCGTCTACGACGAATGCCCGCAGGCCCGCGCCACGCTGATGGGCCTGGAATTCGGCACCCTGCCCGACCAGGAGGTGCTCGACCGGCTGCGCGCCGACACCTGGCTGCGCCGCCACCCGGATGCGCCCGAATCGCAGCAGCGCGCCATCCGCCGCGACCTGCGCGACGCCTTCTACTGCGACAACGACGAATGGAAGGGCATGGTGCTCGGCCAGGCCCGCGTGGTGATGCTGCAGACCCTGCAGGGCCTGCAGAAGACCGAGAGGGCCGGCGCCTGAGCCCCTGCGTTCAGCGCCCGGCGGCTTGCCGGCACTGGCGCAGGTTGGTGTCGAAGCGGGTGGCGAGCATCGCGTCGCACTCGCTGCCGTTGGGCATCAGGCGGCACAGGCCGACGATGACGAAATCGGACACGGCCTCGGTGCAGCTGCGGTACGGCGCCAGTGCAGGGTTGGCGTGGCTCTTGAAGCCCCAGTCGTCCGAAAACGCCACCGTGCGGCCCATCGCCTCCTCGAAGTAGTCGCGGTCGCGCTCCTTCACGGCGTTTTCCATCCGGGGCAGTTCGCCGTCGAGGAACCGCACGGCGGCCGTGGGAAACTGGGCCGCGTCCTGCGCTGCGGCACCGCCGGCCGCGAAGGCGGCCAGCGCAAGGAGGCGCCGGAGGGCGCGCGGGGACGGCAAGGCTGTGCTCATGGGCTCCGATTCTCCTATGGGCCGCCCCTACACTCGCCCGATGGCATCCAAATCTTCACGCGCACCGCGCATGGCCGAACGCGGCGTCCTCTGTCTGCTGATCGGCATCGCCGTGCTGGTGGGGCCGTACTTCCTGCAGTCGCCCCACTGGCACGACATGATCGCGGGCGCCGCCACCGTCGGCTGGTTCGCGCTGGTGCTGGGCATGGCGCTGATCGTGGTCGACCTGGTGCAGCGGGCCAAGGGCAAGCGGCCCTAGCGTTTTTTCAGCGCTTCCCGAGCAGCTTCTTCGCCAGCTCCACGGCACCGAGCACGATGGCGCCGGCCACGATGCCGATGCCCGCATTGGCCAGCATCGACCCGATCGTGCCCAGCGCGCCGGCGTTGGCCGCCCAGGCCTCCACCGCGTGGCCGAAGGCCGGCACGCCGTGCACCAGGATGCCGCCGCCGACCAGGAACATGGCGGCGGTGCCGGCCACCGACAGCGCCTTCATCAGCCAGGGCGCCGCCGCCAGGATGCCGCGGCCGAAGGCCTGCTGGGCAGCACTGGCGCGGCGGGTCAGCCAGAGGCCGGCGTCGTCCAGCTTCACGATGCCTGCCACCAGCCCGTAGACGCCGATGGTCATGATGACCGCGATGCCCGAGAGCACCGCGACCTGGGTGCCGAAGGACTGGCCGCCCACCGTGCCGAGCGTGATGACGATGATCTCGGCCGACAGGATGAAGTCGGTGCGCACCGCGCCCTTGATCTTGGCCTTCTCGGCGGCGACCACGTCGATCGCCGGATCGGCCACGGCCCGCACGTGCTGCGCCACCTCGGCGTCGTGCTCGGCCTTGTGCAGGAACTTGTGGGCCAGCTTCTCGACGCCCTCGAAGCACAGGAAGGCGCCGCCGATCATCAGCAAGGGCGTGATCGCCCACGGCAAGAAGCTGCCGATGAGCAAGGCGGCCGGCACCAGGATCAGCTTGTTGAGAAAGGAGCCCTTGCACACCGCCCAGACCACCGGCAGCTCGCGGTCGGCCTTGACGCCGGCGACCTGCTGCGCGTTGAGCGCCAGGTCGTCGCCCAGCACCCCCGCGGTCTTCTTGGCCGCGACCTTGGTGAGGAGCGACACATCGTCGAGGACGGTCGCGATGTCGTCGAGCAGGAGAAAGAGACTGGCGGCCATGGTGCAGGACGTCGGAGTGATGAAGCCGCGCAGCTTAGCCGCTGGTCAGCCCCGGGTCAGGGAGATCCCGCAACCGTCCTACGCCGCCACGAGCGGCACAGGCGGCGCCGGCAAAACGATCAGCTCACGCTGCGCTTGAGGCGGATCTCTTCGATCTTCACCGTCCCGATGGCGGTGGTCTTGGCCGTCTTCATCTCGCGCTTGAAGCCGGCCAGTTCGTGGAAGCGCATGGCGCGCTCGTTGCGCAGCGGCACCCAGATGGTGACGGTGGTGCAGCCCTCTTCCTCGAGGCCGTCGCGCGCGGCATCCCAGAGCGCCACGCCGGCACCCTTGCCCCAGTGCTCGGGCTTGAGGTAGATGGCCCAGATCTCGCCGGTGGTCGAGGGCGTCTTGGGGTCGCGCGAGCGGTCGTAGCCGACGAAGCCGACGACTTCGCCGTCCAACACCGCCACCTGCACCTGCGGCTCGCTGAATTCGATGGCCTCGCGCCATTTGGCTTCACGGGTGGCCGGCGCCAGGGCCAGGAGCTGGTCCTCGGGCAGGATGTCCGCATAGGCCGCGCGGGCGGCGGCAGCGTGAATTTCGGCGATGGCTTTGGCGTCGCGCATCGTGGCGGGACGGACTTCGTAGTGGGACATGAATGCTGAGTTCTTCGATGGAACCGCGTATTGTCGCCGCCCGCTAAACTCCCCGGCACATTCACCATTCATCGTCGGAGAGACCATCATGGCCAAAGGTCAGCAACGCGCCAACAAAGAGGCGAAGAAGCCCAAGAAGGACACCTCGCCACCGAAGGCACCGTCTTCGTCCCCTGACGAGCCGATCCGCACCATGACCACCGCCGTGATCCCGCGCGGCAAGCTCAAGAACAAGTGACCGAAGACGCCGCCCCGCCGGCCCCTGCACCCCAGCCACGCAACCCGCTGCACGGCCTGACGCTCGAGGCCATCGTGCTGGCGCTGGAGGCGGAGTACGGCTGGGCCGGGCTGAACGAACGCATCCCGCTGCGCTGCTTCGGGCAGGATCCGAGCGTGGGCTCCAGCCTCAAGTTCCTGCGCAAGACGCCCTGGGCACGCGAGAAGGTCGAAAGCCTCTACCTCTTCATGCTGCGCGACCAGCGCCGCCAGTCGCAGGGCGCGGCACCGCGCTGAGCAGGATGCGGGTGCGCATCGCCCCCCACGGCTTCGAGTTCGACGCCGCCCCCGGCCAGACCCTGCTGCGCGCCGCCGACGCCGCCGGCATCGAGCTGCCCAGTTCCTGCCGCAACGGCACCTGCCGCACCTGCATCTGCCGGCTGCGCGCTGGCCAGGTGCGCCACACCATCGACTGGCCCGGCCTCAGCGCCGAGGAAAAGGTCGAAGGCTGGATCCTGCCCTGCGTGGCCGAGCCGCTGTCGGACGTCGTGCTCGAGGTGCCGGCGGCATTCTCGGTGTTTGGGGGCTAAGGCCGATTCCGGCGGAATCGCCCCCGAAAAAAGCCCCCCCTTGCCGTCGGCGCCTAGGCGGGCAGCGTCGATGCCGCGTGCCGCAGCGCCCTGGCGAATGCCAGTGCGGCGGGCTTCGCCTTCGTGCCCCGCCGCAGCACCAGGTTCAGGTCGAGGTTGACCACTGGATTGCGCAGCATGGCGACACCGAGCCCCTGACTCAAACACGCCTGCAGGGCAAACGACGGAATGATCGCGTGGCCGCGACCGGCCCGCACCATGGCGATGAGGGTACCGATCAGGTTCATCCGCGCACGCTCCTCACGAGCTCGTCCAAGGGAGGCCAAGTGCTTCTCTATCAGGAGCTGGATCGGATTGTCCGACGGCAGGCTCACGAGCGGTACCTCGGCGAGACTGCTCCAAGGTTCGCTCGCACCGAGTCCGCTTCCCCTGGAACCGGGCGGGCTGACATGCATCAGTCTGAACTTGCACAAAGGCTGGCGCACCAGGCCGACCGCAGGCTTGACGAAGAATCCCAGGCCGATGTCGGCCTCCCCTTCCAGCACCTTCTGACGAACGGCGCCCACCTCCACATCGGCCAGATGGACCTGCACCTGCGGATGGCTCTCGGCGAATCCGCGGATGACATCGGGCAACAGGCTGGCCGAGACCATGGGCGTGGCGGCAACCTGCAGACGTGAACGCGCCGCAGCCTCCGTGCCGCTCAGGACGGCACTCAGCGTCCTGAGCTCACCGACGATCGACTCGGCCACTGGCAGCAGACGCCTTCCTGCATCCGTGAGCGTCACGCTCCGGGTCGTGCGGTCGAACAGGCGGGCGCCGATCTGCCCTTCCAGTTCCTTGACCAGCATGCTCATGCCCGAGGGCGACAGGTGGACCTGCTCTGCGGCCTTCGCGAAGCTCTGCAATCGGGTGATCTCGAGAAACGCGTGCAGCTGCCGGCTGCTGACATTCATCAGCATTGATGACGAATTCATCAGAATGTTCCGTTTGATCAATCGACCGGGTTTGGCTGTAATTCTCGTCCAACTTCAAAGACAGAGACACATGACCCACCCCATCATGCCCCGCCTCGCCCTCGACCGACGCGGCCTTCTGCTTGGAGGCATTGCAGCGATGGCGACGTCCCTCGTCCATGCGCAGGACGCCTCCGATGCCCCCGTCCGCCTGATCGTCCCCTTTACCCCGGGCACCGGAATCGACCTGATCGCGCGCCAGATCGCACCGCCCCTGTCGGAGCGTTTGAAGCGCCCCTTCTTCGTCGACAACAAGCCAGGAGCATCCGGGAACATCGGCACCCAGGAGGTCATTCGCGCCAAGCCCGACGGCACGACTCTGCTGGTGAGCGTGAACACGCTCGTGATGAACATGGCGCTGTATCCCAACCTGGGTTTCGACCCGCTGACCGATCTCGCGCCGGTGAGCCAGACCAGCTGGGGGCAACTTCTCCTTGTCGCCACCCCCGGCGTCAACATCGACTCGTTGCAGGGACTGATCGCCCGCGCGAAAGCCAAACCCGGCGCACTGAATTACGGCTCGCCCGGCGCCGGGACGCCGCACCATCTGGCCATGGAGCTTCTGAAGAGCCGCGCGGGGGTGTCCCTCACGCACGTCAGCTATCGGGGCACCGCGCCCGCCGTGACCGACCTGCTGGGCGGGCAGATCGACGTGATGTTCCTGCCCATCCACGTGGCACTGCAGCAGGTGAAGGCGGGCAAGCTCAAGGCGCTTGCGATCAGTTCCGACAAGCCGAACCCCTTGCTGCCCGACGTGCCGCCACTCAACAGCCTCAAGTTGGGAAATCTGAATGTCGACATGTGGTACGGCGTGCTGGCGCCCGCAGGCACGCCCCGCCCCTACATCGATCGGCTCAACACGGAGCTGCGCGAAGTGCTGGCTCGACCAGCCGTCGCGATGGCCTTCGAGACGCAGGGCATGACCCCGGCCCACAGCACGCCGGATGCGTTCCGACACGTCATCGAGACAGACGCCCGGCGCTGGGCCGAACTCATCAAGGCCCAGGGCATCACTGCGAAGTAACGAACCCATGAATCAGGAACAAGCAAGCACCGGGCAGCACGATGCCGAGGTGGTGATCGTCGGTGGCGGCCCGGTGGGCATGGGACTCGCCATCGAACTGGGGCAGCGCGGCGTCAGCACGATCGTCGTCGAGCGCTATCCGCAGCCACAACCCATCCCCAAGGGCCAGAACCTGACCCAGCGCACCATGGAGCACTTCCACTTCTGGGGCGCGGAGAAGGAACTGCGCGCCGCGCGCACCATCCCGGCGGAGTACGGGATCGGCGGATTGACGGCGCACGGGACGCTGCTGAGCCCCTATCACTACGACTGGCTGCAGCGCGAGTTGGTGAAGCCGTATTACTACACCGCCAACGAGAGGCTCCCGCAATACGTCACCGAGGCGGTGTTGCGCCGGCGCGTTGCGGAACTGCCTTCGGTTCAGACCTTGTACGGATGGGACGCCGAGGCCGTGTCCCAGGATGAGGACGGCGTCTCGGTCACCGTCGCCGAGCGCGCCGAGCACACCGGACAGGGCCGCCGCGTCCTTCATTCCGCCTACGCAGTCGGCGCCGACGGGGCACGCTCGGTGGTGCGTGATCAGGCAGGCATCACCCAGACGCGCACGGACCACGACCGCATGATGGTGCTGCTGGTCTTCCGTTCCCGGGAACTGCACGAGCTGCTGGCACGCTATCCGGGCAAGTCCTATTACAACGTCCTGCAGCCGGCTCTGAAGGGCTACTGGAAATTCTTCGGGCGCGTGGATCTGGGCAGCACCTGGTTCTTCCATGCACCCGTGCCGCCGGGCACCACGCGCGAGAACTTCGACTTCGCGGCGTATCTGCACGAAGCCGTCGGGGCCACGTTCGACGTCGAGTTCCAACACGTCGGGTTCTGGGACTTGCGCTTCATGCTGGCCGACAGCTATCGCGAGGGCCGCATCTTCGTGGCGGGCGACGCCGCCCACAGCCATCCCCCCTATGGCGGCTACGGCGTCAACTCGGGCCTGGAGGACGCGCGAAACCTCGGCTGGAAACTGGCGGCGACGCTGCAAGGTTGGGGCGGTGAGCGTCTGTTGAACTCCTACGACGCCGAGCGTCGACCGGTGTTCGCGTCCACCATGCACGACTTCATCGCCAGGTCCATCGAGGCGGACCGGGAATTCCTGGATGCCCATGACCCGGCGAGAGACAAGGCCGCATTCGAGCAGGCCTGGCAGGCGCGTGCGCAGGGCGCGGTCGGCGAGGTGCACGCCTTCGAGCCCCACTACGAGGGCTCGTCGGTGATCTGGGGCGGCGAGGGGCGTGCCACCAGCGCCAAGGGCTCGCACCGCTTCGATGCCCGGGTCGGTCACCATCTGGCGCCGGCCATGCTCGACGCGGGCCGCAATGTCTTCGACGAACTGGGCCCGGGGTTCACGCTGCTCGACCTGGGCGCTTCCAGAGAAGCCGTCGAAGCCTTCCGGGCAGCCGCAACGGATCTATCGCTGCCCCTTGTCGTTGTGCCATGCCCGCGTGGCAGCCAGGCCGATCGATACGAGGCCGCCTTGGTGCTGGTTCGTCCGGACCAGTTCGTTGCCTGGACGAGCCGCGAGCCTGGGACCGACCTGAACGCGGCACGCGATGTCCTGCGGCTGGTCGGCGGTCGCCCTGCGTAGCCGCGGTGCCGGCCGCCCGACGCGCGGACTGCCCGCATCATGGCGGCAGCGCCTCGACGACGCTGCGCGTCGAGGGGCCTAACCCACCATCCGGTCGCGCCGCGCCAGCGACGGGAACAGCTTGAACCACGCGAGCGCCACGGCCACCGTGCCCGCGCCGCCCAGCACGACCGAGCCCACGGGCCCCAGCAGCGCCGCGGTGGCGCCCGACTCGAACTCGCCGAGCTGGTTGCTCGCCCCGATGAAGATCGAACTGACCGCGCTCACGCGGCCGCGCATGTCGTCGGGCGTCTCGAGCTGCACCAGCGTCTGCCGGATCACCACGTTCACCATGTCCGCGCCGCCCGAAATCGCCAGCGCGATGAGCGACACCGTGAAGCTGCGCGAGATGCCGAACACCACCATGCACACGCCGAAGGCCGCCACCGCGATCAGCAGCGTGCGGCCCACATGCCGCTCGATCGGCTGGCGTGTAAGCCAGATCGACGTGAGCAGCGCGCCCACCGCCGGTGCACTGCGCAGCAGCCCCATGCCCCAGGCGCCGGTGTGCAGGATGTCCTTGGCGTAGATCGGCAGCAGCGCCACGGCGCCGCCCAGCAGCACCGCGAACAGGTCGAGCGAGATGGCGCCGAGCACCGGCTTGCGGCGCCAGATGAAGTTCACGCCCGCGAACACCGTGGCCAGCGTGACCGGCTCACGCACCCGCGCCGGCTGCCGGTAGCGCAGCCGGCCCACCAGCATGCCGCCGACGATGAACAGCGCCACGCTCGCACCGTAGACCACGCCGGTGCCGGCCGCGAACAGCAGGCCGCCCAGCGCCGGACCGCCGATGATGGCGCCCTGCATGCCGGCCGAGCTGAAGGCCATCGCGCGCGGCAGCATCAGCGGCGGCACCAGCATCGGCGTGAGCGACTGCTGCGCCGGCATCTGGAAGGCGCGCACCGCGCCCAGCACCA
>LNAP01005426.1_pt1 | contig 11331 bp, 8 predicted proteins | sample 602601 | NCBI WGS metagenome assembly LNAP01 (sample SAMN02440304, study PRJNA202911) | soil metagenome | biome: Subtropical and temperate rainforests or woodlands; isolation source: soil samples (1 kg each in a 20% v/v slurry with milli Q water) were... ...
GCCGCTCCGGGGCAGCGACAGCAGACGGCGCCGGTCGCCGCCGCGACACGGTGGCTGATCCGGCCGCTGCCCGGTCTGCGGTCATCGCGGCCAAGCCAGTCTTTGCATCGCCCAGGCCAGTCTTCGTTTCGTCCGGGATTAGGCGATCCCTGCTGGCGTCTCGACCTCTGGCGCCAGCGCAACGGTCCCGCCGGATCCTGGGACATCACCTTGCAAGATCGGGAGCTGCGTCATGTCGAACAGGCCACACGATCTCTCCAGACGCTATCTGTCGGTCTGGCTGCCACATTGGCCGACCGACCGCTGGCGCCTGCAGCAAACCAGCAGCAGGATCGCCTCGCGGCCACCGGCTGACCGCCTCCCGCTTGACCGTCCTGTCGTCGCCGTCGCCAATATAGGTGGAAGGCGGCTGATCACCGCCGCCAATGAAGCGGCCATGGCGATGCATTTCACGCCGGGCCTCAATCTGGCCGATGCCTTGGCGCGCGATCCCGACCTGATGCATATCGATGCCGATCCGGCCGGCGATGCCCAGGCCTTGCGGCGGCTGGTCCTGTGGTGCCAGCGTTTCTCGCCCTTGGTCGCTGTGGACGGCACGGATGGATTGCTGATCGATATCACCGGCTGTGCCCATCTCTGGGGCGGTGAAGCGGGATTGCGCCGGGACCTGCTCGGCCGCTTGCGGCAATTCGGCTTTGCCTGCCGCGCCGGCATCGCCGATACGATCGGCGCCGCCTGGGCCGCCGCACGCTTCCAGGCGACAACGCCGATCATCGCACCGCAGGATCAGAAAGCGGCCTTGCAGCCTGTTCCCGTGGATGGCTTGCGCATCGATGCCGGTATCGCCGAGGCCCTGCGCCGTCTCGGCCTGCGCTGTATCGGCGATCTCTATCCGCTGCCCCGCGCCGCTTTGGCCAAGCGCTTCGGCCGCCTGCTGGTCGACCGGCTGGATCAGGCCCTGGGCGATCTGGCCGAGCCTTTCACCGCCCTCCTGCCGCCGCCGCCGCATCGCGTCAGCCTGACCTTCGCCGAACCGGTCGCCACGGCTGACGACATTCAGCGCGCCTTGCAAATCCTGGCCGACCGGTTGAGCGAGGAACTGGCCGAGAAGGGCAAGGGCGCCCGGCGCATCCGTTTGAGCTGCTATCGCCTGGATCATCAGGTCAGCGAAATCGGCATCGGTCTTTCCGTGCCGACCGCCGCGGCCAAGCATGTCGTCGACTTGCTGGGCCGCAAGATCGAGATGCTCGATCCCGGCCCCGGCATCGAGCAGATCATGCTGAGTGCCCGGCGGGTCGAGAAGCTGCGGCAGAGCCAGAGCGATCTGGACCAGAGCACCCAGATCATCGATGCCGATCTCGCCCCGCTGATCGATCGTCTGTGCAATCGCCTGGGCGCCGGTCGGGTCTTCCGTCTGGCTGCAGTCGAAAGCCATCTGCCGGAACAGGCGGTTACCGCCGTGGCACCCCTGTCACCGATCAGGCAGCCTGCCTGGAAGACGGACACGCCGCCGCGCCCGATCCGCCTGCTCCCTCATCCGGAACCGATCGAGGCCATGGCGCCTGTGCCCGATGATCCGCCCGTGCAGTTCCGCTGGCGCCATGTCTTGTACCGTGTCCATGCCGCTGAAGGGCCGGAGCGCATCAATACCCCCTGGTGGCAGGCGATCGAACCGGTCGCCGCCAACCGGAATGACGCGCCCCCGCATGAAATTCAGGCCATCCGTCTCCGCGATTATTACCGGGTCGAAGATGAGAGCGGCCGTCGCTTCTGGCTCTATCGTGCCGGGCTTTATCAACCGGATCAGCCGCCGCGCTGGTTCATGCATGGCCTGTTCGCCTGAGCAGCAAGATGTCGAGCGAGCACATGTCTTACGTCGAGCTGCAAGTCACCAGCAATTTCACCTTCCTGGAAGGCGGCTCGCATGCCAAGGAACTGGTCGACCGCGCCATGGAACTTGGCCATCCGGCCATTGCCGTCACCGATCGCAACAGCCTGGCCGGCATCGTACGTGCCCATATCGAATGCCGGGACAAACCGATCCGGTTGATCGTCGGCTGCCGGCTGGATCTGCAGGACAGCCGGAGCCTGCTCTGTTTTCCTCAGGACCGCGCCGCCTATGGCCGCCTTTGCGAATTGCTGACCCTGGGCCGGCGCGCCGCCCCCAAGGGCGAATGCTATCTGACCTATGACAATCTTCGGGATCATGGCGAAGGACAGATCGTCATCGCCTTGCCGCCGGCTGAGATCGAGACTGAAATCGATGCCGGTTTCAGCGCTTTTCTGGCAAGGCTCCGGCAGGATTTTGCGGATCGCGCCTATCTGGCGCTCAGCCATCTCTATCGCGGCGACGATGCCGCCCGGCTCTATGATCTCCAACATCTTGCCGATGCGACCGGCCTGCCGGTCGTCGCCACCAATGACGTGCTCTATCACGTGCCGGAACGCCGCATCCTGCAGGATGTCCTGACCTGTATCCGCCATGGCTGCACCATCGAGCAGGCCGGCTTCCGCCTGCATGCCAATGCCGAACGGCATCTGAAATCGGCGTCGGAAATGCAACGCCTGTTCCGCGACCATCCCGAGGCCATCGCCAATACCCTGCGGATCGCCGATCTCTGTACCTTTAACCTGGACGAACTGCGATATGAATATCCGGACGAAGTCGTCGGCCCCGGCGAAACGGCGCAGCAGACGCTTGAAAGACTGGTCTGGGAAGGCGCCAAATGGCGCTATCCCACAGAGCGCTACCCTGCAGGCGTGCCGGACAAAATTTCCAAACAGATTGTCCATGAATTGGCGATCATCGAGCGCTTGAACTATGCACCGTATTTCCTGACGGTCGCCAGCATCGTCGCTTTTGCCAAGGAAAAGGAGATCCTGCATCAGGGGCGCGGCTCGGCGGCCAATTCCACCATCTGCTATTGCCTCGGCATCACCGCCGTCGATCCCGAGCACAGCACCTTGCTCTTCGAACGTTTCATCAGCACCGCCCGCAACGAGCCGCCTGATATCGATGTCGACTTCGAGCATGAACGCCGCGAAGAGGTGATCCAGCATATCTATAAGAAATACGGTCGCCATCGCGCCGGCCTGGCCGCCACGGTGATCTGCTACCGTTCGCGCGCCGCCATCCGCGATGTCGGCAAGGTCATGGGCCTGTCGGTCGATACGATCAACGCCATTGCCGGCTCGGTCTGGGGGTGGAGTAGCGAGGGCGTGACCGATGTCGAAATCCGGCAGGCCGGCCTCGACCCGAAAGATCCGCGCCTGTGGGCCGCCATCTATTTGGCCGGCGAGCTGATCGGCTTCCCCCGGCATCTCTCGCAGCATGTCGGCGGGTTCGTCATCAGCCGCGGGCCCCTTTCATCCCTGGTGCCGATCGAGAATGCCGCCATGGAAAACCGGACCGTGGTGCAATGGGACAAGGACGATATCGAAGCCTTGCATATGATGAAGGTCGACGTGCTGGCGCTTGGCATGCTGAGCTGTCTCAGGAGGTCCTTCGACCTGCTGCGGGAGCATTATCTCCGCGACCTTGATCTGGCGAGCGTCCCCCAGGATGACCCGGAGGTCTATGACATGCTGTCGCGCGCCGATACGATCGGCGTTTTCCAGGTCGAGAGCCGTGCCCAGATGAGCATGCTGCCGCGGTTGCAGCCGAAAAACTATTACGACCTCGTCATCGAAGTGGCGATCGTGCGGCCGGGTCCCATCCAAGGCGATATGGTGCATCCCTATCTGCGGCGGCGGGCTGGACTTGAGAAAGAGGATTATCCCAAGCCGGAACTGGAGGACGTGCTGAAAAAGACCCTCGGCATACCGCTTTTCCAGGAGCAGGCAATGCAGATCGCCATGGTCGCTGCCAAATTCACCGCCAATGAGGCGGATGCGCTGCGCCGCGCCATGGCGACCTTCAAGAGCAAGGGCAAGGTGAATGCTTTCGAGGCGAAGCTGATCGACGGCATGGTCGCAAACGGTTATGAGCGGGAATTCGCCCAGCGCTGCTACAAGCAGATCGAGGGTTTCGGCAATTACGGTTTCCCCGAAAGCCATGCCGCCAGTTTCGCGTTGCTGGTCTATATATCGGCCTGGATCAAGCATCATTACCCCGACATTTTCGCCGCCTCTCTGCTCAACAGCCAGCCGATGGGTTTCTATGCGCCGGCGCAGATCGTCGGCGATGCGCGGGCGCATGGCATCGAGGTGCGGCCGGTCGATATCAATCATAGCTTCTGGGATAACAGCCTGGAGCCGAACGGCAACCGTCATGCCCTGCGGCTGGGATTCCGGCAGGCGAGAGGCGTGTCGGCCGACGAAATCACGAAGCTGACCGAGAATCGCGGCGACGGTTACCGCCAGGTCTCCGACCTCACCCGCCGCGCCAAGCTCAACCCCACCACTGTGACCAAATTGGCGGAAGCGGATGCCTTCCGTTCAATCGGCATCGACCGGCGGCAAGCGCTTTGGGCGGTGATGGCCCTTGAGCAGGATGTCCTGCCGCTTTTCGCCGGCATAGACCAGGCGATGCCTGTGACGGATGATGATGTTGCGCTGCCGGTCATGCCTGAGTCGCAACAGGTAATCGAGGATTATCGGTCCCTGACCCTCAGTCTGAAACAGCATCCTGTCGCCTTCCTGCGGTCGCGCTTCGGTGGCAAAGGCGTCATCCCCTCGAATGAATTGTCCGAGGCCCCTCTCGGCAAGAAAATTCTCGTCGCCGGCCTCGTCCTGGTGCGGCAGCGGCCGGGCAGCGCCAGCGGCACCGTCTTCGTGACGCTGGAGGATGAATTCGGCATCGTCAATCTGATCGCCTGGCCGAAGATCTTCGCGCAATATCGCGACATCGTCATGGGTGCCAAGATGATCGCCTGCCGCGGCAAATTGCAGCGCGAGGGCGAGGCGCCGCATCAGGTGATCCATGTCGTCGCCGAAAAGCTCTATGACCTCACCAGCATGCTGGACAGCCTGCATGAAAAATCACGCGGCCGCGATCTCGACACGATCCTTACCCAGGATCATGTCCGGAATCCCATTCACGATCGCCGCAAGGAAGAACCGCGCGGCCTGAACATCCATAGCCGCGATTTCCACTGAGCCTTAGGAGTCACTGTCGCCTATCGCCGTAACTGCCGCTTATTCACCCGCCGCGCCAGCACCTCGCCGACCGTCTGCACCACCTGGACCAGCAGGATGAGCACGACCACCACGACCAGCATCACTTCGGGCATGAAGCGCTGATAGCCAAAACGGATGCCGACATCGCCGAGGCCACCGCCGCCCACCGCGCCGACCATGGCGGAATAACCGATCAGGCTGACGATCGACAAGGTGATGCCAAGGGTGATCCCCGGCAGGGCTTCCGGGATCAGCACCTTGAAGACGATCTGCAAAGGTGTCGCCCCCATCGCCTGGGAGGCTTCGATCAACCCGCCATCGACTTCGCGGATCGCGGTTTCGGTGATGCGGGCGATGAAGGGAACGACCGACAGGGTCAAGGGTACAATTGCCGCCGTGGTGCCGATCGAGGTGCCGGTGATCAGCCTGGTCAGCGGAATGATCGCCACCACCAGGATGATGAAAGGCGTCGAGCGCGCGGCATTGACGACGGCACCGATCACCCGGTTGAGCAGCACCGACTGGAACAACTCGCCCCGTCCGCTGGTCGCCAGAAAGATGCCCAATGGCAGACCGAAAGCCGTTCCGATCAGGATCGAGACAGCAACCATATAGATGGTTTCGCCGGCCGCACCGGCAATCAGATTGATCAGCTCAGGCGACATAGCCGAGCACCTCCGTCGCGACATCATTGGCGGCAAGAAAACGCTGAGCCGACTGATCGGCAATCGCGGCCGCCGGCGCCGCCACGATCAGGATGCCGAAGGGCCGGCCGGCGATGGTGTCGATCTGGCCATGCAGGATGGCGACATCGAGATTGCGCTCCCGCGCCAGCCGGCTGAGAATCGGTGCCTCGGCGCCGCTGCCGGTGAAAGTCAGGCGCAGAATCGCCTGGCTTGCACCGGTCGGCTCAGGCTGCAAACGCGCCGCGAGATCTTTCGGCAAAGCGTGGCGGGTGATACTGCCGACGAAAGACTGCGCGGTCGGCGTCTTGGGATGCGCGAAGACGTCATAGACCGAGCCTTCTTCGATGATGCGGCCCGCTTCGATCACGCCGACCCGGTGGCAGATATCCTTGATGACCGCCATCTGATGGGTGATCAGCACGATGGTGACGCCCAATTCCGTATTCACCTGGGCCAGTAGCGCCAGGATCGATGCAGTGGTCTCGGGATCAAGCGCCGACGTGGCCTCATCCGAGAGCAGGATTTTGGGATCCGTCGCCAGGGCCCGGGCGATGCCGACCCGTTGTTTCTGGCCGCCCGACAATTCGGCCGGATAGCGGCGGCGCTTATCGGCCAGCCCGACCAGGCCCAGCAGCGCGGTGACCTTCCGATCGATCGCGGCACGCGGCACACGGGCCAGTTCCAGCGGCAAGGCGACATTGTCGAAGACCGAACGCGAGGAGAGCAGATTGAAATGCTGAAAGATCATGCCGATCTTGCGCCGCTCCCATCGCAAGGCGCGGTCATCCAGACCGGCAATATCGACGCCATCGACCAGCACCTTGCCGCTGCTGGGTTTTTCCAGGCCGTTGATCAGCCGGATCAGGGTCGATTTGCCGGCACCGGACCGGCCGATGATGCCATAGATCTCGCTTGGCCGGATCGCCAGCGACACGTCCTCCAGGGCGGTGACCGCCTGATGCCCGCGCCGCTGAAAGCTCTTCGCGATCCGGTCGAGGACGATCATCTGATGTGTTGTACTCATGGTCCGATATTCTGCCGATAAAATGAATGAGAGATGGCGGATCGCGCCATCTCTCATCTATCCGTTCCTGCCGCAGACTCTGCAGGCAGGGCGTGCTTGCGAGCTATCCCGGTTTACCAGGCGGGCAGGATCGCGCCCTTGAACTTGGTCTGCAGGAAGTCGCTGACCTCTTTCGACTGATAGGCGCTGACCAGCTTCTTGAAGACCGGCTTATCACGGTCGACCGCCCGCACGGCGATGAAGTTGCCATAGGGATTGCCGGTGCGGCTTTCCTGGATCAGGGCATCCTTCTTCGGATCGAGGCCGGCGCCGATGGCGTAATTCGTGTTGATGATGGCGCCGTCGAGATCCGGCAGATATTTCGAGAGCTGCGCCGCATCGACTTCCTTGATCACCACCTTCTTCGGGTTCTCGACGATATCGAGCACCGTCGGATTGAGGCCGACGCCGCTCTTCAGCTTGATCAGGCCGTGGGCCGCCAGCAGATTGAGCGCGCGGCCGCCATTGCTGGGATCGTTGGGAATGCCGATCTGCGCGCCTTCCGGCAACTGGTCGAAGGATTTGTGCTTCGACGAATAGAAGCCGATCGGCTCGACGATGGTGAATCCGATGGGGACGATGTGATAACCGCGCGCGGCGATCTGGGCATCGAGATAAGGCTTGTGCTGGAAGGCATTGGCATCGAGATCACCATGCTCCAAAGCTTCATTGGGAATGGTGTAATCCGAGAAGGTCACGATCTTGATCTCGAGTCCCTCTCTGGCGGCGACTTTCTGCGCCACCTCGGCGATTTCTTCCTCATCACCGCCCATTACACCCAGTTTGAGGCTTTCGGCGGCGCTCGCTTTACCGGCACCAAAGCCGACCAGCGCCAGGCTCAAGGCCAAGGCCAGTGAGGCGCCGAGATTACGTCTAGAAACAGGCATCCTGATGAACTCCACGTTCTTGAAAATTCTATAAAAATTGCCGTGCCACCAGACACGACCGATTTACCGGCCGCACCCGATCGGGGCATCCAGGTCACCCTCAGTAATCTCTATTCAGCAGGTAGAGTAAATCGAGCTTTTCTTAAGTTGCGGACAAGGAAAGCTTGCATGCGGCAGGCATCCAGGCACTGTCATCGATGTGGATTGTTCATCGGGCTTTCGTAGAGCGAGGACGGTATGACATCTGCCGAGGCGATAGCCCCTGAAGCCATGTCTGCGGCAACAGCCGTCATGGAACAGCTTAAAACCACCTGCTGCATCGCCGGTGGCGGGCCGGCGGGGATGATGCTGGGATTGCTGCTCGCCCGCGCCGGCATCGATGTCGTCGTCCTGGAAAAGCACACGGATTTCTTCCGCGATTTTCGCGGCGATACGATCCATCCCTCTACCCTGGAAGTCATGGCCGAGCTCGGCCTGCTGGGCGCCTTCCTGCAATTGCCGCATCAGAAGGCAGCACAACTGGGCGGAAGATTCGGCGATTTCGATTTCGCGCTCGCCGATTTTTCGCATCTGCCGACCCAATGCAAATTTGTCGCCCTGATGCCGCAATGGGACTTCCTGAATTTTCTCGCCCAGCAGGCCGCCGGCTATCCCGGCTTCCGCCTGCTCATGGGATGTGAGGCCACCACCCTCCTCCGTGAAAATGGCCGCGTTGCCGGCCTGCAGGCCAAGACACCCTCCGGCAAGATCGAGATCCGCGCCGATCTGACGATTGCCGCCGATGGTCGCCAATCGACCATGCGTCAGCAGGCGGCCCTGGCCGTGACCGATCGCGGCGCACCGATGGATGTGCTGTGGTTCCGCCTGCCCCGCCAGGCGGACGATCCGGAGCAGCCGCTTGGCCGCTTTGTTGCCGGTACCGTCATGGTGATGATCAATCGCGGCGATTACTGGCAATGCGGCTTCGTGATCCTGAAAGGTGGCCTGGCCGCCGTTCAACAACGCGGCCTGGCGGAGCTGCGCCAGCAGATTGGTGCCGTCGCTCCCTTTCTCGGAGAACGTGTCGAAACGCTGCGGGACTGGGATGAGATCAAACTGCTCTCGGTTCAGGTCAATTATCTGCAGCAATGGTATCAGCCGGGTTTTCTGTGCATCGGCGACGCCGCCCATGCCATGTCGCCGATCGGCGGCGTCGGCATCAATCTCGCGATCCAGGATGCGGTCGCCGCCGGCAATATCCTTGCCGAGCCGCTTCGCAATGGCGGCATCACCGAGGCCGATCTTCGCCAGGTGCAGGAGCGCCGCCTGCTGCCGACGCGTCTGACGCAAGCTTTACAGGTCGCTGCGCAGAATTTCCTGACACGCAAAGTGCTGGCCGGCACCGGCCGGCTGGATCCGCCACTATTCCTGCGGCTGATGTCGCGTTACCCGCTCCTGCGGCGTCTGCCGGCCCGCCTGATCGGTATGGGCTTCCGGCCGGAGCATGTTCGGGATAGCGAGGCTTAGCCAGATCAGTCTGGTATCACGCATCCGCCCCGTCCGAGTCCGAATAGGCGGCGATCCGCTCGAGCAATGCCCCGGCATCGATGAGATGCGCCCGCTCCTCTTCCGTGAGGCAGGCAGACACCGCTTCGGCGAGCCATCTTTCGCGCCGCGCGCGGTTATCATGCAATAGCGCCCGCCCGGCATCGCTGAGTTGCACCCGCACCTTGCGGCGATCCTCGGCATCGGGCGTGCGGATGATCAGGCCGTCGGCTTCCAGATCGCGAAGCGCGGCAGCAAGATTCGACGACCGCATGCTTTCGGCCTCCGCCAGCCGTGACGGCGTTGCGTCCCCGCCATGCCGGTCAATCGCCCCAAGCAGCAGCAGCCGGGCCCAGGATTGGTCGTCGCTTTGTGCCTCACGGCGCAGGCGGCGAGCCAAGCTCATCAACTGCGTGCGCAATCGCGTAATATCGTTCAGGTAGGCTTGATTTGGCATGTAATTATAATGATATAGCTATTACAAAATAGCAATAGCGGCGGCGGCATGTTTTCCGCCGGCCCGGCTTCAGGACATCAAGCCTTTGCCGCCTCCACTGACCTCAACCATTGGAGATATCCATGCCCGTCAGCCATATCGCCGCGCTTCGAGAGATGCTGGAGAGCCAGCGCGCCGTTCTGGTACCCGGCGCGCCGAATGCGCTCGCCGCTCGTGTCATCGCCGATCTGGGTTTCAAGGCGATCTATCTGACGGGTGCCGGCCTGACGAATACCTATCTCGGCTTGCCGGATTTGGGCTTCATGGATCTAAGCCAGGTCGCCGACCATACGATGGCGATCCGCGGCATCACCGACCTGCCCCTGATCGTCGATGCCGATACCGGCTTCGGCAATGCGTTGAATGTCGCGCATACCGTCAAGACGCTTGAGCAGGCGGGCGCCAGTGCCATCCAGCTGGAGGATCAAACTTCGCCGAAGCGCTGCGGCCATTTCGATGGCAAGGAACTGATCCCCGCTGCGGAAATGGTGAACAAGGTCAAGGCGGCGGTCGATGCACGCCGCCAGGGCCTGGTCATCATCGCGCGTACCGATGCCTGCGCGGTGGACGGATTCGAGGCCGCCATCGAGCGTGCCGGCCGCTATATCGACGCCGACGCGGATATGACCTTTGTTGAAGCGCCGGAAACACTTGCCGATCTGGCTCAGGTGCCGAAGCGTCTCGCCGCGCCGCAGGTCCTGAACATGGTGCTGGGCGGCAAGACGCCGATCCTGGATCAGGCCGCGGCCGCGGCGATGGGGTTCAGCCTGGTGCTCTATGCCAATGCCGCACTTCAGGGTGCGGTACAGGGCATGCAGGCTGCCTTGCGCGCGCTGCGCGACAAAGGCGCGTTGGATGAGGCCGGCGGTCTCCTCGCCACCTTCGCCGAACGCCAACGTCTGGTCGACAAAGCCCAATTCGATGCGATGGGACGCCGCTATGCCACGCATGAGGCGAAGACCGGGCGCGGCGACGGTGCATGACCGCGCCGCAGCATTGCCCGCCTTTCGTTACAGATTCGGCTGCGGCGTGATGCGCAGATAGGGCTTCACCGCTTTATAGCCCTTGGGGAAAGCCTTGTCGGCTTCCTCATTGCTGACCGAGGGAGCGATGATGCAATCTTCGCCATGCTGCCAATTCACCGGCGTCGCCACCTTGTATTGCGCCGTCAGCTGCAGGGAATCGACGACCCGCAGAATCTCATCGAAATTGCGGCCCGTGCTGGCCGGATAGGTCAGCGTCAATTTCACCTTCTTGTCCGGCCCGATGACGAAGACCGAGCGCACCGTCAGCGTGTCATTGGCATTGGGATGGATCATGCCATAGAGGTCCGAGACCTTGCGGTCGGCATCGGCCAGCAGCGGGAAGTTCAATTTCGTGCCCTGGGTTTCCTCGATATCGCCGACCCAGGCCTTGTGATCCGACAGCGGGTCGACGCTGAGGCCGACCACCTTGACGTTGCGCTTGTCGAATTCCGGCTTCAGTTTCGCGACCTCGCCCAGTTCGGTGGTGCAGACCGGCGTGAAGTCCTTGGGATGGGAAAACAGAATGCCCCAT
>LNAP01005428.1_pt1 | contig 11331 bp, 3 predicted proteins | sample 602601 | NCBI WGS metagenome assembly LNAP01 (sample SAMN02440304, study PRJNA202911) | soil metagenome | biome: Subtropical and temperate rainforests or woodlands; isolation source: soil samples (1 kg each in a 20% v/v slurry with milli Q water) were... ...
CGGGTCTCGGGTGTTGAGGAGATAAAAGCTGCCGCTGGGCTGCGATGCACATTGTGGTGGTGAGCGGAGGGAATTAAATGCGTGGAAGAGTCTGCCGGGTGGTGTTGCTGGTGACCAAAGGCAGACAGCTCAGCCTGCAGCTGTTGTTCCTGTTGGAAGAGCAACTCTCGCTGCTGTTGCTCGTGATGGCGGTGCAAAGCCAGCACGGCCGCTGATTCCGGACCTTGTGTCTGTGTCTGCGGTGATGGCAAGGGCAAGGCCTGAGTCAGTGATCGACGTGCATCGGGATGCCCCGCCAGCAGAGTTTGCGGAGGAGTGCGACGAGCATGTGGGTACTCTTCCGCACTGTACGGATACTCAATGTCGGTGACATCCACCACACTGCTGCTTTCGCCAGTGGACCGACTTCCCACGCTCACAGCAGGGGAATTTTGAACATCCTCTGCTGGCGGGGCAGGGATTTTCATCGGTTCTCTCACGCCCACCAGGTAGGTATCTTCCAAATAAGGGCTATACGGAGCGTGATCTTTGGGCTCGGTCAAGTGTTTCGAATTGTCCGACGGTGCAGCACTTGATAAATCCGCCACTGGCACTTCAGTTGCTGTGGCCTTCACCTCTGCTGGTGCTTCCACAGGCTCCTCTTCCGGCTCTCCAAACAAATGAGGAAACTGCAACGGAGCGTCCTCGTGTGCCTCTTGCGGATAAGGAATGCGGTTGCGCAGGAAGGGAGAAGTGGCGCGGGTCTCGGGTGTTGAGGAGCGTGCACATGGTCCAGCGGTCGCCACGGGGATTACAATCTCGGCAGGTGCAATCTTGTCCTGCATCACCGAAGGCTCCGGCTCAGACACAGGTGCTGTTGGTGCCACAGAGGCGGCTTCCTTGACCGAAGGGTTTCTTTCCTGTAACTGCGGTGAAGCCGTCACTGGGGCGACAGTCTCCTGTTTCGCCTCGTTAATATTCTTGGTCGCTGCGTTGCGCACAGGTTTTGAGACTGGCAGCTCCCCTGTGGTGGTTGTGGTCGACACTCTTCGTGCTTTCACTTCCCACGCCTCGAGTGGTTCTTCTTCCAACAATATCTTCGGAATGATCGAACATAAAGTCTTGCCAGGAGATTTCTCTTTGATATCACCACTTTTTCTTGAAGTGGGAACCACACCTGGGGATTCAATTATTTCCTCCAGTGGCTCCAGCAAAATTTTAACCGAGGGTGACTTGGTGGCAGGGCTTGTGTTCATCATAGGGGCAAGCGATGATACAAGCGAATTAGGTCTGCTTGTCGGCGGCGAAGCAGGCAGCGGGGGTGGTACTATCGATGCGGCGGGGGAGCCTGACGGTGAAATATATTTCACATCTTCGCTCCCTGAAAGTATTTCAGTTGCACTTGCTTCAGGTGCCACGACAAAGGAAGGCTTGTGTGTCAGCACATGTAACGCTTCAACACACGGTGTACTTTCTACGCAGGCGTCATCATCTTTTTCCTGGTCATTAATGTCTTCATCGTCTCTTTCTTCCCCCTCGCTGGGTGGATCTTCAGAGATTATTCCCTGGTCGCTGTTTGGACTAAATGGCTCCACCGTTGGATTAGTTGGATCCAAAGTTGTCCAAATCACTTGCGAAGTGGGCACAAACGAGCTTGTTTCCGGCACCAACGCTGAACTTTGCATCGTGTCCGACGGACGCAGCATCCCGTGCGACTCCGCATATCCAGAGTCGGTGGAATGGCTATGGGCGAGCGGGGACAAGTCTTGAAACTCCGCTTGTTGGTCGATCTGACTAAACAGCTTCTGAGGACCCAGGATGGAACCACCTGGCGACCCATCCGGTCCATCCACATCCGCCTCTGTCTCCAGCCCCAGGGCCATGGAATTAACCGTCATGATGCTGCTGGGCGTGACAAAGGCACTGGTGTGGGTGCTACTGGAGTTTACGTGAGACATGTCATCACCCTGAGGAGCTCGCTGGGGCTGTGGGGACTGGGCGAGTAAAATTGCATTCAGCAAGGAGGAAAACTGAGCAATTTGCGCCTGCACAGCGCCGAGCTTGGAGTCAATCGCCGAGGCAATGTGTGCTTGCAGCTGCTGCTCTGCTTCGACTGTGCTTGGCGCACTCGTTGGGGTGGACGGTGTGACTTCAGGAGGAGCAGTCGTGACAGGAGGGGCTTCGAGCGGAATTGTCGCAGCGGTAGGCCCACTGTCCGCAGAAGCATGCACAGGCTCAGCACACAAGTGCTCTGTGACACAATGGTCTTCTGTAGCTCCGTTGGAACTTTCAGCCACAACATCTACATCTTCTCCCACTTCACCATCACTTGTCTCAATGTGAGCAACACCAGGAGGCACTTCTGTGGCTGCATTAGCAGGTGCAACCGCCGCCACCACCACAGGGGGTGCATTCAGCGCATGCAGTTGAGAACGCAACTCACTTTGCATGACTTCGAGACTCTTCAATGCATCTACAAAGCCAGTTGGAGTAGCAGACGGAACAACCGAGGGAGCAACAGGCACAACGGGGAGTTCTTGCGTAAAACTCACCCTTCCTGGCACAGACACCTGCTCAGAGTTGGTGGCAGAAATTTGCGAGTTTTCAGCAGCCAGCGGTGAGGAAGGGATAACTTCGACATTGGCTTCGTCAAAATCTCGGAACATGGCACCGAAATTGCTTCGTGGCGGAGCACGCACAGGGGCAGCAGGTTCAGCGATAGATTCTTCTTCTTCTTGCATGGTTTCAGTTTCACTATTGCTCTCCGTCTCCTCGTCACTTTCTTCCTCTTCTTTCACCACCTGTGGTGTAGAAGAGAGTGCAGAAACCTCACCAACCACAGGCAACCCTGCTGGTGCTGGTGCTGGTGCAGGTGGGGCTACCACCTGCGGGCGCGTCACGGCCACCTGCAACTCCCTTTGCAGTGCTAGATTCTCTTCTGCCAACGCCTGCAGACGTTGTTCCATCATCAATAGACGTTCTTCGTAGGCATTCACTGCTGGCACAGAGACCACAGGGGCAGGGGCAGACAACACGGCCTTCTGGGACGCCGCAGCTGGGCTAAGAACTTTCATGCGGAGGGTCTTGTGGTGAGAGTCAGCATCCGTTGAGGCGAGCACATTGAATCGATTTATCTTTTCCACCGTCCTGAGAAGAAGAAGAAAAGAACGAAGAAAAAAGACACGGGGAATTAGAAAAGCTGACAGAGAACATTCTGTGAAGCAACAAAAAGAAGCACTCAAAAAATTGCACGAACAAAAGTTTAAAAAATCATACCTGTGTGGGGTGGAGTACACTTGCGTCTGTGCCTGAGTCACAACCTTCGCCTGCGGACTGCCCGTCGCAATCTTAAGATCGGCATCACTGAACACTGCCTGCAGGGCTTCCGCTGGCTCTTGTTTGTGTGGCAAGGGTATGCTGGGAGACTCCGGTGGGGTCGGTAACGGAACCAGTGACACCGCCCCCGACAGCGGAAAGTGCATCGGAGGAGTCACTTGCGGCGCAGGCAGATCGAAATGATGGATATGGCGGTGCGGCGCAGGCACGGGCAGGCTGCCGTTCGGCGTACGCGAAGGAGAGTGATTCGAATTCTTGGACGGCGGTGTCTCCAGCACTGTGGTAACATTGTGGCTGCTGGGCGTGTGCGTTGCGGAATATCGTGATGGACTTTGAAACTCCTGGGACTCTTCCACTTGAACGACATGGGCTTTCTTTTCTGCACTTTTAGAGTGGCCGAAAGAGGATGCTGCTGCGACGGGGACAGGCGGAGGAGCGTACTTGGGGGTGAACACAATCACTGGCTCTTCAGCACTCTCCATCGAACCGATACCGCTCGCTACTTCCGTCTGCACTTCCTCTTGAACGAAGTCGAATGCACTTGAACTCTCATTGTTGGGTCCTTCAACAACCTCTTCTGCAGCGATGGCGGCAGCGGCAAACGCAGCTGCCGCAGCACGTGCTTGGGCCCGGTTTTGACGGCGTTTCTGGTTGCTGTTTAATGGCTTGGGGGACTTCGAATCGGGGTCATTCTGCGTCGGAGAAGCAAATAACTCTGCGGTTTCCAAGCTCAACGGCTGTGGTGAAGGCGGTGCAACAATATTCTGTTGCGACACAATCGAGGACACATTTGGCTCTGCAGCGACCACTGGAATGGCTTTCAGCACGAAAGAACTGGTTGGCGTTAATGTCTTGTCGGTCAGCTTGTTCCTGCTCCGGGACTTTTTCTTGCTTAGAACGCGCCCTTCTGGAGTGGGTGTAGTTTTAGCAGCATCCGTGGTGGAGTCGACAGAGACAGGAACAGAAACAGCAGGGGCAGAGACAGGGGCAGAGGCAGGTAGAGGAGAGAGCGGAGAGAAAATATCCGTAAAACCATTTGTCGAATGAGTTTTGTCAGCTTGTGGCGTTGACAGCACCAACGGCTTAGGTTCGAGTCGTTCTGAGCTACGATCTCTACCGACACTAGCTCCTACCTCGCGGTTTTCAACAGCATTCGCTGCTTTCTTTCGCTCTGGGGTCTCCACAAACGCTCGGATGTGTTGTTTGAACGCCTCCGGCACAATATTCGACACATTTTTTCGCTCTAGCAACTTCTCAGATGGGACCGCTTCCACCACCACAGGTGCCGGTGTTGGCTTTGCAGGAGTCCCTGGACCCATCACTGAAGGCTCTCCGAGGGCTCGGATGGAAGCAGGGATTGGCACTGGTTGTGCCTCCGGAGCGTCCCGGCGACCGGCCCCTGCACGCACCGCTTTGGTGCTGGCTGCTGGAGCGTGCTCTTTGTCGTGTACTGGCGCAGCGGACGCGCTATACAGCGCAAATTGAGACAATACTGGCGGTGCAGAGGATGCGGCCGGTGTTGGCACTACAGGGACAGATGGTGCGATCTGAAGTGGCTCGGACACCGTCGATTCTTCTGCAGGTTTGAGTTCCTGCCTGAAATTATTGAGTGTGACGTACTCAGAACCGAAATTGGGCTGCGCGTAGACAGTAAAAAGCCGACTCTCTGTGTCTTCTGGCGAAGCGTGATTATCTTCGACAGCAGGTGAGGGAGGGTGCATCACAGAAGCAGGAGGCGGAACAGAAGGAACTACCCACACAGCAGGGGCTGTTTCTGCGCGCACAGGAGCAACTGATGCAGTAGCTTGCGACTCTGGCACAGGGACTGCAATGCCTGATGGCAAGGCAGGAGGAGCCTGCTGGGAAGCACCAGTCCAAGAGACTTCTGTCTTCGTCGAGGATTCGACAGGAATCTTCTTCGGCACATTCTCGGTTGCGGGAGCACTCATCGGTGCCACCGACTTTGAATTAAGCATTGCTGGTGCAGCAGGTGTGGTGGAAATTGCGAGAACCGCAGGAGGGGCGGAAGGAACGATCGGAGGTGAGGACACAGCGGCATGCGCAGGGGCAACACCGTGCTGCACGGCGGCAACAGGAGGGACATTCACAGGGACGGTGCTGGTAGTGGCAGTAGCAGCGACCGATGGAAGTTCAATGTTCAGACTCACCAGCTCCGCCTTGCCTGCTTGTTTTTCAATTTTCTCTTCCCATGTTGTTGAGGATGAGGAAGAAGAGCTTGCTGCTGCAGGTGGTCTTGTCACGTCAATTTGCTCCGAAGCTGCTAACACTGCGGTGACAGGTGGGGCCAAATCAGATTGCTCAATCGCCCCGGTCGGTCCCTCAACAGCGTAGTCAATCTTGGCGCGGTTTCGGCATTTTTTCTTCTTTTCTGGCGTCACTTCACTTGGCGCAGAAGACACAGCTGGAACACAACTGGCGCTTGGCGGAGCGGTCGAGATGGGCTGAGCCGTCTCTGCTTGCGGAGAAATTATCTCGGCTGTCTCATTCACCACCTCTTTCGGGGCTGATTCAGGAACCGACCCGAGCCAGGCTTCACTTTCAGAATGTTGCGGAGCCGTGTGAGAGTCTTGGCCATCAGACTCAACAGGTGGCGCAGGCTCATTCCTGGTGGACGTGCTATTGGCAGGTGTTGCTTGAGGAACTTCTTCATCAATCTGCGCCGTGCTGGCATCAAACATACCCTTGCGGCGCTTATTCTTGCTTGGATTCACAACGACAGGCTCCACGACAGAAACGTCTACTTGGTCGTCAGGAACCGCCAATTCGCTATTTTTTAAAGCTTCTCCTACACTCGCAGCAAGTGCATTGAGAGAAGGCAGCGATGGAGGTTGCGCCACTGACTTGTCGACACTAGTAGAGTCTGACGGAGGCTTGCTGGTATGTGGAGCTGGACTCAACGGCAGTGCTGTGCGTCGCTGGGGTGTCTTGATCGGACCCGCACCTTGTGACACAGGATCTTCCGTTGGTTGAGATTTCTCAGCTTCGTGTGGCTCTGGCACTACTTTTGCCGTCGGCATCGACATCATCGCTGCATCTCCTTCGCTCTCGACTTTCTCTGCCACCGCTGGAGTAGGAACATCGATGGATGCAGGAGGTTGGGCGGAAGACGCGACATCCTCGCTCGCCGCTGGGGCGGAAACCACACTTTCCACCTCCGCCGGAGCAGCCTTTGCAGGCAACAGCTGCTTCATCGAGCCTGGCGAAGGCAACAACAAATGTGCGTATTTATTAGTCGTCGAGGAAGCGCGACGCAGCGGGGATGGACGCACTTCTTCTTCTGGCTTGCGATTCAACTCAATCAGGATAAAATCCAGTTCCTCCACGATCTGCGGGGCCACCACGCGCCTCAGGGCCTTCGTTTCACAGCAGCTATACGCGAGAGCTTCCAGAGCCGCCGGGCAGCCTGGCTTGACCGCTGCTCGCAATTCGCTTTCTAACAAAGCAAACCCTCCGTGAGCATTGCGATACCGGAAATTCTTATTCGGTGGGATCTCCGTGATCAGCTCGAACAACAGCATGCCGAAAGCGTACACATCGGCAGCAAAATCGTACATATGGTTGCGTGCCATCTCGGGGCTCAGAGCGACGGTGCCCTTGGTGGTGTTAAACGTGCGTGTTTCTAGCCGACTTCGCTCGCCACAGAGGTGCGCAAAATCCACGAGTTTCGCTTGGTTCTGGTCGTTCACCAGGATTGTGGAGATGCGAATGTCTCTGAAAGTATACAGCAATTGATTTTGTGGGTTAGATGTTGCTTGTTCTTGTCGAATGAAATGTGTGTTGCGCACTTACCCGTGAATGACACTTTTGTCATGTAAATACGAGATTGCTCTGGCCACATCGCGAGCTAGCATTATCTTCGTCTGCCAGTCCAACGACTTCTTAAGCAGGCTGCGCAGCGTGCCACGCTCGTAGGGCTCCGTCACTATCATGATCTGAAGAAGGTAATGTGAGAAGCGGGATAGGGGGTTGTAAAATTCCAAAATTTAGCACACGAATCGAACATATGAGAAGGAAGCATTACCTCTCTAAGTTTATTCTCACTATTTAGTGTATAGCCTGCTCCAAGAAAAGACGAGATATTGTCATGTGACAGGGAAGCGAAAGAAGTCAAGTCGACCACTGCATCGATGTAGTTCGATATCTGCTGCGTTTCCTCAACAGCCACCACTTTGACAGCCACCACTGATCCTCGGTACTCGCTTTCATAGATTGTAAAGTTGGATTCATGGACGAGAATGGCGCGCTTTAGTGTTAACTCTTTGCACGAAACGGTAAACTCGCCGATCTGAAACTGTTGAATGGTATCGTCGGCGATCCGCTTGTTTACAGCATTCTTGACATTTCCAGGGAAGTCGACCATTGTCACGGCCGAATAAACGCGATGCTATTCTAATTTTGAATAAAAATCAACCAACTCAACAAAGCTGGCGCCGTCTTGGGTCTATCTCAGTCCAGATCTTTTGATGCCAGTTTCGGCGGTTGATATGACTGGGTGTAAAAACAATCATTTCGCACTCCCTTTTCATCACGAAGTGAGAGCAGGCTCCTAGCTTTGTTGCAAGTTTACTGTGACTTTCTGTTTGGTTATGGGCAATAAAACTATGGGGAAATCATTGCTAGGCAAGTCTAAAGTGAAAGAGTCAAGTGATGTGCCTATGAAAAGACGAAGGACTGCGTTGAGCGGTTCTGACATAAAGAGTTTTGTGTTGTTCAAGGATGCCTTTGGTCCGGACCATACCATTGAGAAAAATGCTACGTTAAAAATGACGGAGTGGGAAAGCGTAAAAAGCAAAGAAAATATCAAGACTTGGCTGATTTCTTATGGGGCACATTTTGCAAGTTTAATCACCAAAATCAAGCGCAACGCGGAACCCGCTCTACCGGTATATCCGTTGTTAGTAAATGCCCTCCTGCCTGTGATACAGATCAGCAGCTGTATGATTGAAATTCCGAACGTTACTAGTGAAGGACTAACGGAGGAGCAAGCTGAGGAGGTTGCGGAAGCTATTGTACAGCAGTCTCGTCAGAACTCTCTTACCAATGTTGAACAAGCGACTAAAGAAAACCAAGTTGACACCACGAATACAGAGGATGTTCGCCAATTTATGATTCTTATAGAAGAAACCATTAAATCCAAACGTTTCGAAAACAAAGGCAGAGTGGAGTTATTGATTCACGACGCGAAACTGCCTGTGGGGGACGACACAGCCGTGGTACTTGTTGCCAAGCCAACAGTGACCGAGGATGACGACGAGGGGTTCTTTCAGACCGCTGCTTGCATGGTGATTGGAAAGGTGAAATATGGTGTGTACACGTCGCACAAAGCGTGGAAGTTCCTGCGAATGGATCCGGATCCGGATACGGTCTCCGTATCTCCGTATGCGAGCAGTACCGCACCTCCCCCTAAGTACATAATCCGTCACACCCAGTTCTTTGACTTGATGAAAACTTCTTATACGCAGCTGGACCAGCAGTCCGTCGAAGTGTATGCTCACTTGCTAGAAATGTTTGATGTGCCCCACACCACCGACTTGTTGGCTTCCACTGCTGCCGCCAGCGCATCTCTGAATACCTTCGGCACCACGCTGACCAGCTTGTTGACAACTTGACAATAATATGGTGATTAAAGCTGTATCAACAATGTGCAACATTTTTCTGTAAAAATTTCCTTTCGTTTTCTAGAAATTTAGGCAAATTGAAAACGCAAAAAAACATTTCTTCACGCTTTTCACTTTCAGTAAATATCCAAATTAAAAACTGCAATTTTAAAACACCCCATCCTCCCCGGCACCGTTCTTCAGCACCGCACAGACTTGTTCCTCAAACACGGCTCGCAGGTAGTCGGGCTCCAGCGTGCTCGCCAGGTTGCTACACAGCAGCGACACGTCTTCGAATAGCCCTTTCTCGAGACCGGCCAGGATTGCCGCGCGACTGGTTTCCATCTCTGCACTCTCTACATACCCTCCGTTGCTGCCATTCACACTCGTCCCTGCACTCACAGCGGCGCTCTCGCTGCTGCTGCTGCGATCGGTGGCGGCCAGGCTGGCAAGCTGTGCGGTCTCCAGCTTCTTCTGGGCCAGCGCCACGCTCTTCAGCTGAACCTCTCCGGCGTTCGTAAAGCACAAAATCGCCTGCTCCAAGAGCTCTATGTTCGCCAAAATGGCGTCATTCTGCAAGCGCGCATCCACCTGACTGGCGAACTGAATACCGCGCACTTTCCACTCGTCACTGGTGATGTAGCGCTCTTCGCCATGCTGTTTGGCCGCTTTGAAGTCAAATTTGTCTGCCAAGTGATTGCGCTCCAGCCAGCGAAAGAAAGCCTCACCCGCTTCGCTTTTGGCGGTTTCTACGAACAACAATCGGTTCATGGAACGCGTAATCGCGGTGTAGAGCATCTTCAATTGCGGCTCCAGTTGCGGGTACTTGAACTGTTGGTCCTGCACGGCCACGTCGGCGTTCGCATTTTCGGCAAACAATGTTTTCCAGGCCTTCGCGTCCGCGGGACTGAGCTTGCTAAAGAAATCCAGCACCATCACGTCCGAGAACTCTAACCCTTTCGCGGCGCGGATGCCCATCACGATGTTGCCCAGATGCAAAATGCCATCTTTTCCCTCTACCGGGTTGGTTGCAGTAGCAGTCGGTGTGGTGGTGGTGGTGGTGGTGGTGGTCGTGGTGTCCAGAGCTGTGGTGCCAGCTCCTTCTTCTGTGTCAAGCAACTGCAAGGACACAGTCGCTTCCGCGGATGCTTCTAATTCACCCTCCGCCTCAGCCTGTGCGACAGAATGAGCGCTGCGCTTCAGCCAGGCCGAGCTGTCCGGCGCCAACACTGCCACCCCTTTGCCCAGCACCTGCAGAATCTCCGCAGGATCCTCGACTCGCACGTAATTGGGGCGCGGACCAGTGAACAACCCTTCGTCTTTGCTCAACACACTCGCTGAGCCGGGAAACATCAGCAGCAGTTTGTCAATAATCGCCGCCGCGCAGGAGAGCACGCCGGTGTGGGAGCGATAATTCGTGAGCAACTTGATCGGCCGCTGGATAGTTTCCCGGCCACACGATAGCTTGTGCACCAAGGAGCGCACCTCATCGAACCGAAAATCCACGCCTTCCACCACGGACTGCGCGGGGTCCCCAGCGAGGAAAATGGAGTCTGTTTTGAACCCCGCGGCGAGCAGAAATACGGCAATTTCGGCCTGCGTGTAGTCCTGCACCTCGTCGACATACACTTTGTCGAAGTACGCATCCCAGGTGGCGGCCTTGAGCACAGCACTAAAATCAATCGCGCCGCTCTCACGAGGGCTGGTGCTGACAGCAGGGGAGGTAGTGAGGTTGCTGCGGCGCGCGGCTAAGCGGAAGGCCCTGCTGAGCACGCTCTGTACCCGATCCATGTCGTCCCACAAGCGATGTTCCCGCAAGTGTGCTTCATACAAGCGGAACAATTCATGGACCCGCTGGCGCTGGTCTAATTTCAACCGCGCACGATCCTTGCCGAAGACTTCAAAGTCCAGATAACTCTCCAGGGTTAATGAGCCGCCAGCTAGTACGGCTTCAATAGAGCCCTTAAGAAAGGAACGGATCTGCGTCCACACGACCAGCGCGTCCAACGCCAAGGCACTTGTGGCATTGAGGCCAGTGGTGCCGTTGTTAGGAGCGATTTTCACTTTGGACAGCAGGGAGCTGGCGGAAATCACAGGATAAATATCTCTTGCAAAGCGTGTAAAATCGACGCAATCGCTCTCGCGGTGGGTCTGATAAAAACACTTCTCTTCTGCTGACAAACCAGTAGCAGGGGTAGTGGGGCTGGAAGCACCCGTAGTGAAAGGAACCGCTGCTTGGAGGAGTTTCCCTTCCATATCGGCCAAAAAGTGACGCATGCGCATATAAAGACAGTCCACATCGACACTCAAACTGTCGTTCGCGTTGGACTGTTGATAGCGACGCACCAGCTCACACAATTGCAGACTGCGCGCGACGAACAGCTGCGTGGGGCGTCTC
>LNAP01005429.1_pt1 | contig 11329 bp, 8 predicted proteins | sample 602601 | NCBI WGS metagenome assembly LNAP01 (sample SAMN02440304, study PRJNA202911) | soil metagenome | biome: Subtropical and temperate rainforests or woodlands; isolation source: soil samples (1 kg each in a 20% v/v slurry with milli Q water) were... ...
GCACGGCAACCGCGACTTTATGCTCGGCCAAGGTTTTTGCCGCGCCGCTGGCTGCACGCTGTTGGCTGACCCCACGCGGGTTGAGCTCGGCGGCGAGCCCGTGTTGCTGATGCACGGCGACAGCCTGTGCACCCGCGACGAAGCCTATATGCGCCTGCGCCGCTACCTGCGCCACCCGCTGACCTTGTTTATTTTGCGCAACCTGCCACGCCGCACTCGGGAAAAGCTGGCGCGCAAGCTGCGTAAAGAAAGCAGCGCGCAAACACGGATGAAAGCGTCGGATATCGTCGACGTTACCGCCGAAGAAGTACCGCGCCTGATGCAGCAATACGGCGTACGCACCCTGATCCACGGCCACACCCACCGCCCCGCCGTGCACCGTTTGCAAGTCAATGGCGAACCGGCGCGGCGCATCGTCTTGGGGGATTGGGATAAACAAGGCTGGGCGCTGCAAGTGGACGACCAAGGGTTTCAGCTGGCGGCGTTTGAATTTGTGGCTTCGTAGGCTGCGCGGTGCGAACGTGAACGCCGACCTGCCCACCTTACTTAAAGTCACGGCTACTCACGTCCAAGCCACTGAGTAGCGGCGTCAGGTCGTGCAGGCGCTTGGCAATCACATGCTGCACGCCGTCTTTGGCTTCCAGCTTGCCTTCAACCTGCATCAGGCTTGCGCCCACTAATACCCGCCGTTGCCGTTCCGCCAATTCATTCCAGACCACCACATTGACCATGCCAAATTCATCTTCGAGGGTGACGAAAATTACCCCGCTAGCGGTTTGTGGGCGTTGGCGGCCTTTGACCAGGCCAGCGATGCGTACGGGGCTGCCATCTTCGCTGAGCGTTAACTCCAGCGAGCTGCGGCAGCGACGCTGGCGCAGTTCAGGGCGCAGCAGGCTAAGTGGATGCGGGCCAAGGGTGGTGCCGAGGGTGGCGTAATCCACCCAGACGTTTTCGCCCACGCTCGGCGCTGGTAGGTCCACGGCCTCTTCTACGGGGGCTAAATCAGCAAACAACGGCGCCTGCTGTTGCACGCCAGCCACCGCCCAGCGCGCGTTATGCCGGTGTCCGGCCAAGCCGCTAAGGGCGCCCGCATCGGCCAGCAGTTCGCGGGCACGGTTGTCCAGGTGGGCGCGTTGAATAAGGTCGGTGACGCTGGCAAACGGCCGGGCCGCAACAAGGCGTGCGGCGTCATCCTGGCGAAACCCTTTGATCATGCGCAGCCCCAAGCGAATCGCCGGGGCGCCCTGACACTGCGGGTCGTCAGCGGCAAACTCCAGGGAGCAATCCCAGTCACTGGCCTGCACATCCACGGCACGGGTTTCGATTTTATGCCGGCGGGCGTCTTGCAGCAGTTGGTCGGGGCTGTAAAAGCCCATGGGCCAGCTGTTGATTAACGCGCAGGTAAAGGCCGCGGGTTCGTGGCATTTCAGCCAGCAACTGGCGTAGGTGAGCAAGGCAAAACTGGCCGCGTGGGATTCGGGAAAGCCGTAGCTGCCAAAGCCTTTGATCTGCTCGAAAATGCGCGCGGCAAATTCGGCTGTGTAGCCACGGTCGAGCATGCCGCTGGTCAGCCGTTCGCGGTGCGGCTCCAGACCACCATGGCGTTTCCACGCGGCCATGGAACGGCGCAATTGGTCCGACTCGCCGTGGGTATAGCCGGCTGCCACCACCGCCAACTCCATCACCTGCTCCTGAAACAGCGGCACCCCGAGGGTGCGTTCAAACACTGCCTTCAAGGCCTCAGAGGGATAGCTCACCTCTTCTTCACCGTTTCGCCGGCGCAGATAAGGATGAACCATATCGCCCTGGATCGGCCCCGGTCGGACGATGGCCACTTGAATCACCAAATCGTAAAACGTCTTTGGCCGCAAACGCGGCAACATGGCCATTTGCGCGCGCGATTCGATCTGGAACACGCCGATGGTGTCGGCGCGGCTGATCATCGCGTAAGTGGCCGGGTCTTCGGCCGGAATGCTGGCCAAGCTCCACTCCCGGCGCCGGTGGTAGAGGATCAAATCAAAGGCGCGGCGAATGGCGCTAAGCATGCCCAGGGCGAGGATATCCACCTTGAGCAGGCCGACCAGGTCGAGGTCGTCCTTGTCCCACTGAATAATGGTGCGCTCGGCCATGGCGGCGTTTTCCACCGGCACCAGGGTGTGCAGCGGCTGCTCGGAAATGACAAAACCGCCGGGGTGCTGGGATAGGTGGCGGGGAAAGCCAATCAGCTCACCGGTGAGCGCAAGTACCCGGCGCAACTCGGGAAGGGTTGGGTCAAAACCGGCTTCGCGCAAGTCGTCCAACGGCGGCCCATCCTTGCTCCAGCGCCCGCAGCAGTCGGCCAGGGCGTTGATCTGATCGGCTGGTAAACCGAGGGCGCGGCCGACATCACGGATCGCGCCCGCACTGTGGTACGTACTGGCCACGGCAGTGAGCGCCGCCCTATTACGGCCGTAGCGGGTAAAAATGTACTGCAGCACTTCTTCGCGGCGGTCGTGTTCGAAGTCAACGTCGATATCCGGCGGTTCGTTGCGTTCTTTGGAGAGAAAGCGCTCGAACAGCATATTCATCCGTGACGGGTCGAGTTCGGTGATGCCCAAGACAAAACACACCACCGAGTTGGCCGCCGAACCGCGGCCCTGGCAGAGAATGTTCTGCCGGCGAGCAAAACGCACGATGTCGTGCACGGTCAGAAAATAGCTCTCGTACTTAAGCTCGGAAATGATCGCCAGCTCCCGCGCAATCTGCTGCTGAACCTTTTCCCCTATGCCCTGGGGCCAGCGCGTGAGCATGCCCTCCTCAGCCAACTGCCTTAACCATGAAGCCGGTGTATGGCCGGCTGGCACCAGTTCGCGGGGATACTCATAACGCAGCATGTCGAGGCTAAAGCTGCAGCGCGCCGCAATGCGCAGGGTTTGCGCCAGCAACGCCGCAGGATAGAGCTCGGCCAAGGTTGGCAACGGGCGCAGGTGCCGCTCGCCATTGGCAAACAATCGCTGGCCCGCTTCTGCCACGCTGCAGTGGTGACGGATAGCGGTCATGGTGTCTTGCAACGCGCGCCGGCCACGGGCGTGCATATGCACATCACCGCTGGCAACGGCAGGAATGGCCAGGCGCTCGGCCAAGGCCAACAACTGCTGCAAACGCCGGGCGTCATCGGCGCCATGGTGCAGTTCCACCGCCAGCCACAACGCCTCGGGAAAACCCGCACGCAGCCAGGCACCCTGCTCGTCGACATCACTGTCGAGGTCCGCCAGCCATAGCACACAGAGGCCGTCCAGGGGCATAGCAAAGTCTTCGCGCAGCACGCGGTAGTGGCCCTTTTCACTGCGCCGGCGGCCCTGGGTGATCAACCGGCACAGGTGCTGATAGCCACTGAGGTTTTCCACCAACAGCACCAGCTTGGGGCCATCTTCCACCTGTATTTCGCTGCCAATAATCAGCGGCAACTCAGCCTTAAGCGCCGCCTGCCAGGCCCGCACAATACCGGCCAGGGTGCATTCATCAGTAATCGCCAGGGCTTGGTAACCGTGGCGTTTAGCCCGTTCGAACAACTCGGTGGCACTGGAAGCGCCGCGCTGAAAACTGAAGTTGCTCAGGCAATGCAGCTCGGCGTAGGCGCCACTCATGAGAACCAGCCTTGCAGCATCAAGGGCCCTGGCTCATCCGTGCTGCTGACGCTGCGATAGGCCCACACACGCTGGCCGCTGCGGGTTAACAGCAGGTAATAGTCACGGCGCACATCGCCGCCGTCCCACCAGCCGGACTCGATGCGCTCCGGGCCGGCGAGAATCTCTGGGGCGCGCTCACGCAGCAGTTGCGGTTCGGGCAATAACCAGCCGGGACGGGGCGCGCTGGCACTGGGCAGCGGCGGTTTGCTGCTGGCATCACGTCGCCAGGCGCACTCGGGGCGGTGGTCGGCATGGGCCTGAATGGCCTGCACCGCTTCGTCGCCCAGGCGTGCGCGTAGGCGTTCACGCAGTTGCAACCAAGGCACGGACTGCTGCGGGCGCTCATCGAAGAGTTCGCGGCGTTCGGGCACAAAGGCGGGCAGATCTTTAGCCAGCAAACGCACCGCGCACACCGGCGAAATCACCTGCACCCGCTCCAGGCGACCACGGGCCAGCTCGAACAACAGCGTCGCCTCGCGCTCGGCGCTAAGTAGACCAACCTCCACCTGGGTATGGCCGCCGCCGTTGACATGCTCCAGATAGAGGGCAAAACCCAGCACGCCACTGTCGCGCCCCGCCAGAAACGCGGCCAGGTCGCTGGTCAGGCGGCGCAGCGGAAACAGCAGCGCCTGGTGCGATTCCACGTCGAAATTCAGCTCGATACGCAGCTCGAAATGTTCAGGCGGCTGGTAGCACTCCAACGCCACCGCGCGCTGGCCGAGCAAGGTGTCCAGATGCAGCAACAGGCCGGCGTCAAAGCGTTTCGCCAAGGTATGCCGAGGCAGCCCCAGTACCTGCTGCAAGGTGCGCAGGCCCATGCGATTGAGTGCGCGGGTGGTTTTATTGTCGAACCCCAGGCGGTTTAACGGCATGCCCGCCAAGACCTCCTGCAGGGCTTCGTCATCGGCTACCGCCAGGCCGTCGTAAGCATTGGCCAACATCCGCGCGGCCACGGGATTGGGAGCGGCGACCAGGCGATGGCGAAACCCCAAGGCCGTCAATTCCGCCCGCAAGCGCGCTTCAAAACGCGGCCAAGGACCGAACAACGCCAGGCTCGACTCGACTTCCAGCAGCAACGCGCGCGGGTAACGCAGGCTGACTTGGGAGCTAAAGGAATAGGCCCAGGCGGCCAGAAACTGCTGCAAACCGGCGATGGCGCCATGGTCGTATTCCACTTGCGTGAAATCGCGGCTCAGGGCCAGGGCGGTGGTCAGGCTTTGCCCTGGCTTCAAGCCCAGCTCACGGGCAGCGTCATTCACCGCCTGCAACACCCGCCGTTGTGGTGTGCCGCTCACCAGTGCAAGCGGCGCTGCGCGGTTATCAGTGGCGCGCAACACCGCGTCCAAGGCTAACTGCGGCAACACAATGCATACCCAACGCATCGCTGCCTCACAACGCCAACGGCATGGCTGCCGCTGGCGCCAAGCCGCCGCGGCACTTAAGCACACGCACCTGCGCCGGCTGGGCGTCGATGGCAATACGCAGCGCCGCTGGCGAGGGGTTAACGGCTTCGGCCATCGAGCGATAGGCAAAAGCCAGCGTCTGCCCCGTTTCCGCCGCTACCTGCAAACGCCGCAGCGCGCGGTCATTGGCCTGCTGCGGCCAACTCAACACCGCGCCGCAACTGCCCGACCGCAGGCATTGCTCCGTGGCCCACAAGGCATCGCGGCCACTCGTTTGGATGATGCTCAGCAGGCGTAAATCCACACCAGCGGCCAGCCAGGCACTTGGATAGGGGATACCGGGTGGCGCCACCAACACCACCCGCTCGCCTGCCTGGGTAAGACGCGCCACGGTAGGCCAAAGCAATTGCAACTCACCGATGCCGGGAGCACTGAGCAGAATTTCACTGAGCGCGCCCTCCGGCCAGCCGCCGGTAGGCAGCAAGGCATCCAAGGTGGCGTGGCCGGTCGCAATATGCCCCGCCAACTGCGGCATCGCCCCGCCCCGCCACACGCGACGACGATCCAGCAACGACGCCAACGAGACGACATTGCCTACCGGAATGCTTTCGGCAAGGGCTTGAGGGGTAGGAAGCATGCTGCAGCTCTGTAGGAATAATACTGTATGGGCATACAGTAAACCTAATTGAGCAGGGGGTGGTCAATGGCGAGCGACAAGAGGCGTCAACCACTCAGAAAGTCAAACGTATTACGGCTAAAACCCCTTCCACGTGGGGGGCATATCGCTTGTGTCGGAACGAGTGAAACCCGGCCCTCTCCCCCGGCCCCTCTCCCGCAAGCGGGCGAGGGATGACGAACACGCGGTAACGACGAAATACCCAGGCTAGCCCTTGATCACAAGGCTCAACGCCTCCTCCGCCAACGCATCCAAACTCATCGGCCCATCCGCGCGAAACCACGTCGTACTCCACGACAACGCCCCGGTCAAAAACCGCCGCTGCACAAACGGATCGCCCTTGAAATACCCCGCCTCCTTAGCCTCCCCCAACACCGCTAACCAAATCTGCTCGTAGGTATCACGCAAATCCAGGATGTACGCCTGCCCCTCAGCCGACAACGACCGCCACTCGTACACCAGCACCGCCATGGCCTCGCCCGTGCCGCCCATAATCGACTGCAACTCACAGCGAATCAGCGCCAGCACCCGCTCACGCACGGTGCCGGCATCGGCCAGCGCCGCCTGCATCAAGGCGGTGTTGTAGAGAATGGTTTCCTCCATCACCGAACGCAGAATCTCGTCCTTACTTTTGAAGTGGTGAAAGATGCTGCCCGACTGAATACCCACCGCGCCGGCCAAGTCGCGCACGGTGGTGCGGTCGTAGCCTTTGCTGCGGAACAGGTGCGCAGCGGTTTGCAGCAGCTTGCCGCGGGCGCTTTCCGGGTCGGTGACCTGGCCGCCGACCACGAGGTCGTGCATCACCTTCTGGGCTTGTAACTCATCCACGCGTGTTCCCCCTAACCCAACGCCCGGCCTAAAAAGTGGCAAGTGCTTGTCGGCATTGGTGAAATTTAAGCGTGAAGGGTTAACCAAGCAAGCGCTTGGCCGTTCTTTAGGTGAGAAAGATAAAATAGGGGCTTCCATAACCAAGCGCTTGCTTGGTATGGTCGCCACATCGACAAGCTGACGGACCTAATTCCAATGACAAAAACCGTACGCATCGGCTGCGCCTCCGCTTTCTGGGGTGACACCTCCACTGCTGCCGCACAGTTAGTAAATAACAGCGAGCTGGATTACCTGGTGTTCGACTACCTGGCCGAAATCACCATGTCGTTGATGGCCGGCGCGCGTATGAAGAACCCCGAGCAAGGCTATGCCGGCGACTTTATTGAAGTGCTCGCGCCGCTCTTAAACACCATCGCCGAGAAAAAAATCCGCGTAATCAGCAATGCCGGTGGCGTTAACCCGCAAGCCTGCGCCAAGGCCTTGGCAGCGGCCTGCGAGAAAGCCGGGGTAGCGCTGAAAATTGCTGTGCTGCATGGCGATAACCTGCAAAGCAAACTCCCCGAACTAAACAAAGCCGGCACCCGCGAAATGTTCACCGGCAACCCGCTGCCGCCCATGTGCGTCTCGGTAAACGCCTACCTCGGCGCACCGGGCATTGTCGACGCCTTGGCCCTGGGCGCCGACATTGTGATTACCGGCCGCGTGGTCGATAGCGCAGTGGTCAGCGCCGCCCTGGTGCACGAATTCGGCTGGAGCTGGCAGGACTACGACAAGCTCGCTCAGGCGGCGCTGGCCGGCCATATCATTGAATGCGGCGCGCAGTGCACCGGTGGCAATTTCACCGACTGGCAAAGCGTGCCGGATTACGAGCACATTGGTTTCCCGGTCATTGAAGTGGTTGCCGATGGCAGCTTTATCGTCGGCAAACCAGCCGGCACGGGCGGCCTGGTGACGCCCTTTACCGTCGGCGAACAAATGCTCTATGAAATCGGCGACCCACGCGCCTATCTGCTGCCCGATGTGGTCTGCGATTTCACCCAGGTGCAACTCACCGACTTGGGCAGCGACCGCGTGCACGTTGAAGGCGCCAAAGGCCTGCCACCGACGGACCAATACAAAGTGTCTGCCACCTACCCGGATGGTTTTCGCTGCACCGCCAGTTGCCTGATTGCCGGTATCGACGCGGTAAAAAAAGCCCAGCGCGTCAGCCAGGCAATCATCAGCAAAACGGCGGAAATGTTCGCCGAGCGCGGCTGGCCGGGTTACGTCGAAACAAACATCGAACTGCTGGGCAGCGAGGCCACTTACGGCCCCCATGGCCAGCGCCAGGACAGCCGTGAAGTGGTGGTGAAACTGGCCGTGCGTCACGCCAAAAAAGAAGCGCTAATCCTCTTCTCCCGCGAAATTGCCCAAGCCGCTACCGGCATGGCGCCAGGCCTGACAGGCATTGTTGGGGGCCGCCCGACGGTGTACCCGGTGATTCGCCTGTTCTCCTTTTTGGTCGACAAAAACGCCTGCACGCTGGACGTCGAGTTAAACGGCGAACGCCACCCCGTCGCCCTGCCGGTTGTCGATACCCTCGACCCGACCGCCCTGCCCACAGGCGCTGAAGCCCCCCTCCCCCAGGGCGATGCCGACGCCAGTGTGCCGCTGGTAAAACTGGCCGTGGCGCGCTCCGGCGACAAAGGCAACCACAGCAATATTGGCGTGATGGCCCGCGAGGCTGAATACCTGCCATGGATTGCCGCTGCGCTCAGCGTGGAAGCGGTGGCCGAGTGGATGGGCCATGTACTCGACCCACTCACCGGGCGCATCAACCGCTGGTATCTGCCCGGCTGTAATGGCCTGAACTTTCTTCTGGAAAACGCCCTGGGCGGCGGCGGTGTCGCCAGTTTGCGCATCGACCCGCAAGGCAAAGCGTTTGCCCAACAGCTATTGGAATTCCCGGTGCCGGTGCCAAAGGCGTTGGCTACGAAATTGAACAGTTGACCCCGCCGTCCCCGCGTAGGCAGCGGCCCGACGATTCGGCACCCAGAATCGTCAGACGGACGCGTTCCTGCGCAACATTCTGGATCCCCGCCGTCGCGGGAATGCCGGAGTAAAAGGTGGGAATGTCGGTTAAAAAACAAAAAAGCGAGAGCCGCACATGAGCTACGACTCCATCTACAAACCCGGCCTGTTCAGCGGCCAAACCATTATGGTCACCGGCGGCGGCAGCGGTATCGGCCGCGCCACGGCGCATGAATTGGCAGCCCTCGGCGCCCATGTGGTGCTGGTCGGGCGCAAGTGGGACAAGCTGCAAAGCACCACTGAAGAAATCATCAGCGATGGCGGCAGTGCCAGTTGGAAAGCCGCCGACATCCGTGAAGAAGAGGTGGTGAAAGTGATGGTCGCTGAGGTGCTGGCTGAGCACGGGCGCATTCACCATCTGGTCAACAACGCTGGCGGCCAATACCCGGCGCCGCTGGTGTCGATCAACCAAAAAGGCTTTGAAACCGTGGTGCGTACCAACCTGGTCGGCGGCTTTTTGGTGGCCCGTGAAGTGTTTACCCAGAGCATGAGCAAACACGGTGGCAGCATCGTCAATATGCTCGCCGATATGTGGGGCGGTATGCCCGGCATGGGCCACTCAGGTACCGCCCGCGCTGGCATGGAAAACTTCACCAAAACCGCTGCCGTGGAATGGGGCTATGCCGGGGTGCGGGTCAATGCCGTAGCGCCGGGCTGGATCGCCTCCAGCGGCATGGACACCTACCCCGACTCGATGAAAAACATGATCCGCTCGCTCAAGGACCATGTACCGCTGCAACGCATTGGTACCGAGTCGGAAGTGGCTTCGGCCATCGTTTTTCTGCTTACCCCCGGCGCCAATTTCATCAGCGGCAATACCATTCGCATCGACGGCGCCGCCAGCCAGGGCAGCCGCGCCTGGACCCTGGGCAAATCGAAAAATACCGAATCCTATAACGGCTTCCACAGAGCCTATCTGCCCGAAGTCCTTAAGCCTGCGGACAAGGAGTAAGTCATGCCGGTCATCCAATCCGAACTGGACACCAACAGCGCCGACTACGTGCGCAACCGCGAGGCCATGCTGGCTACCGTCGCCGCCTTCCGCGAGGTGGAGCAAAAGGTCTTGGACAAGGCGTTTGAGGCCAAAGCCAAATTCGACAAACGCGGCCAACTGCTGCCGCGTGAACGCCTGAACCTGCTGCTCGATCCCGGCGCGCCGTTCCTCGAACTGGCCTCCTTGGCCGGCTACAAACTGCACGACGACAAAGACGGCACCCAGGCTGGCGGCGGGATCATTTCCGGCATCGGTTATATCGCTGGCGTGCGCTGCCTGGTGAACGCCAGCAACAGTGCGATTAAGGGCGGCACCATCTCCCCCAGCGGCCTGAAAAAGACCCTGCGCCTGCAACAGATCGCCTTTGAAAACAAACTGCCGGTGGTGACCCTGGCCGAAAGCGGCGGCGCTAACCTTAACTACGCGGCGGAGATTTTCGTCGAAGGCGCCCGCGGTTTTGCCAACCAGGCGCGGATGTCGGCCATGGGCTTGCCGCAAGTCACCGTGGTGCACGGCTCCAGTACGGCGGGTGGCGCTTATCAGCCGGGGTTGTCCGATTACACAGTGGTCGTACGCGGCAAAGCCAAGATGTTTTTGGCGGGCCCGCCGCTGCTGAAAGCCGCCACCGGTGAAGTGGCCACCGACGAAGAATTGGGTGGCGCCGAAATGCACGCACAAACCGCCGGCACGGCTGAGTACCTGGCCGAAAACGACGCCGACGGCGTACGCATTGCCCGCGAAATCGTCAGCATGCTGCCGTGGAATGCCCAACTGCCTCACCGCCCACGCAAAGCCGTACGCGAGCCGCTGTACCCAACCGAAGAGTTGCTCGGCCTGATCCCAAGCGATGCGAAAAAGCCGTACGACGTGCGCGAAATCATCGCCCGTATCGCCGACGGCTCGGAGTACCTGGACTTCAAACCCGAGTTCGATAACCAGACCATCTGCGGCCACTTGCAGATCGAAGGCCAGGCCTGCGGTTTTATCGGCAACAACGGCCCGATCACGCCCAAGGGTGCCGCCAAAGCCGCGCAATTTATTCAGCTGTGCGACCAGAGCAATACGCCGATTCTGTTCTTCCACAACACCACCGGTTTTATGGTCGGCACCGAGTCGGAACAGCAAGGCGTGATCAAACACGGCTCTAAGCTGATTCAAGCCGTAGCCAACGCCCGCGTGCCGAAACTGACCATCGTCGTCGGCGGCTCGTACGGCGCCGGCAACTACGCCATGTGCGGCCGCGGTTTGGACCCACGCTTTATCTTTGCCTGGCCCAACAGCCGCACGGCAGTCATGGGCGGCGCCCAGGCCGGCAAAGTGCTGCGCATCGTCACCGAAGACAAGCACGCCAAAGAAGGCAAAGAAGCTGACCCGAAGATGCTCGATATGCTGGAAACCGTGACCGCGCAAAAACTCGACAGCCAATCCACCGCCCTCTACGGCACCGCCAGCCTGTGGGACGACGGCCTGATCGACCCGCGCGACACGCGCAAGCTGCTGGGCTTTTTGCTGGATATTTGTGCCGAGGCCGAGGTGCGACCACTGAAGGCCAACACCTTTGGCGTGGCACGGTTCTGACGTACAAATGAACAAACGTAGGTTGGGTTGAGCAAAGCGAAGCCCAACAATCGGGCCCCAAACGCGATGCCTGCCCCTTGTTGGGCTTCGTCGCGGGGCTCCTCAACCCAAC
>LNAP01005430.1_pt1 | contig 11328 bp, 10 predicted proteins | sample 602601 | NCBI WGS metagenome assembly LNAP01 (sample SAMN02440304, study PRJNA202911) | soil metagenome | biome: Subtropical and temperate rainforests or woodlands; isolation source: soil samples (1 kg each in a 20% v/v slurry with milli Q water) were... ...
GGCGCCGGCGCAGCCGCGACGGCAGCTGCCGCCGGCGCATTCGGTGGGTCGAGCAGGATGGCGTACTCGCGCACGCTCTTGCCGGCCTTGCCGTTCACTTCGATCAGGAGGTCGAGGAAAGGATCGTCCACCGGCGTGCTGCTGGTGATGCGGATGACCGGATGACCGGCACCGGCATTCGCCACGCTGAATTGCAGCGGGATCGAGGTGCGCCCGCCGACGACGCCGGCGCGAGCAAACTCCTCGCTGGAGGCCAGCTGGACGGTGAGCCCTTGCAACTCCGCCGGGCTATCGGGATGCAGGGGAATCTCGGCCAGCAGCGGTTGTCCCAGCGCCGACTTGACCTGGATCTGACCAAGTTCCATGGCCATGACCTGGCTGCCGCCCAGTGCCAGCGCGATCAGCATCGACAATTTCAACGAACGATTCATTGCGTGTTCCCCCGAACGATCCTGGCGCAACTCTTATTTATTTATGGCGTTGCCGCAATGGCGACCACGGCCCCAAACGAGGTGCCACTTTAGTTATATGCAGGCCAATCAACAATAGCTGCGGCGAATACTTGCAGTACATTGCTGCGGTGTGTTCTCACCGCAGCGATACTTTCTAACGCGAGTCCGAGGCCGACCTGACCTGCAGTTCATGCAGCTGCTTTTGCAGCTCGGCGATGGCCTGATCCTGCTGCTGCAGACGCTCACTGGCCCGCTTGCTGTCCGATTCCTGCCGACTGAGGTCCCGCTCCAGCCGTTTCACCTCGGCCTGGTGGCTGACCAGCTGCCGCTGGGTGGTCGCCGGTGATTTCACCGTTGCAGCCGCCGACGGCGATGTCACCTGGTCACTGGCCCAAGCCGTCGAAATAATCATAAACCCAATGATGACAACGAGTTGCGTCAAACGCATCTTAGAGATAATCCTCGATCAACAATTCGGCGATCTGCACCGCATTCAGCGCCGCGCCCTTGCGGATATTGTCCGAGACGATCCACAGATCCAGCCCGCGCTCGTGCGAGATGTCCTCGCGGATGCGCCCCACGTACACCGCATCGGTGCCGGCCGCCTCGCCCACCGGGGTCGGATAGCCGCCCGGCTTGCGCTCGTCCACCAGCACCACGCCCGGCGCCTGCCGCAGCAGTTCGCGGGCCTGTTCGGCGGTGATCTTCTCGCTGGTCTCGATGTGCACTGCCTCGGAATGGCCATAGAACACCGGCACGCGCACCGCGGTCGGGTTCACCTGGATCGACTCGTCTTCCAGAATCTTGCGGGTCTCCCACACCAGCTTCATTTCCTCCTTGGTGTAGCCGTTCGGCTGGAAATCGTCGATCTGCGGGATCACATTGAACGCGATCTGGGCCGGGAATTTCTTGCCCGGCTCCACGCTTTGGAAGTTCAGCAAGGCCGCGGTTTCCCGGCCCAGCTCTTCCATGCCGCTGCGGCCGGCACCGGAAACCGACTGGTAGGTGGCCACGTTGATCCGCTCGATCTGCACCGCGCGGTGGATCGGCGCCAGCGCCACCAGCATCTGCATGGTCGAGCAGTTCGGGTTGGCGATGATGCCGCGGCTGGTGTACTGGGCGATCGCGTGCGGATTGACCTCGCTGATCACCAGCGGGATGTCGTCCTGGTAGCGGAACTCCGAAGTGTTGTCGATCACCACCGCACCGGCTGCCGCCGCGCGCGGCGCGTACTCCCGGCTGACCGAGCCGCCGGCCGAGAAGAACGCTATGTCCACGCCGGCGAAATCGTAGGTGTCCAGCAACTGCACGGTGATGTCCTTGCCAGCGAAGCTGACCTTGCCACCGGCCGACCGCTCGCTCGCCAGCGGCACCAGCTCGCTGATCGGGAACTCGCGCTCGGCGAGAATCGCCAGCACGGTTTCGCCGACCGCGCCGGTGGCGCCGACCATGGCGACCTTGTAACTGCTTTTCTGACTCATGGGGGTTGTCTGCTCAGGGATGGATGGCTGCGCCGGTCACTTGTCCAGCACGTGGGGGTTGAGGATGGTCGGCGGCCGCCCCGCATGCGGGCCATGGCCGAACAACGCCAGCACATTGTCGACCGCCAGCGCGGTCATCGCGCGGCGGGTTTCGGTGCTGGCGCTGGCGATGTGCGGGCTGAGCACGACGTTGTCCAGTTCGAGCAGATCCGGATACACCGCCGGCTCGCCTTCGAACACGTCCAGCGCGGCCCCGGCCAGCCGTCGCTCGCGCAAGGCCGTGGCCAGCGCCTTGTCGTCCACGATGCCACCGCGGGCCACGTTCACCAGTATCGCGGTCGGCTTCATCAGCGCCAGCTCGGGCGCGCCGATCGCATGCCGGGTCTGTACCGTCAGTGGCAGCGTCAGCATCAGGAAGTCGGACTCGCGCAGCAGCCGCTGTTTGTCGACGAAGCGCGCGTTGCAGGCGCGCTCGGCCTCCTCGGGCAGTGGCGAACGGTTGTGGTACAGCACCGGCATGCCGAAGCCGACCGCACGATGCGCGATCGCCTGGCCAATGCGGCCCATGCCAAGGATGCCCAGCGTGCGGCCACGCACGTCGGTGCCCAGCCATGCCGTGAATTCACTGCCATGCCAGTGGCCGGCGCGCAGCCAGCGCTCGGCCGCGCTCATCCGCCGCGCGGCACCAAGCATCAGCGCCCAGGCGTAGTCGGCCACGCTCTCGTTGAGCACGTCGGCGGTGTTCGAGGCAGCGATGCCGGCCGCGCTGAGCGCATCCAGGTCGAGGTTGTCGTAACCGACGCCGAGGTTGGCGACGATGCGCAGTCGCGTCGCATGGGCAATTTCCGCAGCGCCGATGCGCTCCTTCAGACCCACGATCACGGCGTCCTGCCCGGCCAGCTTCGCCGCCAGTTCGGACGGGCTGAACTTGCGCTCCTCCGGCTCGACCGTCACCTCGAAGTGCGGATCCAGCCGGGCAATGATTCCCGGGAAGGTGGGGCGGGAAACCCAGACGCGTGGCTTGTCAGTCATGGACCTGTTCCGGCGGTGGTGTGCAATCTGTCACGGGATACGTGGCGCCACCGCACCCACGTCGCCGCACTGGGCGCGGTGGCGCAGCGCGTGATCGATCAGCACCAGCGCCACCATCGCCTCGGCGATCGGAGTGGCGCGGATGCCGACGCAGGGATCGTGGCGGCCCTTGGTCACCACCTCGACCGGCTCGCCGGCGAGGTTCACGCTGTGGCCGGGGATCAGGATGCTGGAAGTAGGCTTCAACGCGATCGAGGCGACCACCGGCTGGCCGCTGCTGATGCCGCCGAGAATGCCGCCGGCGTGATTGGACGCAAAGCCGTCCATGCTCATCTCGTCGCGGTGCTCGCTGCCGCGCTGGGCGACCGCGGCGAAGCCGTCGCCGATCTCCACGCCCTTGACCGCGTTGATCGACATCAGCGCGCTGGCCAGGTCGCCATCGAGCTTGCCGTAGATCGGCTCGCCCCAACCCGGCGGCACGCCGTCGGCGACCACGTTGACGCGCGCGCCGACCGAGTCGCCGGACTTGCGCAGCGCGTTGATGTAGCTCTCCAGCACCGGCACCTGGGCCGCATCGGGCCAGAAGAACGGGTTCTGCTCCACCGCGTCCCAGCCGAACGCATTCGGCACGACGTCGCCGATCTGCGCCAGGTAACCGCGCACGCGCACGCCGTGATGCTCGGCCAGCCACTTCTTGGCGACCACCGCGGCAGCCACGCGCATGGTGGTCTCGCGCGCCGAGGAACGCCCGCCGCCGCGCGGATCGCGGATGCCGTACTTCTGCCAGTAGGTGTAGTCGGCGTGGCCGGGGCGGAAGCTCGACGAGATGTCGCCGTAGTCCTTGCTGCGCTGGTCGGTGTTGCGGATCAGCAGCGCGATCGGCGTGCCGGTGGTCCTGCCCTCGTATACGCCTGAAAGGATCTCCACCTCGTCGGCCTCATGCCGCTGCGAGGTGTAGCGGCTGCGCCCGGTGGCGCGACGATCGAGGTCGCTGCGGAATTCCTCGGTGCTGATCGCCAGTCCCGGCGGGCAGCCGTCGATCACGCAGCCGATCGCCGGCCCGTGGCTTTCGCCGAAGGTGGTGACGGTGAACAGTTTGCCGAAGGAATTGCTGGACACGGGGTTTGGACGTCTATTGGGTAATCGCCACAGCTTAACCGCGATGGCGCTGCGCTGCCCGCCATTCCGGCTGCAACATGGCGAAGATCACGTCGTCGGCCCACTCGCCGCGCAACCACAGGCTCTCGCGATGATGCGCCTCCTGGCGCATGCCCAGGCCGCGCAGCATGGCCATGCTGGCGAGGTTGCGCGGGTCGACCGAGGCATGGATGCGATGCAGGCCGAACGGGCCGAACACCTGATCGAACACGGCGCGCACGGCCTCGCTGGCGTAGCCCTTGCCCTGATGGGCCGGCGCGATGCTGACCCCGAATTCCACCGGGCCCTCGGCATCTTCCGGCAGGCTCACACCGAGATCGCCGATCAAGCCGTTCTCGCCGCGCAGGCGGATCGCGCGCTGGAACCAGCCGACAGGCTTCGGCTCCGACGGTTGCGCTTCGATGAACCCGCGCACTTCGGCGAGATCCGCCGGGCACCAGCCCTGGAACCGGGTCACCACCGGATCGGCGCGATACGCGAACAGCGCCTCGGCGTCCCCGGGACGCAGTGCATCGAGCCGCAAACGCGCCGTGACCAGCTCCATCGCTCAGCCCGGACGACGCGCCGCAGCCGCCGCACGGATCGCCGCGGCATGCTCGACCAGGTCACGCCGCTCCAGCGCAAATATGCCCATCGGACCGACCTTGAACTCGATCCAGATGAACGGCACTTGCGGCAGCAACGCGGCCAGCGCGTGTTCGCTCTCGCCCACCTCGACGATCAGCAGGCCGTCGTCGGTGAGATGGCCGGCGGCCTCATCCAGCATGCGCAGGCACAGGTCCAGGCCATCGGCGCCGGAGGTGAGGCCCAGTTTCGGCTCGTGCGCGTATTCGCCGGGCAGCGCGGCGTATTCGTCCTCGGTGACGTACGGCGGGTTGGAGACGATCAGGTCGTACTTGCGCCCGACCACGCCGGCGAACAGGTCGGACTGGATCGCCTCGACGCGGCCCTCCACGTGCTGGAACACGATGTTCTCGCGCGCCAGCGACAGCGCCTCGCCGCTGATGTCGACGATGTCGACCTGCCAGTCCGGGTTGTACTCGGCCATCGCGATGCCGATGCAACCCGAGCCGGTGCACAGGTCCAGCGCGCGCCCGATGCGGCGCTCGTCCAGCCACGGCGCGAAGCCCGACTCGATCAGCTCGGCGATCGGCGAACGCGGCACCAGCGCGCGGCGGTCGCTCTTGAACTTCAGCCCGGCAAACCAGGTTTCACCGACCAGGTAAGCCACCGGCAAGCGCTCGCCGACGCGGCGCTCGATCAGCGCCAGCACGTTCGCGCGCTCGGTCGTGGTGAGCCGGCCGGCGCCGTACGCCGGCGGGATGTCCGGCGGCAGGTGCAGGCTGGCCAGCACGAGATGGGTGGCCTCGTCGATCGGGTTGTCGTGGCTGTGGCCGAAAGTCAGCCCGGCGGCCGAGAAGCGGCTGGCGCCATAACGGATGAAGTCGATGATGGTGGCGAGCTCGGCGGTCACGGCGATCCAGGGTGCGGCGGATTGGCCGGCCATTATAAGGCCTGCAGCGGCGCCCACCCCGTATACTGGGCGGATGACTTTCAACGTATTCCTGCAGTACATCCTGCCGCACCGCGCCCTGTCGCGGGTGGTCTACTGGGCCACGCGCTGGACCTTCGCGCCGTGGAAGAACTGGCTGATCGCCACCATCGTGCGCAACTACAACGTCAACATGGCCGAGGCAGCGCAGCCCGATCCGCTGACCTACCAGCATTTCAATGCGTTCTTCACGCGCAAGCTGAAACCCGGCGCACGCCAGGCCGACGCCGACCCGACCACCCTGCTCTCGCCGGCTGACGGCCGCATCAGCCAGGCCGGCACGATCGTCGACGGCCGCATCTTCCAGGCGAAGGGGCAGGAATACACCGCCGCCGAATTGCTCGGCGGTGACGCGGCTGCCGCCGCGCCGTACCGCAACGGCCGCTTCGCCACCGTCTACCTGTCGCCGCGCGACTACCACCGCGTGCACATGCCGCTGAAAGGCACGCTGATGGAAACCGTGCACGTGCCCGGCCGCATCTTCAGCGTGGCGCCGTTCGCGGTCGAGGCGATCCCGCGGCTGTTCGCGCGCAACGAACGGCTGGTCTGCCACTTCGAGGGCGAACACGGCCCGTTCGTGGTGGTGATGGTGGGCGCGATCCTGGTTTCGTCAGTGGCCACGGTGTGGGACGGCCTGGTGATCCCGCCGTACGCGTCGTCGATCCGGCGCAAGTCGTTCGCCGGCCAGAACATCACGCTGGAGCGCTTTGCCGAGATGGCGCGCTTCAACATGGGCTCCACCGTGATCCTGCTGCTGCCTGAGGGCGCGGCCGAGCTGGACGCCCTGCAACCACAACAGGCCGTGCTGGTGGGCCAACGGCTTGGGCGCGGCTGAGAATCCGTACTTCCACCCATCCCGGGAACTGACGCGGAAGGTCATTTTGTGACGCCCTAGGCGCTATTCCGATGCTCGCTTCGCTACGCTCGTGACTTCGCCGCGCGTCTTGCGCGCCGTCGCATTCCAGCGCCGAGGGGGTCTCATGCAAATACTCACGCCACTCCTTGTGATGATGCGCGCGCGCCAGCTTGGCCGCCAATTCCGCGACATCGAACGCAGCGTGCGGGCGTTGCCCAAGCGCAACCGCGAACGCCTGAGCACGCTGACCTTGCGCGAGATCGGGCAGGCCTCGCGCAGCGATTTCCCGCACCTGTACGGCACCGCGCCGGAAGCGCGCTACCTGCCCTGGGGCCAGGGCACCGAGGCGGGTTACGAGCGCGCCTGCTCGAACAACGCCGAAGTGGCGTTGCGCGGCATCGCGCTATGGCTGGCCGTGGCCTACCACGAAACCAAGAACTCCCCGCATGCCAGCCTGCAGCCGCAGCACCGCCAGCTGATGCAGCTGCTGCGCGAACTGAAGGAAGTGCACGGCGGAGGCGGTACCGCCAACAGCTGGGTGCAGGAAAGCGCGGTCGCCTGATACCCGGCCACCGCGGCAACAGTTCAGCGGCAGACCGGCAGTTTCAACGTCTGCCCGATGCTGATGTGGTGGTGCTTCAACCCGTTCATTTCGGCAACTTCCTGCACGCTGGAGCAATGCAGCTTGCGCACGATGCTGATCAATGTATCGCCACGGCGCACCTTGTAGCGGCTGGTCACCTTTGTCGCTGGCGCCTGCACCACCGGCGCCTGCACCACCGGCACCACCGCCCGATGCAGGTCGCCGGCGAGAATCGGCCACGGGCCATCGACGCAACGCGCCGCGTAGGCCTGCTCCAGCAACTTCGGCAATTGCAGCGGCGTGCCCGCCGGCTGAGTCACCTGGGGATCAAGCCGTGGATTGAGATTACGCAGGGTGCGGAACCAGCCGTCGCCCATGCCACCGGCCGAACCCAGGCATACGGTCAGCTCCGACAGTGAGGCTGGCCGCTGCAGGGTGACCGTGCCGGGCGCGCCGTCGATCTTCGGGAAACGCAGGTTGTAGCTGTCCGGGTGCTGGAACAACCATGCCGCGGCAAGTACCGCCGGCACGTAGTCACGGGTTTCCTGCGACAGCTGGTCGTAGATGCGCGGATCGTAGAAACTCACCGAGGTATCGTCGCCGACCGTGCGCCGCATGCGCCCCTCGCCGCCGTTGTAGGCACCGAGGGTGAGCTCGAGGTTGTTGTTGAAGATCCGCAGCTGCTCGTTGATGTATTCGGCATTCGCCCGCGCCGATGCCGCCGGATCGAAGCGCAGGTCGAAACCGCTGTCGCTGACCAGGCCAAAGCGCATGCCGGTGGAATACATGAATTGCAGGGGACCCGACGCGCCCGAGCGCGAGACGGCATGCACCTTGCCGCCGGATTCCTTGGCCATGATGCCGAACAGCAAGGCCTCGGGCAGATCCGCCTTTTCGTACTGCGGCCACATCTGATAGCGCAGGTACTGGTAATTGACCCAGGCGTCCATCAACTGCGGGCGCCACTGGGTCAGCCACATCTCCAGCGCCGCCTTCACCGGGCCGTTCATCGCGATCAGCTGCGACAGCTTCTGTCCGTGCAGCAGGGTCACGCTGCGCTGCGCCTGCGGCAAGCTGGCCGCACCGGTATTGCCGGCGGCAAGCGCCGCCTGCGACAGGTCGACATCGCTACCCAGGTTCTGCCCGTCGTCGAAATCGCCATCCTTCAGACGCAACAGGCGATCGAACACCGAGAAGAACCGCTGCGGATCGCAGCCGGGCGTCGTGCCACAGCGCGCCGAGGCTTCCTTCAGACGATTCAGCGACTGGGTCAGGGTGAGCTGTGAAGCCTGCTGGTTGCCTTCGCGCGATTGCTGCAGAGCGGTCTCGTAGCCCTTGCTGGCCAGGTCGAGCTGGCTGTACAGCGCATCCACCCGGGTCGAGGGTTTGCCGCCGCCGGTACTGGCACAGGCACCGAGCAGGCTGATCGCCACGGCAAACGGCACCAGGCGCATGGAGCGAACCACCGGACACAACGACATCACGAACTTCACCCGCGGAAAACGTCCACCATAGCGGGCGCGGGGTTTCGACTCAACGCGCCACATCACGCCACGACAGCCTCGCCGTCTTGGCTACAATCGCTCGACCAGCAACGGACGGAACGCCATGACTGAGATCCTGATCGGCCGCAACGACAGCACCAGCGTCAGCCTCGACCCGCATTACGGCAACCGCCACGGCATGATCGCCGGCGCCACCGGCACCGGCAAATCCGTTTCGCTGATGGTGCTGGCCGAAGGTTTCTCGCGACTGGGCGTGCCGTGTTTCCTGGCCGACGCCAAGGGCGACCTGGCCGGCCTGGCGATGGCCGCCGGCGAACCGGGCGACAAGCTCAAGGCGCGCCTGGAGAAACTCAAGCTCACCGACTGGAAGGCGCAGGCGAACCCAGTGGTGTTCTGGGACATCTACGGCAAGCTCGGCCACCCGGTGCGCGCCACCATCAGCGAAATGGGCCCCACCCTGCTCGGCCGCGTGCTCGAACTGAACGACACCCAGGAAGGCGTGCTCGAGGTGATCTTCAAGGCGGCCGACGACCAGGGCTGGCTGCTGCTCGACCTGGCCGACCTGCGCGCGCTGCTCACTTATGCCGCCGACAACGCCAAAGCCATCTCGACCCAGTACGGACTGATCAGCACCACCAGCATCGCGGCGATCCAGCGCGCGATCCTGAAACTCGAAGGCGACGGCGCCGACCAGTTCTTCGGCGAGCCTGCGCTGGAACTGGCCGACCTGATGCGCCAGGACATGAGCGGGCGCGGCATCATCAACGTGCTCGCCGCCGACCAGCTGATCATGAAGCCGCGGCTGTACTCCACCTTCCTGCTGTGGCTGCTGTCCGAGCTGTTCGAGCAGCTGCCCGAAGTGGGCGACCTCGACCAGCCGAAGATGGTGTTCTTTTTCGACGAGGCGCACCTGCTGTTCGACGACGCTTCGCCGGCGCTGCAGCAGCGGGTCGAACAGGTGGTACGGCTGATCCGCTCCAAGGGCGTCGGCGTGTATTTCTGTTCGCAGAATCCGGACGACGTGCCGGGCGTGATCCTCGGCCAGCTCGGCAACCGCATCCAGCACGCGCTGCGCGCGTTCACCCCGCGCGACCAGAAGGCGGTGAAGGCGGCGGCGGAAACCTTCGTGGCCAACCCGAAGCTCGACGTCACCGAGGCGATCACCAGGCTTGCCGTGGGCGAGGCGCTGGCCTCCACCCTGGCCAACGGCGGCGTGCCGACACCGGTGGAACAGGTCCTGGTGACCACGCCGTGCTGCCGCATCGGCGCGATCACCGATGCCGAACGCGCCACCATCCGCCAGCGCTCGCCGGTGGGCGGCAAGTACGACACCACCGTCAATCGCGAATCGGCTGCCGAGATGCTGGCCAAACGCGCCAGCGACAAGGCCGTCGATGCGGCCACCGTGGCCGCCGACGCCCCCGCCAAAGGCACCGCCAAGGATGCCGAGGCGGGCTGGGGCGGTGCCGTGCACGATGCGCTGTTCGGCACCAAGCGCCGCCAGGGCATGATCGAGACGATGGGCAAGCAGATGGTACGCACGGCGGGCAGCCAGCTCGGCCGACAGATCCTGCGCGGCGTGCTGGGCGGCATCTTCGGCGGCAAGCGCTGAGAGCCTGCTCCATGCCACGCGTCGAAGTCGTCGCCGCCGACACGCCGTTCGCGCAACGCCTGCAGGCCGGCTTCGGCTATCCGCTGCGCGGCGCCGCGCTGCCCACCTGCGTGATGCTGGCGCTGATCCACTACGTCGGCCTGCTGCCTTCCTGGACCGGCGCCCTGGCCAGCGCGCTGGTGTGGGCCGCGACCTGGCGTTACGCCGCCGACTGCCTGCTGCATACGGCCCATGGCTACGCCGATCCGCCCGACGTCGGCAGCGATGGCAACGATGCCAGCGGTTGGGGACTGACCGCGATCCATCTGCTGCTCGTCGCGCTGTGCGTGATCGCCATCGTGTTCTTTCCGCATCTGCTGTGGCCGGTGCTGATCGTGTCTGCACTGGCGCTGCCGGCTATCGACATGTCACTGGCGTTCGACGGCAACCTGGCGCTGGCACTCAACCCGTTCAATTGGAAGCGCGTGATCGGCAGCTTCGGCGCGGCCTATCTGATTCCCGTGGCGATCAACCTGCTGCTGGGCGTGCTGATCGTGCTTGCCTCGATCAGCACCGCGCTGCTGCCGCGGCTGCTGGCGTTGCCGCTGTTTGCCTTCGCCTATACCTACCTGATCGTGCTTGCCTTCCACCTGATGGGTGCGATGATCCACCAGCGCCACGAGCGTTTCGGCATCGAACCGGAGGCCGAGAAACTCGTCGCAGCCTCCAACCAGGATGCCGACAGCCGCCTGCTCGACGAGGCGCGCCGGCTTGCCATCGACGACCCGGTGGCGGCGCTTCGGCAGCTGGCCGCCCGCCTGCAGGAACGCACCGCACCGGCGTCCGTGCACCTGCTGTATCGCGAGCTGCTGCACCGGCAAGGCTTGCGCAACGACCTGCTGGTGCACGGCCAGGTCTGGATCGCCGCGCTGATCGCCCAGGGCGAACCGCGCCGGGCGCTCGGCGTGCTGCAGGAATGCGGCGGCATCGACGCCGGGTTCGTTCCGGACGACCCGCGCACCTGTGGCGAGCTGGCCGACCTGGCCGCACGGCGGGGCATGAGCCGGCTCGCGATCCACCTGTGCCGCGGCTATCTCGCGCACTGGCCGCGCGATCCG
>LNAP01005431.1_pt1 | contig 11326 bp, 9 predicted proteins | sample 602601 | NCBI WGS metagenome assembly LNAP01 (sample SAMN02440304, study PRJNA202911) | soil metagenome | biome: Subtropical and temperate rainforests or woodlands; isolation source: soil samples (1 kg each in a 20% v/v slurry with milli Q water) were... ...
TTTGGGTGAGTCCTCGGGGGGTACGGGGGGAACGCCCGTGGCTGCTTGGCTGTTGGGGTTGCGCTGACGGGTGGATGGAAGTGCGCGCATGGCTGGGCCTTTCTGCGGCGTATGCCGCGGTGGTTGAACATCTGCTTTCGGAGCCGCCTCGACGCATGAAGAGCGAGCGCAAGGGCCGCTGTCCGGCAACCGCCCGGAGGCCGCAGCTGAGCGCAGCGACGACCGGGCGAGGACGGTGGCGAAGCCCGCAGTGCTGGACAGCGGCCCGGGTGAGCTATGCGTCGGTCAGGAGGTGGCTCTGAACGCGGATCCACCGAGGCACATGCCGCCGCCGAAGCGCATGAACCTCGCCGTCGGAACCGGCACGGCGAAGCCGCGCACCTACCCCTCCGGGGCGCAGCGCCAAACGATCCGTCACGCGGATGCAAAAGCTTTGGGCGCGTCAGCGAGCCACACATCAGAGCCACGCAGTGTGCTGACAGCCAATAGAAACAAGGCCGCCGGCACGGCCGGCGGCGCACACCCAGGGCTTGGATGCGCTGGGCCATCCGGACCTCCCGCGCATAAGCGCTCAGACGCAGGATCCGGCCGCTCAGATCGACTGGAACAATCGATGCATGCTCTCCTTGATCAAGGGCTGGGTTCGACCACACGAACGGCCCAGCGCGAGGCGCGGGCGCGGACCTGGAGGCCCTGGCGGGCCGGCGGTCATAGCGCTGCGGTGCAGCGCCGGCAGATCGGTGCGACGTTGGCGACGGTGTCGACGGGGTTAGGCGGCTTGCTCACATGGAGGCAGTGGAGCATCGATCGCCGCGAGCAGGGAACCCCGCGTCACGAAGTTGGTGGAGATCGCACCGTCACGGCCGGCCTGAGCAGACTGGTGAAGGAGCTATCGCCCCGGCGGGCTGCGGGCGCAAGGCGTCCGGCCTGCGCTGGTAACGGCGCGCGATCCCGGGCAAAGGCGCGCAGCTTGCTGGTCATGAAGCTCGCCAGTGGATCGGCGAGTACCCTCGCGACCGTAAACCCGCCCCACCGGGCGGCATGGCAGGCCCGCGCGTACGGTCCGTTGCCGGCTCCTCGATTGTTGGCGCCGACCGAAAACTGTCCATTGGGGGGTGTTCAACTGCGCTGCTGATTATTTCAGCAGGGCGAACGGGTGGTCACCATGGACATGATTGGCAAGGTCAAGCGGATGCACTTCCGCGACCATCTTTCGTTCAGCGACATCGCGCGGCGCACGGGCCTGTCGCGCAACACCGTGAAGAAGCGGGCCAAGTCGCCGGTCGAGGTTGAGCCGCGGTATCGCCGGGGGACGGCAGCGGGCAGCGGGCAGCGGGCAGCGGGCAGCCCGAGGGTATTCCACGAAGCGTTGATCCAGTCTCTGCGCATCGATCTCGCCCCGCCCTGCTCGCCAGCATCCCACGTTGTTTGTTTTACGACTGGCGTCCCGTCAGACTTGCCCACAACGCATAATCATCAATGATGAAAATGCGTGACGAATTGGGAAAGCTTCGCACCCTCGCGAACATTCTTCAATCCGTTCAATGACTTAGCGCGTGTTGTGCACGCACGGGTCTGCTGATTTGCCAAGGCGGCTTTCATTCCGCAGGCGTGCCGATGCGAGCGGCCACCTCCAGCAAATCTTCCGCGGCGGGCTTGTCCCAGGCTTCCCCGTGCGCAGCACGCGCGTAGTAGCGAATCATGTCGGCGATGACGAGTTGGTGCTGCCAGCCGCTCGTGAGCAGGCGCTTTCGGATGGACGGATGTACTTTGCGCCGCTCCATGTCGGCCAGCAACTCCTTCACGAGGCCGTCTTGCGCCTCTTCCGAGAAGGCGCTGATCTCCCGTACCAGCTTCTCGCGACGCTCACGCAACCACTCCTCGGTCCAGCGCGCCTGGCGCCTGGCTTGCGCTTCTTTGCTGGCCGGGCTTTGGGGGTCTGCCTTGGCCAATGCTGTTGCTTTGTCCGCCCCAATGCGCTTGACTTCGCCCGGCATCAGCGATTTCAGGTATCGGTAGTGATCCCGCAGGGGCTCCGGGAACCCCGACGCGACGCGCTTTTCAAGCGCATCCAGGCCCGATTTGAGCGCCGGCTCGCCGAATTCCTCGAGCAAGGCTTCCGCGCGGTCATTTTCGATGCCGAGCCGGTCCGCGCGGGCGATCAGCGCCAGGTCGACAGGCTGCGGCGTCTCCTTGAACGGTAGGTCCTGCTGCTGCTTGGGTCTGACCAAGAACTGCAGGTCGGAGATGAAGCGCCCCGCTTTGTACTCGACGAGTTCGACCTCGATGTCGGTGACAGCCGAAACCTCTGCGATCGCAAGGCGCAGACAGTCCCGCTTGAACACGCGGTACTCCATCTTGGCGGTCTTCTCGTTCTCTGGCCGACCAGTCAAGACGGGCCGCCACCAATGCCAGGACTGGCGCGCCGTACGCCCGATGTCCTTGTAGCGGCTGCAGATCTCGTACAGCGCCAACCCTGCGTGGGTCCTGAGTTGCGAGAGGATGGGCAGTTGGAGACGCGCGAAGACACGCGGCTCCAGCAGTTCCTGGCGCATGTTCACCGCGTAGGACCATTCGACCCACACCTCCCCGCGCACCTTGGTGAGCTTGGCATGCGAGAGCAGGCCGCAGACCGTCCAGTAGCCACCCTCCCCCGACGTCGGGGACTGCCATTCGACGGTCGTCGACACCATCCCGCGCAGATGCTTCTTGATCAGTTCGAGGTCGTTCGAGCCATAGTCGATGCTTCGCACCACCTGGGACAGCGTTGTCGAGAACGTTTCCTTTTCCAAGCCTTGGTTCTGTGCAAGGTGAAGCAGAACGTTCCAGCTCTTGCGGGCGAGGATCGTGATCTTCTTCTCTTTCGGGGTCCAGCCGAGTGTGTTGACCGGTTTGAGGAGCGGCCTCGAATCGACAGATTGCACGGGACGCATGCTGGTCCGACGCCGTGGGGAGGGCGGCGTCGGCACAAGATCGGAGGGTGCGTCCATGCGGAGACTTTACTGCACCGCGCCTTCACGTGAAATCGGCACTCACCTGAACAAGTCCCATCCGGGTAGAAATCCCGAAAACTCTCACGTGAAGGCGCTCCGATGCCCGACCGGTTGCAGTCGACACTCCTAAAAACTCTCACGTGAGCAAGTCGAATCCTTTGTCGCTGGCGCCAAGTGCGGATCTCGAGGCCCGAAAAAGGCCCTCTGGGCCTTCCCAGGCCCGGCGGTCGTCCTGTCCATGCACCGTTCCTGAATACTCTCACCTGTCGCCCTGCCCTTCTGCATGAAACATCCTGTAGACACCGTCGCTTACTCCTGAAAACTCGCCGGAAGCTCCTGTTGCCCTGCATGTGGATTCAGTTAACACGTTGTCATCATTGACTTTTCCGGCATCTAAAGGAATTGAAGGACTTAGAGGGTTGATATCTTACAAACCCGGTTCCAGGGCTCTTTGAATATCACTCGGGCCGATTGAGATGCAGTTTCCGACCTATTTTCTTTGCAACCCAGCGTCCTCTTGACACAATACGGCGCACCGTCTGATTTTTCGTAAAGACGGTGACATTCGTATCATGAGGAGAGTTCCGTTGAACAAGATTAATTTGAACCGGCCAAAAGCGATCACGTTGGGTGACATCGCGGACCAAGCCGAGCGGGCCATCGCGATGATGGGAGAGATCCGCATTGCCATGCTCGCTCCCTCGGCGCGCAAGTCACCGCCTATCTTCAATCTGAGCCAGTTGGCGGCAATGTGCTCGTCGGAGAAGGGTTCCATCAGCCATCGCATTGCCAAGGGAGATCTGCCTGCAGGGCGGCTCAACAGCGCCGGGAGCCGACGAGAATTCACTTTGCAGGAGTCCAGGGAATGGGTCAAGGAATATCGAAGGGAGTCGTTGCGCCCTGCTGGTGCGGAGGCGGTTACGCTGAGCATCGGAAATTTCAAAGGGGGCGTGTCGAAGACGACGACCGCCGTGACGCTGGCGCAAGGACTGTCACTGCTCGGGCACCGGGTACTTGTCATCGACACTGATCCGCAAGGATCGCTGACCACCCTCTTCGGCATCCTGCCCGACACCGAGGTCGAGGAAGAGGAAACCATTTTGCCGCTGGCCATGGGCGCAGAGACCTCGATCCGATATGCGATCCGTCCGACCTATTGGGACGGCATCGACTTGGTCGCGGCGGCCCCTCTTCTCTTTGGCGCCGAGTTCGCGTTGCCCGCGCGCCAGTCGCAGGAGCCCGGTTTTGAGTTTTGGCGGGTGTTGGATCTTGGTATCGACGATGTTCGTTCCGAGTACGACGTGATCGTGATCGACACGCCTCCTTCCTTGTCGTACGTGACGATCAATGCGTTCATGGCGTCCAATGGCATCGTGATGCCATTGCCGCCCAGCGCGCTCGACTTTGCTTCGGCTGCCCAGTTCTGGAACATGTTTTCTGAGTTGACCAACTCGCTGCTGACGCAGCGCGGGCTCACCAAAGAGTTTGATTTCATCCATGTGCTGTTGTCGCGGGTGGATTCGTCCGACGCGGCAAGTGGCGTGGTCCGGCAGTGGATCGGCTCCACCTATGCTGAAAAGGTGCTTCCGATCGAGATCCCGAAGACCGCCGTCACCGCGACCGCCAGCGCCGAGTTTGGTACCGTGTATGACGTCTCGAAATACGACGGAAATGCGCGTACTTTCAAAAGAGCGCGCGACGCCTACGATCAATTTGTTGCGTTAATCGAGGGTTCGATCCGGTCGGTCTGGGCCAAGCAGCTGGACGACGCCGCAGGCGCAGGGCAAAGAAAAGGAGCTAAGTGATGGCACGTAACTTACTTGAAAAGGCTGGCCGTATTCAGGTCCCTCCCCCCAAGAGCGAGCTAAGCAGCGCTGCGCCTGCAGATCCGAATGCCGGATTAACGCCGGCACCGGTAAAGCCGAAGACTGCGCCGGGCACCTTGATGGGATTCATGGCCAATCAGTCGGAGACCATGAAGGAGAACGATTTGCTCCGCCAGCAGGCAGCGCGTTTCGAAGGTGCCCTTCCGACACGGTTGCTCGATCCGATGAAGATTGCGGCTTCGGAGTGGGCGAACCGGCATGAGTCGTCCTTCGATTCCTCAGATTTCGCGGAACTGAAGGCCGAAATTGGCCAGGCGGGTGGAAACGTCCAACCGATCAAGGTCCGTCCAATGCCGAGGCGATCCGGTCATGGGGTGGGCAGTGGGGAGGGGGTTGGACCGTCCAACCCCCCGGGGGTTGAATACGAAATCATTTATGGGCACCGCCGGCATCGTGCGTGCCTGGAATTAGGCTTGCCGGTGCTCAGCCTGATCGAAGAAGCTTCCGAGCAGCAGTTGTTCGTGCAGATGGAACGGGAGAATCGCAACCGAGCGGATCTGTCCGCTTGGGAGCAAGGTGTGATGTATCTGCGGGCCTTGGACTCGGGCCTTTATCCGTCGAATCGCCAATTAGCTACCGCCATTGGCCGAGACTTGGGAGACGTGGGGCGAGCCCTGGCACTAGCTCGGCTTCCGAAGGCGGTCATCGAGGCATTTGCCTCTCCCCTGGAACTGCAGTTCAGGTGGGCGAAGCCGCTCAGCGATGTGCAGCAGGGCGATCCGGAAGGTCTGCTTGCCAGGGCGACGGCATTGAAGGGGCGGAAACTGTCCGCGAAGGACACGCTTGCGGCTCTGGTCAACGGCGGTGGGGCAGGGCAGGGGGTTGGACTGTCCAACCCCCGGGACAAAGTTGAGCTCGAGAAGGATGGGGCGGTGGCAGCCACCATCACTTTCACGGCCAGCGGCCAAGCAACGGTGAAGCTTCACGCTGCGCTCGACCTTGAGGGCCGCAAGAAACTGGTGAGCCTCCTCGAAGGATTCATCTGAACCCGTGCTCAGCCCTTCTCAGCGCAGTGCCATGCCCGATCCTCGCGACCCGAACGCGCGTTGCGCGACCGCACGCTTGCGTGACCAGCGGAGAGAGGACAGGGCGGGCGTCATAGGATTCGAGGATCCGAATATGAAGTGCGTGGGCGGCTCACTGCGTTGTATTTGCGTCCGACTTCTTTCGGGCCCTTTCGATAGATAGTGTGTGCTCACTCCTATCTGGCGTGCAAGGTCCGGCCGCTGTGGGGCCCCCCGTTTCGCACGATGCCCTCAACGCGCCGCTGAACTCCCGGACACAGGCGGGCTCGCGGATCGATTGCCCCCTTCACTGCAGCCGAGCTGCTCCCCAGCCCCCGATCCTGTCCTCAGGGGTCAGCGGACGGTCGAGATCGCCAACCTGCTGGAACCCACACGAGAACTCAACCTCCAGCACGGCGCCGACCACGCGGCCGGTGGCGGCAGCAAAGAGCTCGGCGATCAAAGACAGCCTTTGGAAAGAGCCGCGGGGATCTGTCCAGACCGAACCCCAGATGATCGAAGGTTCTGGGAGGATGCTTGGCCCCAAGGCGAAGGTCTACAACATGGAATGCGTTCTGACCGAAGACTTCATCAACGGGCTGCCCGCCATCGTGGATCGTTTCGGCCCAGCAACGGCAAGTTGCCCATGAAGGCATTTTGCGAGCACCTGGTGATCTTCTCTCGTTCAATGCGCTCGAGCGTAAGCGGCATTCCGTCATAGGCCGCGCGATGCACCTCTGCTGTCTGGGAGGCGTTGAATGCTGTGCTCTCCGCCGCGGCGCCGAAGCCATGCATACCAACCGATTACGGGAGGGCGGGTGGATCGCCGCCAGTCGGCCGCCAAGTGCTTGAACAGGAGCGAGTGCGACCGTGGCGTGATGTCGAGCATCGGGCCTTTCTCGAAGCTGCGGATCCCATCGGTGCCTCTCTCTTAGGGCGCCGGGTCGCGATGCGTGGTCGGCAGAACTTCAGACGGCGGCACTTTCGCGTCCACTGATGGAACTACGAGTTGCCAGCAGCTTGGTCAGGCACCAATGCAGTCCAGGAACACGCGAGGAATCAGGCGGTCTCGGCTCCGCCATCGCTCCAGCCCTCACCGGCGTTCGCTCACGGGGCTGACTCGAGGCCACATGCGAGATGTCGGACGTTCGAGGAAGGGCAGAGCCGCGCGGGCACTGGATCTTGCTGCCGATTCACGTTCAAAATGCAGGTCCCTTCATCCAGATCTTTGCGTGTCGCCGACGGCCGCCCGGAGTTGCAGTGGGCATCCGTCCAGCTTTTGATCGGCCATCTTCAACGTGACATGACTGTCGTTCCTTCCCCTTCGCAGCTCGCCGAGATCGATGATGCGGCCCTCCAGCGGCTGGCCGTGGACTGGCGCGCCCGCGCCGGGTACGGCGACCGGGATGCCTTTGGCTTTGCCCATGCACTGGAGGTCGAGCGCCGGCGGCGGCTGCGAGTCACTCAGCTGCTGCAACCGCCGCCGGCACCCGCTCCGGATCGGCCTTGGTGGAAGTTCTGGCACCCAAAGATGCCGCCGACGGCCGGAGACGGCCCGATGTCGCCGACGTGAAGAAGCAACTCCCCCGGAAACTTCATCACGGCCACTTCGCCTTTATGCGGGCGCTCGCCCAGGGCTTGGATGAGCGCGCGAGCTGGGATCGGTACATGCGGGTGGAGTGTGAGCAAACGGACTTGCGAACCGTGCGTCGCTCGATTGCGTGGATCCGGGACGAGTTCGCGGCGGCGGCGCGGCGCGAACAGAAGCCGGGCACGGCGCGGCTCATCTTGTTGGACCCCGATCGCTTCGTGGCGCCATCTGCGTTGCCGAGTCTGGCCGAGTTCGCCGCGGAGCAGGGCCTCGAGGACTTTTCGGAAGCCGAGCAACTCGAGGCATATGAGGAAGCGTACTTGGCGGGCGGTCGGGGAGGGAAGGGCGCTGTCAAGGCAAGCGCGTCCCGACGCATCCGCGTCGTCGAGCGTCAGTTGGAAGCGCTGCGGTGGCTGGAAAGCTTGGTCGCGCAGGATCCTCGGCCCGGCGACAGTGTCGCCGCCTGGCTCAGCCCGTCGCTGGCGGAGCGGCTCGAACGCGCCGGGGTGGGGACCCTCCTCGCATTGGTGGAGCGTATGAACGGCAGGGGAGCGCGTTGGTGGGTGCAAGTGCCCGGAGTGGGCGAGCTGAAGGCTGCGAGGATTCTTGACTGGCTGCATGCGAATGAGGAGGTGCTGGGCCTGCGCGTCGGACCGCACGTCGTTCAGGCGCGCGCACACGTGACGGCTGCCACTCTGTCGGCGGTCGTGGCGCCAGCGACCGCCCTCGTTCCCTACGAAAAGCTCGTCGTGCCGGCTGAACTCGATGGCAGAGCAGGGCACTTTCGTGTCTCGCCCCAACACTGCCTCTTGATGGCGACCAACGACCACGAAGCCATCGGCGCGTGGCTGGCATCGAAGCAGCCCGCTGGCGTCGAAGCGAACCTGTCTTCGACGCAGCGCTCCTACCGCAAGGAGGCCGAGCGCTTGCTTCTGTGGTCGATTCTTGAGGGGAAGAAGGCCTTGTCGTCGCTGTCGGCGGAGGACGCCACTGCATACCGTGACTTTCTCCTGAATCCACCGTCGACATGGTGCGGTCCGCGACATCACCAGCGTTGGTCCCCGATGTGGCGACCGCTGGAAGGCCCGCTGACACCGACGACGCTGCGCCAGGCAGTGATCATCCTGCGGAGCCTGTTCGCTTTCCTGGTGCGCCAAGGCTACGTGACGGGCGATCCATTTGGCGCGCTGATCCTGCCCCCAAACTACCAGCGAGTCCTGAGTTCGGTTCGGACGTTGACTGCGGCGCAGTGGGAGCACCTCGATGCGCTGCTTCTGCGTCAAATCGATACCGAAGTTGGTCGACGGTTGCGACGAGCCATGCGCTGGCTTGGCGCGACGGGGCTTCGTCTGGCCGAGATCACCAGCGCGAAGTGCGAGAACCTGGAGCAGGTGCATGGCGCAGCCACCGACGGCGTCGCCGCCACGGGCTGGCGGCTGACGGTGACCGGGAAGGGAAGGCGTGAGCGACAAGTGCCGGTACCGGCGGAGCTCGTCGAGGAACTGGGCGATGAACTCGCGCGGCATGGTTTCGATCGCCAGGTGAGTGCCACAGGCAACCAGGATATCCATGTCATGGCACGTTTTGATTCGAACCTCGATCGACCCGTACCGTGGTCCGCCTCGGGGCTCTACCAGGCGATCAAAAGGTTCCTCGCGTTCGCCGCAGCGAATCTTGACGAAGCCGATGCGCAGCACTTAAGAAGGGCGAGCACCCACTGGCTGAGAAGCTCTTATGGCACGGGCGTGCCGCAGGGACGGGCGGCTCAGGCGTCGCTGCGGATTGAGGCGATGGAGCCTTGACAAGGGGAGGCGTCGAGGGGGGTGGTGAGCATCACCAAGTCGAAATGCATCGACCCTGCGTCGGTCGATAGCTTCAGTGGGTTCCGAGCGCGAGTTACTACATCAAGGAGTTCCCAATCCCGATGTCAAAGTACAGTACCGGTACCTCTCTCATCAGCGCTCATGACCTGCTGGTGTTGAGCGTGCAGCAGGCAAATACTTGCACTGATCTATGAGTTCTCTCGATTCACGCCGCTCGGACTGATGATGCGTGCCACGGTCCAAACGCGACCTGCCGGACTGGCCGGCATCCGAGTCGACCGCATGCGCTCCCTGGGCTGGGCCATGGCGCGACAGTGAGTGCCGTCGCTTGCATGATGGTCTCGCCGCCCATGTTCCGTGCCCCCCGACATGTTGGGCGACATCCTTTGATACGGCTTCGCCTCCGCCCTGCTGGGCGGCACCACGCGCCTCGATGGGGCCGGTGAGTTAGTTGATTCGGGGGTGTCCGAATTTCCGTGTGCGAGACGATTGGTTGAATTGGCTTTTGGCTGATTTTCTTTTGTCTTCAGGCCCCTGCCAAGCCGCCGGAGGCACCCCGGTTGAGCCATGTACTCATGCTCAACCTCTTGTTCTGCCGCCACGCAGCTTCGGCCACTTGGGGATGGCCCGGAGGCTATCCAGCCGCGGACCATCCCCGACAAGGTACGGCAGAGTGACCGACGGCTGGTTGATAGCGCGGTAGCCCTGGATGGCGCATAAGGCTCACAGCGCTCGTGGGGGACCGTGCGGTCCCCACACTACGTCTGCACTGCCTGCACGAGTTCGCTCAGAGTGCGGGCTGCAGGAGCGAAGAACACGGCGCCGGTTTGTGCGGTCGAGAAATCGAGCAGGCGGTCATGCATGCCCGGCGGATCGCCGAGGAACATGCGCTCCAGCATCTTCTGCGTCACCCATAGATGTCTTGAGTAGCCGATGAAGTAGGTCCCATACTCGCCGCGGCCGGGACGGCCGAAGGGCATGTTGTCGCGCAGGATGTCGTGCTCCGTGCCGTCGTCGCCCACGATGGTGGCGAGGGTCTTGTGCGACTTCTGGCCGCTTGTCGCGTCGGGCAACTCGACGTTGCTGACGATCTCCCGGCCGACGATCTGCTCCTGTTCATCTTTGGAAAGCCGAGTCCACGGCTGCATTTGATGCAGATACTTCTGCACCACCACATAGCTGCCGCCCGCAAACTCCTGATCCTCATTGCCGACCAGCGTTGATGCTCCGATGTCGTGGCCAGTCGGGTTGGCGGTGCCATCGACGAAGCCAAGCAAGTCGCGTGAGTCGAAGTAGCGAAAGCCCGCAACCTCGTCGGCCAGCGTCACGCTATTGCCCAGTTGGTCGAGCAGCAGGCGCTCGAGCTCAAAGCAGAGATCCTCGCGTTCGGCCCGGATATGGAAGAATAGATCACCAGACGTAGCCGGCGCCGTGTGCGTGGGACCCTCGATCGGCACAAAGGGGCGCAACTCCTTCGGGCGCTTCCCGCTTTGGAAGCGGTCCCACAGTCCCGACCCCAAGGCAGTGATGCACGACAGTCGGCCGTTGAGATCGCGAAAGCCAACCGTCTTGATCAGGTCGTCGAGCCCGTCCAGGACAACGGCAACCGCCTGCAGGGCCTCGCGGCCCCCGGAGACCGTCAACGTGAGAAACACCGCCGCGCGCGACAACGGTGCGTCGATGCTTTGCGAGTCGATTGGCACTCGATCCCAACTGCTTCCAGCCATTTGCACCTTCCTAAGATCGGTTGTCAGGTAAACCGAAGACATTGATGTTTAGGCAACATCAACGCCCCATACTTCAGCCACAATCCTCGCTGCGCTGATGAACTGGCGACTGCCGTGACGATCAGAGTTTCGCAGGTCTCGCAAGCCGCAGAGCCTGGGCGACGAGCCGCGGAACGACGCGATCAAGCCAATTTTGCCCGGTGAATTAGCCACTGTCCCGGACATCCACATCGAGCTCACCCGCGGCGGCACGCAGCTGTGCGTGCGCTGGCCCTCGACGCAGGCCGCATCGTGCGCCGCCC
>LNAP01005376.1_pt1 | contig 11324 bp, 7 predicted proteins | sample 602601 | NCBI WGS metagenome assembly LNAP01 (sample SAMN02440304, study PRJNA202911) | soil metagenome | biome: Subtropical and temperate rainforests or woodlands; isolation source: soil samples (1 kg each in a 20% v/v slurry with milli Q water) were... ...
TGTTGAAGTAGGTGAGCTCGGCAGAGATGCGATCGTTCCAGAAGCCCATGTCGGCTCCGACTTCGTACTCGACGCCGCGCTCGGGTTTCAGATCAGCATTGCCGGGATTGCCCGGAACAGCGCCAGCGTTGGTCGCGCCGACGATGTTGAAGGGAGTCGCGACGAGCGTCGTGAGCGCATCACCCGGCTGCGGGGAGCGGCCGGTAGAGCCCCACGCGCCACGCAGGCGCAACGTGTTGACGTACTTCGTGAGCGGATCGAAGAAGCGCTCTTCGGAGATCGTCCACGTGCCGCCTACCTTCGGAAGAACGAAGGCGGGGGCTTTGGTACCGAACGAGGAATTCTTGTCCACGCGCACGCCGAACTGCAGAAATGCGCGGTTCTGATAGCCGACCTGCAGTTGGCCCAGGTAGCCGAAGGAGCGCTGTTCAGTGAAGGTGCCGCCGCCCGTCGTCGTTGCTGCCGAGTTGACCGAGCGATTGTCGTTGGTCACGAAGCCGATGCCCGTCGCCGTCGTGGCCTTGTTTCGCGATGAGATGACCTGCAGGCCGAACGACAGGTTCGATTCCCACTGATTGGTGCTGCCCATCGTGCGCCTGATGTTGCCGAGGTAGTCCACGGTGTAGCGCTCCGCGCCGCGGCTGGTCTGCGCGTTGCTGCCACCGTCGGTGAGGCCGCCATACCAGGTGCTGTCGTTCTTCGGCGAGAAGTCCGTCTGCTCGTCGCTGGCGTAGTCGAGCCCGACGGTCATGCGGTTGCTGAACCAGGGGATCGGCAGATACGTGGCCGAGATGCTCGACGTCACGCGGTGCGTGAGCAGTGAATGTTCGCGCGAATTGATCGCGTTGTAGTGACGGTTGAAGCCGTACCATCCGTCCTGACTTGCGGCGGCGCCGTCGCTTCGCGTGGTCGGCGACCCAAGGAGCGCACCACCGAGCCAGCCGAAGATGTTGTTGTCGTTGTCCGGCAGATCGGCCTTCGTCTGCGCGAGCGCCAGACCGGCTTCGATCGTGAGCCGAGAGTCCGGGATGTAGTTGAAGTTCGAGCGGACGTTGTACCGCTGGAACGTGTTGTTCGGCAGGGTGCCGTGCGTCTCTTGCGACCCGTACGACAGGTTGTAGCCGAAGTTCTGGCCGCCGCCGCGCCCGTCCCAGCCGATCTGGCGATCCTTGCCAGTCTGGAAGGCGCCAACGCGCTTGAGTGGATTGTCGCGGATCAGTGCACCAACGGCCTGTCCGCGACAGAGTGGGTTGGTGCTCGTGGCAGCGACGAGCGCCGCGGTGCAATTGCCGTAGTTGTCGGGCGGCGTCCAATCCTGCTTCGCCTGTCCACCTTCGAGTCGCAGCGATTGGGTGAAACTGTTCGCGCCCGGACGACCCTTCTTGGTGATGATTTGGATCACCCCCGCGGAGGCGTCGGCGCCGTAGAGCGTCGCGGCGGCCGGACCTTTGACCAACTCGATGCTTTCGATCTCGTCCGGATTGATGTCATTCAGGCGGTCGAACGACTGGCCGGACTGCCCGCTGGAGATGATGCCTTCGTTGATGCGAATGCCGTCCACGAAGAGCAGGGGCTGGTTCGAGAGATTGATCGACGCCGCCCCACGCACCCGGATCGTTTTGGCCGCACCGGCGGTGCCGGAGTTGGAGCTGACGGCCACGCCAGGGACGCGCGACTGGAGGAGCTCGGCGACACTCGACACCGGAGCATCCTTGGCCAGTTGGGCGGCGTTGACTGACGCAACCTGGGCCGATTGAGCGCGCCGCTCTTGGTTGCCGGCGGTTCCGGTCACGACGACCTCGGAGAGCGTCACGAGCGACGCCACCATGTCGAAGTTGATCGTCACCGTCTGGCCGGGAACGACGCGGGCGGTATCGCCGAGCGCCTTGTAGCCAATTCGGAACACCCCCACCGATGCTCGTCCGGCGGGAACGTTGGCGATTCGGTATTCACCAACCTTGTTCGTCTGGGTGACGAGGGCCGTACCCGTAACGACGACCTGAGCATCGGCGATCGGTTGCTGGGTTGCGCGGTCGGTCACCTTGCCCGCGATGACTCCGGTTTGTCCGAACAGTGCCGGGGGAATGGCGAGTACGACGACAGCGATGAGGAACAACCAGCGAGTTGAATGACCACGGACACGCATCTGCATCTCCAATGATGAGAGAAGGGAGGGAGCGGCAGGAACAATCGCGAACTGCTTCTGGTTGCGAACGGCGCATGCGCTTCGATCGACGTTCGAACCTACGCCAGGGCAAATCGGTCGGAAGGCCTCCACGATATATAGATTTTCACCGCACGAAACTTTGAATCAGGGCCACTATACCGCGGCGCGCGGGGCTACGCCACTCGTACGGCGCGACGCGCGCGCGCTCGCCCCGATTCGCATCGATGGCGTGTTGGACGATCACTCGTCTCGTCAGCGCCAGCAAGCGCTAGCCGCCGTTCAAACCTTCCCCCACGCCTGCGCTGTCCCATCTCCTGTTGACGACTGACAGGAGTGCGTGGACTCTCCTGTCATCACCTGACAGGAAGAAGATGACGGCTCCCAACGACCTCCTCCAGGGTACGGTCGATCTGTTGATCCTCAAGGCGGTGTCCCTCGAGCCGATGCACGGCTGGGGGATCAGCCAACGCGTCCGGCAGATCACGCGCGGCGTGCTCGAGGTGAATCAGGGTGCGCTGTATCCCGCGTTGCACCGGCTCGAAGACAAGGGCTGGCTCGACGCCGAGTGGGGGACGTCCGAGAACAATCGCCGCGCGAAGTTCTACCAGCTCACGGCGGCCGGTAAGAAACAGCTCGCGGTCGAGACGCGAACGTGGCAGCGATATGCCGGTGCGGTCCAACTCCTCCTCGCCGCCGTCTGAGGCTCAGATGCTCTCTCCTCGCGCAGCGGCTTCGGCGGCGGCGTGTCTGTCGATGGCGATGCCGAGGACCGGGTTCGTTATTCAGACTACCGGATCGTGAGCCCGAACGACTTCACGACGACGCGTATTCCGCTCCTCGCGGGCCGGCTGATCACCGATGCGGACGATTCGACGTCCGAGCATGTGACGATCATCAATCAGGCGATGGCGAAAAAGTTCTTCGGCGACGCGAACCCGCTTGGCCGGCGGCTTCGCGAGCTTGGCATGGACAGCCATCGCAACGCCCCGATGACGGACATCGGCGATCGGCCCCGAGGTCCGCGCGCGGCTTCGCGCTCGACCCAAACGTACTCACGCGCATCGAGACGGCGGTGGAAATTCGCGAGCGATCGCTTGGCGACCGACGGTTCACGATGCTCATTCTGAGCGGCTTTGCATCGCTCGGACTGCTGCTCGCAGCGCTGGGCATCTACGGCGTGCTGGCGTACGTCGTGGCGCGCCGAACGCGCGAGATCGGCGTGCGCATCGCGCTCGGCGCGCTCCGCGGTCGGGTGGTGAGCATAGGGCTGCGCGACTCCTTGACGCCAGTCGCGATTGGCTCGCTCGTCGCCATCGTCGCCGCGCTCGTGTCGATCCGATCGTTGCGCTGCGCGAGGAATAGCGTACCGGCCCCGAGTTGCACGCGTCATGTGAGCGCGCACGTGTGCGTGGCACGCTTATGGCCCGACGACCGAGAAATTACTCGAGGAACCGGGAATGGCTCGGCGAACGAAAGCCAAATCGATCAACGCGCCGCGACAGACGTCCACGCCAGCCGAGCTGGTGGACGCGCTCAATCTTCTGTTCGGCAAGCAGACGATTGGACGAGCGATCCACGCCAAAGGGATCATTCTCTCCGGCCGATTCACGCCAACACCGGACGCAGCGCGCATCAGCAAAGCACCGCATTTTCACGAGGCGGTGTCGCTGACCGCGCGCTTCTCGAACTTCGCGGGGAGACTGGACGTCGCGGACACGGATCCGCTGGCCAGCCCGCGCGGACTCTCGCTCAAGTTCCATTTGCCCGACGGGTCGGATACAGATCTCGTCGCGCATTCGTTCAACGGCTTTCCTGTCGCGACCGCCGATCAGTTCCGCGAGTTTGTGACAGCGCTCGCTAGGAGCGGACCGGACGCTCGCAAACCGACCCCGGCGGATCTGTTTTTCGCCGCGCATCCGATGGCGAAGGCCTTTCTCGACGAGCAACCGCCGCCGCCGGTCAGCTACGCGACACTCGCCTACTTCGGCGTGAACAGTTTCGAGTTCTCGAATGCCGACGGCGACTCCGTGTTCGGCCGATATCGCATCGAGCCCGACGCCGGCATTCAGTTGCTATCGACCGAGGATCGCGAGCGCGCCGATCACGACTATCTCTTCCGCGAGATTCGAGAGCGAGTCGCGCGCGAGCCGGTGCGCTTCCGGTATCGTCTGCAACTCGCCGACGCGACCGACGTCATCGACGATCCGTCGGTCGCGTGGCCAGAAAACCGCAGGGTGGTGGATCTCGGCACGATCGAGCTCACCGAGATCGCGCCTGACAATGCCGCCGCGGAGACCGCGCTCCTGTTTCAGCCTGGTCCGTTGCCCGACGGCATCGCACCAGCGGATCCGATGCTCCAAGCGCGCGAGGATTCCTACAAGGTTTCGTTCGAGCGTCGCCACCGATAACGCCGACGAGTCTATTTCACTTCGACGACGCGAAATACTTCCGTCGTGCGCATGCGGCTCGCCTGATCGAGAATCATGATTCGCCCGTCCGGCAAGAATTCCGGGAACGTCATGCCGGAGAGCGGACGGTTCGCCGAGAGGCTCACGATGCGACCCGTCTTGCGATACAACACGAGCGCGTCCTTGTAGAAGGTTTCTTCCGGTTTGAGAAAGTTGCCGTCGGCATCGGTGTTGATGCGCGAGGTCGCGAACGCGATCCGCGTCCCATCGTAGCTGAACGACAACTTCCCCGACGCGAAGCCGAGGTCGAGCACGTCGACGCAGCCGCCGTCATCCGTCACCTCGATGACGTGGTTGCTGAGCGTTCGCTTGTCGTAGACGCCGATCTCCTTGCTCGCCTTGGCGCTGATCGGAAGGGAAAACTGGCGGTCGGGGCAGGGAACCGTCGGCTCCCCGAGCGGCTGAAACCGAACCGGTTTGCCGTCGCGATCGAACGTGACGTCGTAGTCGCGCAGGCGCGCGCCCATCCTCCAGCCTGTCACGACGCGATAGCGCGTGACGTCTTTCGTGCGTTTGAGAATGCTCGCGGTCTGATACTCGTCGGGGAGCTCGCTGTCCTTGAACGCCGGCGTGTCGTCGCCGGCAATCAGCGACCGCATCGGATAGAACAGGAGCCCCGGGCGCGTGAGCAGCCGTCCATCGGGCGTCGGCACCGGATCGACGTTGCCCGGAATGCGCTGCTCGCGTCGCTCGCCGAGATGGAACAGGAATGCGGCGTCCTTCGACGTGTACGAGACGAAGTCTGTACCGGCGACCGGCTTGAAGAAGAATCCGACGGATCGAATGGTCTGCACCGTCCGCGTCGTCTTCACTTGCGCCTTGTGATCGACCCAGAGCGTCGGTATCGACGACGTGTGTTCAATCTTCTCGCCGGCGAACGCGTCGCGCGCGAGCGCGACGTATGTCTCGCGCCGTTTGAACCCGGGAACGCCGGAGCCGAGAAGTCGGCCGTCGCGATAGAAGATGATGCTCGGATAGTGGATCGTCGCGTTGCGATACACGAGCTCGAGCGAGCTCATGGAGCGCGTGATCAAAGAATCCGCATCACGCAGCTCGTCGGGCGACGCTTCGGCGACGATTGCTGTAAACGCCACGCCGAGCTCCGCGGCTGCAGCTTTCGCCTCGGCGACACCGAGCACCGAGAGCGGCATTCGTGGCGACCACACGTACACGACGCCCGCAGGCGTGTCGCGAACGAGCGCACGCAGTTGTTCGTCGCCGAAGGCGCGCGCCATCGCCTTGCGATCGTATGTGCGGCGATGATGGGTGAGTTGGACGTCGCAGGTCGCTCCCGACGCGTGCGCGATAATCGTCTCGTCCACACTCACGCGGCGCAGCTCGAGGGTGCCGTCAGCCGTGCGCGACCGCTCGAGCCATACGCCGATCGAATCCGTCGGCGACGCGTCACGCTCGACCGGATAGGGTGGAAGCACTCGCCACTCGCTGCGTCCACCCCAGCGTTGTTCGTACGTCGCGATCGACGCTTCGCACTTCGTCGCGGCGATCGCATTCCCATTCGCGACCGCCGCGCTTCCACTGCTCAATCCAACGACCGTACTCGCTGCCAACACCGCGACACGCGCGCCTGCCAAGGATCGCATGGGTCCAACTCGCTGAGGTTCGAAGCCCTACGGCTTTTTCCCCTTCGGTGTTCCGGTCTCCGGCGCCTTCGCCGCCGGCGGCTTGACCGGGATCTGTGTGGACGGTGCCACGTCCGCCGGCGGAGCGTTGAACTCTGCCTCAGCGCCGCGAACCAGATCGCCGAGGCGGACAGCCTGCGCGATGTCCTTCGCCGTGTTGAACACGTTCTTCGCCTCGGTCAACCGGTTGCGCATCTTGAGCGCCTCGGCCAGCTCCATTCCCGTGGCGACGTAGAGATACGGAATGCCGACCGACGGGCGATCGATCCAGTCACCCGTGTTGATGACGGACTTCGGTCCCGCGAAAACGGAATTCCATAGCGCGTCGCTGCGCGGTAGGTCGAACCAGCCGTCGCCCTGGATGTACAACGTGTCCTTGAGCGTCGCTGGATCCGGCGGGACGAACACTTTCGCGGCGAGCCCTTGCGTGAGCGTGTTGTCGCCGAGGCCGAGCGAGCGCGCGTAACCGCCGGACGTCCGCGCGAAGTAGATCGGACGCTCCGGCCACGCATCCTGAATCATGCGAAGCACGAACAGGTCCGCGCGCTGCAGCACGCCGTGGTCGAGCTGGCGGGGATCGATCGTCGCTTTGATCGAGTCGCGTGCACCGGATCGGCCGGCGGCGAACGACATCGGGCCGCTGAGTGGATAGTACGCCGGCACCGAGTCGGCCTCGGCCAACGTCATCTTGATCGGCGATGTCGTCGGCTTCTTCCACTGCTGATTCCGGTAGATCGCCGGCCCCTTCGCCGCGTCGTATTCGTAGATCGGGCGACGGATGATCTGGCGCACGTACCAATCGGTGTTGAGCAGCGATGTGTTCGCGACGATCACATCGCGACGCACGCCTTCGACCTCCTGTGCGTACCACAGCGGGAAGGTGTCGTTGTCGCCGACCGTCACGAGCACGCCATAGGGCTCGACGGAATTGAGCAGGTCCTTGGCGAAGTCGGCAGTATCGCGGTGTCCGGCACGAGACGCCCACTTCCAGTTGGCGACGAGCGGCACCAGTGCGAGCGCGAGCACAGGCGCAGTCATTCGCCAAGCGCGCTGCGTGGGCGTCGTGATCGTTTCACGACCGACCTTCACCGACTCCGTCCCGATCAGCGACGCGATCGATTCCCACACGAACAGCAACCCGAGCGCCGCCCAGACCCCCCAGGCCGAGAAGCTCCACAAATAGAAGTAGTCGCGGTCGCGAACTTCGTGTGGTTGCTGCGATGTCGGATCCTGCGACGCGCCGAGCTTGAAGTTCAGGTAGTAGATGAGCGCCAGCGTCACCGTGAACATCAGCCCGCCGAAGTACCAGAAACTTCGTCGGTCTCGTTGGTAGTGCACCCAGCCGCCAAAGAGGCCGAGCACCATGAACGCCGCCGCGAGCAGCGCCTGCGCGAATGGATGCTGTTCGTGCGCGTCGCGAAGCCACTGCCACTTGAAGTACAGCCAGTACATCCCGAGCTGTTGCGGGAACGTCGCCTGGCGTTCCGACAGCTCGGGCTTGCCGTACTGCCCGCGGTTGAAGTTGTAGTTGAACGCGTCGAGCGTGCCTTTGGAGAACGTGCACCCCCATTCGAGCTTGACGCGACACGCCGTGGGCTCGCCCTCGTTGATCGCCGGGAAATAGGCGGCGCGAATCGGCTGCGTCGCGAACGGCGTCAGTCCCAACACGAGCACCGCCGCGCACGCGAGAAGCAACTTCCAGCGGAAGATCGTCCTCGGACGCACGACGAGCACCGCGAGTCCAACGGCCGGCGCGGCGAGCATGCCGCCCATGTGGTTCGCGTAGCCGAGGCCGAGGATGTATGCGACGAGGACGAGGAGGCGGTCAGCCTTCGGACCATCCGGATCGTCGGACCAGCGGATCATGATCCACGAGATGATCGCGATGCCGACGAGAGAGACCGTATACACCTTCTCGTTGACGACCGACTGATTCCAGACCGTGAACGCCGTCGCGCCGATGAGCGCCGCCAGCACGCCGCCGAGGACACGCTGCCACCGTTCGGTGAACCAGCTCACCAGCACGCGCTCGGTGATCAGGAACCACATGCCGGCGGACACCGCGCTGCACAACGCCGCCAGAATGTTGATGCGCACGGCCACTGAGCCCGCGATCGGCAGAATCGCGAACACTCGACCGATGATGACGAAGAGCGGATTGCCCGGCGGATGCGGAAGGCCGAGCGTGTACGCGGCGGCGATGTATTCGCTCGTGTCCCACATCGCGGTGGACGGGGCGAGCGTGAGGAGATAGAGAACCAGCACGCCGAGCGAGACGAAAAACGCCGCGCGATACGAGGGCCGGTAGTCCAGCTCCGTGGTCGTTGAAGTCGCCATGACGATCAGAGGTGTGTGCGACAAATCGCCCCGTTGTCCGGGGCGAAGCAAGCTTGAAAGATGAGGAGACTGAATGGTTTACGGTAGCGCGGCGCCTCTACCGTTCCACCGCTCCACCGTTCGACCGTTCCACCGTTTAATGCCTGAACTGTCGCTTTCCCGTAAACACCATCGCGATGTCCCGTTCGTTGGCCGCGGCGATGACTTCGGTGTCGCGCACCGAACCGCCCGGCTGCACGATGGCCGTCACGCCCGCCTCGGCGGCCTGGTCGACGCCGTCGCGGAACGGGAAGAACGCGTCCGATCCGAGCACCGACCCGGCGGTCTCATGACCGACCAGCCCGGCCTTGTGAACGGCAAGGAAGGCAGCATCGACGCGTGACATCTGACCCGCGCCGATGCCGATCGTCGCTCCGTCCCGCACGAGCACGATCGCGTTCGACTTCACCGACGCGACGGCACGCCACGCAAACAGCAAATCGCGATACTCGGCATCGGTTGGCTGACGCTTCGTCACGACCTTCCAATCGGAGTCGTCGATGATGATCGGCGCACGCTCCTGCACGAGGACGCCGCCGCGCACGCGCTTGTAGTCGAGGTTGCTGGTCCCGCTCCCGCTGCCCCACGTCGTTCGGCCCTCGAGGACGCGGAGATTCTTCTTGCGCCCGAGAATCTCGACCGCGCCCTCGCTGAAATGCGGAGCGACGACGCACTCGACGAACAAGGCCGACACGGCGTTCGCCGTCGCATCATCGACGGGAACCGTGAACGCGATCACCGAGCCGAACGCCGAAACAGGATCACACGCGAGCGCTTTCCGATAGGCATCGAGCGGCGAGTCTCCCGTCGCGAGTCCGCTCGGCGTCGTGTGCTTCACGATCGCGCATGCAGTCTCGCTGGAAAACGGATCGACGGCGAGGAGTGCGCCCTCGAGATCCAGCAGATTGTTGAAGGACAATTCTTTTCCGCCGCGCTGCGTGAGCGCCGCGAGGCCGACGCCGGGACGTTCCGTGTAGAACGCAGCCGCTTGTCCTGGATTCTCGCCGTAGCGGAGCAGTTGCGCGCGCTCGAACGACACGACGATCGTCCCCGGAAACTTTTCGTCGCGCTGCTGGGCGAACCACGACGCGATCGCCGCATCGTAGGAGGCCGTGTGTGCGTAGACTTTGCCCGCGAGCAGCCGGCGAAGATCGAGGTCGTCGTCACCCAACCGCAGCGCAGCGAGCACACGCGAATAGTCGCTCGGATCGACGACCACCCACACCGACGCGAAGTTCTTCGCCGCCGACCGCAGCATGCTCGGTCCGCCGATGTCGATGTTCTCGATGGCGTCTTCAGGCGACACGTTCTTGCGCGCGACCGTCTCGCGGAACGGATAGAGATTCACGACGACGAGATCGATCGGCGAGATGCCGTGCTCCTCGATGGCCGTCATGTGATCGGGCAGATCGCGTCGTGCGAGCAAAGCGCCGTGGACGGCGGGATGCAGCGTCTTCACGCGGCCGTGCATCATCTCCGGAAAGCCGGTGATCTCGCTGACGTCGACCGTCGTGAGTCCAGCCTGGCGAAGCGTCTTGGCAGTGCCACCTGTGGATACGAGCTCCCAACCGAGCGATGACAGCTCGCGGGCGAATTCTATCAAACCAGTTTTGTCAGAAACCGAAAGCAGAGCGCGGGGCATTTCGCGGGAAGCGGGAAGAGGGAAGCGGGTCAGCAACCCAGAGAGAGGTCGATGTTTTCGGCGAGGCGCGCCGATTCGTGAGCTGCCAACGTGAATGCGGGACGAGCGTCGACGACGGCGTCGCTGGAGGTGATCGCCGCGCTGGCGAGCGTCGTGCGGCCACCGGCGATCGCGTCGACGACGCGCGGATATACAATGTGCTCGACGCGGAGCACGCGAGCCGCGAGCGTTCCGGCGTCGTCGCTCGGAAACACGGGGACCGGCCACTGTGCGATGATGCGTCCGCGATCGTACTCCTCGTCGACGAAGTGCGCCGTCACTCCCGTGACGCGAACGCCGGACGCGATCACCGCGCGATGCACGTGCTGGCCGTACATGCCGGGACCACCGAACGCGGGGAGCAATGCCGGATGGATGTTGATGATGCGGCCCGCGAAGCGTGCGACCGTCGCCGACGGGATAAGTCGCAGATACCCCGCGAGCACGACGAGGTCGATCTCGTGTTTGTCGAGGAGGTCGTCCAGCGATGCACCCGTTGGGTTCGTGCGCGTCGCAAGCACGTCGAACGGAATGTCGAGGCGATGCGCTCGCTCGAGCGCGCCGGCATTCTTGCGATCACTCGCGACGAGCACGACGTCGCCGCCGCGCTGCTCACCGAGTCGCTCGAAATGCTCGACGATCGCTTGAAAATTTGATCCTCCTCCCGACGCCAACACCGCGATCCGCGATCTCATCACGAGAGTCTATTGCTCTAAGTTCGGGGCAGGAAGCGTCGCGAGGTACCGGTCGACCGCTTCGCTGAGTGAATGCGCCGTCTCGATGCCGTCCCGCTGCGCTCGCTCGCGGTCTTCGTCGGTCGTCGAGGGCACGTCGAGCATGATTCCCAGTCCGCCCAGCTTCACCGACGCCGCCACGTCACGCCAGCGATCGCCGCAGAACAAGGAGCGTTTGGGGTCGAGGCCATGATCGGCGATCGCGCGCTGGTACATCAACAGTCCGGGTTTGCGGCAGTTGCACGGACCGCTGATCTC